>CETM01011657.1_pt1 | contig 92990 bp, 91 predicted proteins | sample 361451 | NCBI WGS metagenome assembly CETM01 (sample SAMEA2622690, study PRJEB7988) | marine metagenome | isolation source: saline water (ENVO:00002010), including
GTCCAGAGCCGCGTCGATGGCGGTGCGCTCGGCCTTGCCGGGACGGCCCAGTACATAGTTGACGACCTGGCGAGCCTCGCCAGGATGGCCGATGCCGATGCGCAGCCGGTAAAAGTCCTTGGCGTTGCCCAACGAGGCGATGATATCGCGCAGGCCGTTATGGCCGCCGTGTCCCCCGCCTTGTTTGTAGCGCGCAGTGCCGGGGGCGATATCGAGCTCGTCGTGGGCGACCAGTAGCTCGTCGGGCGCCAGCTTGAAGAAGTTGGCCAGGGCCGCCACGGAACCGCCGCTCTTGTTCATGAAGGTCTGGGGGTACAGGAGGTGCAGGTCCTGGCCGGCCAGGGTGATCTTCGAATAGAGCCCCAGGAACTTGCGCTCTGGGCGCAGGGTCGCGTGATGATCGCGTGCTAGGGACTCCACCAGCCAGGCGCCGGCATTGTGCCGGGTGGCATCATAGTCGGCACCCGGATTGCCAAGGCCGATAATCGCTTTTAGCTGACTCATGCCGGTGTCCTCACGAATGTTGGGCGCTCGTGCGTTAAAAGCTGAGGTTGGGAGCGAGGCTTGGGACAGGCAAAAAAAATCAAGCGCCGAGGCGCTTGATTTTCAGAAGATAACGGGCATGACGGCTGGCCGACATGCCCGCAGGCACGCCGATTACTCGGTGTCGCCTTCGCCTTCAGCCGGCTTCTCCGCCGGCGTTTCGGCTTCCTCGCCTTCTTCGCTTTCCTCATCCCGAACCTTGGCCTTGGTCACGCTGAGAACGGCGTTGTCGTGATCTTCGCCGTGGGTCAGTGCGACCAGGGTCACGCCCGCCGGTACGGTCAGGTCGGACAGGTGCAGGGTGGTGCCCAGCTCGAGGTTGCTGATATCCACTTCCAGATACTCGGGGAGATCCTTCGGCAGGCAGCTGATCTCGACGTCGGACGCCAGCTGGTGCAGCTCGCCGTCCTCGTCCTTGATCGCCTTGCTGGTATCTTCGCCCACCACGTGCAGCGGGACGTGCAGGGTCAGCTCGTGGGTGGCGTCAACACGCAGGAAGTCGGCGTGGGTCACCAGCGGCTTGAAGGGGTGACGCTGCAGGTCACGAACCACGACCTGCTCCTTCTGACCTTCGACGTCCAGGGTGATCACGGAGGAGAAGAAAGACTCATCTTCGATGGCCTTGTAGAACGGGGCCTTGTCGATGGCGATGGACTTCGGGGCAGTTTCGCCGCCGTAGATGATCGCCGGGATGGCGAGGTCCGCACGACGCAGGCGGCGGCTCGCACCTTTCCCCAGGTCGTGGCGAACGCTGGCATTAAGATTGAAATCGGACATTGTATTAAACCTCAGTGGTTTGATGAGGAGAACGCCAAGCCCGCGACCAAGCGTTGACGTTTCCAATAGCGCCTGACGGCGCGCGTATCCTGCGCGGTGTTGCGTTCGCCCCTTGTCGGGACGTCAGTGGAACATCGCGCTGACGGATTCTTCGTTGCTGACGCGGCGGATCGCCTCGGCGATCAGGCCGGCCACCGACAGCTGGCGGATCTTGCCGCTGCGGCGTGCTGATTCGGACAGTGGGATGGTATCGGCCACCACGACCTCGTCGAGCACTGAGCCGGTAATGTTGTCGACGGCCGGGCCGGACAGGATCGGGTGAGTGGCATAGGCCACCACTCGGCGTGCGCCATGCGCCTTGAGCGCCTCACCGGCCTTGCACAGGGTGCCGGCGGTATCGATCATGTCGTCCACCACCACGCAGGTGCGGTCTTGGATCTCGCCGATGATGTGCATTACCTGAGCCTGGTTGGCCTGGGGGCGACGCTTGTCGATGATGGCGAGGTCGGCATTGAGCTGCTTGGCGATAGCCCGGGCGCGAACCACGCCGCCCACGTCCGGCGAGACCACGACCAGGTCTTCGTAGTTCTGGCGTTCGATATCGTCGAGCAGGATCGGTGAGCCGTAGACGTTGTCGACGGGCACATCGAAGAAGCCCTGAATCTGGTCGGCGTGCAGGTCCATGGTCATTACCCGGTCGACGCCGGCCTTGACCATCATGTCGGCGACGATCTTGGCTGAGATGGGCACGCGGGCCGAGCGGACACGACGGTCCTGACGAGCGTAGCCGAAATAGGGAACTACCGCCGTGATGCGGGCGGCAGAAGCGCGACGCAACGCATCAATCATCAGGACCAGTTCCATGATGTTGTCGTTGGTGGGCGCGCAGGTGGACTGCAGCACGAAAACGTCCTTGCCACGGACATTCTCGTTGATTTCGACTGCGATTTCGCCGTCGCTGAACTGGCCTACCGTGGCGTGGCCGAGGCGATTGTCGAGTCCTTCGGCAATCTTGCGGGCAAGTTCGGGATTGGCGTTCCCGGCGAAAACCATCAATTTAGACACGCGCAGCCACCTTTGGAGTCTTGGGAATCTCTATGAGGGATGTTGACGGGCGGTCGACTCGGGAGGGAATGGCTGGGGTAGCAGGACTCGAACCTGCGAATGCCGGTACCAGAAACCGGTGCCTTACCACTTGGCTATACCCCAGTAACCTTGCCTGTCGACTCAGCTTGCACTCTTGCCCAGGATAAATGCCTGAAAACAACAGCCGTCGTGCGGGCAATCTAGGCAGATTGCCTCACCCCAGAGCCTTGTGCAGAGGGGAGACGTTCACGCCTCGCGCCGTGAAGGCGTGCCAGCGTGGGTCGACTTGGCGCGCTATGCTAGCGGCCTCTTCGACGTTCGTCAAACTTCCGAACAGGCAAGCGCCGGTGCCGGTCAGCATTGTCGGCGCCCGCTGGGCCAACCAGCCGATGGCTTCGTCGACCTGCGGATAAAGCCTGCGAACCGTGGTCTCGCAGTCGTTTTTCCAGCACGACGCGCCCCCCTCAAGTGCGCGCGAAAGTCTAATGGCCGCAGTATCGCGTGTCAATTCAGGCGCCTGGAAGACCCGCGCCGTGGCGACCGATACCCCGGGGTGAATCACCACGAAGTAAGGGGTATCCAGAGTGACCGGCGTGAGGCGCTCGCCGATGCCTTCGGCCCAGGCGGCGTGGCCACGAACGAAGACGGGAACATCGGCCCCGAGGGTCAGGCCAAGTGCGGCCAGCCGTTCCTGGTCGAGGCCGAGCGCCCATAGTCGATTCAGGGCGAGCAGGGTGGTGGCGGCGTTGGAGCTTCCGCCACCCAGACCTCCCCCCATGGGCAGGCGCTTTTCCAAATGGATATCGACACCGCGGCGACAGCCGGTCTCGGCTTGCAGCAGACCGGCGGCGCGCACCACCAGATTGTCCTCGGCGGCCACGCCGGCGATAGCCGGGGTCAGGCGGATGGCGGCATCGTTTCGGGGAGTGAAGTGCAGGGTGTCGCCGACATCCAGAAACTGGAAGAGCGTCTGCAACTCATGATAGCCGTCGGCGCGGCGCCCGGTGATATGCAGCATGCGGTTGAGCTTGGCGGGTGCCGGCAAGCTGAGTGTGTCCTGAGAGAGGGGGCCGGCAGCGCCTGATGTTCTGATCTCATTCACCCTTGGCCTCCGGCTGCCAGGCATTGATGATCAGGGTGGCGTCGATGCCGGGGCGCTGCATCGCCAGGCGGCGTGGCAGCCATAGCCCATCGGCTGGCATCCAGTCCGAGTAGTCGATGGTCCAGCCGTCCTGGCGCATCTGGGTGGGGTAGCCCAGGGCATCGGTTTTACGCTCAAAGGCATCGCCTGGGGCGGGCAGGCCGCGGATCCAGTGGTCCAGCGATGACACCGGCAGTGACCAGCCCAGTTCCTGGTCAAGCAGCGCTTCGGCGCTTGTGGCACTCACGCGGCCTTCGCCGGTGGTCAGCGTCACCTTCTGGGTAGTGCCCTCGAGGGTGCTGCGACCGGCGCCGAAGGGCCCGCTGATCAGCAGCCGGTAATAGTTGGGCGTGTGACGCCAGTCCAGGTTGGCGCTAGTGCTTTCATTGGCGGTGTGCAATCCCACCTTGCCGGCCAGTGTCCAGCTGGTCAGGGCCTGCACGCGGGCGACCTGGTCCTGCCAGGGGCCGCGTTCGGCGCTGTCGCTGGTGACAGGTCCACGGGTGGCGCAGCCGGCCAGCAGGGCGGCCAGGGCGATCAAAAGGACGAAGCGTCGGGTCATGGGGCTCTCGTTCAAGGGGCGGTCAAAGGTGTCGGCCAGGGTAACGGGGGCGATGTTTCCGCCGGCCCCTCAGGGGGCCAGGGCGGGGATACGCTTTATCAGCTCGGTGAGCTTGGGGTGGTCTTCGAAGCGGGCCAGCCCACGCTCGACCAGACGGCGAGCTTCGGCGCTTCGCTCAAGCGACCAGAGTACCTCGGCCAGGTGGGCGGCGATTTCCTGATCCGGCATCATCGCGAAGGCCTGCTCGAGATAGGGCAGGGCGCGAGCATTCTCGCCTTGCTTGTGCAGGACCCAGCCAAGACTATCGAGGATGGCCGGGTTGTCGGGCGCCAGGCGATGGGCCCGCTCGATCAACTCATAGGCTTCATCGAAGCGGTTGGTCATGTCAGCCAGAGTAAAGCCCAGCGCATTCAAGGCCATGGCGTTGTCAGGACGGCGTTCGATCAGCGTGCGCAGATCAGCCTCCATGCCGTCCAGGTCCCCGGCGTTGAATTTACGCATCGCTTGCAGATATAGCAGGCCGTTGTCGTTGGGGTGGCGGTCACGAGCCTCGGCGAGCACCTTGTCGGCAGCGTCGCGCTCACCCACCTGATCAAGCAGCTCGACCTCGAGGGATGCAATATCGGCGGCCTGGTCGTCATGGCGCAGCCGCTCGAGTCGTAGGAAATCCAGGGCATCGGCCAAGCGGTCCGCATCGATCAACATGCGCGCCGCCTGCAGGCGGGCGCTAAGAAACTGATCGCCCTCTGGTACCTGGCGGTAATAGAGGAGGGCATTGTCGATCTCGCCTTGCTGCGCGGCAATGCCGCCCAGCAGCAAGAAGGCGGCTGGGGGCGTGGCGTCGTCGTCAATCAGCGGCAGCAGCAGGCGACGGGCCGGAGCCGGTTGGCGGGCTTCGAGGAATAGGCGGGCCAGCCCCAGGCGCAGTTCCGGCTGCTCGTCTTGTTGGGCCAGGAGGCGATCGGTCTGGCGCTCCGCGGCGTCGACTTGGCCCAATGCCAGCTCGCTTCGGGCCAGCAGCAGCAGGAAGCGCGTATCGTCGGGAGAGGTCTCCAGGCCACGCCGGGCGTCACTGCGCGCAGCAGTCGGATTCCCTCGTTGCATGGCAATGCGTGCGCGGGTCAGCCACAGGGCGGGGAGCTCGGGATGGGTGCGGGCCAGGTCGGCAAGCCGTGCGTCGGCTCGCTCGGCTTCGCCACCGGCGGCTTCGAGCAGAGCGGTGGCCAGCACGGCGTCGTAAGCGTAGGGGGCATTGCCATCGGCCACCAGCAGGTGGCGGCGCAAGCGAATGGCCAGTGGCTGTGGATCAGCCCCCTGAGTCAGCGCCTGTTCGGCGAAGCTTGCAAGCTCCCCCGGCTCGCCTTGCGCAACCAGTGTCAGCCGTGAGTCCAAGGCGGCCTGCCAATCACCGCGCTGCTGGGCAAGGCTCGCCAGCAGGCGCAGCGGGGCCTCAGCGTCGGGAGCACGCTGATGCCAGCGGCGGGCCGCAGTCTCGAACAGCTTCGGCTGCTGGCTGAAACGGGCCGCCAGGGTGGCGCGCTCGCTCAGCGCGGCGGAATCATAGCGCTCGGCGGCGTCGAGATACCCTTGGGCGGCGCGTTCATACTGGCCGCGACGACCGGCCAGCTCTGCCACCAACAGGGTCTTGAGCCCCTGTGCATCCAGGCCCTTCGTGACCGGTGGCGCTCCCCGCATGGGGTCGTCAATGCCGGGATCGTTGGCATCTGAGGTTATCGGCATGCCCTGGCAAGCCGAAAGCAGCGCGAGGGTCGCCGTGATGAGGGCCGTCTTGAGCAGGCGTGCGCGCATGGTCGTCTCGTCAAGGGAATCAGCGTTCAGCATAACGGCTTGCCGGGCAAGGGCAAAGCCATGGGGGCGTGTCCCCAGGGTGGGCTGTGATAGAATTGCGATCTTCGGACGATCCGGCGACCACTTCCCAGGCGTTGATACAGGTGTCAGGCAGGCTATCCTGCTGTCGCGCTGCGCCTCGTGGCGTGCGCCGTGATTCGCACCCACCCCCTTGAGCGAAGACTCTGATTGCATGACGCTTTTGGCCCTTGGCATCAACCATAAGACAGCAGCGGTCGAGGTGCGCGAGCAAGTCGCCTTTACCCCGGCGCAGTTGGAAGCGGCTCTGACCGAGCTAAGCGCTCTGGCCGAAGTGCACGAAGCCGCGCTGCTGTCGACCTGCAATCGCACCGAACTCTATTGCGTGATCGAGCGCGATGGTGAGGCGGCGATCCTTGAATGGCTGAGCCGCTTTCATGCGCTCAGCGTCGAGCAGCTGTCGGCGGCGGCCTACCATTATCTGGACGGTGACGCCGCGCGCCACCTGATGCGGGTGGCCGTGGGGCTGGACTCCATGGTGCTCGGCGAGCCACAGATCCTCGGCCAGCTCAAGGATGCCTACCAGGTGGCGCGCAGCCACCAGGGGCTGGGCGGTGAGCTCGAACGGCTATTTCAGCACACCTTCGCGGTCGCCAAGCAGGTGCGCACCGAGACAGGCATCGGCGAAAACCCGGTGTCGGTGGCCTATGCCGCGGTGAGCATGGCCAGTCGCATCTTCGATGACCTCAAGCGCTCCACGGCGCTGTTGATCGGCGCCGGTGAAACCATCGAACTGGTCGCCCGTCACCTGCAGGAGGCAGGGGTGCGAACCCTGATCGTGGCCAACCGCACCCGTGAGCGGGCTGCGCAATTGGCGGGATCCTTCGGTGGCGAGGCGATCTCTCTCAACGAGATTCCCGATGCCCTGGCCCGTGCCGACATCGTTATTTCGTCCACTGCGGCGCCGCTGCCGATTCTCGGCAAGGGCATGGTCGAGCGAGCGATCAAGATGCGCCGTCACCGGCCGGTGTTCATGGTCGATATCGCCGTGCCCCGTGACATTGAACCGCAGGTCGGCGAACTGGATGATGTCTTCCTTTATACCGTCGATGACCTTCAGGAGGTTATCGAAGAGAACCGCCGTCATCGCCAAGTGGCTGCCGATCAGGCTGAAGTGCTGATCGAGCACGGTGTGGGTAGTTGGCAGCACGAGCGTCGGGTGCGCGGCGCCGGCGACCTGATTCGCCGCTACCGGGCTCAGGGCGAGCAGATGCGTGCCGAGTCCGAGGAACAGGCGCTGGCGCAGCTGGCCCGCGGCGACGACCCGGAGAAGGTCGTCGCACGCCTGGCCCGTCAGCTTACCAACAAGCTCATGCATGCTCCCACTCTTGGTCTGCGCGAGGCCTCCGGGGCCGAGCGCCAGGATCTGATCGAAGCCGCCGAGGCACTGCTTTTCGACGCCGAGCGCCGTCCTCAGGATCCACCTCGATGACCGGCACCAGACAACAGGACCCTTCATGAAAGCCACATTGCGTCAGCGCCTGGATACCTTTGCCGAGCGCTTCGAGGAACTCTCGGCCCTGCTGGCCGAGCCCGACGTCATCGCCGACCAGCCGCGCTTCCGCGACTATTCCCGGGAATATGCCGAACTCGAAGAGCTGGTGGCCACCTGGCAGGAATTTCGCGACACCGAGGGCAATGTCGAGGCCGCCCAGGCCCTGCTCGAGGATAGCGATGCCGAGATGCGCGAGCTGGCCGAGCTGGAGCAGGCCGAGGGCCAGCAGCGGTTGGCTGCCCTCGAAGAGTCGCTCAAGCGGCTGCTGGTGCCCAAGGACCCGGATGACGGTCGCAGTGTCTATCTGGAAGTCCGAGCCGGCACCGGCGGTGATGAGGCCGCACTCTTTGCCGGCGACCTGTTTCGCATGTATTCCCGCTATGCCGAGAAGCACGGCTGGAAGGTCGAAGTGGTCAGTGCCAGTCACGGTGAGCAGGGGGGGTACAAGGAGCTGATCTCGCGCGTCAAGGGCGAGGGCGTCTATGCCCGGCTCAAGTTCGAATCCGGCGCGCACCGTGTGCAGCGGGTGCCGGCGACCGAATCCCAGGGGCGGATTCATACTTCGGCCTGTACCGTGGCGGTGATGCCGGAGGCCGACCAGGTCGGTGATATCGACATCAACACTAACGACTTGCGTGTCGATACCTTCCGCTCCAGCGGTGCTGGCGGCCAGCACGTCAACACCACCGATTCGGCGATCCGCATCACTCACCTGCCAAGCGGCGTGGTGGTCGAGTGTCAGGAAGAGCGTAGCCAACACAAGAACCGCGCCAAGGCCATGTCACTGCTGGCCGCGCGTCTCAAGCAGAGCGCTCAAGAGAATCAGCAGCGCGAGCAGGCCGATACGCGTCGCTCGCTGGTGGGCTCCGGGGATCGCAGCGAGCGCATTCGCACTTATAATTTTCCCCAGGGGCGTGTCACCGATCACCGCATCAATCTGACACTCTATAAGCTTAACGAGGTGATGACCGGCGAGCTTGGCGAGATCATCGAGCCCCTGCTGCACGAGTATCAGGCCGAGCAGCTCGCTGCCCTGCAGCAGGAAGCCTGATGGGCCAAGGAGAAAGCCTGATGCGCCTCGACCTGCTATTGGCGCGTGCCGCCCAGCGCCTCAAGGTAGCCGCTTCGCCGAGCCCAAGGCTGGATGCCGAGGTGCTGCTGTGTGACGTGCTCGGTGTCAGCCGTGCCTGGCTCTATACCTGGGGCGATCGCGACGCCGAGCCTGGTGTGCGGGCGCGCTTCGAGGCCCTCGTCGCGGCGAGGGCGCAGGGCAGGCCGGTGGCTCACCTGACCGGTGAACGAGAGTTCTGGGGGCTGACCCTCAAGACTTCTGATGCCACCCTCATTCCGCGCCCCGATACCGAATGCCTGGTCGAGGCGGCGCTCGCTCGTGGCGCCGCCGAGAGTGGCAAGCTAGTGGATCTCGGCACCGGCACCGGTGCCATCGCGCTGGCGTTCGCCAGTGAGCGCCCCGGCTGGCAGGTGACCGGCGTCGACCTGTCGCCGCAGGCCGTCGCCCTGGCCGCAGACAACGCCGCCTGTCTGGGGCTGTCGCGGGTTCGCTTCCTCGTGAGCGACTGGTTTGCCGCCCTTGGGGGTGAGCGCTTTTCGCTGGTGGTAGCCAACCCGCCTTACCTTGCCGACGATGACCCCCATCTCGCGCTGGGGGACGTGCGTTTCGAACCTCGCTCGGCGCTGGTGGCCGGCGATGAGGGGCTGGCCGACCTCCACTGGCTGGTGGCCAAGGCGCGCGATCATCTCGTCCCGGGTGGCTGGCTTTTGCTCGAGCATGGTCTCGAACAGGGTGCGGCGGTGCGTCAGGCGCTCAAGGAGGCGGGCTATTCAGATGCCGCGACCCTTCAGGACCTGGGGTCGCGCGACCGGGTTAGCCTGGGGCGCTGGTTCGCATAAGCTCGCTAGAAAAGAGCGTTGGCGCTGCGGCTCGCGCCGCCTAGAGCGGATATGGTACTTGTATGGGAAACATGGGGGAAAATGGCGAACCTCGCTGACAAGCCGGCATCTGGCCCGACCAATCACTGAGGTTTTCGTTGATTCCCCCTGCCAACAACTATGAAAGCCATGATGCGCAGGCGATCCGGCGGTGATGCCTCAGACGGCGCCTGTGTATTGAGCTTGGACACTGGATGACCATGAAAGCCAAGACCCGCTCGCTTGACCGTATCGATCTAAAAATCCTGCGCGTTCTCCAGGACAATGCCCGCATTTCCTATGTCGACCTGGCCGCTCAGGTGGGACTTTCCACCACGCCCTGCCTGGAGCGCGTCAAACGCCTGGAGCGCTCGGGCACAATTCGCGGCTACAAGGCGGTGCTCGACCCCAAGGCCCTGAAGGCCAAGCTGCTGGTGTTCGTCGAGATCAGTCTCGAGAGCCAGTCGCCGGCGGTGTTCGACGAGTTCCGGCGTGCCGTGCGCAAGCTGCCGCAAGTCCAGGAATGCCATCTGGTCTCGGGGCAGTTCGACTATATCCTCAAGTGCCGTATTCCCGAGATGTCGGCCTATCGCCAGTTGCTTGGCGAGGTAGTGCTGACGCTGCCCGGCGTCAAGGAGTCGAAGAGCTATGTGGTCATGGAAGAGGTCAAGGAAGAATTTACCCTGCATGTCCCGGACGTCGAGCAGCTCGAAGAGTACTGAGTGAGAAGAGTACTGAGTGAAGAGTATCGAGTAAGAGTAGTGAGCGGTGGCGCCGGCTGACCGGTGCTGGCCAGTAACAAAGCAGGGCCTGAGATCAGGACCTGAGAAAAAGGCCCAGAAGATACGTGACGATGGACGACCAGGCGTTGCTGCGCTATAGCCGCCAGATCATGCTTGAATCGATCGAGATAGAAGGGCAAGAGCGCCTCCTTGCAAGCCATGCGCTGGTGATCGGCGCCGGCGGGCTAGGCTCGCCGGTGGCGCTTTACCTGGCAGCCTCGGGAGTCGGCCGCTTGACGCTTGCTGACGATGACGCGGTCGAGCTTTCCAACCTGCAGCGCCAGATTGCCCACGGCCAGGCGGACATCGGCCGGCTCAAGGCCGAATCGGCTCGCGATGCTGCGCTGGCGCTCAATCCTGATTGCCGGATCACCGCCATCACCGAGCGCCTCGATGGCGAGGCGTTGGCGCGCGCCGTCGAGGCAGCGGATCTGGTGCTCGACTGCACCGATCGCTTTGCCTCCCGCTATGCCATCAATGCCGCCTGCCTAGCGGCGGGGCGGCCGCTGGTCTCCGGTGCAGCGATTCGTTTCGGTGGGCAGCTCGCGGTCTTCGACCCTCGTGAGCCGGAAAGCCCCTGCTATGCCTGCCTCTATCCGCCCGGAACGCCGGGGGAGGACGAGGAACTGCGCTGCGCCGAGAACGGTGTGGTGGCACCTTTGGTGGGGCTGATCGGCAGCTTCCAGGCGCTGGAAGCGGTCAAGCTGCTCAGCGGTGCCGGTAGCGCTCATCAAGGGCTTGCTACCTTCGATGGCCTCACAGGTGAATGGCGCCGCTTCCGCGTGCCCCGCGATCCGGGTTGCCCGGTTTGCGGGCAGCGCTGCGATCAGGACTAAACCATGGCTGAGCACGCAGCGCCGCCGCTTGGGCGGGTCAGCGATTTCGAGGTGCGTCTGATACGCGTGTTCAAGGCGGTCGTCGAGTGCGGCGGCTTCACCGCTGCCGAGGGCCAGCTGGGTATATCCCGCTCGGCGATCAGCCTGCACATGAGTGATCTCGAGAAACGGCTGGGGCTGCGCCTGTGTCAGCGCGGACGCGGCGGTTTTGCGCTCACCGAGGAGGGCCGCCAGGTCTATCGGGCCGGGTTAGCCCTGCTGGCTTCCCTGGAGACCTTCCGCACTGAAGTCAACGGCCTGCACCGTACCCTGCGCGGCGAGCTCAATATCGGCATCACTGATAACTTGGTCAGCCTGCCGCAGATGCGTATCACCCATGCCCTGTCCGCCCTCAAGGCTCAGGGGCCAGAGGTGGTGGTCAATATCTATATGGAAGCACCGGACAGCATCGCCCAGGGGGTCCTCGACGCCCGGCTGCATATCGGTGTGGTGCCCGAGGTCAACCTGCTGGCGAGCCTCGAGGCGCGCCCGCTCTACGATGAGGCCTCAGGGCTTTATTGCGCCGATACCCACCCGCTCTTCGCCGTCCCCGATGCCGATCTGGCGACGGCGCAGCTCGCCGGCTTCGAGGCGGTAGTCCCCGGCTACCCGTTGCCGGACGCGGCGCGGGCGGCCCATGCCCCGCTCACAGGTACCGCCACCGCCAGTGATCGCGAGGGCGCGGCATTCATGATTCTCACCGGGGCCTACCTTGGCTATCTGCCCGATCATCTGGCCGCCCACTGGGTCGCCGCCGGGCGGCTTCGGGAGCTCGACCTGCCTGGCTGTCGCTTCAGCACCCCTTTTGTCACCATTACCCGCCGCGACCGGCGCCCCCATCGGGTCCTCGAAGCCTTTATCGACGAGCTGGCCAATCAGTCCTGAGAGGGCGAGATCAGCGACAACGGCCGACCCCGAAGGGCCGGCCGTTGTTGATCCCCAGGCTATCGGGAGTTGATCCCGAAGAGCTGGTTAGCTGCCGGAAGGGAAGTTGAACTCGGCGCGAGTGGTTTCGAAGGAAGGGATAGAGTGCGCGGGGCGCTCAGGCCAGGGTGTCGAGAGTGGTAGCCACGGCATCGAATAGTCGCTCGAGCTCGTCTTCCGTGGTCGAGAACGGAGGGCCGAACTGCAGGGTGTCGCCGCCGAAGCGGACATAGAAGCCTGCTTCCCACAGCGCCAGGTGGGCATCCCGCGGGCGGATCGACGGGTCGCCGTTGCGGGGTGCAAGCTGGATGGCACCCGCCAGGCCGTAGTTGCGGATGTCAACCACGTGACGCTGCCCGCGCAGCGCATGCAGCTTGTTTTCGAAAGCCGGGGCAATGGAGCGTACCTGAGCGGGAAAGTCCTCGCGCTCGAACAGCTCCAGCGCCGCCAGGCCCGCGGCACAGGCCACCGGGTGGCCGCTGTAGGTGTAGCCGTGGGGGAACTCGATAGCGTGGGCCGGTGCGGTGCCGTCCATGAAGGCTGAGAAGACCTCGTGAGAGGCGATCACCGCGCCCATCGGTACGGCACCGTTGGTCAATTGCTTGGCCACGTTCATAATGTCCGGCGTGACGCCAAAGACCTCGGCACCGGTGCGAGCGCCACAGCGTCCGAAAGCGGTGATTACCTCGTCGAAGATCAACAGGATGTCGTGGGCGTCGCAGATCGCTCGCAGTCGCTCCAGATAGCCTTTGGGCGGCACGATCACGCCGGCGGAGCCGGACATCGGCTCGACGATCACCGCGGCGATAGTGGAGGCATCGTGCAGGGCGATCTGGTCGAGCAGGGCATCAGCCAGTTCCCAGCCGGTCTCGGCCTGGCCGCGGGTGAAGGCCAGGCCTTGTTGCAGGGTGTGCGGCAGGTGACTGACGTCGAGCAATGGGCCGAAGTGCTTGCGATTGGCGCCGATTCCCCCGAGGCTGGTGCCGCCGATGTTGACGCCGTGATAGCCCTTGGCGCGACCGATCAGCCGCGTCTTCTCGGGGTGCCCCTTGATACGCCAGTAGGCCTTGGCCATCTTCACCGAGGTGTCGGCGGCCTCGGAGCCGGAGTTGGTGAAGAAGACGTGGTCGAGGCCGGCCGGCGTCAGCTCGGCGACCTTGTCGGCCAGCGCGAAAGCCAGCGGATGGCCGACCTGAAAGCCAGGGGCGAAGTCGAGGCTGCTCAGCTGGCGCGACACGGCGTTCTTGATCTCGGTGCGATTATGGCCGGCACCGCAGGTCCACAGGCCGGACAGGGAGTCGAACAGCCGGCGCCCCTTGGCATCGATGAAGTAGCGTCCTTCGGCGCCGGTCACCATCCGCGGATGTTCGCGGAAATCGCGGTTGGCGGTATAGGGCATCCAGAAGGCGGACGACAGGGTGTCGGGAGCCGAGGTACTGGTGGGGTCGGTCTCAATGTCGGAATGCAGCATGGGGCCTCCGGGCCAGGCGCTGGGAGTGTGTCCATAGCATGGCGCGGCCAGCACGTATGAAAAATCCAACTTTACTCACACCAAGGTGAGTAAAATATGGCGTAACGGCGGCAAGGCGCCTGTCCCTATTGGTCCCGGCGGCACAGTTCTATAGACTGCGCGACCGGCCATGATCCGGTCGGCGAAGGCCGGCATGCGACAAGACGAGGAGAGCGATGAGCGAGACCAGTACGGCGAGTGCCCGGCCCCGCCAGGACCTGACCAATCGAGCCCCGGCGGCCGCTCGCCCCGAGGCGGCCATCGCCCTTGAGGGCCTGCACAAGCGTTTCGGCTCCGACGCCGTGGCGCTGGACGGCGTCGATCTTACGATCCGCGAAGGGGAGTTCTTCACGCTGCTCGGCCCCTCGGGCTGTGGCAAGACGACCCTTTTGCGCATTCTCGCCGGGCTCGAGTCGCCGGATGCCGGTCGCCTGACCCTTGGCGGGCGCGATATCACCCAGGTGCCGGCGCACCAGCGCAGCGTCAACACCGTCTTCCAGTCCTATGCGCTCTTTCCGCATCTGTCGGTGCGCGACAACCTGGCCTTTGGGCTGCGTATGCAGGGCGTCTCCAAGCCCGAGCGGGAGTCTCGGGTTGCCGAGATTGCCCGCTTCATTCAGCTCGGTGGGCTGATCGAACGCCGGGTGGGTCAGCTCTCGGGCGGTCAGCGTCAGCGCATCGCTCTGGCGCGCGCCCTGGTCTGTGAGCCGGACGTGCTGCTGCTCGACGAGCCGCTGTCGGCCCTGGATGCTGGGCTGCGCGGCCAGCTTCAGGTCGAGCTCAAGCGTGTTCAGGCGCGCCTGGGCATGACCTTCCTGTTCGTTACCCACGATCAGCAGGAAGCCATGGTCATGTCGGATCGCATCGCCGTGCTCGATGGGGGCAGCATCCAGCAGGTGGGCTCGCCTAAAGAAATCTACGAGCGGCCGGCGAATGCTTTCGTCGCCCGCTTCATGGGCCACGACAATCTCTTCCCGATCCTTGCCCGGGATGGCGTGCGGCTCAACACCGGACTGGGGGCACTGACGGTCGAGCCACCGGAGGCCGAGCTATCAGAGACATCGGACGAGGACTCGTTGCTGCTGATCCGCCCCGAAACGGTAGACTTGCTGCCATTGGATCAGGCCGGCGCCAACTGCCTGCCGGCACGCGTTACCGACTGCCTGTATCGAGGCAGCCACGCCGAATACCGTCTGGCGGTAGGCGATGCCGAGCTGCAGGCGATGATCAATAATCGGGGGCGACAGTTGCCAAGCGTAGGGGATCGCGTCTGCGTATCGGTAGCGGCCGAGGATCTGGTGACGCTGGCTGACGAGGGGGGCACATGAGCGGGCCCGGCGTTTTGGCGGCTCCCGGTGGGCGCAGGGCCCTTGGCGAGACCCGCCACCTGCTGCTGACCGTAGCACCGGGAGTGCTCTGGCTGCTGATATTCTTGGTGCTGCCCGGCATCTACCTGATGGGTTTGGCCTTCATGACCAATGGCCCCTATGGACAGCCTCAGATGCCGCTGACGCTGGATGCCTTCGAGCGGCTGGCCGGCTACGGCATTCTGGGCTGGAGTCCGGCCAATCTCTACACCCTGCTGCGCTCGCTGGCTCAGACCCTGATCGCGACCCTCTTAGTGGTGGCCATTAGCTATCCGCTGGCCTACCACATCAGTACCGCCAAGGCGCGCTGGCGGCCGGTGATGCTGCTGGCGCTAGTGGTACCGTCCTGGACCAATCAGGTGATTCGCACCTTCGGCTGGATGAACTTGCTGGCGCCAGGCACGCCGCTGGCGGGATTGGCCGAGTCGCTGAACCTGATACCGTCCAACATGGGGCTTTATCCGTCGAATATTGCGGTGACCCTGGGGCTTGTCTATAACTTTTTGCCGTTCATGGTGCTGCCGCTCTATGCCGCCTTCGAGAAGCTCGATATCTCTCAGGTGGAGGCGGCGCAGGACCTCTACGCTTCGCCACTGCGCACCTTTCGGCATGCGGTCTTCCCTCAGACCCTGCCTGGGCTGCTGGCCGGCGTCGTGCTGGTGGCGATTCCCGCCTTCGGCATGTACGTCGTCTCGGAGCTGCTGGGCGGGGGCAAGCACATGCTGCTCGGCAACCTGGTGGCGCGGCAGTTCGGCGGGGGCGCCAACTGGCCGCTGGGTGCCGCCGGCGCGATCCTGATGTTGCTGGCGACCTTCGCCGGACTCTACGTGATGAGGCGGCTGGGTCGGCGCTTGGGCGGTGGCGATGAGGTGGTGATATGACCCGCCATGGACTGCATAGGGGCTTGCGGGTTTTCTGGTGGCTGACGCTCTTGTTTCTCTATCTGCCACTGGCGGTGGTGGTGCTTTACTCCTTCAACGCCTCTAACAGTGCCGCCCATTTTACCGGCGTCTCGCTGCGCTGGTATTACCGGCTGATGGGCAATGAGGCGCTGCTCGCGGCACTGGGTAACAGCCTGCTGCTGGCGGTGGTGTCTTCACTGATTGCACTGCTGCTGGGTAGCCTGGTCGGCTATGGCATGTTCCACCATCGCTGGCGACGCTTGGGATGGCTGGTGGTGCTGATTTATCTGCCGCTGGTGCTGCCGGATATCGTCTTCGGCATCGCCGAAATGGCCTTCTTCGTGCAGGTGGAGCGCCTCACCGGCTGGCTGTCGCCGGGGCTTGGCACCATGGTCATCGCCCATGTGTCGTTTCAGATCCCCTTCGTGGCGCTGATCGTCTATTCACGGCTGGTGGGCCTCGACCCAAGTCTGTTCGAAGCGGCCAAGGACCTCTATGCCTCACCCTGGCAGCGGGCCCGCCATTTTCTTGTGCCGACCCTGAGGCCCGCGTTGATCTCAGGGGCCTTTCTGTCATTCACCCTGTCGCTGGATGATTTCGTGATCAGCTTTTTCACCGCAGGCCCCGAGAGCGCGACGCTGCCGATCTATATTTGGGGAGCGATCCGCAAGGGGGTCTCACCGGAGATCAATGCCATTGCCACGCTGATGATCGCTGCCGTCGTGTTGGTCGCCGTGGCCAGCCTGCTGCTGGGCCGCCAGCGTGCGGGGCGTGGCTAGCGAGCCAGGGCTATTCCACGCCACGACCGCTAGGGGCCGGCGGCCATGGCCTGCCTCTAGCATGGTGTCGCCAAGTCGGTGTCGCTAGCTTGCTGTCGTCAGGTGGAGGTCGCCAGGAAGATCTTGACGTGGCACCCTGCCGATTTCGCCGATCTCGTCCCGCCTAACATCACATCATTGCTACCCAGGAGAGTCACGCATGCCGCACTCGCTTTATCGTCCCTTCCGTCGTTCGGCCCGTACAGCCCTGCCGCTCGTCGGCCTGATGCTGGCCGGCGGTGCTCAGGCCGCTGACGACAAGCTTTATCTGTTCAACTGGACCGAGTACATGGACCCGGCGATCATCGATGCCTTCGAGGAGCGCTATGACGTCGAGGTGGTGCAGAATTACTTCAATTCGCAGCCGGAAATGTTAGCCAAGCTTAATGCTGGCGGCGTGTCCCAGTATGACGTGATCGTGCCTTCCAACTACTATGTGCCGCGCCTGATCGAGACCGGCCTGGTGCAGCCCCTGGACAAGACGAAGCTTTCGCATCTCGGCAACGTCATGGACACCTTCCAGGATCCCGGCTACGACCCGGGCGGTGACTACAGCGTGCCCTACCAGTGGGGGACGACTGGCATTATCTACAACACCGACACCTTCCCCGACGCGCCGAAGAGCTGGTCGCTGCTGTTCGATGCCAACGAGAATCCCGATTACCCCTTCGCGGTAGCGGGCGATGGGCAGGTGACCATGGGTGGGGCCTGTGCCTATCTTGGCCATGGCTATGACTGCACCGGCCTGGATGCCTGGCGAGAGGCAGCGAAGCTTCTCATCGAGACCAAAGGTCGCGATACCTTCAGTGGCTTCACCGACGGGACGCCGGCGCTGCAGCAGCTGTCTCGCGGCGTGGTGCATGCGGCGATGAGCTTCAACGGCGACTATCTGGCCTTCAAGGACGAAGACCCCGAGGGCTTCGCCAATACCGCCTTCATGATCCCCGATGAAGGGGCCGAGATGTGGGTCGATACCATGATGATTCCCGCCGAGGCGCCGAACTCTGATCTCGCCCATGCCTTCATTGATTTCCTGCTCGAAGCGGAGGTAGGCGCCCAGCTATCCAACTATAACTACTACGCCAGCCCCAACGCCGCCGCTGAGCCGTACCTGGACGAGGTGCTGACCCAGCCGCCGGTTCAGCCAAGCGATGACGACATGGAGCGCTTGCGTTTTATCCCGAGCCTTTCAGGCGACGAGCTGCAGGTCTTCCAGCAGCTCTGGTCGGAAGTTCAGGCGCGCTGACCCTCAACGGATGATGCCTGCCGGGCCCGGGGTCGCCATCACGGCGCCGGGCCCTTTTTTCGTTTGAGTGAATGCCACCGACGTAGTGCAAGGTCTCATCGCGTCTGCTGATGGCGACAGGCTACCGGCAAGTGTGGAAACACCGCACAGCTGTCGTGAGCCCTGTGTCTGCTTTCTGATCCCTAGGCTATACTCCGTCCGTCTCCGACTCGTTAGCGGCAGGATGTCGCCCGAGTTCTCGTCTCATCCCTTCCCGTCACTTCGCCTGGCGCCCGCGCGTGCCCCGGGGCGAGATTCCGATGCCTGGACTCCCCCGAGCCGACTCTTATCCCTGTCGACCCTTGTGTGGTCGATTCTGTGTCGTGTTTGAGGAGTGAGTGATGAACAAGTCAATCGTGATCGGTAGCACCCTGTCAGTTCTCGGCCTTGGTGGATTGGCGGTAGGGGCCTATCAGGTCAGCAGCTATTCCCAGGCACCCGAGCCGGTCTATGCCGATATCCTGCAGGTCGAGGCGGCGACGCGAACCGTCGAGACACCCCGTCAGGTCTGCGAGGACGTGGTGGTCAGCCAGCAGGCGCCCAGCCGCGATCCCAACCGCATCATCGGCACTGCCGCAGGTGCCATCGTTGGCGGTCTGCTGGGTAATCAGGTCGGGGGCGGCAGTGGCAAGAAGATTGCCACCGTGGCCGGCGCCGTGGGCGGTGGCCTGGCGGGACGCGAGGTTCAGGGACGCATCGAGGCCGGCCAGACCACTACCACCACCCGACAAGAGTGCCGAACCGTCACCGACACTCGTCAGGAGCACCTGGGGTATGACGTGGAATACCGGCTCGATGGCCAGGTCTTCAGCGCTCGACTCGATGAGGCGCCCCAGGGTGACCGGGTATTGATGCAGGACGGTAAGCCTCAGTGGCAGACTGGCTTGGCAACGTCTCAGGGTGACTCTCAGGGCTGAAGCGCAGAGTTAGGCGGTCGGGCCGGCATCATGTCGGCCCTGGTATTTTCCATGCCTGTTTCCATTGCCATACCGGGCGCCTGGTTGCGCCCGTGTCGTCATGATCCTCCAGTTACGGTGCCTTCCCGCCTGCCGCACGGTTCTTGGCGCTTTCTGCTTTTATCCGCTTTCCCGCTTTCCCGCTTTCCCGCTGGCCTGTCAGGCCGCCACCTCGCCGGCTTGCGGTGGAATGTTGAGGTTCATGCGGAACAGATTACCGGGATCGACCTGCTGCTTGATGGCCTGTAGGCGGGCAAAGTTGATTCCGTAGGCCGCTACCACTCGGTCGCCTTCATCCTCGGTGAGAAAGTTCACATAACCGCCACCCGTGGCGAAGGGCGCCAGAGACGTAAAGGCCTGGCGCGCCCAGTCGCGGCAGCAGGCATCGTCCTTGGCCGCTTGCCAGCGGCCATGAACGTTCACGACATAGGTGGCGTTGCGTCCCGCGTAGGCGGTGGCGGTGGGCTCAACCCGGGCCATGGCGCCGCCCAACTGGGCGACGAAGATTTCGCACTCCGGTCCGGGCAGTGTCTCGGCCGCGCGGATCAGTGCCGCCAGGGCGTCATCATCGACCCGAGCGAAATCGTGGGACTTCCAATAGTTGCGTGCCCCGGGAGTGAGAAGCGGGTCGAAGGCCGATTGGAAAGCGGTGTAGGGCTGGGCGCCGAGGTGCTCGCCGAGCGGGGTGCCGAAGGCCCGTATGGGAGCCGCCAGACGTTCACCTGCGGCGATCTCGCCGGCATAGAGCAGGGCGAACACCACCACCGGTTGGCCATGGGCGGACTCGGGCAGGAAGGGCAGTGGCGGAGCATGGCGCAGCACCGCCCAGACGCTGAGTTCGTCAGGAGCGCTCTGGGTGAAGTCTCGCCAGGCGCGCATTACCCGCTCTGCCTGATCGAAGGAATAGACCACCAGGCCCGCGTAGACCTCAGGGCCCACCGGGTGAAGCTGGAACTCGAAGGAGGTCACGACACCGAAGTTGCCGCCGCCGCCGCGAATGGCCCAGAAAAGGTCGGGCTCCTCGCTTGACGACACCCAGTGGCGCTGACCATCGGCGGTAACGATGTCGGCACTCAGCAGGTTGTCGGCGGTCAGGCCGTGGCAGCGCGTCAGCCAGCCGAATCCGCCGCCCAGGCACAGGCCGGCGACGCCGGTGGTGGAGTTGATGCCCAGCGGGGTTGCCAGCCCGAAGGCCTGGGCCTCCCGATCGAGATCCCCAAGCAGGGCGCCAGGGTCGACCCGAGCTGTCCGCCGGCGTGGGTCGATCCGCACGTTGCGCAGCGCCGACAGGTCGATCGTCATGCCTTGCTCGGCAATGGCATTGCCGGCGATATGATGGCCACCTCCACGCACGCTGAGCCGCATGGCATGCTCGCGGGCGAAGTCGATGGCCTGGGCGACGTCATTGGCGCCCAGGCAGCGGGTGATCAGTGCTGGGTGCCGGTCCAGCATGCCATTCCACAGCTGGCGCAGCATCTCATAGCCGGCATCGTCCGGGGTAACCACGCTGCCCTGAAGGGCGGCCCGCAGGCGGTCAATGGCCTCAAGGGGCAATGACTGTTGATCGCCCTCCAGAGTTTGGTAGGTAAGTGTCTTCATGGTAAGCCCCCCTGAGGGGAAGTCAGGCAAACCTGCTGAGCGTCCGTGCTGAGTGGTGTGGGTAGAAAGGCGTCGCGATTCTAGGCGGCGGATGGCATCCGAGAGGACCTTGTGTTCACGCGAGTCCTGTCATGATAGGGAAATGACGACATCCTTCAGAGTCTGGCGGGTAGCGCAGGGCAGGGGACACCAAATCGTCTAGAGGAATGGTCGAAGAGCGGTGTCGGCAGGAGCGAATATGGTGATGTACAATTACTGTATATATTTTGTACATAAACTGGCGTAGTCTGCAGGGACATTACTTAGGAGCGACGCCATGTTTGGGATCTTCAAGAGCGACCCAACCAAGAAGCTGCAGAAGGCCTATGAGCGCAAGCTCGAGCAGGCCATGGAAGCCGCCCGCAATGGCGACATGCATACCAATGCGACCCTGACCGCAGAAGCGGAAGCGTTGCGAGAGGAAATCGAGGCGCATAAGAACGCTTGATTGGGTTTGATGACAGGTGCCACTGCCAGATACAAAGACGCCCCTGTGAAAGGGGCGTCTTGCGTTGCGGGCAGCGCGCGGGGTTCATTTCCACGCCTGTCATTTAGCGGCTTGGCTAGCTCAGCAAAGGGCGTCGAGCTTTTCCTTGAGCAGGCCGTTGACCTGCTGGGGATTCGCGGTGCCCCTAGAGGCCTTCATGACCTGGCCGACGAAGTAGCCGATCATCTTGCCGCGCTTGTCGGGTTCGGCGTCGCGATACTGGGCGACCTGCACCGGGCTGTCGGCGATCACCTGGTCGATCATCGCCTCGATGGCGCCGCTGTCGGTGACCTGCTTGAGGCCGCGGGCCTCGATGATGGCATCGGCGCTGTCGCCTTCACCGTCCCATAACGCGGCGAACACCTGCTTGGCGGCCTTACCGTTGATGGTCTCGTCCTTGACCCGCGCCACCAGCTCGCCGAGCTGCGTTGCCGATACCGGGCTCGAGGCGATCTCCAGGCCTTCCTTGTTGAGGCGGCCGGCGAATTCGCCCTGCACCCAGTTGGCGGCCAGCTTGGCATCGCCGCAGACGTCTTTCACGCCCTCGAAGAAGTCGGCCATGGCGCGGGTCGCCGAAAGTACGCCGGCGTCGTAGGCGGACAGCCCCAGCTCGCTCTGGAAGCGCGCGCGCTTCTCGGCCGGCAGTTCCGGCAACGAGCTGCGCAGGTGATCCACGTAGGCATCGTCGAGCACCACCGGCAGCAGGTCGGGGCAGGGGAAGTAACGGTAGTCGTTGGCCTCCTCCTTGGTGCGCATGCTGCGGGTCTCGTCGGCGTCGGGATCGTACAGGCGCGTTTCCTGCACCACCTTGCCGCCGTCCTCGAGCAGTTCGATCTGGCGCTCGACCTCGAAGGCGATGGCGCGCTCGACGAAGCGGAAGGAATTGACGTTCTTGATCTCGGCGCGGGTGCCGAAGGCCTCCTGACCCTTGGGGCGCACCGAGACGTTGACGTCGCAGCGCATCGAGCCCTCGGCCATGTTGCCATCCGAGATGCCCAGGTAGGTGACGATGGAGTGAATCGCCTTCAGATAGGCCGCGGCTTCCTTGGCGGAGCGCATGTCGGGCTCGGAGACGATCTCCAGAAGCGGTGTGCCGGCGCGGTTCAGGTCGACCCCGGTCATGCCGTGAAAGTCCTCGTGCAGCGACTTGCCGGCGTCTTCCTCGAGGTGGGCGTGATGAACGCGGATGCGTTTCGTATCGCCGTCATCGAGGGTGATCTCGACCTCGCCCGGCCCGACGATCGGGTGATACATCTGGCTGGTCTGGTAGCCCTTGGGCAGGTCCGGATAGAAGTAGTTCTTGCGATCGAAGATCGAGACTTCGGGAATCTCGGCATCGATACCGAGCCCGAACTGTACCGCCATGGCCACGGCGGACTCGTTGAGCACCGGCAGCACGCCGGGCAGGCCCAGGTCGACGGCGCAGGCCTGGCTATTGGGTTCGGCGCCGAAGGCGGTAGAGGCCCCGGAGAAAATCTTCGAGCGGGTGGCCAGCTGGACGTGAACCTCGAGGCCGATCACGGTTTCCCATTGCATCATGCGTTCTCCTTGCCGAAGGCCGGGCGTTGCTGGTGCCAGTCGGTGACCTGCTGGAACTGGTGGGCGACGTTGAGCAGCTGCGATTCGGCGAAGTGCGGGCCGAGGATCTGCAGGCCCACCGGGCGGCCGTCGACGGCGCCGGCCGGGACGCTGATGCCGGGGATACCGGCCAGGTTGATGGCAATGGTGTAGATGTCCTGCAGGTACATGGACACCGGGTCCTTGTTGGCGCCCAGGTCAAAGGCCGGCGTCGGTGTCGACGGGCCCATCAGCACGTCGACCTCTTCGAAGGCGTCCATGAAGTCCTGGCGGATCAGGCGACGGACCTGCTGAGCCTTCTTGTAGTAGGCGTCGAAGAAGCCTTCGGAAAGGGTGTGGGTGCCGATCAGGATGCGGCGCTTGACCTCGTCGCCGAAGCCTTCGGCCCGGGAGCGCTTGTAGAGATCCTCGAGATCATGGGGCGCGTCGCAGCGATGTCCGAAGCGCACGCCGTCATAGCGGGACAGGTTCGAGGAGGCCTCGGCCGGGGCGATGACGTAGTAGGCCGGGATGGCGTGATGGGTATGCGGCAGACTGACTTCCTGCACGGTAGCGCCGAGGGATTCGTAGACCTTGACCGCCTCACGAATGGCGCTCTCTACCGCCGGGTCCAGGCCATCGCCGAAGTATTCCTTGGGCAGGCCGATCTTGAGGCCGGACAGTGAGGCGCCCAGCTCGGCGCAGTAATCGGGCACGCCGCGGGCCACGCTGGTGGAATCGCGCAGGTCGTGGCCGGCGATGGCGCTCAGCAGCAGTGCGCAGTCCTCGGCGGTGCGGGCCATGGGGCCGGCCTGATCGAGGCTAGAGGCGTAGGCCACCATGCCATAGCGGGACACGCGGCCATAGGTGGGCTTCAGGCCGGTGATGCCGCAGAAGGCGGCTGGCTGGCGAATCGAGCCGCCGGTGTCAGTACCCAGCGCCGCCGGCACCAGGCCTGCCGCCACGGCGGCGGCACTGCCACCAGAGCTGCCACCGGGGACGGCGGAGAGATCCCAGGGGTTCTTGACCGGGCCGTAATAACTGTTTTCGTTGGAGGAGCCCATGGCGAACTCGTCCATATTGGTCTTGCCCAGGCTCACGGTGCCGGCCGTCTTGAGCTTTTCGACCACGTTGGCGTCGTAGGGCGCGATGAAGTTGTCGAGCATCTTCGAGCCGCAGCTGGTCCTCACGCCCTCGGTGCAGAAGATATCCTTCAGGGCCAGCGGCAGGCCGGTGAGCGGTCCTGCCTCGCCGCGAGCACGGGCGGCATCGGCGGCATCGGCGGCGGCCAGTGCCTGCTCGGCGGTGACGCTGATAAAGCTGTTGAGTTCGCCGTCGAGTCGTTTGATGCGCTCAAGCAGCGATTCGGTCAATTGGCGACTGGTGAACTCGCCGGCCTCGAGGGCGCGGGCAAGCTCGGTCAGGGTCATGTCATGCATGTGAGACTTGGCTCCAGATGAGGCATTCAGGCAGCGAGCAGGGCTCATTCGACGACGCGGGGTACCAGGTAGAGGCCGTTCTCGACCGCCGGGGCGTTGCGTTGGAAACGCTCGCGCTGGTCGGTCTCGGTGACCTCATCGGCGCGCAGGCGCTGAGTGGCATCCAGTGGGTGCGCCAACGGCGCCACGCCGTCGGTGTCGACCGCCTGAAGCTGGTCGGCCATCTCGAGAATACGGGTCAGGTCGTCGACATAGCGGTCGGCGTCGGTGTCATCAAGGCCCAGTCGGGCCAGATGCGCCGCACGCTTCACGTCTTGCGGTTCAAGCGCCATGGTGGATATCCCTTGAGCATGGATCGTGGCGGCGGCGCCGAGTTGGCGTCTGCCGCAGTAAATAACCGCAAAATGTACCATATCCTGGGCCAGCTGGCAGGACTTGCGCTCTGGCGACGTCCCCCGATGTCGCTTGCTGCATTAAAGCGGCGATGGTACCGTTTGCGTCCGCACAGGGTTCCGGTCTGCACTAGGTGAAAGACTTCCATGTTTAAACGTTTACGTGGGCTGTTTTCCAGCGATCTCTCGATCGATTTGGGTACGGCCAACACGCTGATCTATGTTCGCGGACGGGGCATCGTGCTCGATGAGCCTTCCGTGGTGGCGATTCGCCAATCGGGTAATATGCGCACCGTGGCTGCTGTGGGTATTGATGCCAAGCGTATGCTAGGCCGTACGCCGGGCAATATCACTGCCATACGGCCGATGAAGGATGGCGTGATCGCCGATTTCACCGTAACCGAGCAGATGCTTCAGCACTTCATCCGCAAGGTGCACCAAAGCACCTTCCTGACGCCGAGTCCTCGGGTGTTGGTCTGTGTGCCCTGCATGTCGACTCAAGTCGAGCGCCGTGCGATCAAAGAATCTGCCGAGGGCGCTGGCGCCCGTGAAGTCTTTTTGATCGAAGAGCCCATGGCAGCCGCCATCGGTGCTGGCCTGCCGGTCGAAGAGGCCCAAGGCTCGATGGTCGTTGATATCGGTGGCGGCACCAGCGAAATTGCCATCATCTCCCTCAATGGCGTGGTCTACTCGGAATCCATTCGCGTTGGCGGCGACCGCTTCGACGAGGCCATCACCGCTTATGTGCGCCGTCATTACGGCAGCCTGATCGGTGAGGCCACTGCCGAGCGCATCAAGGAAGAGATTGGCTGCGCCTATCCGGGCGGCGAGCTGCGCGAGATTGATGTGCGCGGCCGTAATCTGGCCGAAGGCATTCCGCGCAGCTTCACGCTGAATTCCCACGAGGCCCTCGATGCCCTGCAGGAAACGCTGGCGGCCATCGTCACGGCCGTGAAGAGTGCCCTCGAACAGTCTCCCCCCGAACTTGCCTCGGACATCGCCGAACGCGGCTTGGTGCTGACCGGTGGCGGTGCTCTGTTGCGCGACCTGGACAAGCTCATTTCCGAGGAAACCGGCCTGCCAGTGATCGTCGCCGAAGATCCGTTGACCTGTGTGGCGCGCGGTGGCGGCAAGGCGCTGGAAATGATCGATCAGCATACCTTCGAGCTACTCTCCAGCGACTGACCTGTTCGCTAGGCCGTGACCCAGGGGAACGCCTATCAAACCGCTGTTCACGCACGCGCCAGTGCCCGGTTACCGCATGTTGCTGTGTGCGGTCCTGGCACTGACGTTGATGTTTGCCGAACATCAATTGTCGCGAGTAGAAGCCTTGCGGGCACAGCTGTCGACCGTGGTTGCGCCCGTACAGTGGCTGGTCAGCCTGCCCAGTGATGTCCTGTCATGGGGCTCGCTTGCGGTGTCTGATCAGCGTGCACTTGTCGACGAGAATCGCCAGCTTCGCCAGCAGTTGCTGACGCTGTCGCATCGTGTCCAGCGGATGGCCAGCCTGACCGCTGAAAACGTGCGGCTGCGCGAACTCCTCAATGCCACGAAGCGCGATGATATTCCCTTTCTCACCGCGGAACTGCTGTCGCTGGACTCGGATCCCTTCACCCAGCAGATGGTCGTCGATCGCGGCCGTCGCGATGGCGTCTATGTGGGGCAGCCGGTGATGGATGCTTCCGGGCTGGTGGGGCAGGTCACCTCGGTGTCGGCCTACACCAGCCGGGTGCTGATGGTCGCCGATGCCAATCATGCGATGCCGGTGCAGGTAAACCGCAACGGGCTGCGATTCATCATCCAGGGTACCGGGCGCTTCGATGCCATGCGCGTGCTGCATGTGCCGGACACCGCCGATATTCGCGAAGGCGACCTGCTGGTGTCTTCAGGTCTCGCCGGCCGTTTCCCGGTCGGCTATCCGGTAGCACGAGTCAGCGAAGTGGCACATGATCCAGGCGAGCCCTTTGCCAAGGTGATGGCCACGCCGGTGGCAAAGCTGCAACGCGCCAGGCACTTCCTGCTGCTGTTTCCACCCGATGTCGATGTTGCCGCCGGCGATGCGCTGTGGACGGACGACTTTGACCTCGATCCCCTGCCCAAGGAGTTGATGCGCTGATGGCTGCCATGGGATTGCGCGGATATCTGCTGGTGTGGTCGACCCTGCTGTTGGCACTATGCCTGCAGGTCATGCCGCTTGCCGACAAGTGGCTGATGTGGCGCCCCGACTGGCTGGGTCTGATGCTGGTTTACTGGTGTATGGTGATGCCCCAGCGTATCGGGGTCTTTCACGGTTTCGTGCTGGGTATTCTGCTCGACCTCATCGAGGGCTCGCCGCTTGGCCTGAATGCCTTGGCGCTGTCGCTCTTGGCCTTCCTGGTTGCCCTGGTTTATCAGCGCATGCGTGCCTATTCGCTGGTGCAGCAGGCGGTGTTGATCTTCGTGTTGCTTGGCATCGTGCAACTGGTCGAGCAGTGGTTGATGACCCTGTTTGGTCCCTTTTCCATTCATCTGGCCTTCCTGCTGCCGTCATTGATCGGCGCTATCCTGTGGCCTTGGCTGTTCACCATGCTGCAGGCCCTACGCCGCCGCTTTGCCGTTTCCTGACGGAGGCCCGTGACGCAAAGGAGAAACGCGTGGCTATCCTGTGTCTGGCCTCGGCGTCCCCGCGCCGACTCGAGCTATTGGCCTCGATCGGTGTTGACTGTGAGGTGCACCCGGTCGACATCGACGAGACACCGCTGCCGGGGGAACTACCCCGTGACTATGTCTGTCGTCTGGCGCGTGACAAGGCGCGTGCCGGTGCGGCGTTTTCTGACCTTCCGGTGCTGGGGTCGGATACGGCGGTGGTGCTCGAAGGCGACATCCTCGGCAAGCCCCGCGATCGCGACCATGCTCTCGAGATGCTGGCGGCACTCTCTGGCAACACTCATGAGGTGCTGACGGGGGTGGCCGTGAGCGGCCCCCAGGGGCTGGTGGATATCTGCGTGACGACCCGGGTGACCCTGCGTGGGATCAGCCCCGCTGAGGCAGCCGCCTATTGGGCAACCGGCGAGCCCCAGGACAAGGCGGGTGGCTATGGAATTCAGGGCCGGGCAGCGGTGTTCGTGTCCCATATCGAAGGCAGTCATAGCGCCGTGGTCGGCCTGCCGCTGTATGAAACTGCCGAACTGCTCGAGCGCCAGGGCGTGGCGCTGTGGATGAGTGGCCGGGCAGCTGTGTCATAATACCCGTATGAGCAAATGATTAAGGAAGCCCGCATGAGCGGTGAAGTACTGATCAATCTAACGCCCATGGAAACGCGCGTGGCCGTGGTCGAGAATGGCGTCCTGCAGGAAGCCTTTATCGAGCGCAGCGGGCGAAGGGGCATCGTCGGCAACATCTATCGGGGCAAAGTGGTGCGGGTACTGCCCGGCATGCAGGCTGCCTTCGTTGACATCGGCATTGACCGCGCCGCCTTTATTCATGCTCACGAGGTCATGGCGCCCAATACCCCGCCCGACGAGCAGGTCTCGATCAGTCAGTTGCTCCAGGAGGGGCAGCCGCTGGTGGTGCAGGCCACCAAGGACCCGATTGGCTCGAAAGGCGCGCGGCTTACCACTCATCTTTCCGTTCCTTCTCGCTACCTGGTTTATATGCCGGATTCGCCCCACAACGGCGTCTCTCAGCGTATTGAAGACGAGGGCGAGCGGGAGCGCCTGCGCCAACTGACGGAGTCCTGCCAGGCCGAGCAGGATATCGAGGTCACCGGCGGTTTCATCATTCGCACCGCTGCAGAAGGCGTGACCCGAGACGAGCTCTACGCCGATATGCACTTCCTGCTGCGGCTGTGGCGCAAGGTCAGCGAGCGCAAGCACACTGCTGGTATTCCCAGCGTGATCTATGATGATTTGCCACTCTTCATTCGCACCCTGCGCGATGTGATGCGCGATGAGATCGAGCGAGTTCGCATCGATTCCCGGGAAAACTTCCAGAAACTGCTCGAGTTCGCCCGGGAGTTCATGCCCGGCACCGAATCGCGCATCGAGTACTATCCCGGTGAGCGGCCGATCTTTGATCTCTACAGCGTCGAGGATGAGATCCAGAAGGCCCTGGGGCGCAAGGTGCAGCTCAAGTCAGGGGGCTATCTGGTGATCGACCCCACCGAGGCGATGACCACCATCGACGTCAATACCGGCGGCTATGTTGGGCATCGTAACCTCGAGGAGACGATCTTCAAGACCAATCTCGAGGCGGCGACGGCGATCGCTCGCCAGCTAAGGCTGCGCAACCTCGGTGGCATCATCATCATCGACTTCATTGACATGGATGATACCGAGCATCAGCGCCAGGTGCTGCGCATGCTCGAGAAGTCGCTCGAGCGTGACCATGCCAAGACCAAGTGCACCGGCGTGACCGAACTTGGCCTGGTGCAACTGACCCGCAAGCGCACCCGCGAGAGCCTCGAGCAGACCCTGTGCGAAGCCTGTCCGGTATGTCATGGCCGTGGCACCCTCAAGACACCGGAATCGGTGTGTTACGAGATCTTTCGCGAGATACTGCGCGAAGACCGCGCCTACAGCGCCGAAACCTATATGGTGCTGGCTGCCCAGGCAGTGGTTGACCGTCTGCTCGACGAGGAGTCGGCCTCGGTGGCCGACCTGGAAGTGTTTATCGGCAAAACCATCCGCTTCCAGGTGGAAGCCCACTATTCCCAGGAACAGTACGATATCGTGCTGATGTAGGAGGCGTGCCATGAGCCCGTTTCGCCTCCTATTGCGCTGGGCACTGACTACCGTTGCCGTCCTGTTGGCCTTGCTTGCCGTGTTGCTGCTGACCCTGCGTCTGGCGGTCGGTGAGCTGGACTACCTGCGTCCCGAAGTCGAGCGCCTGCTCTCGGATAGGTTCAACGCCGAACTCGAGATGGAGCAACTTAACGGCGGCTTTCAGGGCCTCGATCCTGCACTGAGCCTCGAGAACCTTACCCTGGTCTCACGGACCGAGCCGGCGCGGCCGCTGCTTGAAATCGACAGTGCGCGCCTGCGCCTCGCCGGGATTGCCAGTCTGCTCGGCATGCCCCAGGTCGATGATGCCAAGATTCGCGGCGTCACTCTGCACCTCTACCAGAACCCGGATCGCAGCTGGCACTGGCCGCAGCCAGCCGAGCTGCCGCCGGAAATCATCCCTGATGGTCATTTTACCCTCGAGAGGCTCGATTATTGGGTCGGCGTTCTGCTGCGTCAGCGTCTGGCGGTCGATAACGTGCGTGTCGTGCTGCATGGGCTCGATCGTCGCTTGGCGTTCGATGCGCCTCGGCTGCTGATGGCCGGCGATGCCGGTCGTGCCCATATCGAGGGTCAGCTGCACGTCGCCAACAATCCCGATGCGACCCTGACGGCGGTGCTCGAAGTGCTGCCTGGCCAAGGCGGGCTGGCCGATTTCAATGCCGCTCTGCAGGCGCGAATGGAACTCGATCACCTGGTGGAACTGGCCGGGGTGCTCAGCCGCAATGAGCCCCTGAAGGTCGATGAGGCGCAGGGTGAGGCCAAGCTCTGGGGACGCTGGCGTCACGGTGCCTTGGAGGATGTGCGCCTGGACGTGGACGTGCCCAGGTTGCTGCTGAGTCACGAGCAGCGTCCGCTGGACCTTCAGGATATTCGCGTTACCGGTCAGTGGCTACGAGGGGAGGAGGGGTGGCAGGCCTGGTTGAGCACTCGGGGCGACTCGGAAGCCGAGGTGACGACATCGAATGCCGGTGCGTCTGCAGGGCAAGGCGTCACAGCTGATGAAGGCGCAAAGGATCCTGACCACGCTACTGAAGAAGAAGCCAACGAGGCCGCCAAAGGCACGTCCGATGCCGCTGGTCGGCCCTTACCCAAGCACTGGCAGGCTAGCGGAGATGCCAATGGCTGGTGGCTTAACACCAGCGACTTTGATCTCGCTGCCCTGGCGGCCTGGCGTGAACGCGCTCCCTTGCCAGACGGTCTGCAGCGGATTCTGGGTCGCCTGGCGCCGAGAGGGCAGGTGGGCGGCCTCAAGGTAGGCCATCGCGACGGTCATTGGCGCGCTTTCGTCGAGCTTTATGATGTTGCCGTCGACCCCTGGCAGGGCGCGCCGGGCGGCGGTCCCTTGGATGCCTGGGTCGAGGCAGAGGACTTGTCCGGCACTGTCCGTTTTGCTGACACCGGAGATGAGCCGGCTTCCCTCAATTTCCCCGACGTCTTTGCCGCGCCGATGGCGCTGTCATCGGCCTCCGGGGAGGTCAGTTGGGCCTACCAGGATAAGGGAGTCAGTGTTAACGGCCGTGATTTGGCGGTCAGGTGGCGGGGGGCGCCGGTGACAGGCAGCTTCGATCTGGAAACGGGGCGCGCCACCCCGGGTCATCTGGCCCTGGATCTTGCCTTCGCCGATGTCGATGCTAACCGGAATGATCTTCTCGATTGGTTGCCGGTCAAGGCACTTCCAGCGGAACTCACCGAGTGGCTGGGACTTGGCGTGGCTGGCGTCGTCGATGACGGCACTCTGGCGCTGAATCTGCCGCTGGCCGATGACGTTCGCAGCGAGGATGTGGATCTGTCGCTGGCGCTGGATATTCGTGATGGCACCTTGCCATTCGCCCCTGGTTGGCCGGCACTCAAGGGTGTCAATGGCCAGCTGCGCCTCGACAATCAGCGGCTGTCGGCCGACGTCGAGAAGGCCAGCCTGGTCGGCCTTGAGGCTCGGGATGCAACGGTTAGCCTGAATGACGAGCATCTGGAGGTTGCCAGTCAGGCCGAGGGCAGCACCACGGCGCTGCTGGACTTTCTTGCGGCCATTCCCGACCTTGATATCGGCCGGGAGGACTGGAACGGCCAGGGCAGCCTTGCCGGCAAGGTCGATTTGGCCATGGATCTCAATGCGCCGGATGCGCTGTCGCTGGATGTCAGTGCCAGCGTCGATGAGCCCCGGCTGGGGCTAGTGCCAGTGGGGCTTAGTCTCTTCAACGTGAATGGCGATGTGTCGTATCGCTATCGCGACGGACAGGGAGGCTTGTACGGCGAGCTTGGTGCCCGTGCCTTCGAGGGGCCGTTGCTGGCTAACTTCGACGGCGATGCCCAGACGATGACGCTGAAAGGCCGTGCCCTGGCCCGCGGCCTGTTGGAATGGGCCGACACGCCTGATCTGGCGCCATTGGTGAGTGGCTATTTCCCCTACACGCTGCGTATGCCAATCAATGGCGAGAAACCGACCGTGAGCCTGGATAGTCGCCTCGAAGGGCTCGCGCTGAACCTGCCGGCTCCCTTTGGCAAGCGGGCCGGTGAGGCGGTCCCGCTGACGCTTAACATTGACCAGGCACGGGAGCGTGGCGAGATGGTCCTGCGCGACCGCGCACGAATGCGCTGGCGCACCGCACCTGTAGGCACTCAGGGGCAGCTGTGGCTCGAGAACTGGCCGCTCGAACCTAGATGGCCGCGCGATCCTGGCTGGTCGGTGCAGTGGCAGACCAATCGGCTGCCCATATCGCCCTGGATTGACGCGCTGAGCGGTCTGTCATTGCAGCACCTCAGCGGCCGCCAAGGTAGCGGCCAGGGCGCGGACGCAGGCTCACTGGCGACTATCGGCCTGTCCACGGCCTGTCTGTCGCTGAACAACCGCTGCCTGGGAACCCTTCAGGCAAACGCCGACTCACTGGGCGGCGGTAACTGGCAGATGGCGCTCGACGGCAGTATCGCCAAGGGGGAGGTCGACTACCGTCCATCGGCGGCCAGAACCGTCAATGCGGACCTTACGCGGCTGTCACTCGACGGCCTCTGGCCGGCCCCGGAGGCTCCCACTCAAGTGTTCGACGAAGTCGCCGCTGCGCCGGCGCCGCTGCCGCTGCCGAACTGGCTCGAGGCACTGCCCGATGGCCGGCTGCGGGTTGCCGAGATGACGCGGCTGGGCAGCACTCTGGGGCCACTGAATCTGAGCTGGCAGGCGTCGCCGTCTCGGCTTGTGCTGGCACCGCTCGGCCTGACCCTGGGTCAAGTGAGCGCCCGGGGAGAACTGATCTGGGAAGCCGCCGGTTCCGGCTCGAGCCTGACGCGTTCTCGCCTGCGGCTGGATGGCGGTGACCTGGGCACGGCGCTGGCCACGCTGGGCCAGGACGTGCCGATTCGCAATGCCGAGACCCACGTCGAGTCGCAGCTGGCCTGGCCAGGGGCGCCCTGGCAGTTTGCGCTGGTACGTTCTCGAGGGAGCCTCGATGTCAAACTGCTCGATGGCCGCTTCCTCAACTTGCAGTCGGGCTCTGCCAAGCTGATAGGCTTGCTCAATTTCGATAACCTGCTGCGCCGCCTGCGGCTGGATTTCTCCGATGTCACCGGGCAGGGCACGGCCTTCGACCGTGTCAACGGCAGCGCGACGCTGTATGGTGGGATTCTCGAGACCCACGGTCCCGTGCAGATCGAAGCGCCGGCGACGCAGTTCAGTCTCGAGGGTCAGGTCGATCTGGCGCGACGTGAACTCGATCAGCGCCTGGCGATCACAGTACCAGTGACGCAGGCGTTGCCGGTCGCGGCCCTGGTGGCCGGTGGTCCGGTCATCGGCGGAGCCGTATTTCTCGCCCAGCGCCTGTTCGGTCGAGCCATCGACCGCGTGACCCGAATCCACTACCGCGTGCAAGGTCCATGGACCGATCCGCGGATTTCTCTGGAAAGTGCCGAATGATGCTCAAGTCCTCCGAACTCTCTTCCCAGGACATGCTGGACACCGCCGTCAGCACCCTGCTGGCCCCTGGTGGCCTCGACCTGGCGGCGCTCGACAGCGGCCTCGGGCATGCCTTGGGGCCAGGCGTCGACTTTGCCGATCTCTACTTCCAACGCAGCTGGCACGAAAGCTGGGTGCTGGAGGATGGCGAGGTCAAGGATGCCAGTTACAACATCGATGGCGGCGTCGGCGTGCGTGCCATGTCCGGTGAAAAGACCGGCTTTGCCTATTCCAACCAGGTCAGCGCCGATGCGCTGCGTGAAACCGGGCGCACCGCCTCCGGCATCGCGCGTAGCGGCTCGCGGCTGACCCAGGTCGCGCCGCAATTGGCCAGCGCCTCGCAGCGCTATGCGGGAATCGACCCGCTGTCCGGTCTCTCGGCGGAAGACAAGATTGCGATGCTCAAGGAAGCCGACCGGGTCGCCCGCGCGGCGGACCCGGCGGTCAGCCAGGTCAGCGCTTCTCTGACCGGCGTGCACGAGGTGGTGCTGGTGCGCGCCAGTGACGGCACCCTGGGGGCGGATATTCGTCCGCTGGTGCGTCTCAATGTCAGCGTGATCGCTGTGCGCAACGGTCGCCGCGAACGCGGCAGCGCCGGTGGCGGCGGCCGCTACCCGTTGGCACGACTGCGCGACGAGGGCGCGCCCAAGCGCTTCGCCACTGAAGCCGTGCGACAGGCGCTGGTCAATCTCGAGGCCATCGACGCCCCGGCCGGTCAGATGCCGGTAGTGCTGGGCGCGGGCTGGCCCGGCATCCTGCTGCATGAAGCGGTGGGACACGGCCTGGAAGGCGATTTCAACCGCAAGGGCAGTTCGGCGTTCGCCGGCCGCATGGGTGAGCGGGTGGCCGCTCCCGGCGTGACCGTGGTCGACGACGCCACCTTGAGCGATCGCCGCGGCTCGATGAGCATCGACGACGAAGGCACACCGGGGCAGTACACGCCGCTGATCGAAGACGGAGTGCTGACCGGCTACATGCAGGACAAGCTGAACGCACGTTTGATGGGCATGTCGCCCACCGGCAATGCGCGCCGCGAATCCTATGCCCATATGCCCATGCCGCGCATGACCAACACCTACATGCTGGCCGGAAAGGACGATCCCGCCGATATCCTCAAGAGCGTCAAGCGTGGGATCTACGCGGTCAGCTTCGGGGGAGGTCAGGTGGATATCACCTCGGGCAAGTTCGTGTTCTCGGCGAGCGAAGCCTATCTGATCGAGGACGGCAAGATCACCGCGCCGGTCAAGGGCGCGACCCTGATCGGCAACGGTCCTGAGGCCATGGGCCGCGTATCGATGATCGGCCATGACCTGGAGCTCGATACCGGTATCGGGGTCTGCGGCAAGGAAGGTCAGGGCGTTCCGGTCGGGGTCGGTCAGCCAACGCTGAAGCTCGATGAGCTGACCGTCGGCGGCACCGAGTCATAAAGCTCGAAGAGCGCGGCTTCGCGGCGGGAAGCTGGAAGAGAAACCCATGGCCTGACAGGGCTTGTGTCGCTTCCAGCTTTCGGCATCGAGCTTCCGGCTTTAGAGGCCGGCCGTGTCGCGAATCAGCTTGAACAGCTTGCGCGCACTAGTCGGCGGCTTTTCCTGTTGACGCTCGCGGCGCGCGTTGCGAATCAGCTGGCGCAGCATCTGTCGGTCGACGTCGGGATACTCGGCGATGAAGGGCTCGAGGGCCTCGTCATCGTCGATCAGCCGGTCACGCAGACCTTCCAGGCGGTGGAAAGCGTGATCGCGCCGCAGCTGTTCCTGCTCGAATTCGTCGAAGACCGCCTGAATGCCGGCCACGTCCTCGCGACGCATCAGCTTGCCGACGTATTGCATGTGCCGGCGGCGCCCCTCGTGGGAGCGAATACGCGCGGTTTCCTCGACGGCAGCCAGCAGCTCGTCGGAGAGCGGTAGCCGGGCACGCCACGCGTCGGAGAGGGCGATGATCTTCTCGCCCAGCGCCTGCAGGGCCTGCATTTCCTGTTTGCGCTGGGTCTTGCTTTGCCGACCGTCGTGGTCGGCGGGCGTTTCAATTGACATGCCATTACCATCAGCATTGGGAGGTTGGCGCAGTATACCAGCCAGCCTCGCGACAAGGAGACCAAGATGACTCAGGCTTTCGATGCCGCCGCCCAGCAGGCATTGCTGGAGTCCCGGGCACAGGCCGCGCTCGACCAGGCGCGCTCCCTGGGGGCCGATGCCTGCGAGGTGGGGGCCAGCGTCGATCAGGGGATCGGCGTCAGCGTGCGCCTTGGCGAGGTGGAAACCGTCGAGCTGTCCCGTGACCAGGGCATCGCGGTAACTGTCTATGTGGGCAAGCGCAAGGGCACGGCATCATCGTCGGATGCCGGTGAGGCTTCGATCCGCGCCGCCGTGGATCAGGCCATGGCGATTGCCCGTCACACGGGTGAGGACGACTTTGCCGGCCTGGCGCCGGCCGAGCTGATGGCCCGCGAACTGCCGGATCTGGATGTCCACCACCCTTGGTCGTTGACCACCGATGAAGCCATCGAGCGTGCCCTGGCCTGCGAGGCGGCCGGTCGGGCGGTGGAAGGCATCAGCAAGTCCGAAGGGGCGGATCTCTCCAGCGGTGAAGGTGTGCGTGTTTACGCCAACAGCCACGGTTTTCTCGGCAGTCAGCGCGGCAGCCGTCACTCGCTGTCCTGCATGCTGATCGCCGAAGACGAGAGCGGCATGCAGCGCGACTATGACTACTCGAGCGAACGAGACCCCCGCAAGCTTGCCAGTGCCGAGGCCATCGGTGCCTCGGCCGCCGAGCGCACCTTGCGGCGCCTGGGGGCTCAGCGCCCGGCCACAGGCCGTTTCCCGGTGATGTTCGACCCAAGCCTGGCGAGCGGCCTGGTGGGCCACCTGCTGGGAGCGCTGGCCGGTGGTGCTCTGTATCGCGAGTCGTCTTTCCTTTGCGACCGGCTTGGCGACAGCCTCTTTCCTGACTGGTTCAGCCTCTTCGAACGGCCCCGGGAGATGGGGGGCATGGCCAGCAGCCCCTTCGACAATGACGGCGTCTACACCCGTGACAATGTGTTCATCGACCAGGGGCGCATCGCCAGCTATATGTTGTCGGCATATAGCGCCAAGCGCTTGAACATGACCACGACCGGTAATGCCGGCGGGGCGCGAAATCTGCGTCTAGACGCGCCCCTCGAGAGCCGTGAGGCGCTGCTCAAGAAGATGAATCGTGGCGTGCTGGTCACCGAGCTCATGGGCCAGGGGGTCAATGGCGTGACCGGTGATTACTCGCGCGGTGCCGCAGGCTTTTGGGTCGAGAATGGTCGCATTCAGTATCCGGTGGAAGAGTTCACCATTGCTGGCAGCTTGCCGAAGATGTTCGCGGGACTGATCGGGGTCGGTGACGATATCGACACGCGCGGTAGCGTGCATAGCGGCAGCTGGCTGATCGACGAGATGACCATCGCCGGCGGCTAGCCGTCAGGGTATGGCCTTAGGCGGGGCCGACTCTGTTCTGATGCCTGCTCCACAGCCAGGCTAGGCAAAATGAAAGCCATCCTGCGGGGTGGCTTTTTGCGGTCTTGCCGATTGGAACCTAAACGGTGGAGTGCGCGCCGAGCTGGGCTGCTGGCGGCTCAGTCATCCTCGTCGAAGCGCGCCTCGAACAGCGACTCGACGGCTGCCAGCACGGCCTCGGCATCATCGCCTTCGGCATGGATTTCCAGCGCGCTGCCACAGGGAGCGGCGAGCATCAACAGTGCCATGACGTTGGCAGCATCGGCGTCTCGACCTTGGTGGTACACGGTGACGCAGGCCTTATAGGCTTGGCAGCACTGCACCAGCTTGGTCGCTGCACGCGCATGCAGGCCGCGCTTGTTGACGAGGGTGAGCTCACGTCTTGGCATGGCCGTCAGCGTCCTTGCTGGCCTGAAGCGTCGGGCTGAGAGATGGCGGTGTGGATACCCAGTTCACGGTGGCGCAGTCGCACCCCGGGATGGTGCGTGGCGAAGTGGCGGGCCAGCCGCTCGGCGAGATAGACCGAGCGATGCTGGCCGCCGGTGCAGCCAATGGCCACTGTCATGTAACTGCGGTGACTGGCCTGATAGGCCGGCAGCCAGCGCGTCAGCCAGTCGATGATGTCACAGGCTAGCCGATCGACGTCTTCGTACCCCTCGAGGAATTCGATGATCTCCGGGTCGCGTCCGGTGGATTGACGCAGGCGCGGGTCCCAGTAGGGGTTGGGAAGACAGCGAGCATCGAAGACGGTATCAGCATCCAGCGGCACGCCGCCCTTGAAGCCGAAAGATTCGAACGTCAGGGTCATTTGCTGGTCGCGATGCTGGGCGACCTGCTCGCAGATACGGCCCCGCAGCTCGTGAACCGACAGCCGGGAGGTGTCGATGATCAGGTCGGCGAGATCCAGGATTTCGGCGAGAGTGCCTTCTTCGCTGTCGATGGCCTCAGCGAGGGTCATCTGGCTGTCGCGCGTCAGCGGGTGGCGTCGGCGGGTAGCCGAGTAGCGCTCGAGGAGAATCTTCGATTCGGCGGTCAGATAGACCACCTGGCACTGGATGCCGCGGGCCTGCAGATCGGCCAGCAGGCTCGGGAAGCGCTCCAGCGCATCGGGAAGATTGCGGGCATCGATGCTGACGGCGCTGGAAGAGCGTCGCGTCGCGTCGCGCTGCAGCTCGTCGACCAACGAACTCAGTAACATGGCAGGCAGGTTGTCGATCGCGTAGTAGCCCAGGTCTTCCAGGGCCTGCAGGGCAATCGACTTGCCTGAACCAGAGCGGCCGCTGATGATCACGAGCTGCATGAATGTCTCCTGCTTGCCGGGTCAGAGTGCTGTGGTGATCATTGAGTATCAGAGTGCGGTAAGACGCAGGTCTGGCGCTTAGCCGGAACGGTCTGGACTTAGCTTGCGTGGCGGCGGATGGCGTCCAGCAAGGTATCGTACAGCTGGCGCTGAGTCTCGCTCTGGCGCAGCTGCTGACGCGTATCGGGGTCGTTCATGACCGCTGCGACCTGGCCGAGCAGGGCGAGGTGAGCGTCATCGGCCTGTTCAGGAACCAACAATACGAAGACCAGATCCACGGGCTCACCGTCGATGGCATCGAAATCAACGGGCTCGCTGAGCTTCAGGAAGCCGGCCAGTGGTGACTTGCAGTGCGGGTTGCGGGCATGTGGGATGGCAACACCATGGCCGATACCCGTGCTGCCCAGCCGCTCACGGCCGACCAGGCGGCTGAAAACCTCCTGACTGTCCAGGCTGGGGGTGTTCTGGGCGATGAAGGTGCTGAAGAACTCCAGCACACGCTTCTTGCTTCCCCCGGGCACGCCGAACAGGGCGCGCTCGGGGGGCAGGATGGATTCCAACGTCATGATGTCAGCGAACGCTGGCGCCTTGGGCGCGCGCCTGTGTTTTTTCCTTGTGCTTGACAAGCTGACGGTCGAGCTTGTCGGCGAGGGCGTCAATCGCGGCGTACATATCGGTCTCTTCGGCTTCGGCATGCAATTCAGCACCGGCTGCATGCAAGGTACAGGCGGCCTGCTGGCGCTCTTTCTCGATGGAAAGGGTGACCTGAACCGTGGTGATGTTGTCGTAATGACGCTCCAGGCGGGCGAGCTTCTCGTTCACATAGTCACGCAGTGCGTCGGTGAGTTCGACGTGATGGCCGGTGATGTTGACTTGCATGGCACGCTCCTTATCCTGCGGTTGGCCAATCGATTGTAACCCTTTTTGGCGCCCTGCATACCCCCTCTCAAGGCGCTTTTCCAACGTAACTACTTTCGGTGTTTTTCCACCGCCAGGTCAATAGGTTATGCCCGATAAGGCGTGGTTCTTCACGGTATCAGGAAAGTCGCTTGCGCTCACTGGATGGTGGGATGCCCATCGCTTCTCGATACTTGGCCACGGTACGTCTGGCTACCTGTATGCCGCTATCGGCTAGCAGGTCGACCAGTTTGCTGTCGGACAGCGGCTTGCGTGCTGGCTCACTGCCGATCAGCTTCTTGAGCCGCGCGCGAATGGCCGTACTGGAGTGTGCGTCGCCGCCTTCGCCGCCAACCTGGCTCGAGAAGAAATACTTCAGCTCGAAAACGCCCCGCGGGGTATGGATGAATTTCTGCGTGGTGACCCGCGAGATCGTCGATTCATGCATGTCGACCTGGGCGGCGATGTCGGCCAGGATCAGGGGCTTCATGGCCTCTTCGCCCTTATCGAGGAAGTCGAGCTGACGCGCCATGATTTCGCGTCCCACGCGCAGCAGGGTGTCGTTGCGACTCGACAGGCTCTTGATCAGCCAGCGAGCCTCTTGAAGGTGCTGCTTCATGAAGGTGTTGTCGTCGCTTTTGTCGGCGCGGCGGATCAGTGCGGCATAATCGGGCTGGATGCGCATCCGCGGCAGTGCTTCGGGGTTGAGTTCGATGTGCCATCCTTCATGGCTGTGCCGGGCGATCAGGTCGGGTATCACGTAATCGCTGCCGGCGCTGTCGAACGCCTGGCCGGGGCGCGGATCGAGTGTGCGGATCAGAGCGATCACTTGGCCGAGCTGTTCGTCGTCGAGACGTAACCGCCGCTTGAGCAGCTTGCGATCATCGCTGGCCAGGGCCTCGAGAAACTGGCGAATCAGGCGCTTGGCCTGGGGAAGCAGGGGAGTGTCTGTCGGCAGGGCGCCAAGTTGCAGCAGCAGGCACTCGCGCAGATCGCGGGCAAAGATGCCGGTGGGCTCGAACTGCTGCAGGCGCAGCAGGACCCGTTCGACGTCACTGATCTTGAGGCCGTCGAGCCCCTGGGCGCGCAGGCCTTGTGTCACTTCGTCGAGGCTACCTTCCAGGTAGCCGCTGGGGGCCACGGCATCGATCAGGCTCTCGGCGATCTGGCGTTCGACCTCATCGACGTCGGCCATGGCCAGTTGCCAGGCGAGATGGTCGTGCAGGCTGACGCCGATGGCGTTGCGATCGAGATCGGGGCCCTCCGAGCCGGCGCCTGAGGACGCCATATCCTGATAGGTATCGGACCAGTCGCTGTCGGTAGATAGCTCGTTTGGAATCTCCGTTGACCAGTCATCCTCGCGGGGCTCGGCCACGTCCTGCTCGCCATAGGCCTCGTCGAGTTCCAGCATCGGGTTGGATTCCAGCGCCTGCTGAATCTCCTGGCGCAAATCCAGAGTCGAGAGTTGCAGCAGCGCGATCGCCTGCTGGAGCTGAGGTGTCATGGTCAGCTGGGTGCCGACGCGGAGTTGCAACGAGGGTTTCATGACCATGGCGTGGCGGATGTCAGCAAAATGGAATGAATAACTTAGCCCCTGGTCGGGTGCCATGCAAGCCACTGAAGGCAATCTGTTAGCAATAAACATGCCATCGATAGGCGACTATCTTCACCCCGCTTGTCAGGTGGGGATGTTGCCTCGCCATCGAGGTATGCGGTTGCTGCGCAAGGTTAGCAACCAGCACGCCGAAGTGAGGCCTAAAGCCGGAAATCTTCACCCAGATAGACGTCCTTGACCTTCTGGTTGGTGAGGATGGCCTCGGCATCGCCTGAGGCAATGATTTCACCGTCACCGACGATGTAGGCGCCGTCGCAGATGTCCAGGGTTTCGCGCACATTATGATCGGTGATCAGCACGCCGATGCCTCGTTCGCGTAGGGCGCGGATGATCGACTTGATATCGGATACCGAGATCGGGTCGACGCCGGCGAAGGGTTCATCGAGCAGGATAAAGGCCGGCTCGGTGGCCAGTGCGCGAGCGATTTCGACTCGGCGGCGTTCGCCCCCGGACAGGCTCATGCCGGTGTTGTCGCGGATATGGTCGATGTGAAACTCGCTCAGCAGTTCCTCGAGCCGGGCCTGACGACCGGCACCGTCGAGGTCGCGCCGTGTCTCGAGAATGGCCAGGATGTTGTCCTTGACCGACAGCTTGCGAAAAATTGAGGCTTCCTGAGGCAGATAACCGATACCGGCCTGTGCCCGTTCGTGCATGGCGGATGCGGACAGGTCCAGGTCGTCGATGTGAACCGTGCCGGCATCGGCGCGCACCAGCCCGACGATCATGTAGAACGAAGTGGTCTTGCCTGCGCCATTGGGGCCCAGCAGGCCGATGATCTGGCCCTGGTCGATGGACAGGCTGATGTCCTTGACCACGCGGCGACGTTTGTAGCTTTTGGCCAGGTGGCGAACGCTCAGGGTCTTCATGAAGGGCCTTATTGCTGAGGTGTCAGGGTCATGCGCACGCGCTGGTCTTGCTCGCCATCGCTATTGCCATTGCTGGTGGCTTCGACCACGCGACGATCCAGGTAGTAGTCGACCTTGGCGCCGGTGAAGGTGTCCTGGCCGCGATGCAGCTCTGCCTGATTGATCAGCTCTACTCGGCGCTCGAGAGTGTGATAGATGATGGTACGTCCCCAGCCCTTCGCCAGCGGCGCATCCGGGCTCGGCTTCTGCTCGATGTAGGCCCGGTTGCCGGTGGCCTCGATGCGGGACACGTCGCCCTGATCGGTGCGGCTGATCGTGACCTGCTGGCCAGTCAGCTTCATGCTGCCCTGGCGCATGTCGACATCGCCGGTGTAGACGGCGGTACCCGCCTGGTCGTCGAGTTCCAGGCGGTCGGCGGCGATCTCGATGGGAGCGCTGGCATCACCCTCGAGGGCCAGGGCCGGTGCTGCGCCCAGGCTCAGCATGGCGGGTAGCAGCAGGCCAAGAGCCCGGCGTGTAAGGTCGCGTCTCATCATGGGGCTTGCTCCTTGGGAGGGTGGAAACCATGAACGTTGCCGGTCAGGCGCATCAGGTCATCATCGAACCATACATCCAGCTTGTCGCCCCGCATGCGCTGGGGGGGCTGGGTAATCTGGGCCTCGCCATCGCTCCAGGCGTGGTTGGTGACGGTATCGACGTGCAGAACGTCGGTGTCTAGCTGCCAGCCTTCTCCGGGTGACCTGAGGCGAGCGTCGCCGCGTAGCACCAGTGGGTTGCCGTCCGCGCCCAGCGTACCTTCCTGACCGCTGGCTAGCCATAGATCGCCATCACTGTCGAGCAGGCGCGCCTTGGGGGTCTCGGCACGGGTCACGTCGTCGTGTGGGGTGTGTACCAGTCTGGGTGTTTCCAGGCGCTGATGAGGCTGACCTTCTGTATCGAAGCGGGTCAGGGTCACGCCCTCGAGATAGAAGTCGGGCTCGCCGGCGCTGTCCGTGGGCACCGGTCCCGGCGTGCGGACATCGTTTTGCTCGATGAATGTCAGCACACCGCCCAGCGCGATCAGCAACAGGGCCAGCCAGACGCGGGGCGAGGGGCGAGGCAGACGCATGGCCATCAGCAGTGACCGGGGGCCACGGTGGCGGGTCCCGACGCGCCGGCGGCGTAGGACTCCAGCACCGCCGTCCAGTGGCCCTGGGTGTCCAGCAGGGTGTCGCAGATATCGCGTACGGCACCGTGGCCGCCGCAGCGTGCGGTGACCCAGTCGGCCGCTTGTCGCATGTAGGAGGGGGCGTTGGGCACGCTGATGCCGAGGCCTGCGGCCTGAATGGCGGCCAGATCCTGAAGGTCATCGCCACAGTAGGCGGCCTGAGACAGTTCGAGACCCAGGCTATGCGTCAGTTCGCGCAGAGCAATGAGCTTGTCGTCGCGGTGCTGGAAGACGTGTTTCAGCCCCAGAGCGGCGGCGCGCTGGGTGACCATCGGCGATTCGCGACCGGTGATCAGGGCGACCTCGATGCCGGCTTGGCGCAGCAGCTTGATGCCATGACCGTCCTGGGTGTGAAAAGCCTTGATCTCGATGCCGTCGGCCTGGAAATAGAGGCGGCCATCGGTGAGGATGCCGTCGACGTCCAGCGCCAGCAGGCGGATCTGGCGGGCGCGATCGACAAGCTCCGGGGGAAGCGTGGACTCGGGTGTCATGACATCTCCTTAGATGACGCCGCTTCTCAGCAGGTCGTGCATGTGCAGGGCGCCAATCGGACGCCCTTGCGCATCGACGACGGCCAGCGCGCTGATGCGGCTGCCCTCCATGATACGCACGGCTTCGGCTGCAAGCACGTCGGCGGAGGTGCGCTTGCCGGGTGAGGTCATGACCTCATCGACGCTCAGGGCGTGCAGGTTGCTGTGCTGGTCGAGGGTGCGTCGCAGGTCACCATCGGTATAGACGCCAGCGAGCAGGCCTTCGCTATCGATCACGCAGGTGAAGCCGAGCCCTTGGCGCGTGATTTCGATCAGCGCATCACGCAGTGGGCTGCCCAGCGGTACCTGAGGCAAGCGTTCGCCCTGGTGCATCAGGTCGCCCACGGTGAGCAGCAGCCTTCTGCCAAGGCTGCCACCGGGATGCGAGAGGGCAAAGTCTTCGGCGGTAAAGCCGCGCGCCTCGAGCAGCGCTACCGCCAGGGCGTCGCCCAGTACCAGGGCGGTGGTGGTCGAGGCGGTCGGCGCCAGATCCAGCGGGCAGGCCTCGCGCTCCACACCTGAGTTAAGGTGGGCCTCGGCATGGCGAGCCAGGGTCGAGCCGGGGCGACCGGTCATGCTGACCAGAGGTACGCCCATGCGCTTGAGCAGCGGCAGCAGCGCCGTTACCTCGGCGGTTTCGCCGGAATTGGAAAGGGCCACGACCACGTCACCGGGAGTGATCATGCCCAGGTCGCCGTGGCTGGCTTCGCCGGGGTGGACGAAGAAGGCTGGGGTGCCGGTACTGGCAAGCGTCGCCGCAATCTTGCCGCCGATATGGCCTGACTTGCCCATGCCGGTCACTACGACGCGGCCCTGGCAGCCGAGCAGCAGCTCGCAGGCGCGATCGAAGTTAGCGTCGATGCGAGTGGTGAGCGCCTCGATAGCGTCGCGCTCGATGTTCAGGGTGCGGCGGGCGCTTGCCCGGTAGGGCGAGTCGTTGGTGTCAGTCATGACGAAATTGTTGCCCGTTGTCAGGTTTCACTCAAGCACCCGTGATGCTTGACTGGATCAGCAGGCCCAGATAGCCGACATAGATCAAGGTCAGCAGGGCGCCGGGGATACGGCCCAGGCTGCCGCGGCGCTGCCAGAGCAGCCAGCTGCCGAGCAGCAGGGTCAGCAGCAGCATGGTGGGGTAATCGCGGCTGATGGCGTGGGCATCGACCGGGCCCGGCGCCAGCAGCCCGGGCATGGGCAGTACGGCCAGCATGTTGAAGAGGTTGGAGCCGATGACGTTGCCGATGGCGATGTCATGGTGACGCTTGAGGGCGCTGGCCACGCAGGCGGCGAGTTCCGGCAGGCTGGTGCCGATGGCCACCACCGTCAGGCCGATCACCAGCTCGCTGACGCCGAAGGCGCTGGCAATCTCGCTGGCGCCCCATACCAACAGCCGCGAACTTGCGACCAATAGCACCAAGGTGCCTATTAGCCAGGCCAGTGCCTTGGGCAGGGCCATATCGGGGATCTCGCCGTCCTGGGTTTCTTCACTGCCGGTGCCTCCGTCTGCCCGGAACAGCCACCACAGGCTGAATACCAGCAGGGCGGTGAGCAACAGGGCGTCATAGAGGCCCAGGTCACCGTCTGCCAGCGCATAGCCGGCAAGGCCGGTGGCGCCGAGCAGCAGGGGAAGTTCGCGTCGTACGATTGAAAAGCGCACCGGGATGGGCACGATCAAGGCCGTGATGCCGAGCACCAGGCCGATATTGGCGATGTTGGATCCCAGGGCATTGCCGGTGGCGAGATCGGGCGTGCCGTCCAGCGAGGCCATGATGGCGACGATGATCTCTGGGGCCGAGGTGCCCAGCGCGACGATGGTCATGCCGATCAGCAGTGTACTCATGCCGGCGCGGTAGGCGGTGGCGGCCGCGGCTCCCACGAAGCGGTCGGCACTCCATAGTAGGCCTACGAAGCCAAGTGCGACGGCAGACAGGGGTAGCAGCATCATCATGGGGTCCGTGTCGGTCAGTGAAGAGCGGCCAATTAAACGCGTTGGAGCGCCGCGAATCAAGGTGACGTCACCGGTCGCGCCCTTGGCGCTAGCAGTGGTCATGGCGGTTAATATACAATGTTCGATAATTTTCGGGTGGAGGTTAGGACACCATGAATGATTCGCCCTTGGTCGTGGTCGAAGGGCTGCGTTTTTCACGTGGCGATAGGGATATCTTTCGGGGTGTGGATCTCACCATTCCCCGCGGCAAGATTACTGCGATCATGGGGCCGAGCGGCTCCGGCAAGACGACCCTGCTCAAGCTGATCGGTGGCCAACTGGCGCCGGAGGCCGGCCGGGTGACGATCGACGGTCATGATGTCCACGCCCTGTCCCGCAAGAAACTGTTCGCGCTACGTCGCCGGATGGGCATGCTGTTTCAAAGCGGTGCGCTGTTTTCGGACCTTAGCGTTTTCGAGAACGTGGCCTTTCCGCTGCGCGTGCATACGGACCTTCCTGACGCGATGATCCGCGACGTGGTGCTGATGAAGCTCGAGGCCGTGGGGCTTCGCGGCGCTCGTGAGCTGATGCCCGCCGAGCTGTCCGGCGGCATGGCCCGACGGGTAGCTCTGGCACGGGCGTTGGCGCTGGATCCCGAGCTTATCCTCTATGATGAGCCCTTCGTCGGCCAGGATCCCATTTCCATGGGCGTGTTGGTGCAGCTGATTCGACGCGTCAATGATGCGCTGGGACTCACCGCCGTTGTGGTTTCCCATGATATCAAGGAGACACTGTCGATCGCCGACTACGTCTACGTGATCGCTGACGGCAAGGTGATGGCTCACGGCACGCCGCAGAGCCTCAATGTCGACCAGGACCCACGCGTCAGCCAGTTCATGCACGGCGAGCCTGACGGGCCGGTGCCGTTCCACTATCCGGCCGACGACTTCTACCGCGATATGCTCAATGCGGGGAATGCGGGAGAGATGCGATGATGACGCGAATAACCCGCCTGGGGCGCCATGGCTGCGATCTGGTCGAGGCGCTTGGCCGTGCCGGCATGTTCCTCGGACAGTCGCTGGTAGGGCGTCCCTCCGTTGAAGGCTTTAAACTCTGGCTGCGCCAGATGCACTTCATCGGCGTGCTTTCGCTGGCGATCGTACTGGTGTCGGGACTCTTCATCGGCATGGTGCTGGCGCTGCAGGGCTTTACCATTCTGGTGGATTTCGGCGCCGAGGATGCCCTGGGGCAGATGGTGTCGCTGTCGCTGCTGCGAGAGCTGGCGCCGGTGGTGGCGGCGCTGCTGTTTGCCGGGCGTGCCGGTTCGGCACTGACCGCCGAGATCGGCCTGATGAAGGCCACCGAGCAGCTGAGCAGCATGGAGATGATTGGCGTCGACCCGCTCAAGCGGGTGGTGGCGCCGCGCCTCTGGGCAGGCTTCGTGTCGTTGCCGTTGCTGACCGTCGGCTTCAGCGTCATTGGCATCTGGGGCGGCCATCTGGTGGGCGTCGAGTGGCTCGGCGTCTATGAGGGCTCTTACTGGGGCAACATGCAGTCCAGCGTCGACTTCGTCGATGATATCGGCAACGGCATGCTCAAGAGCCTGGTGTTCGCCCTGGTCGTGACCTGGATTGCGGTCTTCCAGGGCTATGACCTAGTGCCGACCTCGGAAGGCATTTCACGCGCTACCACAAGAACGGTGGTGTATTCCTCGCTGGCAGTATTGGGACTGGATTTCGTGCTGACCGCGCTGATGTTTGGAGAACTGGGATGAAGCGCAGCAAGATGATGGAATTTGGGGTCGGGCTGTTCATGCTGGCCGGAATTGTCGGGATTATCTTCCTGGGAGTGAGTGTCAGCGGCCTAACTATCGGCGGCGGTAAGGACACCTATACGCTGCAGGCCAATTTCGCCAATATTGGTGGTCTCAAGTCGCAAGCAAGGGTCACCATGGCCGGTGTTACCGTGGGTCGGGTGGAGAATATCGAACTGGATACCGAGTGGTATGACGCCCGAGTGACCCTGGCGCTCGACAGCCGCCTGGAAGACCAGCTGTCCCGTGATACCACGGCCTCGATTCTCACTTCTGGACTGCTCGGCGAGCAGTATATCGGCCTGTCGGTGGGCGGTGACCCCGATACGCTGGCCGACGGGGACACCATCACCGATACCCAGTCGGCGCTGGTGTTGGAGCAACTCATCCAGCAATTCGTCGCCAATATGGCTACGGATTAATCATGATCTGCCTTGAGAGACGACTTATGCGAGCCCAATCAAGTTTCTTTTCCCGCTGGTTCTCCCACTCGGTATTGGCCCTGTTGCTGTGCCTGATAATGCTGCCGGCTCAGGCCCAGTCAAAGACGCCCGACGAGACGCCGGAGCAACTGATCCGCGAAAGCATCGACAACCTGATGAGCAAGATTGAGGGCCGCCGCGGTTACTTCTCCGAGCACCCCAGCGAGCTGGAGTCGTTGGTCGATGACAGCCTTCGGGACGTGGCCGACTTCCGCTATATCGGCGCCAGCGTCATGGGCCGCTATTTCCGGAATGCGAGCCCCGCTCAGCGTTCGCGTTTTGTCGACACCTTCCGCCAGACCCTGATCGATACCTATGCCAAGGGCCTGGTGACCTTCGACTACCGCGAGGTACGGGTGCTGGATCAGCAGCAGGACTCCCGTCAGTCCGATCAGGCCAGTGTCGACATGGAAGTGGTCGCCAACGATGGCACCGTCTACCCGGTCAGCTATTCATTGCGGCTGGATGACGGGCAGTGGAAAGTCGTCAACGTGATCGTCAATGGCATCAATCTGGGGCTGACCTTCCGCAACCAGTTCGATCAGGCGATGCGCGACAACGGTCGAGACTACGATGCCACCATCGATGGCTGGTCGCCCGATGTCGACGTCACGAAAGAAGGTCAGGACGCATGACGCGTCTCTTCGACGAGCATGATGTGTGCCTCGAGGCCGCAGAGGGACAGCTTGCCGTGAGCGGCGACGTGGACTTTGACGTCGCCGCCCCGCTTGCCGCCGCTGGTGCCAAGTGGATCGCCGACCAGCCTGTCACCGATGCGCTGCAGTTTGATCTGCGCGGCGTTGATCGGGTTAGCAGTGCCGCGCTCAGCGTTATGCTCGAGTGGCTGCGTAGTGCCCAGCGTGCCGGTATTGAGGTGGCAGGGGTGCAGCTTTCCCCGGCGTTGGCCAAGCTCACGGCGTTGGCCGGACTGGATTCCCTCCTGCCGCAGGCGGACGTCCACAGGGTTGCCGCGGCCGACTGAGTGCGTCGGCCACGGCCCTGGCCAAAAGCACCGGTGTTTTCTGCCATCGCCATCGACGGCGCTTTTGATTACCATGTGGCCTTTCTTCTCTTCGTCTCGTGATGCGGTGACGTGTCTGCGCCGTATCCTTCCCGTGTTTCCAAGGAGGCATCCCCATGCAACCCCAAGACGTCAAGGCGCTGCTTGAGACGCGCATTGCCGACTGCGACTTTCATATCCAGGGTGAAGGCTGCAACTTTCAGGTCGTCGCCGTGGGCGAAGTCTTCAATGGCCTGACGCCGGTCAAGCGACAGCAGCTGATCTATGGCGCGCTTTCCGAAGAAATCGCCAGCGGCGCTCTGCATGCCGTCAGCATCAAGACCTATACCCCGACCCAGTGGCAGACTGCCGCCGAAAATGTCGGGGCTTGAGTGACGGACTTTCATGGATAAGCTGATCATTACCGGCAACGGCCCACTCGATGGCGAGGTGTGGGCCAGTGGTGCCAAGAACTCGGCCCTGCCGATCCTGTGTTCGTCGCTACTGGCTCAAGGGCCGGTGACGCTTGGCAACCTGCCGCATCTGCAGGACATCACGACCTCTCTCGAGCTGCTGGGGCGCATGGGCGTCGATCTGGTGATGGGCGACAAGATGGCCATCCAGCTCGATGCCTCACAGGTCACCGAATGTCATGCGCCTTATGATCTGGTCAAGAAGATGCGCGCCTCTATCCTGGTGCTGGGTCCGCTGCTGGCGCGCTTCGGCAAGGCCGACGTGTCGCTGCCGGGCGGGTGTGCCATCGGCTCGCGCCCGGTCGATTTGCATATCCGTGGCCTGGAGGCGATGGGCGCCGACATCAATGTCGAGAACGGCTACATTCGTGCCACGGCGCCGGGTGGTCGTCTCAAGGGGGCGACGATCTTCTTCGACGTGGTGACCGTGACCGGCACCGAAAACCTCTTGATGGCGGCCACGCTTGCCGAGGGCACTACGGTGCTCGAGAACGCAGCCAAAGAACCCGAGATAGCCGATCTCGCCGAGTGCCTGATCAAGATGGGGGCACGGATTCGCGGTCACGGTACCGATACCATCACTGTCGAAGGCGTCGAGCGACTGCATGGCTGCTATCACGACATCATGCCCGATCGCATCGAGACCGGCACCTTCCTGGTGGCCGCTGCGGTGACTCGTGGTCGCGTCAGAGTCCGCCGGACGCGTGCCGATATTCTCGAGGCCGTGCTGGCCAAGCTCGAGGAAGCAGGTGGTCATGTCACCACCGGCGAGGACTGGATCGAGCTCGACATGAAGGGGCAGCGCCCGCGGGCGGTCAATGTGCGTACCGCACCTTATCCGGCCTTTCCCACCGACATGCAGGCGCAGTTCGTGGCCATGAATGCGGTGGCCGAAGGCACCGGGCGGGTCGTCGAGACCATCTTCGAGAACCGTTTCATGCATGTTCAGGAACTCAACCGAATGGGCGCCAAGATTGCCCTCGAAGGCAACACTGCGGTGGTCACCGGCGTCGATCAGCTCTCAGGTGCACCGGTGATGGCCACCGATCTGCGCGCCTCGGCCTCGTTGGTGGTGGCGGCGATGATCGCCAGGGGCGAGACCATGGTCGATCGCATCTATCATATCGATCGCGGCTATGAGTGCATCGAGGAAAAGCTGCAGCTGCTGGGCGCCAAGATCCGCCGCGTGCCCGGCTAGTCATCCACGGAATTGCGAACCCCATCATGTCCAAGCAACTGATCCTGGCCCTCTCGAAGGGCCGTATTCTCGACGAGACCCTGCCGCTGCTGGCGGATGCCGGCATCTGGCCCGCCGAAGACCTGGGCAAGAGCCGCAAACTGCTGTTCGATACCAACCTGCCGGACGTCAAGCTGGTAGTGATTCGTGCGACCGATGTGCCAACCTATGTGCAGCTGGGCGCTGCCGACCTGGGGGTCGCCGGCAAGGACGTGCTGCTCGAACATGGTGCAGAGGGACTCTATGAGCCGCTGGATCTCGAGATCGCGCGCTGCAAGCTGATGACCGCTGGTATCACCGGCGCCGAGCCGGCCCGTGCCCGGCGTCGTGTGGCCACCAAGTTCGTCTCGGTGGCGCGGCGCTATTACGCCGAACAAGGTATCCAGGCCGAGGTCATCAAGCTCTATGGAGCGATGGAGCTGGCGCCGCTGATGAACCTGGCCGACGAGATCGTCGATATCGTCGATACCGGCAACACCTTGCGCGCCAACGGCATGGAGCCCCGCGAGAAAATCGCGGATATCAGCACCCGGTTGGTCGTCAATCAGGCCGCGATGACCATGAAGCATGATCGCCTGAAGCCCTTGCTCAACCGGCTGCGCGAAGCGGTGGCCAGCCGCCGCGGTTAGGTCGCCTTGCGACCCACCAGGTCGAGCGCGGAGTCTGCCAGGCCCGCGCCTGGCCTGCGGGCACGATAGCCTGTGTGTCTCGGCCTTATAGCATCGCCTCCCTTGTCAGTCAGAGGGCGGCGACCCATGATTGGCGTCTCATTCTTATTCCATCGTCTGTGTAGAGAGCATCATGACCGATTCCGTTGCCGCTTCCCTCGAGATCTCCCGATTGTCCACGCAGGATGCCGATTTCGAAGCTCGCCTCGAGGCACTGATGGCCTGGGAAGGCGTGTCCGACGCCGACGTCCAGTCGCGAGTCGAGGAAATCCTGCGCGGGGTGCGTGAGCGCGGTGATGCAGCGCTTGTCGAGTACACCAACCGCTTCGACCGGCTGTCGGCCCAGAGCATGGATGAGCTTACGATCGGCGCCGAGCGGCTGCGAGAGGCCTTCGACGGGCTGCCTGCCGAGCAGCGTGAGGCGCTGGCAGCGGCTGCCGAGCGGGTGCGGGTCTACCACGAGCACCAGAAGCCGAGCTCCTGGCAATACACCGAGGATGACGGCACCGTGCTTGGCCAGCAGGTCATGGCGCTGGATCGCGCCGGCATCTACGTGCCCGGCGGCAAGGCGGCCTATCCGTCGTCGGTGTTGATGAACGCGATTCCGGCCCATGTTGCCGGCGTGCGCGAGATTGTAATGGTGGTGCCCACGCCGGATGGCATCCTCAACGAGCTGGTGTTGGCGGCGGCTCACCTGGCGGGCGTTGACTGGGTCTTTACCCTGGGCGGCGCTCAGGCTGTGGCAGCGCTCGCCTATGGCACCCAGACGGTGCCGCGGGTCGACAAGATCGTGGGGCCTGGCAATATCTATGTGGCCACCGCCAAGCGAGCCGTGTTTGGTCAGGTGGGTATCGACATGATCGCCGGCCCTTCGGAGATCCTGGTAATCTCCGACGGCAAGACCGACCCGGACTGGCTGGCCATGGATCTCTTCTCCCAGGCCGAGCACGACGAGGACGCTCAGGCGATCTTCGTCAGCTGGGACGCCGAACATGTGGCCGCGGTCGAGGAGGCCATGAGCCGCCTGCTGCCGACCATGGAGCGAGCACCGATCATTCGTGATTCCCTGGCCGGTCGCGGGGCCCTGATCACCTGTCGCGACCGCGACGAGGCCGTTGCGCTGATCAACCGCATCGCACCTGAGCATCTCGAACTCTCGCTAGAGGACCCCGAGGCGCTGCTGCCAGAGATTCGCCATGCGGGGGCGATCTTCATGGGCCGCTATACCGCCGAAGCCCTGGGCGACTACTGCGCGGGCCCGAATCACGTGCTGCCGACGTCCGGTACCGCGCGTTTCTCCTCGCCGCTCGGGGTCTATGACTTCCAGAAACGCTCTTCGGTCATTCACTGTTCGGCGGATGGTGCTTCGATGCTTGGGCGTACTGCGTCGGTGCTCGCCCGGGGCGAATCGCTCACCGCACACGCACGCTCTGCCGAGTATCGTATCAAGGATTGAGGTGAATCAGAGGTGCTTGCTTGCACACTAAATAGGCCCCGCCTTGGCGGGGCCTATTTGTATCCGTCTAGTGGCTGCTCTTCCTTTGGGTCTGGCTTTCCTTTAGGTCTGATTTTTTAGAGGCTAGATGGTCATCAAGGCGCGCCGATATGGTCACTCAGCCGCTCAAGGAAGCGCTGCCTCGTGTAAGGCAGCCTCCCTGTCAGACGTCTGGTTGCCGCCGAGGGCCCGGTGCATAGGCTACGGCTGGGGTTGAGGTTGTGACTGGGGCTGGCTGACCTCGGCGGTGGGGCGCTCGCCCACCTCAAGCGTCACGTCCATACGCTCGCCGTTGCGCACCAGGCTTAGCGGCAGCTGGGTGCCAGGAGAGATGGCGGCGATATCGGTCATCACCGCCTGGGCATCGCGGATGGTGCGACCATCGACCTTGATCAGCACATCGCCGGGCTGCAGGCCCGCTGCATCGGCTGGGCCATCTGGGACTATGCCCGAGATCACGACCCCGGCTACGGAGTCCAGGCCGAAGGAGGCGGCTAGCTCGCGGGTCATCTCCTGGGCCTCGATGCCCAGCCAGCCGCGAATCACTCGGCCCTGAGTGACTAGTTCGTTGAGGATTTCTCGTGCCAGGTTGGCCGGAATGGCGAAGCCGATGCCCTGTGAGCCGCCGGAGCGGGAAAAGATAGCGGTGTTGATGCCGACCAGCGCGCCTTCGGGGTTGATCAGAGCACCGCCGGAGTTTCCCGGATTGATCGCGGCATCGGTCTGAATGAAATCCTCATAGGCATTCAGGCCCAAGTGGCTGCGGCCAGTGGCACTGACGATGCCCATGGTGACGGTCTGGCCGACGCCGAAGGGATTGCCGATGGCCAGGGCGACATCGCCTACCGCCGCCTGTGTCGAGTCGGAGATTGCAATGACCGGCAGATCTTCGAGATCGATACGCAGTACGGCCAGGTCGCTCTCCGGGTCGGTGCCGATGACATCGGCGAGCGTTTCGCGGCCGTCGCGCAGGGCTACCTGGATCTGATCGGCACCCTTGATGACGTGATGATTGGTCAGCACATAGCCCTCATCGCTGATGATGACCCCCGACCCCAGGCTAGAAAGCATACGCTGGCGGCTGGGCGTGTCCTTGCCGAAGAACTGACGGAAAAAGGGGTCCGACATCAGCGGGTGCTGCTCGCTTTCGACGATACGCGAAGAGTAGATATTGACTACGGCGGGCGCCGCTCTCTCTACCGCCTCTGAATAGCTCACCGGACCGGCATTTCGTGATAATGCCGGGGCATTCTTGACCTCGGGAGCCGGGCGTTTGACCTCGGGGGGCGCCGCCGTCTGTTGCGCGGGCTGTTGACTGGCGGCCGGCGTCGACACGGAAGGGGCTTGGCCGCTGAGCTTAGGGAAAGCAATCAGCAGTACGATGGCAACCAGGACACCGGCCACAGTCGGCCAGACGAGGGGCAGGAGAAAACGACGCATGAAGAATCCTTGTCATCGGTGGCGGTCGCTGGGGGCCGACTCAGCCGGTACAATTGGCGGATTGTATCATTGCTCATGTACCGATGCCCGGAGGCCCGAATGATATCTCGCGATGACCTGGTCAGCGCCTGCGACGAGCGCATGCAGCCGACGCGCTTCAAGGATTACACCGTCAATGGCCTGCAGGTCGAGGGGCGCAACCGTGTGGCCCGCGTGATGACTGGTGTCACCGCCTGCCAGGCGCTGGTTGATGAGGCGATTGCCTGGCAGGCGGACCTGCTACTGGTTCATCACGGCTACTTCTGGAAGAACGAGCCGGTCGAGGTGGTCGGCATGAAGCGGCGCCGGCTAGCGGCCTTACTGGCCAACGATATCAATCTGCTGGCCTACCATTTGCCGTTGGATGCCCATCCCGAGCTTGGCAACAATGCTTGCTTGGCCGAGCGGCTAGGCTTGGTCGTGGATGGCTGCGCCGATGGTGAGCTGGGTGAGGGGCTTGTGTGGCTGGGGCGCCCTGGAGAGGCGCTGATCGGTTCGGATGACAGTGACCAGGCCCTCGATGAGCGTGGCTTGGCGAAGCATGTCGCCGAGCAGCTAGGTCGCAAGCCACTTCTGATCGAGGGGCATCGAGGGCCGGTCAAACGTATCGCTTGGTGCACCGGCGGTGCTCAGGACATGATCACTGCGGCTCATGCGGCGGGCGCAGATGTTTTCATATCGGGCGAGATTTCCGAGCGCACCACTCACCTGGCACGCGAGCTGGGCATTGGCTATCTAGCGGCAGGCCATCATGCCACCGAACGCTACGGCGTTCAGGCCATGGGAGAGTGGCTGGCCGCCAAGTACGGCGTCACCCACCGTTTTGTGGATATCGACAATCCGGCCTGACATTCCCCTGAAAACTGCCCCACAAACGCAAGCGCCGGCCCTCGAGGCCGGCGCTTGCGTCGGTAGGGGCGGCGAGGTCAGTAGCGGGGAGGCTGAGCCGGGTTTTGCTCGTCGCCACGTTGCAGGCCAAAGTCCTCGGAGAGAGTGCCGTGACCGCCGTCGGCATAGTCGCGCGGCATATCGAGGGTTTCATCAGGCTCTGGCTTGTCGGTCTCCGGGTGGAGGCGGCGCTTGATCTGCTGGTCCTGGCCGAGCTGGTCAGCCCCCAGCGCCAGCTGTTGTTCCAGCTCGCGGCTCTGGCGCTGAATGCTGGCCACTAGGTCGGCCGCTCGTACGAAATGGTCGTTCAGTGAGTCCTTGACCTGGTGAAGCTCGAGTTCAGTCTCGGCCAAGCGCTGGCGCACCTTCTGATTACGCGCCACGTTGGCGTTGAGCAGATGGTAGCCCAGCGCGCCAATGCCGATGCCGGCAAGCCCGCAGGCCAGGGCCAGGATCCAGTCGATGTTGCTCTCGTACACGTCGTTCCCCTTATGGTTCTGTCTTCCCGGCACCGGTACTTGACTGCCGGGGGTGGCGCGTTATCGAGGTCGCGACCTGCGCCTCCCCTGGTCCCATTATATGAGGGAGAGCGAGACTCAGGTCAATGCGCAGGCGCTGCCATCATGGCTGCCCTGTGCGCTCGACGTCTCGATACGTATAATGTTCGCTTTCGATCACCACCGTCCGAGGTAGCCAAGACGCTGATGTGTGCGACAACGACTTCCGCTGGTTCTTCTGCGTCCGCTCAGGCGGGCACGCCCCTGGCTCGCTACCAGGCCGACCTCGAGCGCGAGGGATTCGCCTACGATGAGGCTCAGGAGCAGGCGGTTCGCCATCTGCAGCGGCTCTATGATGACCTGCTGGCCACACCCCAGCGAGCGCCGCGTCCCCCCGCCGGTGAGCGCAAGGGACTCAAGTCCCGTGTCGCTGGTCTGTTTGGCGCCAAGCAGGCCGCCTCGCCTTTCGAAGCGCCGCCGGCGGTGATGGGCCTGTATTTCTGGGGAGGAGTGGGCCGCGGCAAGACCTATCTGGTCGATACGTTCTACGAGGCGCTGCCCTTTTCCGAGAAGATGCGCACGCATTTTCATCGCTTCATGCAGCGCGTGCACAATGAACTCGAGCACTACAAGGGCGAGAAGGACCCGCTGAAGCTAATCGCCGCCAAGTTCGCCCGCGAGGCGAGGGTGATCTGCTTCGACGAGTTCTTCGTCAAGGACATCACCGACGCCATGATTCTCGCCACCCTGCTCGAGTCGCTGTTCGAGCACGGCGTGGTGCTGGTGGCGACCTCCAATATCGTGCCTTCCGAGCTGTACAAGGACGGCCTGCAGCGGGCGCGCTTCTTGCCCGCCATCGACCTGCTCGAGCGTCATTGCGAGGTGGTCAACGTCGACTCGGGTGTCGACTACCGGCTGCGCGCCTTGCAGCGTGCTGCCATCTTTCACGCACCGCTGGATGAGGCCGCCGACGACGAGCTGGCACGCAGTTTTCGTGAGGTCGCCGGACACGATGGCGAGCAGGGCGAGCGCATCGAAATCAACCATCGGTTGCTGCGTTCGCGCCGTCTGCATGAAGATGTGGTGTGGTTCGACTTTGCCGAGCTGTGTGACGGTCCCCGCAGCCAGAATGATTACATCGAGCTGGCCCGCGAGTTTCATACCGTGCTGGTGTCCGGTGTGCCGAGGATGGGGCGGGGCAGCGACGACCAGGCGCGGCGCTTCATCAATATGGTCGACGAGTTCTATGACCGGGCGGTTAAGCTTCTGATGTCTGCCGAAGTACCGGTCGAATCGCTCTACACCGAAGGCAGTCTCGGTTTCGAGTTCGATCGCACGCTCTCGAGGCTGCAGGAAATGCAGTCCCACGAGTATCTTGCGCTGGCGCACAAGCCATGAATTTCCCGTGTGGACTCTTAACCTGATCGAACGAGTCGTGTACACTGCGCGCTCGCTCGAACGTTGTCGCTCGTTTTTGCCGTTTTGGCAAGCGGTCGACAACCAAGAAAAATAGGGATGGTAGGCGGCGTCATTAGACGTTTTGGTCCTACCCCATGCGACAATTGGTGATTCAACCCATGAAGACGTTTTCTGCTAAGCCGCAGTCCGTCGAGCGCGACTGGTATGTCGTCGACGCTACGGACAAGACCCTCGGTCGCCTGGCCACCGAGATCGCTCGCCGCCTGCGTGGCAAGCACAAGCCGGAATACACCCCGCACGTCGACACTGGCGATTACATCGTCGTGGTCAACGCCGAGAAGGTGACGGTCACCGGCAACAAGGCACAGGCCAAGACCTATTATCGTCACACTGGTTATCCGGGTGGCCTGCGCTCCATGAACTTCGAGAAGATGATCGGTCACGCTCCTGAGCGTGTCATCGAGTCTGCCGTCAAGGGCATGCTGCCGAAAGGCCCGCTGGGTCGCGCCATGTACTCGAAACTCAAGGTCTATGCCGGTACCGAGCATCCGCATGCCGCCCAGCAGCCGCAAGAACTGAACATCTAAGGGGTAGATTGCCATGACTCAACAGTATTACGGTACCGGTCGCCGCAAGACGTCCACCGCGCGCGTCTTCCTCAAGCCGGGCACCGGCAAAATCACCGTCAACAGCCGCGAACTCAACGAGTTCTTCGGTCGTGTCACTGGCCGCATGGTCGTCCGTCAGCCGCTCGAGCTGACCGAGACACTGGACCAGTTCGACGTCTACGTGACCGTCAAGGGTGGTGGTGGCTCGGCTCAGGCCGGCGCGATCCGCCACGGCATCACCCGTGCGCTGATGCAGTACAACGAAGATTTCCGCAAGCCGCTGCGTGACGCCGGCTACGTCACTCGTGACGCCCGCGAAGTCGAGCGTAAGAAAGTCGGCCTGCGTAAAGCACGCCGCAGCCCGCAGTTCTCCAAGCGTTAAACGTTTCGAGAGCCCGGCAAACGCCCGGTCCCCGTTGGGGGCCGGGCGTTTTTTTATGCCTGTTCAATGATTTGAGTCAGCTATGCTGCGTCATGTGGCAAGGCTTTCGCTTGTTTTAGTTCAGGCGGTTTTCTAACATGAAGATCATCTTATCCGTAGGTCGCGACAGTGTCTGGCGCGGTCAGGCAGCGGGTGATTGGATAGGGAGCATGACAAGATGGCGGACAAGGGCGTGAACAAGGGGCGGCGTCGCTTTCTCGTCGCTGCTACGACCGTCGTCGGCGCGGTGGGTGCGGTGGGGGTTGCTGTCCCTTTCGTTGCCTCCTGGCAACCCAGTGCCAAGGCGCGGGCAGCAGGAGCTCCGGTGGAGGCGGATGTATCCAAGCTCGAGTCCGGCCAGCAGATGACCGTCGAGTGGCGTGGCAAGCCCGTGTGGGTGGTGCGGCGCGACGATGCCATGATCGAACAGATCCGGCGCATCGACCCTACCCGCCTGCGAGACCCCAAGTCCTCGGCACCGCAGCAGCCGAGTTACGTGGACCCTGAACTGCGCTCCATCAAGCCTGAGGTTTTGGTGCTGGTGGGCATCTGCACGCACCTTGGTTGTTCGCCTACCTTCAGGCCTGAGCCTGGTGTTGCTGATCTAGGCGGTGATTGGCCGGGGGGCTATTTCTGCCCCTGCCATGGCTCGCGCTTCGATCTGGCGGGCCGGGTTTTCACTGGGGTGCCGGCGCCTTTGAACCTGGAAGTGCCACCGCATCGCTATGACAATGACAACATTATCGTTGTCGGCGAAGACAAGGGGGCGGCCTGATGGGTAATCCGAATCGCGTCAAGGCAGAACGTGGCATCATGCGCTGGATCGATGATCGCTTTCCTGCCACCCAGATGTGGGAAGAGCATCTGGCCAAGTACTATGCCCCCAAGAACTTCAATTTTTGGTACTTCTTCGGCTCACTGGCTCTGTTGGTGCTGGTTAATCAGATACTGACCGGGGTGTGGCTGACCATGAGCTACAACCCTTCTGCGGAAGGGGCCTTTGCCTCTGTCGAGTACATCATGCGAGATGTCGAGTTCGGCTGGCTGATTCGCTATATGCACTCCACCGGGGCTACGGCATTCTTCGTGGTCATCTATCTGCACATGTTCCGCGCGCTGCTTTATGGCTCCTACAAGGCGCCTCGCGAGCTGGTGTGGATCTTTGGCATGACCATCTATCTAGCCTTGATGGCCGAAGCCTTCATGGGGTATCTGCTGCCTTGGGGGCAGATGTCCTACTGGGGAGCGCAGGTCATTATCTCGCTTTTTTCGGCCATCCCGGTGGTGGGAGCGGACCTGACGCAGTGGATTCGCGGTGATTTCCTGATCTCGGGGATCACCCTGAATCGCTTCTTCGCCCTGCACGTGGTGGCTCTGCCGATCGTGATTCTCGGTCTGGTAGTCCTGCATATACTGGCGCTTCACGAAGTGGGCTCCAATAATCCGGACGGCGTCGATATCAAGGCCAAGAAGGACGAGGACGGTAAGCCGCTGGACGGCATTCCGTTCCACCCCTATTACACGGTCAAGGATCTGGTGGGGGTGGCGGTATTCCTGTTCGTGTTCTGCGTGGTGATCTTCTATTTCCCGGAAGGGGGTGGGTACTTCCTGGAAAAGCCCAACTTCGAACCCTCCGACCCGTTGAAGACACCAGACCACATCGCGCCGGTGTGGTACTTCACGCCTTTCTACGCGATGCTGCGCGCCATCACCTTCTCGCTGTTCGGCCTGGATTCCAAATTCCTGGGTGTGATGGTCATGGGAAGTGCGATCGCGATCCTCTTCGTGCTGCCATGGCTGGACAAGAGCCCTGTACTTTCCATGCGCTACAAGGGCTGGCTGTCGAAGGTCATGCTGGCGTTGTTTGCGATCAGTTTCGTGGTGCTCGGGGTGATTGGCGTGCTGCCGTCGACGCCGGGGAGAACCCTGGTGGCTCAGATTTGCACAGCGGTGTATTTCGCCTTCTTCCTGCTGATGCCGATCTACACGCGGCTGGAGACCACCAAGCCTGTACCGGAAAGGGTGACTGGCTAATGAAAAAGCACTTGTTCGCCTTGCTCGTGGCGCTGATGCCGATGACCGGGTTTGCTGCGGGTGGCAATGAAGTTCATCTCGACGAGATGACCCCGGACCTGTCCGATAAGGCATCGCTACAGAATGGCATGAAGCTATTTACCAACTACTGCATGGGCTGTCACTCTCTACAGTATCAGCGTTATTCCCGGGCCGCCGAGGACCTGGGCATCCCCCAGGATCTGGTCGAGCAGCAGTTGATATTTTCCGAGGACCTGGCGTTCAATGATCAGATGCGCAATGCCATGCAGAAGGGCGATGCCGTTTCCTGGTTCGGTGCCGCGCCGCCGGACCTGACCCTCGAGGCGCGGCTGCGCGGCACGGATTGGATCTATACCTATCTGCGCAGCTTCTACAAGGACCCGGAGCGCCCGTTGGGCGTGAATAATACGGTGTTCCCGCTGGTGGGCATGCCCAATGCGCTGGAGCCGCTGCAGGGTGTGCAGGAAATGGTCTGTGCTGAGACTGATCGGCCGGTTCCCGGGCATGAGCCCGACCCGCTGACAGGCAAGTATCAGTCCTGCGATGTGCTCAAGGTGACCCAGGCGGGTAAGCTCGAGCCGGAGGCATTCGATCGGGCGGTTTATGATCTGACTAATTTCCTGGCCTACGTCGGGGAGCCGTCCAAGCTCCAGGCTCAGGCTCTGGGGCCCAAGGTGTTGATGTTTATCTTCATCTTCGGTGTCATCGCTTATCTGCTCAAGCGTGAGTACTGGCGCGACATCCACTGACATGACCCAGTGGATGCATGGGGGCGCATGGCCGTTGGGCATGCGCCCTTGTCTATTTTCCATGGCCCGTATCGCGGGTCTCGACGCCTGGAAGCGCGGTCAACGTGTTATCATCCAGGCTCGAACTGTTGCGAGGAATGTTAAATGGGTGTTGTGGCCAAGCGGTCGTCGATGACCTTCTACTCCGGTAGCGATGATCACTTTAGTCATCGCGTGAGAATCGTGCTGGCAGAAAAAGGGGTTGCCGTCGACATCCTGGAAGTCAAGGAAGACAGTCATCCCGAAGAGCTGGCGGATCTCAATCCGTACAATAGCGTACCGACGCTACTGGATCGCGATCTGGTGCTCTATGAGTCCAAGGTGATGATGGAGTATCTGGATGAGCGGTTTCCGCATCCCCCGCTGCTGCCTGTCTATCCGGTAGCCCGGGCGCAGAGTCGCCTGTGGATGCACCGCATCGAGCGGGAGTGGTGCCCGCTGATCGAGCAGATCCAACAGGGCAGCAAGAAGGATGCCGAGAAGGCACGCAAGGAACTGCGTGAGAGCCTGGTCGGGATCTCGCCGATCTTCGAGGACATGCCGTTCTTCATGAGCGAAGAGTTCTCGCTGGTGGATTGCTGTCTGGCGCCGCTTCTGTGGCGATTGCCGGTACTAGGCATCGAGCTTCCTGAGAAACAGGTCAAGCCGCTGATGAACTATATGGAGCGCACTTTCGAGCGTGAGTCCTTCAAGGCCTCGCTGTCGGAAGCCGAGCGCGAGATGCGTACCTGATACCCGCGACCGGGCCATAACGCCCGGTCCACTGACAATGGAGGCCCGAGATGCTATCGAGTCGCCCCTATCTTGCCAGGGCTCTGTATCAATGGCTCCTGGACAACGATCAGACCCCTCATGTCGTCGTCGATGCCAAACAGCCTGGCGTCGAGGTGCCGGAACAGTTCGTGCAGAACGGCCAGATCGTGCTGAATATCGCGCCGCAGGCCGTTGAAGAGCTGTTCATGGAAAACGATGCGATCAGCTTCAGCGCTCGCTTTGGCGGCAAGTCAATGCGGGTGATGATACCGATCGATGCCTTGATCGCGCTCTATGCCCGTGAAAACGGTGTGGGCATGGTGTTTGGTCACGAGCCGGTCATGCCGGGCCATGAAGCGGAAGAGGCTGACGCCGAGGGTGGCGCCGAGAGTGGTGAAGCGGCATCCGAGGAGCGCCCGTCACTTTCGAGCGTCGAGGATACCGGAGATGAGGCCAGTAGCGACGATGAGAGTGATCCCAAGGCGCCGCCCAAGGGTCGGCCATCGCTGCGGGTCATCAAGTAGACTCAGTTGATGCTTTTCTTCCTGAATTCAGGCTTGAGGGGGCGGGCATCTTCTCTATAGGGAATACTCTTTGAGTCAGCCTCTTTAGTAGGCCTCTTTAGTCAGCCCCTTGAGTCAAAAAGCCCTTGAACGCAAAACGGCAGGCCCGAGGGCCTGCCGTTTTGCGTTTGCGTCATTGGGCTCTGCAGAGCGCCGTCAATCGAGGTATTCGAAGACCTTGACGATCCGTTGCACGCCTCCTGTAGCGGATACGGCGGAAACGATGCGCTCGCTTTCGGCGCGGGTCACCAGGCCCATCAGGTAGACACTTGCGTTTTCCACCACGATGTTAATGCGGCTCGCGTCGATGTTCTCGTTGGTCGCCAGGCTGGTCTTGAGGCGAGTGGCTAACCAGCCGTCGGACAGGCGCTGGCTCATCGGCAGGTTGGCGGCAATCGCCAACTGGTTGTGTACCTGGCGCACGTTGCGCACCTGTTCGGCGACGCTGGCGGCCTTGTTCTTGAGCTCATCGCTCGGTACCTGGCCGGTCAGCAGTACCACGCCATTGAAGACGTTCACGTTGATGCGGGCGTCGGCCAATCGAGCGTCGGTCTTGCCAAGGTTGACGCTGACCTTGGTCTGGATGCTCTCGTCCTCGACCTTGCTGCCCAGGGTGCGTTCGCCATAGTTCTCGCCAATCGGGCCATCGTTGGTCACATTGGCAATGGTGGTACAGCCGCCAAGGCCGAGGGTCAGGGCAAGAACGAGGGTGGGGATAATTGCGTTACGCATGGAAATCACTCGCTTGGGCCGAAGAGTTGTTCATCGATCAAATCACACAGGCAGTGGATGACCAAGAGATGCACTTCCTGGATGCGCGCGGTAGAGGTGGCGGGCACGCGGATTTCACAGTCCTCCTGACCCAACAGCGATGCCATGTCGCCACCGTCTCGGCCAGTCAAGGCGACTACGGTCATGTCCCGGTCATGGGCGGCCTGGATGGCCTGGACCACGTTGGCCGAGTTGCCACTGGTGGAGATGGCGAGCAGCACGTCGCCGGGCTGGCCGAGGGCGCGGATCTGCTTTGAATAGACCTCGTTGTAGCTGTAGTCGTTGGCGATGGAGGTCAGGGTCGAGGTGTCGGTGGTCAGTGCCAGTGCCGGCAGGCTAGGGCGTTCACGCTCAAAGCGGTTGAGCAGTTCGGAAGAGAAGTGCTGGCTGTCACCGGCGCTGCCGCCGTTGCCGCAGGCCAGGATCTTGCCTTCGCTCACCAGGCACTGAACCATCATCTGGCTGGCGACCTCGATGAAGGGTGGTAACACTTCACTGGCGTAGGTCTTGGTGTCGATGCTGGCGTTGAAGTGTCCGAGAATTCGTGATTGGAAATCCATCTTGGCTTCCTGGTCCTATAGCGATCAGAACGCATCGAAGGCGCCCTTTACCCAGAGAAATTCCAGGTCGGGGGCGGTGCCGGTGACGGCGACTACATCGAAGCGGCAGGGACATGATAGCCCGTTGCGGGCGAGATAAAAACGCGCCGCCTTGATTAGGCGGCGCTGCTTGCTGGCCGTCACCGTCTCCAGCGGGTGACCGTGACGGCTATTGCGACGGTGGCGAACCTCGACGAACACCAGGGTTTCTCCCTCGCGCATCACCAGGTCGAGCTCGCCACCCTTGGCATGCTGGTTGCGTGCCAGAGGAGTGAGGCCACGGGCGGCGAGCCAGTCGTTGGCCAGGGCCTCGATGGCAGCGCCGCGCGCCCTTGCGTCAGCGGAGCTCGCCATTGCTCAGGTCACCATCGCCTAGTCCGCTGTTGGTAAGCTCGCCATCACTGGTGTCGGCATTGCCTCGACCGTTTGTTTGCCCGGCCTGGGCTCCCTTGCCTGAACCGGAGCCGATCACTCGTTGGCCTTCGGCCTCCAGGGGCGGCTGTGGCAGGCCGTCGATGAACTCTGCCCAAGGCAACTGGCGCTGGATGCGGCCGTCACTGGCGGCGCGCAAGGTACCGGTAGCGCCGAACAACTCGCTGCCGCTAATGGCCTGGAACTGGGGAAGACGCACGCCGAGTTCATAGGCGTCGACGCCCATGGCCATTAGCTTCAATAGCGCAGGGTCGTCGGCTTCGGCAGAAAGGGTGCGATAGCTCGCATAGAAGGGTAGCGCCTCGACGCCACCAACGGCCGCATCGGGAATCAGCCAGGGGATCTCGACGAAACGCACGCCGTTCAGGTCACTGTCGGAGCGCGGCTGAGGCCGCCCCTCGTAGGCCTGAGATGTCGCATAGACCGGCAGGTCCGGCTGTTTCTGATAGTCGAGCGTGGGGGGAACCTGGCGAGCATAGCTTGGCAGTCCGAGCAGGAACATCATATCGACCGGTCCGCTCAGGTCGAGCAGGCGCTTGACGCTGTTATTGACCAGGGCTTCCGGGTCGTAGTGCATCAGGTGACCGATGTCGCCGCCTTGGTCTTCCCAGCTCTCACGGAAGGCCGTGCCGACTCGGCGCCCCCAGTCATTGTTGGGCACCATCGCCGCGGCGCGACGGTGGCCGTCTCGAGCAGCGCGGATGGCCACCTGGCGTGCTTCATCTTCGACGGAAAGGCCGTATTGAAAGAGGTTTTCGGCGCCGTTGCGCTCGGCTGTGCCGTAGTTCAGGGCGAGTGTCGGCAGCGGCAGTCGCTGGCGTTTTTCCAGCTCTTCGACCTTGCTCTTGGCCAGGGGGCCGATCACGACCTGGGCGCCACGCATGGTGGCTTCGGCATACAGGGTGTTGAGATCCTGTTGGCTCGAGTCGATGAAATCCAGCTTGGGGGTGAAGGCGCCCTGTTGGCCAGCCTGTTCATGACGGGTTTCGATGCCGCGGCGGATGCGTTCGGCGACGGACGCCAGCGAGCCCGATTCGGGCAGCAGGATGGCAATGCGCTCGACCCGTGTGCCGCGCAGGTCGCGCAGGGCCAGCAGCTCGGCGGGCGGCTTGCGGGCAGCGGGGTGGGGGCGGTTGGCGTCGCGCCAGTTGGACAGCTGGCCGAGCAGTTGATCAATATCGCCACCGCTCTGGCGTTGCAGCTCCAGCAGCGACAGCCAGCCCTGGGTCAGCTCATCGGCGTTGCTGCGCAGGGTCATCAGCTCCTGTGCCGAGAGACGGTTTAGCTGCTTCCAGATGGCGTCGTTGGGGACATCGCTGCCGGTGGCTGCCTGGGCTTTCAGCATGGCCTGAGTCGAGGCCAGCGGTTCGCCGAGCAGGCCAAGCGCCAGGCCGCGGCGGTAGCGCAGGTTGTTGGCGGCATCCTGATCAAGTTGCGCGCCGGCTTCAAGCAGGTCGGTGGCCTGAATCACGCTCCAGCCGTCTTCGGCCTCCAGCCCCAGGCGCGACAGCAGCAGTGCCCATTCCTGGCGGCGCTCGGCGCTGAGAGCGGTGTCGTCGAGCTGGCTGGCGACTTCCTGGGCCTTAGCCGCCTCGCCGCGGCGTGCTAGGATGATGGCCGCCTCGAGGCGGCTGTCGGCAGCCTGAGCGGGAGCCTGCTGCTCGGCCTGGCCGAGCAGGGCCTGCGGCGAACGCTCGGTCGACATCATGCTGGGGCCGGCGCAGCCGCTGACCAGCAGTGCAAGCAACGCCGCAGCCAGCAAGCCGCGTGACGATTTGTTCATGAATCCCTTCCTTTGATAACCCGCTTTCGGAATCGTAATGACAGTTTCAGATATTGGAGCATTGTACGTGGTCGCCACGCCGATTGGGAATCTCGACGACCTGTCGCCGAGGGCCCGTCAGGTGCTGGCCGATGTCGCTGTGATTGCGGCCGAGGATACCCGCCATAGCGCGCGCCTGCTGCGCCACCTGGGGCTCGAGCGGCCGATGCTCTCGCTGCACGAGCACAATGAAAGCGGGCGAGTCGCTCAGCTCAAGGCGCGGCTGGCTGCCGGTGAGGATGTGGCCTTGATCAGCGATGCCGGCACGCCGCTGATCTGTGATCCAGGCTTCCTGCTGGTCCGCGAGCTGCGGGCCAGCGGCTATCGAGTGGTGCCGATTCCTGGCGCCTGCGCCTTCGTGGCGGCGCTTTCTGCGGCGGGGCTGCCCACCGACCGCTTCCTCTTTCAAGGCTTTTTGCCCGCCAAGGGCAGCGGGCGCCGAGGACGGTTGGCGGCGCTGGTGGAGCGAGAAGAAACCCTGATCTTCTACGAATCGCCTCATCGTATTCGTGGCACCCTCGAGGATATTGCCGGCAGTTTCGGCGCGCGGCGGGTGGTCCTGGCCCGAGAGCTGACCAAGACCTTCGAGACCTTCCTCGATGGTGATGCCGCTTCCTTGCTGGCACGCATGGAGGCGGACCCGGACCAGGCGCGGGGAGAGTTCGTGGTGATGGTGGCCGGGGCCTCGCCGAAGGCGGAGGACGATGAGGCGCTGGTCGAGGCCGAGACGCTGCTCAAGGCGCTGCTGGCCGAAGGGGTGGGCGTCAAGCAGGCGGCGGCGATCACCACCCGTCTGCTTGGGGGCACCAAGAAGGCCTGGTACGCCCGCGCTCAGGCGCTCAAGGACGAGGCTGAATGACCTAGTATGGCGGAACTCATTGCTTGAGGGGGGATGGCTGCGCTGGTATTCTTCGCCGCTGGGAGTCAGCCAGACAGTCGCCGCCGAGGGCCTCTAGGGTCATCGGGGGAGGAAAGTCCGGGCTCCATAGGGCAGAGTGCCAGGTAACGCCTGGGCGGCGTGAGCCGACGGCTAGTGCAGCAGAGAGTAGACCGCCTACGTCTCCTTCGGGAGGCCGGTAAGGGTGAAAGGGTGCGGTAAGAGCGCACCGCGCGCCTGGCAACAGTGCGTGGCACGGTAAACCCCACTCGGAGCAAGACCAAATAGGAACCCATTGGCGTGGCCCGCGTTGGGTTCGGGTAGGTTGCTTGAGAAAGGTGGCGACGCCTTTCCTAGAGGAATGACTGTCCACGACAGAACCCGGCTTATCGGCCGACTCCCTTCCATTCCCCATCACCGGCTGGCCATGCATGGTCGGCCGGTGTTTATGTTCGTATCGAGACCTGCATGACCTCACCTGAGAACGCCGCGGCCCCGTCTTCCTTTCTGCATGAAAGCGTGCTGCTCGACGGGGCGGTCGACGCGCTGCTCGTCGACCCCACCGGTGCCTATCTCGATGGCACCTTTGGACGCGGCGGGCATTCCCGGCTGATCCTCTCGCGACTGGCGCCGGAAGGGCGCCTGTTGGCCATTGATCGTGATCCTCAGGCCTTGGACGAGGCGGCCAGCATCGATGATGCCCGCTTTGGCATCGAGCGCGGTGAATTCGCAAGGCTTGGTGAGATCGCCAGCGCACACGATCTGCACGGTCGGTTATCCGGCATTCTGCTCGATGTGGGCGTATCGTCTCCCCAGCTCGACGATCCCGAGCGTGGTTTCAGTTTCATGCGCGATGGTCCGCTGGACATGCGCATGGACCCTGACCACGGTGAGAGCGCCGCCGACTGGCTGGCGCGGGCCAAGGTCGAGGACATTGCCTGGGTGTTCAAGACCCATGGCGAAGAACGCTTCGCCAAGCGTCTGGCTCGAGCCATCGTCGAGCGTCGCCAGGAGCGCCCCTTCACTCGCACCGGCGATCTGGCAGAAGTCATCAAGACGGCGCACCCCGCCTGGGAAAAGGGCAAGCATCCGGCAACGCGTGCTTTCCAGGCATTGCGCATCCATGTCAATGGCGAGCTCGACCAACTGGATGCCGCCCTCGACGCCGCTCTTGAGGCCCTGGCGCCGGGCGGCCATCTGGTGGTCATCAGCTTCCATTCTCTCGAGGATCGCCGCGTCAAGCGCTTCATTCGCGAGCATGTGCGCGGCGACACGCACTTGCCCCGTGGCATGCCGATCCGCGATGATCAGCTCAATCGCCGCCTTGAAGCCGTCGGCAAGGCTCGGCGGGCCAGCGCCAGCGAGGTCGAGGCGAATCCTCGTGCCCGCAGCGCCGTGATGCGAGTGGCACGCAAGCTGAAATAGTCAGCCTTAATAGTGAGCCCCCGCGATTTGCTGGCAGCCAAGAGGCCGCAGCTAAGACGCAGCAGCTAAAAGGAGCGACATGAGCCAGGGACGAGTCTGGATGCCAGGCCTGGAGGCGAGCCAACTTCCGAAGCTGCGTCTCCTGTTGGTGGTGGTGCTGGTCGTGGCGGCCTTGGTGAGTGCCGTGGCCGTTACCACCAGCAGCCATTTGACCCGGGTGCAATACGCCCGCCTCCAGCAGCTCGAACGCGAGCAGAATCAGCTACAGACCGAGTGGGGGCAGTTGCTCCTCGAAGAGAGCGCCTGGTCGAGCCCGGCGCGTATCGAGCGGCTCGCCAGTGAGCGCTTGGAGATGCGCCTGCCCGATATCGAGCGGGTCGAGGTGATCGGCCCATGAGCACCACCCAGCGCCGCGCCGCCACACCGCGCCGCCCGCCTCCCAGTGCTCCCTTGGGCGCTTTTCGTTACCGGCTGATGCTGGGGCTGATCCTGCTGGCCCTGTGCACGCTCGGCGCGCGTATCGCCTATCTGCACGTCATCGACCGCTCCTTCCTGCAGGGGCAGGGCGATGCCCGCACCCTGCGCGTCGAACCGATCAGCGCTCACCGTGGCATGATCACCGACCGCAACGGCGAGCCGTTGGCGATCTCCACGCCGGTGGTCAGCCTCTGGGCCAACCCTCAGGAATTGCCGCCCGACGATATCCAGCGCCTGGTGCTGGCGAAAGCCCTGGATGTCGACCTGGATGACCTGAATGCGCGTATTGCCCGCTATTCCGAGCGTGAGTTCATGTATCTGCGCCGGCAGATGACGCCCGCCGATGCCCAGGAGATTCTCGATCTCAACCTGCCGGGCATCTACCGCCAGCTCGAATATCGTCGCTACTACCCCTCGGGCGAGGCCTCGGCCCAGCTGCTGGGCGTGACCAACGTCGATGATCATGGGCAGGAGGGGCTGGAGCTTGCCTACAATGGCTATCTATCTGGCACGCCGGGCAAGCGCCGGGTGCTCAAGGATCGCCGGGGACGCCTGGTACGCGACCTGCACCTGCTCAAGGAGGCGGATCCCGGCGGTGAGCTGGTCCTGGCGATAGATCAGCGACTCCAGTATATGGCCTACCGGGAGCTCAAGGCGGCCGTTCAGGAGCGTAACGCCGACGGTGGCACGCTGGTGATGATGGATGCTCGCACCGGCGAAGTGCTGGCGATGGCCAACCAGCCGTCCTACAACCCCAACAACCGTGCCGGTCTCGATCCCCGCAGTCTGCGTAACCAGGCTATCGTCGATGTCTTCGAGCCAGGTTCGGTGATGAAGCCGCTGGCGATGTCGGCAGCCCTCGAGACCGATCGCTATTCGCCCGATACCGTGGTCGATACCTCGCCCGGTTGGATGCGCCTGGACAACCGTTTCACCATCCGCGATTTTCGCAACTACGGCAAGCTGACCCTAGGTGGGATCCTCAGGAAGTCCTCGAACATCGGCATGAGCCGCATTGCGCTCGATTTGCCCGATACGGCTGTGGTCGATACCTATCGCCGCCTGGGGCTCGGGCAGTCGCCTGGCACCGGCTTCCCTGGAGAGGCCGACGGCAGCCTGCCGGCTCCCGTGCGCCTGGCCGATAGCCAGCGTGCCAGCCTGGCCTACGGCTACGGCCTGTCAGTGTCGGCTCTGCAGCTGGCCAGCGCCTATACAGCGATTGCCAACCATGGACGCCGCTTGCCCGCTTCGCTGCTCAAGCGCGACGGGCCACCCGAAGGGTCTGTGGTCATCGAGCCACGGGTTGCCGATGAGCTACTGGGCATGATGGAGCAGGTGGTGCAGCCGGATACCGGCGCGCACCGTGGCGTGGTGCCGGGCTACCGGGTGGCCGGCAAGACCGGTACCGTGCACAAGGCGTCCGGGGGTGGTTATGAAGAGGACGCCTATCGCGGTCTCTTCGTCGGCATTGCCCCGGCCTCGAATCCGCGGCTCGTCACGGTCGTGATGATCGACCATCCCCGCGGGGGAGACTACTATGGCGGCTTGGTCGCGGCGCCGGTGTTTTCGACCGTCGTCGGCAACGCCCTGCGCCTGCTCGACGTGCCCCCCGACCAAGACACTCTCTCGTCCGCCGACGCCCCTTGATTCCAGGAGACACGCATGCAGGTCGACAACTCGCGACTCCTCGCCAGCCTTGAGGCCTTCTGGCCCGGCATCACCGTCTCGCTTCCCGCTCAGCCCGAGGGGCCGCGCCGGTTGGTTCAGGACAGCCGGGCTGTAACACCGGGCGATGTCTTCATCGCGCTGCCTGGCGTGCATGTCGATGGCCGTGACTATCTGGCCCCGGCGCTTGCGGCCGGTGCCGCGCTGGTGCTTTGTCATTTCGATGCCGAGACGCCTCCCCTTGAGGAAGCCGATGATCCGCGGGTGCTGATGCTGACCGGCCTCAGTCACTGTGTGGGCGAGCTGGGCCGGGCACTGTTCCAGGTGCCTGAGCACCAGCAGCTAATCGGTGTCACCGGTACCAACGGCAAGAGTTCGGTGACGCACTACATTGCCGCCCTGAGCGAGGCGGTCGGCCGTCCCTGCGGGCTGATCGGCACGTTGGGCAGCGGTCGCCCGGGGGCGCTGGTGGATAGCGGCCTGACGACGCCGGGGCCGCTGACGCTGCAGGAGAGTCTCGGTGAGATGGCCGCCCAGGGTCTTGATCGCGTGGCCATGGAAGTGTCGTCTCACGCCCTCGATCAGCAGCGCCTCGAGGGCTGCCGGGTGCAGGCCGCGGTGTTTACCAACCTGACCCGCGATCACCTGGATTATCACAGCGGTATGGCCGACTACGCCGCCGCCAAGGCAAAACTCTTCAAGCGCTCGGAACTCGAATTGGCCGTGGTCAACGGCGATGATTCGCTAGCAAGGCTGATGCTGGCCGGTCTGCCCAAGGGCGTGCGGGTATTGGCCACCGGCGAGCAAGAGGCCACCACCTTCAGGGTGCTCGATTGGGAGCCGCGTCCCGACGGTCAGCGAGCCCTGATCGCAAGCCCCGACGGGGAGTTCGCGCTGGCGCTGTCACTGATGGGACGTTTCAACCTGGATAACGTACTGCTGGCGATGGCCACCCTCTATGGCCTCGGCGAATCCCTTGAAGATATCAGCGTGGCCGCAGGCAAGCTGACCCCGGTGCCGGGGCGCATGCAGCTGATCACCCGTCCCGGCCAGCCGTCGGTGGTGATCGATTACGCCCATACGCCGGATGCGCTGGACAATGCCCTGGCCGCGCTGCGGGCGCACCTGGGCAAGTCCGGCCAACTGTGGTGCCTGTTTGGCTGCGGCGGTGATCGCGACCGTGGCAAACGCCCGCTGATGGCCCGCGCGGCCGCTGCTCACGCCGACCGGCTGGTGATCACCGACGACAACCCGCGGGGCGAGGAGGCGGCGGAGATCCGGGCTCAGGTCCTCGAGGGGCTCGAACCGGCTCAGCGCAACGCGGCCTGGTGCCTCGAGGGGCGTCGCGCGGCGATTCGCGCCTGTCTCGAGTCCGCTGGTCCGGACGACGTGATACTGGTCGCGGGCAAGGGGCACGAGACCTATCAGGAGATCGGCGGTGTACGCCATGACTTTTCCGATGCCGAGGAGATCGCCAAGGCCCTGGATGACCTCGCACCCTTGCCCAGGGATGCTGGGTCGGAGTCGCGTTCATGAGTGGCGCCGGCCTCGAAACACTGGGTGCGCTGGCCGAGCTGCTGGGCGCATCCTGTCCGGTCGAGCCTGACTCAAAGGTCGCCGGCATCACCACCGATACCCGGGCGCTGGCGCCGGGTCAGGTGCTGGTGGCGCTGGTCGGCGAGCGTTTCGACGCCCACGATTATCTCGCCAAGGCCCGGGAAGCCGGGGCGCTGGCCGCGGTGGTATCACGGCCGGTCGAAGACCCGCTGCCCCAGCTGGTGGTCGCCGATACCCGGCTGGCGCTGGGCGTGCTGGCCAAGGCCCGCCGCCAGGCCTGGGGCGGGCCACTGGTGGCCGTCACCGGCAACAGCGGCAAGACCACGGTCAAGGAGCTGCTGGCGACACTGCTCGCGGCAGGCGGCAAGGGGCTCGCGACTCGCGGTAACCTCAATAACGACATCGGCGCACCGCTGACTTTACTGGGCCTCGCCCCCGAGCATCGCCATGCGGTGCTCGAGCTGGGCGCCAATCATCTCGGTGAGATCGCCTGGACGACGCTCCTGGCAGCACCTCAGGTGGCGGTGATCACCAACGTTACCGGCGCCCATGTGGGTGAGTTCGGTGGCATGGGATACATCGCCCAGGCCAAGGCCGAAATCCTCTCTGGCCTCGGTGCCGACGGGGTGGCCGTGCTCAACCACGATGATGTGTTTTACCCGCTATGGCGCCGCCTGGCCGAGCCGCGCGAGGTGTTGGACTTCGGCTTCGAGGAGGGCGCTCGGGTGCGGGCGGCCGATCTGGTCTGCGATGACCAGGGGCGCTATGCGTTCACACTCCTCGTCGACGGACGTTCGCTGGGTCGCGTGCAGCTGGGTCTGCTTGGCCGTCATAATGTGGCCAATGCCCTGGCGGCCGCAGCGGCCGCCCTGGCCATGGGGCTCGATGAGGCCTCGCTGATGGCGGGCCTGTCGGCGGCAATGCCGATGCCCGGTCGCCTGATGGTGGTGCCGGGAATCCGCGATTCACGTTTGCTCGACGATACGTATAATGCCAACCCCGGTGCGGTGAAGGCGGCGATAGACCTGCTGGCCGAGCTACCGGGCCCCCGCTGGTGTCTGCTGGGGGCCATGGGTGAACTGGGAACGGAGTCCGAGCGGCTGCATGCCGATATTGGGCGCCATGCGCGGGAACGAGGGATCGACTTCCTCGGCACTCTGGGCGCGCCGGCCGAGCCGGCAAGCCAAGCCTTCGGTGAAGGCGGGTGTCATTTCAACGATTGGCAGGCGCTTGCACGCCATGCCCACAACCATCTTCCGCCCGGGGCCAGCGTACTGGTCAAGGGCTCGCGCAGCGCCGGCATGGAACGTCTGATTGCCGAGCTGCGCCTGGATGCATCAAGGTGAACGCGACCCATGCTGCTTTTTCTTGCCGAGCTACTGGCGCATTACAATAACGTCTTCAACGTCTTCAGCTATCTGACCCTGCGCATGATTCTGGGGACCTTGACGGCCCTGCTGCTGTGCCTGTGGTTGGGGCCGATGATGATCCGTCGTCTGGTCGAGCGCCAGATCGGTCAGGCGGTGCGTGACGATGGCCCGCAGTCCCACCTGTCGAAGGCCGGCACGCCCACCATGGGCGGGGCGATGATCCTGATGGCGATGGCGGTCAGCACCCTGCTGTGGGGCGATCTGACCAATCACTATGTCTGGATCGTGCTCGGCGTCACCCTGGGCTTCGGCGCTATCGGCTGGGTCGATGACTTCCGCAAGGTGGTCGAGAAGAATCCGCGCGGTCTGCCGGCCCGCTGGAAGTACTTCTGGCAGTCGGTGATCGGGCTCGCCGCCGCGCTGTTGCTCTACCTGACGGCGGCGAGCCCGGTCGAGACCAGCCTGATCGTACCGCTGTTCAAGGATGTGGTGGTGCCGCTGGGGCTGTTCTTCGTGGTGCTGACCTATCTGGTGATCGTCGGCAGCTCCAACGCCGTCAACCTCACCGATGGCCTGGACGGCCTGGCCATCATGCCCACCGTGCTGGTGGCCATGGGCCTCTCCGTGTTTGCCTACGCCAGCGGTAACACTGTCTTCGCGAACTATTTGCATATCCCCTTGATTCCCGGCGCCGGCGAGCTTGCCGTCTTCTGCGGCACCATCGCTGGTGCCGGCCTCGGCTTTTTGTGGTTCAACACCTATCCGGCCCAGGTCTTCATGGGCGATGTGGGCGCCCTGGCGCTGGGTGCTGCCCTGGGTGTCGTGGCGGTGATCGTGCGTCAGGAAATCGTGCTGTTCGTCATGGGCGGGGTCTTTGTCATGGAGACGGTGTCGGTGATCCTGCAGGTCGGTTCCTACAAGCTGACCGGACGTCGCATCTTCCGCATGGCGCCCCTGCACCATCACTTCGAACTCAAGGGCTGGCCCGAGCCGCGGGTAATCGTGCGCTTCTGGATCATCACCGTGGTGCTGGTGCTGCTGGGACTCGCGACCCTGAAGGTGCGCTGATGGCTGTGGTCCCCAAGGGGATGACCCTGGTGGTGGGGCTCGGCGTGTCGGGCCGCGCCATTGCTCGACACCTGTCGCGCCTGGGTACTCCCTTCATGATCGCCGATACCCGTGACGCTCCGCCCGGCCTCGATGCCGTGCGGGCGGAGCATCCTGGCGTTGCCATCCACTGCGGGTCGCTCGACTCGCTCGACATGTCGGCGGCCACCGAAGTGGTGCTGAGCCCCGGCGTCGACCCGAAAACGCCGGGCCTGCCATCGCTTTCGGCTGTCGATAAAGAAGGGCGGCCGCGCCTGGTCGGTGAGATTGCACTCTTCGTGCGCGCGGCTCGTGCGCCGATCGCCGCCATTACCGGCGCCAACGCCAAGTCCACCGTGACCACCTTGCTCGGCGATATGGCCCTGGAGGCCGGCCGGCGCGTCGCGGTGGGCGGTAACCTGGGTACGCCGGCGCTGGATCTGTTGGCAGAGGTGCCCGATGCCGAGCTCTACGTGCTGGAGCTGTCGAGCTTCCAGCTCGAGACCACGCCTTGGCTCGGCGCCGAAACGGCGGCCTTTCTCAACCTCTGCGAAGACCACCTGGACCGTCATGGCGACCTGGCAGGGTATCGCGCCGCCAAACTTGGTATCTTCCGCGGAGCGGCGCATGGCGTCGTCAACGCCGATGACCCCATGACCTGGCCGGCTGCTCCGCTGCCGGCACTGGATCGCTTCACGACCGGGGCACCGGCCGCTGATGACTGGGGCATTGCGGACCATGATGACGGTCAGGGCATAGCGCCCTGGCTGATGCATGGCGACATCCCTCTGATGCCAGCTGCCGCAGTGCGCCTGCCCGGGCGTCACAATCAGGCCAATGCCCTGGCTGCGATGGCCATGGGAAGGCGCCTGGGGCTGCCACTTGCGGCCATGCGGAGGGTGCTCGAGCGTTTCGCCGGGCTTGCCCACCGTGGCGAACTGGTGGCCAAGGCCAATGACATCCTCTGGATCAACGATTCCAAGGGCACCAATGTGGGCGCCACCCTGGCGGCCATCGAAGGCCTGGGGCCGACACTCGAGGGTCGCCTAGTGCTATTGGCCGGCGGCGTGGGCAAGGGGGCCGATTTTTCCCCCCTGGCCGCGCCGCTTTCCCGTCATGCCCGTGAAGTGGTGGTGTTCGGTGCCGATGCCGCGCGTTTGGCGACGGCTCTGAACGAGAGCGTCACCGTGACTCGGGCCGATGATCTGACCTCTGCCCTGAAGCGAGCGCATACGGTTGCCCGGCCCGGGGATGCGGTACTGCTCTCGCCGGCCTGTGCGAGTCTCGATCAGTTCCCCCATTACATGGCCCGCGGAGATGCCTTCCGCGACTGGGTGCTGACGACGCTGGGAGAGGGTGCATGAAAGGGCTGCGCGAACGGTTATCCACCGCACACCAGCCCTTCGATGGCTGGTTGTTGCTGTCGGCCCTGTCGCTGATGTTGGTGGGCTGGGTGATGGTCACTTCGGCTTCCAGCGAAGTCGCATCGGGGCTTACCGGCAACCCCTTCTACTTCAGTATTCGCCATGGTCTCTTCGTGCTAATGGCGATCGCGGCCGGCTATGCGGTGCTGTGGGTGCCGCTTGGCTGGTGGCGGGTCAATGGCCGGCTGCTGCTGGGCGTCGCCATCTTCTTGCTGCTGGTGGTGCTGGTCGTCGGCCGCGAGGTCAACGGCAGTACCCGCTGGCTGTCGATCCCCGGTTTGCCTCTCAACTTGCAGCCCTCCGAGATCGCCAAGCTGTGCATGATCGCCTATATGGCCGGCTATCTCGAGCGCTTCTTGCCGATGGTACGCAAGACCTGGGGTGCCTTCCTGCGGCCCTTGCTGGTGACGGGCGTGATCGCCTTTCTGCTGATTCTCGAGCCCGACTATGGCTCGGTGGTGGTGATAACCGGCTGCGTGATGGGCATGCTGCTGATGGCGGGGGCGCCGATGTGGCGCTTTCTGCTGCTGTTGGTGCTGTTGGCGGGGCTTGGGCTTCTGCTGGCCATCGCCGAACCCTACCGCATGGCGAGGCTGACCAGCTTTTCGGACCCCTGGGCGGACCAGTTCGCCAGCGGCTACCAGCTGACCCAGGCGTTGATCGCCTATGGCCGCGGCCACTGGTTTGGCCTGGGGCTGGGCAACAGCGTACAAAAGCTCTTCTACCTGCCCGAGGCGCATACCGATTTCGTTTTCGCGGTGATTGCCGAAGAGCTGGGTCTGATTGGCGCCATCACGGTGGTTGGGCTTTTCGCACTGCTGGTCATTCGGGCACTGGCGGTGGGGCGGCGCGCGGAGCTTGCCAAATTGCCGTTCGCTGCTTACCTCAGCTACGGTATCGCCCTGATCATCGGCGCCCAGGCCTTCATCAATATTTCGGTGAGTACCGGCATGCTGCCGACCAAGGGCCTGACCCTGCCGCTTCTGAGCTACGGCGGCTCGAGCTTGGTGATCAGTGCCGTCATGGTGGCACTGTTGCTGAGGGTTGATATCGAGACGCGGCAGGTTGTGCGTCGGGCTCGCCCGACGGCGCCCCGGCCCTCATCGAGCAAGGCCCAGCCTAACCAGACACCGACACGCAGGGAGAGCGCGCGTGACCGAACCAAGACTTGAGCGGGTGCTGATCATGGCCGGCGGCACTGGCGGGCATGTGATCCCGGCGCTGTCGCTGGCCCGCGGCCTCGAGGCCCGTGGCGTGCGCGTCGAATGGCTCGGTAGCCCGCGGGGCATCGAGAATCGCCTGGTACCCGAGGCCGGTATTGTGCTTCACCAGATTGATATTGCCGGGCTGCGCGGCAACGGGCCGGCGGGCTGGCTGTCGGCACCCTGGCGGCTGAGTCGAGCCATCTGGCAGGCCCGAGGGGTAATCGCCCGTTTCAAGCCGGACCTGGTGGTGGGCATGGGCGGTTTTGCCAGTGGTCCGGGCGGCCTGGCCGCCTGGCTGACCCGCTGTCCGCTGTTGATTCACGAACAGAATGCCGTGGCCGGCATGACCAACAAGGCGCTTTCCCGGCTAGCGCGGCGGGTCTATGCCGCCTTCCCGGGCGCTTTCCCCGGTCGCGCCGAGGTGATCGGCAACCCGGTGCGCGCCGAGATTGCTGCCTTGGGGGAAACGCCCCGAGACGAGGCCACGCTGCGCAGTCGTCCGCTACGCCTGCTGGCGGTGGGGGGCTCGCTTGGCGCCAAGGCACTCAACGATCAACTGCCGGCGGCGTTGGCCAGGCTTGCACCGGAAAAAAGACCCGAAGTGCGTCATCAGGCCGGGCGCGACAAGGACGCGGCGACCCGCGAAAGCTATGCCGCCCAGGGCGTAACCGCCGAGGTCAGCGCCTTCATCGATGACATGGCAGAAGCCTATGACTGGGCCGATCTGGTGGTATGTCGCGCTGGCGCCCTGACCGTGGCCGAGCTGGCAGCGGCCGCCAAGCCCGCGCTGCTGGTGCCTTTCCCGCATGCGGTGGATGACCATCAGACCGCCAATGCCCGGGTGCTGCTGGATGTCGGCGCCGGTGAACTGATGCCTCAGGCCGAGATCACGCCGGCCGCGCTCGCCGCGCGGCTCGAGACGCTCTTGGTCCCCGATACCCTGGCCACCATGGCGAGCCGCGCCCGAGCCAACGCTCGGCTGGATGCCGTCGATCGCCTGGTGGCCGGTTGCATGGAGATAGACAGTGAACGATAGCAAGCAATCCCCGCTGGCCGGCGGTGACGTCCGTGGGCCTGGCATGCGCCGCATCCGGCGCATTCATTTCGTCGGCATCGGCGGCGCCGGCATGTGTGGCATCGCCGAGGTGCTGGCCAATCAGGGCTACCAAGTCAGCGGTAGCGATGTGAAGGAATCCCCGGTGGTCGCCCACTTGCGCCAGTGCGGCATCCGTGTGGCGTTGGGCCACGCCGCCGAGAACGTCGAGCAGGCCGATGTGGTGGTCGTCTCCACTGCCATCGATCCTTCGAATCCGGAAATTCGCTGGGCCCAGGAGCACCGCGTGCCGGTGGTGCGGCGCGCCGAGATGCTCGCCGAGCTGATGCGCTTTCGCCACGGCATCGCCGTGGCCGGCACCCATGGCAAGACCACCACCACCAGTATCACCTCGACGCTGTTGGCCGAGGGTGGGTTGGACCCGACCTTCGTGATCGGCGGCAAGCTGACCAGTGCCGGCACCAATGCGCGTCTCGGCGAGGGTGACTATCTGGTCGCCGAGGCCGACGAGTCGGATGCTTCCTTCCTTCATTTGCAGCCGATGGTATCCATCGTCACCAACATCGATGCCGACCACATGAGCACCTATGGCGGCGACTTCGAGCGCCTCAAGGGCACCTTCGTCGAATTCCTGCACAATCTGCCGTTTTACGGTCTGGCCGTGCTGTGCATCGACGACGAGCACGTGCGCGGACTCTTGAGCCAGGTGCATCGCCAGTTCGTCACCTACGGTTTCAGCGAAGGTGCCGACTATCGCATCACCGAGTTTGTCCAGGAGGCCGGTGAAGTGCGTTTCACGGCACTGCGCCCGGACGGCCAGTCGCCGCTGGCGGTGCGCCTGGCGATGCCGGGTGAGCACAATGCGCTGAATGCCCTGGCGGCGATCGCCGTGGCCTGTGATGCCGGTGTCTCCGACGCCGCTATCCTCAGCGGCCTGGCCAGCTTTGCGGGCGTCGGGCGTCGCTTTCAGGTGCATGGTGACTTTCCGGCGCCGAGCGGTGAGGGTGAGGTCATGCTGGTCGACGACTACGGCCACCATCCCCGAGAAGTGGACATGGTGATTCGAGCGATCCGTGCCGGCTGGCCCAAGCGGCGACTGGTGATGGTCTATCAGCCGCACCGCTATTCGCGTACTCGTGATCTGTATGAGGACTTCGTGCGGGTGCTGTCTGGGGTCGATACGCTGGTATTGCTGGATGTCTATGCTGCCGGCGAGACGCCGATTCCCGGCGCCGAGGGCAAGACCCTCGCCGGCTCGATCCGTCAGCGTGGCCGGGTCGATCCGCTGTTTGTCGAACACAAGGCGGAACTTCCCGATCTGCTCAAGCGCATTCTGCGTCCCGACGACATCCTGATCACCCAGGGTGCCGGCGATGTCGGTGGAATCGCGCTGGGTCTCGCCGAACAACGCCTCGAGCTCGATAAGGTGGTGCTATGACCAATGATGCAATGATGACGAAGCCAGACGTGGGCGCCGAGCGCTTTGGTCGGGTGGTGGTCGTTTATGGAGGTGCATCCGCCGAACGTGAGGTGTCGCTGATCAGCGGCAGTGCGATCCTTGCCTCTCTCAAGCGCAGTGGCGTCGATGCCATTGGCTATGATCTGGCCGAGAGCGGCCTGCCGGGCCTGCAGGCGCTGGAACCGGACCGGGTCTTCATCGCCCTGCACGGCGGTGTCGGCGAAGACGGTACCCTGCAGGGGGCGTTATCGCTGCTCGAGATCCCCTTTACCGGCAGCGGTGTACTGGCCTCGGCGCTGGGCATGGACAAGCAGCGCACCAAGGCCGTCTGGCACAATGCCGGGCTGCCCACGCCAGAGAGCCTGACCCTGAATGCCGCCTCCGACTGGCAGTCCGTCTGCGAGACGCTGGGTCTGCCGCTGATCGTCAAGCCGGTGCATGAGGGCTCGACGATTGGCATCGCCATCGTCGAGAGCCCCGAAGCCCTCGAGGCAGCGTACCGTGACGCCTCGCGTTTCGATGCGGCCGTGATGGCGGAACGCTTCGTTCAAGGGCCTGAATATACGGTGTCGTTGCTTGGCGACAGCGTGCTGCCGGCGATCAGGGTCGAAGTCCCTAGCGGCTTCTATGACTACGAGGCGAAGTACCTTTCCAACGAGACCCTGTATCACCTGCCCTGCGGGCTCTCTAGCGAAGACGAAGCGGCGCTTGGCGACTTGAGCCGTCGCGCCTTCGAGGCTATCGGCGCTAAGGGGTGGGGGCGCGTTGATATGATGCGTGATGCCGACGGGCAGTTCTGGCTGCTCGAAGTCAATACCGTGCCGGGCATGACCGATCATAGCCTGGTGCCGCAGGCGGCGGCGCATGCAGGTGTTGGCTTCGATGCACTGGTGCTGCGCATTCTCGAAAGCAGCCTTAACGCTGCGCGGGAAATCTGACCGGCAATGGAACGCTCCCGAGGGCCATGGCTGGGTCTGATTCTGTTTATCGTGCTGCTGGTAGCCGGCGGTCGCGTGATGTGGCTGTGGCTGGATCGCCCCATCGAGCGCGTGTCGATCCGCGGCGAACTCGACCACGTTAGCGCCGACTACCTGCGAGACCAACTGGCACCGCTGGTCGAAGGGCAATCCTGGTTATCATTGGATCTCGGCGAGCTGCGTCAGCGCGTGCGCGATATCGGTTGGCTCGATGAGGTGAGGGTGTCGCGTCGCTGGCCCGATGCCCTGACCCTCGAGCTCTTCGAGCAGGAGCCGGTGGCACGCTGGCACGACGATGAACTGCTCAATTCCCGCGGCGAGCCCTTCGCTTTTGGCTCTGTGGCTCCCCCCGAGGGACTGCCTGACTTGGCCGGTCCGGATGGAAGTGGGGCGGAAGTGCTCGCCTATTATGACCGTTTGCAGCAGCAGCTCGCGACGCTGGGCGTCGATATTCGTCAGCTGCGCCTCGAACCTCGAGGGGCTTGGCGCATGCAGTTTGGTAGCGGTGTCTGGATCATGCTCGGCCGCAGTGATCGGGATGCGCGTCTGGCACGACTCGAGTCCGCTTGGCGACGTCAATTGGGAAGCGAGGCGTCGCAAATTCGCTACATCGATCTGCGATACCCCAACGGCGTAGCGGTTGCCTGGCATGGTGAGACCGCACCCGTCGAGCCGTGAAGATTTAATGAGGCCAAGCACCTTTTTTCGGTGCAGCTCCCGCCAGCTGGGAGTTCAAGGTATTTCTTTCCGTGAAAAAACCGCTTATTGTGGGGCAGGTTTTTTATGGTGGGGTGGTGAAAGTGGGGTACTTGTTCCTATAATTGCCTCAATGTAACTTTTTTGTAGATTCACGGATGATCATCCGGACAGTTTCTAGGAGTATTCCCGACCCATGGCAGGACATTCCAACGCTTCCAATATGGTAGTCGGGCTGGATATCGGAACATCCAAGGTGGTGGCGATCGTCGGTCAGCCCAGCGACGATGGCGGCATCGAAATTGCCGGCATCGGTTCGCATCCCTCTCGGGGGATGAAGAAGGGCGTGGTGATCAATATCGAATCGACCGTTCAATCGATTCAACGGGCCGTCGAGGAAGCCGAGTTAATGGCCGGCTGCGACATTCATTCGGTTTATGTCGGCATTGCCGGTAGCCATATCAGTTCGATGAACTCCGATGGCGTGGTCGCCATCAAGGACCGTGAAGTGTCTTCTTCCGACATCGAGCGAGTGATTGACTCAGCTCGGGCAAGGGCGATATCCGAAGGTCAGCGTGTGCTGCACGTGTTACCTCAGGAATTCGCTATCGATACCCAGGAGGGAATTCGCGAGCCGCTGGGGATGTCGGGTGTGCGTCTGGAGGCGCGGGTACATTTGGTGACGGCGGCGCTCAATGCCGTCCAGAATATCGAGAAATGCGTGCGTCGCTGCGGCCTCGAAGTCGATGCGATCATTCTGGAGCAGCTGGCATCGAGTCATGCGGTACTCACCGAAGATGAGCGTGAGCTGGGTGTCTGCATGGTCGATATCGGCGGTGGAACCACCGATATAGCGGTCTTCACCGAGGGGGCGATTCGGCATACGGCGGTCATTCCCATTGCCGGTGATCAGGTCACCAATGATATCGCCATGGCGTTGCGTACGCCGACCCAGTACGCCGAAAACATCAAGGTCAAGTATGCCTGCGCGCTGACTCAACTGGCCGCAAGCGATGAAATGATCAAGGTGCCAAGCGTCGGCGACCGCCCAGCACGTGACCTGTCGCGACAGGCACTGGCCGAGGTGGTGGAGCCGCGCTATGAGGAGCTGTTTACGCTAGTCCGAGAAGAGCTGCGCCGCAGTGGATTCGAAGACCTGGTCGCGGCTGGGGTGGTGCTGACGGGTGGGACATCACGCATGGAAGGCGTGGTGGAGCTTGCCGAAGAGATCTTCCACATGCCTGTGCGTATCGCTTGCCCCCAAAACGTGCGAGGGCTCGCCGATGTGGTGCGCAACCCGATTTATTCGACAGGAGTCGGTTTGCTACATTACGGCATGCGTGATGCCAGGCAGGGGCAGGGCCGGGTCGTTTCGGCGCAGCCGAAGAGGGAGGACGTCTCCCGGGGATTCAAGGAAGCGATGCCGGCTCTAGAGAGAATCAAGGGCTGGTTCAAAGGAAATTTCTGACACGGACCGCATGCGGTCCAGGAGACGGGGCATATGTTCGAACTGGTTGATAACGCACCTTCAAGCAGTGCGGTCATCAAGGTGGTCGGTGTTGGTGGCGGCGGTGGCAATGCCGTCAATCACATGGTCGAGAGCAACATCGAGGGCGTGGAGTTCATCTGTGCCAATACCGATGCTCAGGCCCTCAAGCGAGTGGCCGCCAAGACCGTTCTCCAGCTGGGTAGCGAGATCACCAAGGGGCTTGGCGCGGGTGCCAATCCCGAGGTGGGTCGCCAAGCAGCAATGGAAGATCGTGAGCGGATCGCCGAACTGCTGGAAGGTGCCGACATGGTGTTCATCACCGCCGGCATGGGGGGTGGCACCGGTACCGGCGGTGCACCGGTGGTCGCTCAGGTGGCCAAGGAGCTTGGCATCCTGACCGTCGCCGTGGTGACGCGTCCGTTCCCCTTCGAGGGGCCCAAGCGCATGCGCGCGGCTGAGGAGGGCATGAAAGAGCTCTCCGAGCACGTCGACTCGCTGATCACCATTCCCAACGAGAAGCTGCTGTCGGTGCTTGGCAAGAGCGCCAGCCTGCTGACCGCTTTCAGCGCCGCCAATGACGTGCTGCTGGGCGCCGTTCAGGGGATCGCCGAGCTGATCACCAGCCCCGGTATCATCAACGTCGACTTTGCCGACGTGCGAACCGTGATGTCCGAGATGGGCATGGCGATGATGGGCACCGGTGGTGCTACCGGCGAGAACCGTGCGCGTGAGGCCGCAGAAAAGGCCATTCGTAGCCCGCTGCTCGAGGATATCGACCTGCACGGTGCCCGCGGTATTCTTGTCAACATCACGGCAGGTCCGGATCTGTCCATCGGCGAGTTCAACGACGTCGGTGCAACGGTTCAGGAGTTTGCTTCTCAGGATGCCACCATCGTGGTCGGAACTTCCATTGATATGGAAATGTCCGACGAGCTGCGTGTCACCGTGGTGGCAGCGGGTCTCGATGGTCGCGCACCCAAGGCAGCCTCCGCCCCGCGTGAAACGGCAGCCTCACGTCCTGAGGCCACCGATTATCGCACTCTGCAGCAGCAGCCTGCAGTGATGCGTCAGCAGGCCGCCAAGACGGCCGACCAGGAAGCCGCCAAGGCCCGCGCCGACCAGCGCAAGGCCAAGGATATGGATGACTACCTGGATATCCCGGCATTTCTGCGTCGTCAAGCCGATTGAGGCAATCTATTGTTGACATAGGGTTCGCCGGGGTGAGTTTTCTTTGTTGAAACATTCGTTCGATGGTATAGTGAACACTGTTTGATAACTACATATCACGGCTCGGCGATTGCCCATGATTAAGCAACGTACTCTCAAGAACACCATCCGCGCTACTGGCGTGGGTCTACATTCGGGCGAAAAGGTCTGTCTGACCCTGCGCCCGGCACCGGTCAATACCGGTGTCATCTTCGTTCGTACCGATCTCTCTCCCGAAGTGCAGATCCCGGCGAATGCCAACCTCGTGACCGACACCTCGCTGTGTACGTCCCTGTCTCAGGGTGACGTCAAGGTGGCGACGGTCGAGCACTTGATGTCTGCCTTTGCGGGCCTGGGGATCGACAACGTCTTCGTCGAACTGAGCGCTGGCGAAGTTCCGATCATGGACGGCAGTGCAGGTCCCTTCGTGTTCCTGATCCAGTCGGCAGGCATCGAAGAGCAGGCGGCGGCCAAGACCTTCATTCGCATCAAGCGCGAAGTGGTGGTCCGCGATGGCGACAAGGAAGCCATTTTCCTGCCCCATCACGGCTTTAAGGTTTCCTTCTCCATCGATTTCGACCATCCCGTGTCGGAGCTGCGCAACCAGACCGCGGTCGTGGACTTCTCCACCACCTCCTTCGTCAAGGAAGTATCCCGCGCACGCACCTTTGGATTCATGCGTGACCTGGAATTCCTGCGCTCCCAGAACCTGGCGCTGGGCGGTAGCCTGGATAACGCCGTGGTGGTGGATGATTATCGCATCGTCAACGAGGGCGGCCTGCGTTACGACGACGAATTCGTCAAGCACAAGGTGCTGGACGCCATCGGCGACCTCTATCAGCTCGGTCACAGCTTGATCGGCGAGTTCCGCGGCGTGAAGTCCGGTCATGCGCTCAACAACCAGCTTTGTCGCGCCATGCTGGCGCAGACTGACGCCTGGGAGTTGGTGACCTTCGAGGATGCGCACCAGACTTCTCCGATCTCCTACGCGGCGCCGGCCATGGCCTGACGCCCGGGGCATGCGCCCCTTCGCCGAGTCGTCACTCTGGCAGGCAGGATAGCCATGGCTGACGTTATTGCTTGACGCCGTTTCCCTCTCGGGAAGCGGCGTTTTTTGTAGGTTTCTGGTACTCCGCGTTGCAAGTACCCCGCGTTCGCACGCCTGGCAGGGTGAGTCGTGAGCGACAGCTGGCAGGATAGCTCTTGCGGGCTAGGTCGAGACGAGATCGGTAGTGCGTGTTGCAAGACCGCCCGGGCCGGGCTAGCCCTGACGAGCCATTCCTGCCGAGCCATTCCTGCCGAGCCATTTCGGCTAGTCGTTTTCCGTGTCGTTATCCGTGGGCTTGTTATGGTCGTCGGCGTGAGAGGCCAGGCGCTGCAGGGCGCGTTTCAATCGTGGATCTTCGGTATCTTCGGCACAGCTGGCAATTTCTCCGGCGGCGCTGGTCGAAAGCCGCCGGCTATGGCGCGGCGGGGCCTTGGGAGGGCGTATCGGGCGGACCTTGAGCGTAAATCCCAGCACGGCCTCGAATTCCGGTCGTCGTTTCAGCAGCTCCAATAATCGAGGCTGTTCGTAGCGTAGCCAGGTGAGCCAGACCGCGCGATCGGTAATCAGGGTCAGCTTGCCGTCCCGGTAACCGCCCACGAACACGTGGTCGCGGACTTCTTCGGGAAGATGTTCGCGCAGTTCCTGCTGGGCCCGGTCAATCAGGCCGGCCATGCGCATCAGGCCGCCGAGTTCACCGCGGCCGCCGAGCAGCGACGTGACGGGCTGGGCGCGGAAACGCTTAACCTTTATACTCATGGGCTGCACTTTTGACGCCAATCGATAACCGGCAATTTATCATGCCCGCGAGACCTCCAACAGCATGAACGGCTCTACTAACGCTAGCCCAAGTCGGCCTGCCGATACGGCCTCGCGCCGTCGCACGCGCTGGTGGTTGGCAGGCTTGCTGGTGGGCTGCCTGTTGCCGGCGGGCCTGGTGCAGGCCGACGGCGTGCGCTTGGTCGAACGGGTGGTACATATCTGCTGGCTGGCGCCGGCGGTCATTCGCGCTGAAAGCCGTCGTCAGGCGAGCCAGCGTCGTTGGCGGCCGCTGCGCCGCTGGCGCCTTCAGTTGCCGCGTCGCCCGCTGCCACGTCATGTGGTACGGGTTCCCGCCGCCGCTCATGATGTGTTGACCCGTCGCGGCCCTCCTTGCCAAGTCGTCTGAGATGCCCGCCCGTTGGGTGGATAGTGGGTGCCAGTACCTGGCCAAGGTGCTAGGCCCGGATTCGGATACTTGGTAGAGAACGGACGTTTCATGATCAATAATTTATTGCGCAAAGTGGTCGGCTCCAAGAACGACCGCGAGGTCAAACGCTTTGGCAAGGTCGTTGCCAAGATCAATGGCATGGAGGCGCAGTTCGAGTCCCTCGGCGACGACGCCCTGCGCGCCAAGACCGGCGAGTTTCGCGAGCGTCTGGCGGCGGGGGAATCGCTCGACGCCCTGCTGCCCGAGGCCTTCGCCGTGGTGCGTGAGGCCAGCAAGCGTGTCATGGGGATGCGCCATTTCGATGTCCAGATGATTGGCGGCCTGGCGCTGAACACCGGCCGTATTGCCGAGATGAAAACCGGCGAGGGTAAGACCCTGGTGGCCACCCTTGCCGTGTACCTGAATGCGCTGCCGGCCAAGGGCGTGCACGTGGTCACGGTCAACGACTATCTGGCACGCCGTGACGCCGAGTGGATGCGCCCGCTCTACGAAAGCCTGGATCTATCGGTGGGGTCGATCTATTCCGGCCAGAATTCCGATGAAAAGCGCCAGTCCTATGCCTGCGATATTACCTATGGCACCAACAACGAGTACGGCTTCGACTATCTGCGCGACAACATGGCCTTCTCACTGGAGGACAAGGTTCAGCGTGGGCTCCACTACGCCATCGTCGATGAGGTCGACTCCATCCTGATCGATGAGGCGCGCACGCCGCTGATCATCTCCGGCCCGGTGGAAGAAAATACCGAGCTCTACAAAGTGGTCGATCGCCTGGCAACTGACCTGGTGCGAGGCGAACACAGCGAAGACGATGACGTGCCGCCGGAGGGTGACTTCATACTCGATGAAAAGCAGAAGCAGGTCGAGATCACCGAGGAAGGGCACCACAAGGTCGAGGCACTGCTGCGCGGCGAAGGGCTGCTGGGTGAGGATGACTCCCTCTACGCTGCCCAGAACCTCAACCTGCTTCAACACATGCATTCGGCACTGCGGGCGCGACACCTCTATCAGCGCGACATCGACTACATCATCGATGACGGGCAGGTGGTGATCGTCGATGAACACACCGGGCGCAGCATGCCGGGCCGCCGCTGGTCCGAGGGTCTGCACCAGGCGGTCGAGGCCAAGGAAGGGGTGACCGTGCAGCGCGAGAGCCAGACCCTGGCCTCGACCACCTTCCAGAATTATTTCCGCCTCTACGACAAGCTTTCCGGCATGACCGGGACCGCCGATACCGAGGCCTTCGAATTCCGTCAGATCTATGGCCTGGATGTGATGGTGATTCCCACCAACCGGCCGTTGATCCGTCGTGACCAGAATGATCTGGTCTACATGACCGCCGAGGAGAAGTTCGAGGCAATCATCAAGGATGTGCAGGCAGAGACCGAGGCCGGCCGCCCGGTGCTGGTCGGTACCGCCTCCATCGAAACCTCGGAGTACCTGGCTGGGCTGATGCGCAAAGCCAATATGAGCTTCAACGTGCTCAACGCCAAGCAGCACCAGAGCGAGGCCCAGATCATTGCGCAGGCCGGCCGCCCCGGCGCGGTGACCATCGCCACCAACATGGCCGGTCGCGGTACCGACATCATGCTCGGTGGCAGCTGGGAGGCAGAGGTCGCCGAGCTCGACAGCCCCGATGAGGCCAAGATCGAAGCCATCAAGGCCGCCTGGCAGGAACGTCACGATGCCGTGCTGGCCGCCGGTGGCCTGCACGTTGTCGGTTCCGAGCGCCACGAGTCTCGGCGCATCGATAACCAGCTGCGCGGTCGCTCCGGTCGTCAGGGGGATCCGGGCTCGACGCGCTTCTTCCTGTCGCTGGAAGACAATCTGATGCGCCTGTTCGGCTCCGACCGGGTCCAGCGGCTGATGCAGGCGCTGGGGCTCGAGCGCGGTGAAGCCATCGAGCACAAGATGGTCTCCAATGCCGTCGAACGCGCCCAGAAGAAAGTCGAGGGGCGCAACTTCGATATCCGCAAGCAGTTGCTCGAATACGATGACGTGGCCAACGACCAGCGTCGCGTGATTTACGAGCAGCGCAACGACATCCTCGAGGCGGAAGATGTCTCCGAAAATGTGCTGGGCATTCGCGACGAGGTCCTGGGCGAGGCGATCAGCGACTTCGTGCCGCCCCAGAGCCTGCCCGAGCAGTGGGACCTCGCCGGACTGGAGGCCCACCTCAAGGCCGAGTTCAATCTCGATACTCCGGTGACCCAATGGTCTGCCGAGGATGCCCGCCTGAGCGAGGAGCAGTTGCGTGAGCGCCTGTATGAGGCGCATCGCAAGCTGTATGAGGAAAAGGTGGCCGCCGTCGGCGAGCCCCTGATGCGTCGCTTCGAGAAGCAGGTGATGCTGCAGGTACTGGATACCCGTTGGAAGGAGCATCTCCAGTCGATGGATCATCTGCGTCGCGGTATCCATCTTCGGGGCTACGCCCAGAAGAATCCCAAGCAGGAATACAAGCGCGAAGCGTTCGAGCTTTTCCAGGGGCTTTTGAGCAACATCAAGGCCGATATCACGCGCATCCTGAGTCACGTCCAGGTGCGTCGCCAGGAAGAGGTCGAGGAGCTTGAACAGCAGCGCCGTGAGACGCTGGCTCGTGAGCAGGCCGGCGCCGCCAGCCGACGTGACGATGCCGCGGCGGGCACCGCCGAGGCGCCGGCCGAACAGTCGGCTGCTGAGGGTGGCGATGGTCGCCCGGTGCGCCGCGACGGGCCCAAGGTGGGGCGCAACGAACCCTGCCCCTGTGGGTCCGGCAAGAAGTACAAGCAGTGTCACGGCACGCTTAACTGATCGCTGTCGGCATCATCGCCGGCGGGAAACGCAACAGGGAGTAAATGCATGGCAGTGGGGGAAACGGTCTTTCCGCAGATGCCGGTGATCAAGGGCTTGCGTCTTGGCACCGCCAGTGCGGGTATCAAGAAACCGGGGCGTCGCGATCTGGTAGTGATCGATGTGCCGGAAGGGGCCAGCGTCGCCGGTACCTTCACCCGCAATGCGTTTTGTGCGGCGCCGGTTCAGGTGGCCAAGCGTCATCTGTCGGCCCGCTGCGAGCGGGGCCTGGCCCCGCGCTACTTCGTGATCAATACCGGCAATGCCAATGCCGGAACCGGTGCCGCCGGCATGCGTGATGCCCAGGCCAGCTGCGACGAGCTCGCAAGGTTGACCGGCGTCGAAGGCGAGGCGGTGTTGCCGTTCTCGACCGGTGTGATTGGCGAGCCAATGCCCATGGAGCGACTGCTGGGAGCCTTGCCCCAGGCCCTCGAGGCGCTTCGCGAAGATGGCTGGGAGGATGCGGCCGAGGGTATTCTGACCACCGATACCCGACCCAAGGGCGCGACCCGCTCGCTCACCATCGATGGTGAGACGGTTACCATCGCCGGCATCAGCAAAGGGTCGGGGATGATTCAGCCCAACATGGCCACCATGCTCGGGTTCGTGGCGACCGACGCCGCCATTCCCCAGCAGCGGCTCGAGGCCTTGTTGCGTGATGGCGTCAGTCGCTCCTTCAATTGCATCACCGTGGACAGTGATACCTCCACCAACGATGCCTGCATGCTGGTGGCTACCGGACAGGGCGCGACGCTTGAGAGCGACGAAGCGCTCGAGGCTTTTCGCGCCGCCCTCGATGAGGTGCTGGTCGAGCTTGCTCAGGCGATCATTCGCGATGGCGAGGGGGCAACCAAGTTTGTGACCCTCGACGTCGAAGGGGCCGCCTCACGTCAGGAAGCCCTGGACGTGGCCTTTACGGTCGCGCATTCGCCACTGGTCAAGACCGCGCTCTATGCCTCGGATGCCAACTGGGGACGCATCTTGGCCGCGGTGGGGCGTGCCCCGGTGGCGGACTTCGATGTCGATCGAGTAGTGATCGACCTGGGCGATGTGCGTCTGGTCGAGCAGGGCGGACGCGCCGACGGCTATACGGAGGCCGCCGGCAGCGCCGTGATGGCGGGCGAGGAGATCCCTATCCGCATTCGACTGGGACGCGGAGAAGCCCAGGCCACCGTCTGGACCTCAGATCTGTCCCACGACTATGTCTCCATCAACGCCGACTACCGCAGCTAGGCCTGGCCTGTTGTTGCCGGGGTGCCCCTCAGGGGCCTCGGGTCGCGCGTTATTCATGTTTGAAAGGTAATACACACAATGGTCAAGAGAAGGGTACATGTGGCTGCCGCCGCCATCGTCAGCGAGGATACGACCCAGGTGTTGATCGCCCGGCGCCCCTCCAATGTCGATCAAGGCGGCCTGTGGGAGTTTCCCGGCGGCAAGCTCGCGCCCTATGAAACCGGCTTCGAGGCCCTGAAGCGCGAGCTGCACGAAGAGCTCGGCGTCGAGATTCAGCGTGCCCAGCCGTTGATCCGGGTCAATCACGAGTATCCCGACAAGCATATCCTGCTCGACGTCTGGCAGGTGCATGCCTTTGCTGGCGAGCCGTTCGGTCGTGAGGGGCAGGCCGTGCGCTGGGTCGACAAGAATGACCTGTTCAACTATCCCTTCCCGGCGGCCAACCTGCCGATCCTGCGGGCGGTGATCCTGCCCACAGAGTGCCTGATCACCGCCGAAGAGGACGATGAGGAAGTCTTCTTCACCAAGCTCGAGCGGGCGCTGGTCGAGGACAAGGTGCGTCTGGTTCAGCTGCGGGCCAAACGGTTGGACCGCGATGCCTATCTAGCGCGCGCCGAGGGCGCTCTGGCGCTGTGCCGTAAGCATGGGGCGCGCCTGTTGCTCAATGGCGAGCCTGAGCTTCTCGATGAGGTGGATGCCGATGGCATTCACCTGACCAGCGAGCGGCTGATGAGTCTCGAGCGCCGTCCGCTGGCCCAAGGCAAGTGGCAGTCTGCCTCGACCCACAACAGTGAGCAGCTGGAACAGGCCGGCCGAATTGGTTGTGATTTCGTGACGCTATCGCCGTTGCGCACCACGCCGACCCACCCGGATGCGGCACCGCTTGGCTGGCATGACTTCCAGCAATTGGTGGAGACGGCGGCGATGCCGGTCTTCGCGCTGGGGGGCATGACCCGCTTCGATGCCAATCATGCGCGAGCCGTGGGTGCCCAGGGGATCGCTTCCATCCGCGACTTCTGGAAGTAACCCCAGTCGGAAGCTTGAAGCTGGAAGCTGTAAGAAAACCCCCATGGACCTTGCCTGTGGGGGTTTCCTCATAGAGGGGGCGGTCCGGGCTTCGAGTGAGCGGCGCCGGGGACAGGCTGTAGCGGAGGTCCGATGCCAGGAATGGCATCGGTAGCGCCCATGGAAGGGTTCATAGCGCCTCCGCGAAAGCCTGTCCCCGGGGTGGCCACGTGCCCGTAGCCTTCGCCTAGTCGCGATAGCGGCGCGTCAGATCGCCGTAGGCATCGATGCGCCGGTCGCGCAGGAAGGGCCAGATACGCCGGGTGTCCTCGGCACGGCGCATGTCGACCTTGGCCAGCAGCCGCTGGCTGTCCTCGCCGGCATGGGCCAGCAGTTCTCCCTGAGGGCCGCAGACGAAGCTGCCCCCCCAGAAGTCGATGCCATCGCTGGCGCCGCTGTGATCGGGTTCATGGCCGACCCGGTTGGCGACCACCACCGGTAGACCGTTGGCAACGCCATGGGCGCGCTGGATGAGCGTCCAGGCGTCCTTCTGGCGGGTTTTCTCGGCGTCGTCGTCGGCGGGCGTCCAGCCGATGGCGGTGGGATAGAGCAGCAGCTCGGCGCCGGCCAGGGCCATCAGGCGGGCCGCCTCCGGGTACCACTGGTCCCAACATACCAGCAGGCCCAGGCGTCCCACCGAGGTGTCGATGGGCGCAAAGCCACCCAGCCTGTCTCCGGCGGCGACGCCCTCGGCGTCTCCCGGGGTGAAGTAGAATTTCTCGTAAAACCCGGGGTCGTCGGGAATATGCATCTTGCGGTAGTGGCCGACGGCGCCCTGGGCCCGGTCATAGACCACGGCGGTGTTGTGATAGAGCCCGGCGGCTCGGCGCTCGAACAGCGAGCCGACCAGCACGATATCGAGTTCGGCGGCCAGTGCCGCCAGCCGGCTGCCGGTCGGGCCGTCAAGCGGCTCGGCCAGGTCGAATACCGCCGGGTCCTCGTACTGACAAAAATAGTGGCTGGCATGCAGCTCCTGGAGCAGCACCAGCTCGGCGCCCTGAGCCGCGAGTTCGCGGACACCCGCTTCGCTCTCATCGAGGCTTTTTACCTTGTCGGGCCAGGCGCGCTGTTGGACCAGGCCAACGGTTAGGGTCTGGGACATGCGATCACTCCTGAACGTCAGCGGCTGCGTCGCTGTTAGCATCGTTGTCAGCATCGTTGTCAGCGTCGTGGCTGGCGGCGCTGGCAAGGTGAGAGGCGGCCAGGCTGCCCTTGGGCAACTGCATGGTCAGGCAGTGCAGGCTGCCGTGCTGGCGGATGACTTCACGACAGTCGATGGGCACCAGGTCGCGGTCGGGGAAGGCGCTGGCCAATGCGGCAAGCGCGGTGCTGTCCGCCGCATCGCCATAGACCGGCACCAGCACGGCACCATTGATGATCAAGAAGTTGGCATAGGTGGCCGGCAGGCGGTGACCGTCTTCTGGATCGAAGCAGGGCCTTGGCCAAGGCAGCGGGATCAGTCGGTAGGGCGTACCGTCGGCCTGGCGCAGCGCCTTGAGCTCATCTTGCATGGCGCAAAGCGCCGCATAGTGCGCATCATCGGGGTCATCACAGCGCACATAGGCGATGGTCTGCGGGTCGCAGAAACGCGCCAGGGTATCGACATGGCTGTCGGTGTCATCGCCTTCCAGATGCCCGTGGGCAAGCCACAGCACCCGGGTCACACCGAAGTCTTCGCGCAAACGGGCCTCGATCGCCGCCCGGTCCAGTTCAGGGTTGCGGTTCTGGTTGAGCAGGCAGGCCTCGGTGGTCAGCAGCGTGCCTTCGCCATCGCTCTCGATGGCACCGCCTTCCAGTACCAGGGCGCGGGATTCTAGCGGGGCGGCGAAGACACTCTGAGCGGCCAGCGACCGGTTCAGGGCATCGTCTCGGGCGGCGGGAAACTTGCCGCCCCATCCGGTGAAGCGGTAGTCGAGCAGGGTCAGGCGGCCATCGCGCTCGATCCCTATCGGCCCGTGGTCCCGGGCCCAGCTGTCATCGCTTGGCACCACGCAGAACCTGAGCCTTGGCGCGGGGACACCGAGGTGGGCAAAGGTGTCCGTCAGCCGTGCCCGGGTCGCGGTATCGGCGACGCTGATCAGCACGCGCTGGTAGCGGGCGATGGCCGTGACCATGCGCTCAAGTGTGGCTTCGATGCGCGACAGCATGGGAGCCCAGTCGCTGTCGGCACCCGGCCAAGTCAGTTGCACGGCATCTTGTGGGTGCCATTCGGGGAACAAGCGGTTAGCCATCGCAGTCTTCTCACGGGTATGCTCATCGGGGCCTTGCCCCGGGGACGGCGCAATGTAGGGTGGGCGCTGCCGGGATGCAAGGGATCCTCTCGGGATAATCGCCTTGCTCCGCGCGCCACGCATGCGTCGCCAGGCAAAAAACCGTACCATGAGCGCCCGCTGACAAGGAACCGATCGCGATGCTCGACCGTCTGCCATTTATGCTTGGACTGCGCTACGTGCGTGCCAAGCGACGCAATCACTTTATTTCCTTCATTTCCCTGACCTCGATGCTGGG
>CETM01068611.1_pt1 | contig 91052 bp, 139 predicted proteins | sample 361451 | NCBI WGS metagenome assembly CETM01 (sample SAMEA2622690, study PRJEB7988) | marine metagenome | isolation source: saline water (ENVO:00002010), including
GAATTATCGAATGAAGAATCTCAATTTTTAGATTTTTCTATTAGCGACAAGAATGGCTCAAGCATAAATTGGGAATTAATATCTGGGTTGTTACAGAAAGCTGAATTAGTAATCGCTCATAATGCGGCATTCGTAAAGCCGTGGATAGAAAAATATACTGGGAATATGGATGTATTATGGGGTTGTAGCATGGATCAAGTTAATTGGGCTGAGATGGGATTTCCGTCAAGAAGTCTAAATGTATTATCAGTATTTTCTGGCTTTTTTTATGATTTTAAAAATTCTGCTTCTACCTTAGACGCCTTAACTCATGTGTTAAGCTTAAACAATTCAACAAAAAATCTAATAATAAAAGCCAAGTCTCCTGATCTCCAAATATTCGCAGCAAATGCTCCTAGGGAGCTAAATCACTTGCTGAAAGAAAGACGATATCGCTGGAATCCCGATGTTGGAAGTTGGTGGCTGGGACTAGAAAACACAGAGCAAGGAGAGCTTGAATCGAAATGGTTATCGAATAATTTACCCGGTACGGAACCACAAATTTTCGAAATTGATCCTAAATTCAGATTTTCAAGATAATTAATATTATGAACACTAAGCTTATTAGAGAATTTATACGACTTTTTTTAGAGAGATCAAGCGATGTACTCGGTGAACCTGACCTCTCAAACCAAGAGGAAAGAGAAAAAGAGAAAAAAGATTCTGAGAAAGATGAAATGTCTGTTGCTGCTGGTATGCCTGGTGTTTCCACACCGCTAGGTACTGGACCGACCTACCCTGCTAAAATTGTCAAAAAGAATAAGAAAAGACAAAAAAAGAAATAGCATCTATTCTGAAAACCCTTCAATTCGGTAATATAATCATAATACAGTTGATAAGTTGCCAATTTAAAAATATGGAGGTGAACCATGGCAGTAGATTTTGAAGCAATTAGAAGAAAGTTAAACCAACTTAGCGGTCAAGGGAATAAGCGCAATGCAATGTGGCGACCGCAAGAGGGAGAAGAAGTTACAGTACGTATTCTGTCATTTCCCAATAATGATGACGGTCTACCTTTTACTGAGCGTTGGTTTTATTACAACATCGGTAATAACCCAGGCCTACTAGCGCCATATCAGTTTAGTAAGCCAGATCCGATTCAGGATCTTATTAATAAGCTTCGTGATGAAGGCACAAAGGAGTCTTATGAGCTAGCCAAGAAGCTTTATCCGAAGCCTAGATATTACGCGCCTGTAGTTGTTAGAGGTGAAGAAGATAAGGGGATTAGGGTTTGGTCTTTTGGTAAGATGGTATATCAATCTTTGTTGAATATTATGTTAGACGAAGACTATGGCGATATTACTGATGTCGCTGAAGGACGAGATGTTAAGGTGATTTGTACAAAGGCGCCAGGTCGAATGTGGGCAACTACAGAAGTTCGTCCTCGGGGCAAACAAAGCAAGCTGTCAGACAATAATAAGCAAATTGAGAACTGGGTTTCTAGTATTCCGAACTTGGATGATATGTACTCACTTAAGTCCAGCGAGGAACTTGAGAAAATTATAAATGATTGGCTAAATGGCGATCTAGAAGACTCAAGCACTGAAAGTACAGGTACCACAAGAAATACCAACTTTCAGAGTAATAATACCAGCGCAAATACAGAGACACAAAAGAAATTTAACAGTCTGGATGACGCGTTCGCAGACTTAGAGAGCGATTTTTAAAAGAGGATTTTAAATGGCAAAAAGAAAGTCTAAGAATCAAACTGACGACTTTACTTCTGACCTAATTTCTTCATTAAATAAAGAGCATGGATCTAAGGTTGCATATAACCTGCATACCGATTCATCTCCGACACATGTGAAGAGGTGGGTAAGTACAGGTTCAAAACAGCTTGATTATATTATTTCAAATAAAAGAGAAGGTGGATTGCCTGAGGGTCGGATCATAGAAATTTTTGGTCCGCCCTCAATTGGCAAATCGCACATCGCGATACAGATAGCTAGATCAACCCAGCAAATGGGCGGTATAGTTGTTTATATAGACACAGAGAACGCAACTAGCGTTGAAAATTTAGGTCTACTAGGTGTTGACATAACAAAGCGTTTCGTGTACGTTGATACGCATTGCACAGAAGAGGTCTTGTCCATTGCCGAAGCTACAATTATGAAGGCAAAAGCAATGGACAAAGATGTACCCATTACTATTATATGGGATTCAGTTGCTGCTTCATCTCCAAAAGCGGAGTTGGTTGGTGATTATGATCAAAACTCTATCGGACTACAGGCTCGAGCTATTTCGAAAGGTATGAGAAAAATTACAGGTGTAATAGGTCAAACTAATACATTGCTGATTTGTTTAAATCAAATTAGGACTAATATCGGGGTTATGTATGGTGATCCGACAACTACGCCGGGTGGAAAAGCAATTCCATTTCATTCTTCTGTAAGAATCAAGCTTGGTGCAGGTCAGCGGATAGAGAATAAGAAAAAAGAAGTAATTGGCATCAACGTTTCTGCGAAAACGATAAAAAATAAGGTTGCACCCCCATTCAGGACTGTAAATTTTGAGATTCACTTTGGGAAAGGTATTGTTGAGCACGAGCAGGTGTTCGATGAACTTAGGAAAGCGGGTCCAGCGATAGTTGGAGATAACAAGATAGAGTTAGCAGGTACCGGCGCGTGGAAATCTTTGCTTGTACATAATCAGAAAACCGGTGAAGTATTGGCTGAGAAGAAATTTTATAAATCTGATTTTGGGGAGCTGTGGAGTAATCCAGATCACAAAGGTTATATAGACGACTTGCTTGAAGCAACAATGGTCAGAAAAATGTCAGACCCAAAGTCTGTCGATATTGATCCAGAGTCTTATGAGGAGATTAGATCAATATCGCTAGAGGCTGGTGACGACTTTATGGAATTGGATACGTGAAGCAATTTGCAAGACCGCTACTTATAATCGACTCGTTGAATCTTTTTACAAGACACTTTATTGCAAACCCAACAATTTCAGAAAATGGTAATCATATTGGAGGTATTGTTGGGTTTCTAAAAGCTATCCAGCTTTTGTCTGAGAGGTTCTCTCCTTCAGACATATATGTTGTATGGGAAGGAGGAGGATCGCCTCGCAGAAGAGCGATACAGTCTTCTTATAAGGATATGCGACGCCCACAAAGGTTAAACAGATTTTACTCTGAAGATGAGATCCCAGACACTTTTGAAAATAGAAATTGGCAAATTGCTACAATTATAAAGCTTTTAAACAAAGCTGCAGTAAGACAATTTTACGTATCTGATTGCGAGGCGGATGATATTATCGCGTATATGTGTAATGATGTATTTTCAGAAAAGGAAAAAATCATTATATCTTCTGATAAAGATCTCTATCAGTTAATCGATAAAAATACATTACAGTGGTCTCCTGGTCAAAAAAGAATAATCGATAGAAATAGTGTGAAACAAAAATTTGAAATATACCCTGAAAATTTTTGTTTGGTTAGGAGTTTTGTGGGAGATCCCTCTGATAATCTCCAGGGTATAAAAGGTGCTGGGTTTAAGAGTATGGTTAAGAGGTTTCCAGAAATTAATGAAAGCAGCTTACTAATAGATGATCTAATTAAGTTAGCTGAGGCAAAAAGCCAGCATAGCAAATTGAAGCTTTATTCAGAGATTGCGAATAACTCAGAAATACCAAGAAACAACTGGAGGCTTATGAATTTAGGTATCAGAAATTTGTCGGCATTTCAAATTCAAAAAATAGATAGTTCTTTAGAGAATATTCATGATAAAAAAAGGGATAAACTTGGGTTTATTCGTGAACAAAATAGAATTGGTGTTAAAAATTTTGATGTAGAAAGATTCTTCTTAGCAATTAGGAATTTAGGTCGATAATGGAAAATAACGCATACGAAGCAGATGTCTTAGAACATGTCCCATCTGGACAGTTTTCAAAATATAACAAGCAATTTCAAGAAAAAATCTTACAAGGTCTTTTGACTGATCATAATTGGGCCGCTCAAATGGTGGAGGTTATGAGATACGATTTTTTTGAACTTGTTTATCTAAAGTTCTTATGCGAAAAATATTTTAATTATTATTTTAGATATAAGTGCTTTCCAACAACTCAGCTCTTAATATCGATTATTAAAGAGTCATTTCAAGAAGAGAATGATGACTTATTAAAAAATCAAGTTATAGATTTTTTGCATAGAATGAAAAGGAACCCGAACCCAGGTGATGTTGCGTACGTAAAGGAAAAGATTCTTGACTTTTGCAAGAGGCAAGCGTTTAAAGAGGCACTCGAGAAATCAGTAGAGCTAATTTCTGAAGATAAATTTGATCATGTTCTTACATTGATGAAGAACGCTGTATCAATTGGTTTGCCAAATTCGGCTGGTCATGATTTTTTTGAAGATATTGAGGCCCGCTTTATAAAGATTAATAGACAGGTATGTCCAACTGGTATACAAAAACTCGACGCGTCTGATGTCCTTAATGGTGGGCTCGGCCGTGGAGAAATTGGGATCGTTACTGCAAATACTGGTGTTGGTAAATCACATTGGCTAGTTGCAATGGGCGCCAACGCGATGCGTGTAGGAAAAAATGTTTTACATTATACATTTGAGCTAACCGAACAGGCTGTTGGATTAAGATATGATTCGAACCTTTGTGGGATCAATTCGTCAGATGTAATTAACCAGAAAGAAAAAGTGATTAATTTTTACGAAAGCAACGAGGATCTTGGGAGATTAATAATAAAAGAATATCCCACAAATTCTGCTTCTGTTGTTACGATAAGAAATCATATCGATAAACTTTTGTTAAGAGGATTTAAGCCAAGTGTGATTATAATAGACTATGCAGATATTATGAGATCAACCAGAGCCTATGATTCATTACGGCATGAGCTTAAATTAATTTATGAAGAACTTCGAAATCTTGCGATGGAAATGAGTATCCCGATTTGGACTGCGTCACAAGCAAACCGCGATTCTGCAAATTCTGATATTGTCGGGCTTGAAAATATGTCTGAAGCATATGGCAAGGCGATGGTCGCTGATTTTGTCGTTTCTTTATCTAGAAAACCAATGGAAAAAGCCACTGGCCATGGTCGCTTATTTGTCGCTAAAAATAGAGCTGGAAAGGACGGAATCGTTTTTCCTGTTCACATAGACACAAGTATGTCTAAAATTGAAATATTGGATGAAGAAGTCCAAACTTTGTCTGAGGCAGTTCAAAGCGACGAAAAGGTGATGAAGGAAAATCTAAAAAAGAAGTGGGATGAGCTAAAGGGTTAGTTAGGAGAAAAAATGGGAAATTTCGAAAAAGCACTATCAGAAAGCCTAGAATACTTTGGTGGGGATGAGTTAGCGGCAAACGTTTTTGTAACAAAATACGCTTTAACAGACCGAGATGGGAATATTTTAGAAACAAATCCTGAACAGATGCATCGCCGATTAGCTAGCGAATTTCATAGAATAGAATCCAGATATAAAAATCCGCTAACGCAAAAAGAGATATTCGAGTTATTTGATCAGTTTAAGTACGTTGTGCCTCAAGGTTCACCAATGTCCGGTATTGGAAATCAGTTTCAGGTACAATCAATTTCAAATTGCTTTGTGATTGAAAGCCCGTTTGACTCCTATGGCGGAATTTTGAAAGTAGATCAGGAATTAGTCCAAATTGCTAAACGCCGCGGCGGAGTTGGATTTGATGTATCGACTATTCGCCCAAAGGGCCAAGCCACGGGTAACTGCGCGAGGACCACAGATGGGATTGAAGTATTCATGGATAGGTTCTCAAACTCCTGTCGAGAGGTAGCCCAGAACGGCCGTCGTGGGGCTCTAATGTTAACAATATCTGTCCATCACCCACAGGTTTTAGACTTTATAAAAATTAAAAGGGACTTGAAGCGCGTTACAGGCGCCAACATTAGTGTTCGATTAACTGATGAGTTTATGAAAGCTGTAAAAGAAGAAAAAGAAGTCCAATTACGCTGGCCAGTAGACAGTAAGAGTCCTGATGTTTCGAAGATGGCGTCGGCTAACGAGATTTGGGATCAAATTATAGAGTCAGCTCACGCCTGCGCTGAACCTGGTATTTTATTCTGGGATACAGCGAAATCAATGACTCCAGCAGACATATACACAGCTGATGGTTTTGGATCAACCTCTACAAATCCTTGTGGGGAAATTATCCTTTCTCCCTATGACAGCTGCCGTCTAATGTTAGTAAATTTAACTTCGTTTGTAGATTCAGCGTTTACCAAGAGCGCAAAATTTGATTGGGATAAATTTTCCGAAGTTGTAATAAAGACACAAAGATTAATGGACGATATGATCGATTTAGAGCTTGAGCAAATCGATAAAATTATTAATAAGATTGAATCTGATCCTGAGCCTAGTCACGTAAAAGCTATTGAGTTGGATATGTGGAATAATGTAAAAAGTCGAGCTATTCAAGGTCGTAGAACGGGATTAGGAATTACTGGTTTGGGTGATATGTTGGCTTCTTTAGGCATTACGTATGGATCAAAAGAATCAATCAAGATGACTGAAGAAGTATATTCGAATCTAGCAACCAGCGCTTATAAATCTTCGTGCATTCTTGCAAAAGAAAGAGGCTCATTTCCAGTCCACGATCATAATCTTGAAAAGGATCATCCATTCTTAAGTCGTATTTGGGAAAAAGATCCTGAAATCCTTGAGTTAAGTAAAAAGTTCGGTAGAAGAAATATCGCAATTACAACTACAGCGCCAGCAGGTTCAGTATCAGTATTAACACAAACTACATCTGGAATCGAACCTGCGTTTATGCTTCATTATATGAGAAGAAAAAAATTAACTGAAAATGATTTAGACGGTCGAGTTGATTTTACGGATGATAGTGGCGATAAGTGGCAAGAATATACAGTATACCATCATGGTTTCAAAAAATGGATGGAGACTCTTTCACCAGACACGGTGGATACAACAAACAACGATAAGCTGGTTAAATTAAGCCCATATTCAGGCGCAACAGCGAATGAAATTGATTGGGTCGCAAAAGTTAAAATGCAAGCCGCGGCTCAAAAATGGGTTTGCCATGCAATTTCTAATACAACAAATCTGCCAGCAGACACTAGTATCGAGACTGTTAAAAGCGTATATATGGCAGGATGGGAAAGCGGTTGCAAAGGGGTGACCATTTATCGCGATGGTTGTAGAACGGGCGTACTCGTCAGTAATGAAGCCCCAGATATTTCTGAGCAAAAAATCCAAAATATTAACGCACCTAGGCGCCCAGAGACTTTGTCATGTGAAATACATAGATCACAAGTTAAAGGTGAGGCGTGGACGATATTAATTGGTTTAATGGACGGTAGGCCCTACGAAGTCCTAGGTGGTAAGTCGGAGTTTATAGAGATTCCAGCGGCTTATAGTTCTGGTAAAATTACAAAGCGTGTCAGAAAGACTATGCCGTCTAAATATGATTTACACTTTGGCGAAAATGGGAACGAAGTAGTTGTTAAAGATATTGTAAAGGTTTTTGATAATCCTGATCATGCTGGGTTTACGAGAATTATTTCTTTGGCTTTGCGCCATGGCGCACCTATTCACTATATCGTTGAGCAACTACAAAAAGATAGAGACGCTCATTTATTTTCATTTGCACGAGTTGTATCCAGGGTGTTAAAAAAGTATATAAATGACGGCACAATCCCAGGTGGGAGCAGAGTGTGTCCTGAATGTGGGGCAGAAGACTCTATGAAGTACCAAGAGGGGTGTGTTGCATGTACCTCTTGTGGCTATTCCAAGTGTTCTTAAGGAGAGTAAAATATGAAGTGGATGACTAAAATATCACCGTTAATAAAAGAAGTAGAAATGCGTCATAACCCCGTAATAGTCAGGGTTAATAAATTCGATGAGGATGCTGCGAAAAAATTTGATCAAGAAATTGCGCGAGCGCACAATACGGGACAAAAGGTAATTCCCGTAGTTATTGATTCTTATGGCGGTCAAGTCTATAGCTTGATGTCAATGATATCAGCAATTAAACACTCTGAGCTTCCGATTGCCACGATAGTCGAGGGTAAAGCGATGAGCTGCGGCGCTGTTTTATTTTCATTTGGGGAAGAGGGTCTCCGATTTATGGACCCAAATGCAACGGTTATGATTCATGATGTTTCATCCATGGATTGGGGTAAGGTAGAGGAGCTTAAAGCTGGTGCGAAGGAAGCCGATCGCTTAAATACTAAAATATACACCATGATGGCAAGAAATTGCGGAAAAAAAGATGATTATTTTATGAAGATTGTTGATAAGAAAAAGCATGCAGATTGGTTTCTTGATGCAGAAGAAGCAAAGAAACATGGGATGGCTAATCAGCTAAGGATTCCAAAGATAACAATAGGCGTTTCAGTCGAAATAGAATTAGAATAAACATAGATTTCTCCATATTTAAAAGCATGGGGAAATATGATCATTTAGAGACGCTCCGACAGAAACTTGCTTCTCGAGCAAGGGGTAAGAAGGTTAGCTCTGCTTTGGTTTCTCTTTGGTTGAAGTTTGATGAATGTTTAGACAAGTATAAGCCGAGTTGTAAAGAGAATGATGCTGTCATTCGTGAGTTGAGAGAAATTCAGGCTTCAATAAAAGAAACCATAAATGGCGGAGCCGAAGATAATGTCTGAGAACGGATGGGCCGAATACTCAAAACTAGTGCTAAAAGAGTTAGAAACTCTTTCAACAGGAATCGAATCACTTAAGGACGAAGTGCATGATCTTAAACAAGATATTGCGCTTTTACGAGACAGGGAAGATAGAGTAACTGAGCTAAGGCAATGGAAAGAAAAAGTTGATGAAGTAGTGTCTCCCACCCAACTTCAAACACTGGCTAATGATGTCGAAAGCCTAAAACATTTTAAAACCAAGTCGATCACTATTTTTGCCGTCGCTCAAGCTGCCATGGCAATATTTGCTTGGGCTATAAATTTTATTAAATAATTTTTAAAAAAACTAAAAAAATAGCTATAATTTATTCATGAATCATTATATTTCATGGAGACATTTGACCTATGCCTGAGGGACCAGAGTGCAGAAAATATGCCCTTTTTTTAGGTGATTATATCGGTGGTGACACACTAGAAAGCATTAATATAGTGTCTGGTAGGTATTCTAAAAAAGAATTACCAGGCTTAGAGGATTTTAAAAAAAAGCTACCATTACAAATCCAGGGTGTTGGGGTGCATGGTAAATTTATCTATTTCATCTTTCAAGACAAAAGCAGTCTTTGGTCGACCCTAGGAATGACCGGTGCTTGGGAAAAGTCAAGCTCAAATCACACACGGGTATCTTTAAGATTCTCAAATGGAAAAATAGCGTATTTCAATGATATGAGAAATTTTGGGACTATTAAGTTTTCTTTTGATCCAAAACAACTGGCAATGAAATTAGCTTCATTTGGCCCGGATATGCTGGCCGATGATATTAGTAACGAGGTATTTCTTTCTTCTTTAAGAAAAAAAGACGATCTTAATATAACTAAAGCGCTACTAGATCAAACAGTTGTCGCCGGTGTAGGGAACTATATAAAGGCAGAGTCTCTTTATCTTGCAAGAATAAGCCCGTTTAGAAAAGTAAGAGACCTATCAGATGCGAATTTAAAAATATTAAATAAATCAATAAAATCTGTAATGAGGGAATCGTTTCAAACAGGCGGTACGACGATAAATTCGTATAAAGATTTTTATGGTGAAATTGGTGATAACAATTCTCGTTTTTTAGTTTATAATCAAGATAGTGATCCAGATGGAAATCCTGTCAAAAAAGAAAAGACACCAGATGGCAGAACAACGCACTGGGTACCAGAAGTTCAGGGGTAAAATATGAAAGAGTTTAATTTTAGCGATGATGTAATCGTCTACATATGCAAGGCGTTGCAAATCGCAATGATTACAGGTACAGATATTGTTGACAACTTAAGAATGATGAAATTAGTTGAAGGTGAATCAGGTACTCTAGAGGCCACAGAAGAGTTTAAGGCGCAATTTGAATCCAACATAGAAAAGATGATGGAGGAAATTGAAAAATCCAACAATTTAGACGAGACACCAGCATAACATTTTAATATTTATCTTTGTGAGCTACAAAGAAAAAATAAAGCAAAGACAAATTTTAAGAGAACTTCGTAAAGCGAAGGCTGAGCTGTCAATGCTTTCATCATATCTGCTAGAATGTGAAGACGCCTTAACTGAATATTCATTAGAGTGGAGCTCTGATTTAAAGTTTATACTTGAGCACTTGTCACCCAAGACAGAGCCGACCTCCAATGAAAAAGAAGAGAAACAGACCTTAGGCGGAAATTCGTTTCATCATTATAAAGATGAGAAAAAATTAGACGAAGTAGAATTAAAGCCGAATACGCCAGAGTGGGCCAAGAAAGCATTTCGAAAAATTGCGTTAAAAACACATCCTGACAAAGTTAGAGATCAGCCGAATGCAAAAGAGCTGGAAGATTTATACGCAAAAGCAAACGAAGCTGTTTTCGAAGAAAACTATGATATGCTTTTAGAAATATGTAATCTGTTATCAATAGAAAATAATTTAGATCCAGAATTAGAGCTGAAATATAATGAGAAAAGAAGAACTTCGATTAAAGAAGAACTGCAGAAAATAACAGAGTCTTTGCCTTGGGTGTGGTGCGAATCATATGACAATCCCGCGATAAGAGAGGGTTTGTTATTATCAGTACTACCACATTATGGCATAAATAATTTAACAAAAGAAGATGTCTCTGATATCCTGGAAAAGCTTTTATCACGATAAGCTGTAAAATCTCCATTTTTTATTAAAATAAAATTTTAGAAACTAGGAGTGCTATATGGCTGATCGGCTAGAGAAGATTTTTAATTTGCGCGGATCCTTTATGAAATTAATCTCAGAAAAAGTTTCAGGAGCATATCCGGAGTGGCCTGTAAATTTACAAGACAAAAGATCTCAAAAGGCTTTAAGGGAAATTACATTTCGTAGTGTAGAAGAACTATTCGAGGCCTTATTACATCTCAAGAACTGGAAAGATCACAGAGCGTCTAAAGATCAATTTGATCGAGAAGAATATCTTGAGGAAATGATTGACGCATTTAATTACTTTTTGGCTATTTTGGTGTTAACAGGTGTAGATGCGGATGAATTTTTTGAAGCATATAATCGAAAACATGAGATAATAGTTGATAGATTGTCAGAGATTAAGTCTTAAAAAAACTGAATAATTGCAATAATCCTATTATAATATTCTTATCATAAATCAGCAATAAGATACAATTATAGGAAAATAAATGATTAAATCTCCTAAGCGATTTACTTCTCTACATGCGCACGATGGCTTTTCAACTTTTGACGGATTAGGCTATCCCCAGGAACATATAGATTTTGTTCTAGAAAATGGTATGGATAGCTACTGTCTTACAAATCATGGCCATATGAACTCTTTTGGACATGCTTATTTACATGCGGAAAAAATTCGTAAACGTAACCCAGGTTTTAAATTTATCCCTGGTTGCGAGATGTATGTTCATCCCGATTTGCAGGTATGGGAATTAGATCGTCAAATTAGACAAGCTGCGAAAAAAGGTGATAAGGATGCCATCGCAGTGCTAAAAGCTCAACGTGAAGCAATAGCGACACCATTGACTGCTGTTGTAGATGGTGATGATGAAATTGTAGATATTACCACCGAAGAAGCCGGCTTGACAGTGGAGAATGAAGAAGAAACAAAGTCTGCGAAGTTTTATGATCCTATTAAGAGACGTCATCATTTAGTAGTGCTGCCAAAAACCAGTGAAGGACTACAACGATTATTTCACCTTGTTAGTAGGGGCTATAGGGAGGGGTTTTATCGTTTCCCAAGAGTAGACTATAAAATGCTACAAGAAGCCGCAGAGGGTGGTCACCTAATGGTTTCGACAGCATGTATTGGTGGCCCAATAGCGTATGAGGTATTTAGACACGCCCAACAAGTTGAGTTTGACGACCTAAGCCATAAGCTGCTTGACGATTCTTCATTTTATGAAAAGGTAATGACCGGTGTTGGAAATGCTTATCAAGGACTAGTTGATTCTGTCGGTATCAATGATGTAATGCTTGAGCTACAATTTAATAAGCTACCCGCACAGCACCTGGTGAATAGAGCGATAATAGAGTTTGCAAATAGCCAGGGTATTACCGATAAATTGGTCGTTACGACTGATTCACATTATGCACGACCAGAGCACTGGCGTGAGCGTGAGCTTTATAAAAAGCTTGGGTGGCTTAATTATCGTGAGTTTGATCCATCAAAATTACCTCAATCTAAAGAAGACTTAAAGTGTGAGCTTTATCCAAAAAATGCAGAGCAAGTTTGGGACACATATCTTGAGACGACTGAAGGTATGGATTTTTATAATCACGAAGCCATCCGCGATGCAATAGAAAGACCTCACGATATTGTACATCAGGAAATTGGAGAAATCCACCCTGACAGAAGTATGAAGCTACCTTCGTATGTTGTACCTAAGGGTATGACTGACGATAAGGCTCTTTTAGAAGCATGTAAAAAGGGGCTTATAGCTAGGGGTTTGGCGGATGATCCAAAATACGTTGAAAGAATAAAGCACGAATTAAAAATTATTAAAGACAAGAATTTCTCTCGCTACTTTTTAACGATGGAAGCTATTATTGAAATTGCTAAAAAGGCAATGCTCGTAGGACCGGGTCGAGGCTCTGCAGCAGGAAGTCTTGTTGCGTACGTTCTTAGGTTAACTGATGTTGATCCATTCGAGTATGATCTTATGTTTGGTCGGTTTTTAAATCCATCTCGCGAGGGCGCGCCAGATATCGATACCGATGTTGGCGATCGAGATCTACTCATTAATATGATGAAAGACAAGTGGGGTGATGAAAACATCGTTCCAATTTCTAACTACAATACATTTAAGCTTAAGTCTCTTGTCAAGGATATTTCTCGTTTTTATGGGATTCCATTTAACGAGGTGAATAAGGCTTTGGCTCCTGTTGAGGATGATGTAAAGAAAGCAGTCTTTAAGCAAGGGACTGACAAAAATCTATTTGTGTTACTTTACGAAGACGCCATCGCTCATTCTAAGACGTTTAGGGAATTCATCGAAAAGTACCCAGAAGTCGCCGACCCTATCCAGGTTTTATTTAAGCAAAATAAAGCCTTGGGTCGACATGCAGGTGGCTGTATAGTAGCAGAAGACATTGCTGAAAGAATGCCTCTTATTAAGGCCCGTGGTGAACTACAGACGCCATGGGCTGAGGGTATGAATTATAAGCATCTTGAAACGTTTGGCTGGATTAAATTTGATCTACTTGGTCTGGAAACTCTTCGTATAATTCAACGCACAATTGAATTAATTTTGCAGCGTAAGGAAGGAATTGAAAACCCAACATTTGATCAAGTATATGAGTGGTTCAATTCTAATATGGATCCTAAAGTTTTAGATATGGATGATCAACATGTCTATGAACATGTCTATGCAAAGGGTCGTTGGGCCGGCATATTTCAGTTGGCAGGTAGAGGTGCTCAGAATTTATTTAAGAAAGCTAAGCCAAAAAGTATCGTCGATATTGCTACGCTAACTTCGATATATCGTCCAGGTCCCTTAACAGCGAAAGTAGATAAGCTCTATATAAATGCCAAGAATAATCCGGATGATATTGATTATGGTCACCCTCTTATTAAAGAGGTTTTAGAAGAGACATACGGATTGATTGTGTTCCAGGAACAGATTATGAAGTTATGCTCTGTGGTGGCTGGTTTCCCTGAGGAGGAAACAGACACAGTGCGCCGTAATATTATGAAGCGAAAAGCTTCCGAAGCCGCAGAGTCACTTGCTAAGGCTCGAGCAATTAAAGAGCAATTTGTCGCTGGATCTGTAAAGAATGGTGTTGATAGACAATTAGCTGATGATCTTTACGAAAAGATTTTATTCTTCGCAGGTTACGGTTTTAATAAGTCACACGCTGTTTGTTATGCGATTGATTCTTACTACTGTGCTTGGCTACTAACATATTTCGAGGAAGAGTGGTTGTGCGCCTATCTTGAGTCAATGTCAGGTAATGATAAGAAGCGAGCAAAGGCTTTTTCGGAAGTCAAGGCGCTAGGATACACTATCGTACCTATTGACATTAACTACGCTACAAAATCGTGGACTATTTTAGAAGGTAAGAAGTTTATGCCTTCATTCCTTTCTTGCAAGGGTGTTGGCGAAGCCGCGATTGATGAGATATTGGCCAATAGACCATATTCAGACATTGATGATCTTTTATGGAATGAAGATGGTAAATGGAAGCACTCTAAGTTTAATAAAAGAGCGATGCAAGCGCTAATCGCGATTAAGGCGTTTGGGTCTATGAAGTGCGTTGGTAAAGATTCAATATTCGAAAGTTATAAGCATATGAATGAAGTTGTAATTGCCAACAATACAGAGGTTAAAAAGTGGACCAAGAAAGATCCAACACGAGGACAAGATGCGTTTAAGCGTATTTTGCTTGAGACTTCTGGGGAGGGTGAGTGGTCTAGACATGAGCAGGTACAAAATAGCGTGGCTCACCTAGGATCTTTTAACGTATCTACGCTAATATCACCAGAAGTGATTCAAAGACTGGACGATAAAGACATTAATGTGATTGACGACTACAATGGTGTTGATTTACATTGGTTTCTCGTAATGGATGTGAAAGAAAAGTTGACTAAAAATAAAAAGCCATATCTGCTACTAACTGTTGCAGGAACCTCGGGCCAGCAATTTAGGATTTTTTGTTGGAGTTGGGATGGAAAGACGGAAATGCCAAAGTATAGTTTGTGTGTTGGTGAGTTGAATAAAAATGATTATGGATTTCAAACTTCTATGAGAAAAATCAAGGTACTTAAAGTATAATAAATTATGAGAAAATTTAAGAATTTTACTGACTGCTATCTATCTCTAATTAGAGAGGTCTATGACGATTATGAGTATGAATCATCTCCTAGGGGCCAGAAGATAAGAGAAAAACTGGGGGTTTCTTTTACAATAGAGGATCCTAGACATAGATACCCTTTTGTGTGGGGCAGAAATTTTAGCCCGACATATCTTGCAGCTGAGATGATCTGGTATTTATCTGGTAACAATGCTACAGAGTGGATATCAAATTATTCAAAGTTCTGGTCCAATATTAGTGATGATGGAAAGACCGCTAATTCCGCTTATGGCGCTAGGATATTCCACACAAACCCTATTATCGCGGGAGGAAGGCTAAATCAGTGGGAATTTGTAAAAGGTGAATTAACAAGAGACCCGGATTCGAGAAGGGCAATCATTCATTTAAGGACTCCTGATGATAGTGTCGATGCAAAGCTGGATGTACCATGTACACTAAGTCTTCAATTCTTCATAAGAGATGCGCAGCTTCATATGATTGTTAATATGAGGAGTTCTGATCTTATTTTTGGGATTGCTTATGATATTCCGGCTTTTACTTTTTTTCAAGAGATGCTTGCTCTAGAGCTAGGAGTTGAATTAGGGACTTATACGCACTGCAGTAATTCTCTGCACATTTATGAAAGACACTTTAAGATGTGTAGAACAATTTTAACAGATCGAGGAGAACATGAGTCAATAATGGCTTTAGTACGCAATGGGGCTATGCCAAAACTCAAGCATACCGACTTTTTGAACGGCAAGAAAGAAGAGTGGTTACAAAAGATCTTAGCATTTGAGAAAAAATTAAGATCATCCAATACAGAAATTGAATTAGATGAATTATTGCGAAACATATATCAAGGTGAGAATAAAAACATTTGGACAGATTTTGCGAGTCTGCTAGCTTATCATCGAGCAAAGAAGCTAGGTATCAACAGACAAATTTTAGAAAAGATAGACTTTGATTATTCTGGTTACGAAGTTGATTTAAGGAGAAGAAATGAAGTATGATTATTTAATTGTGGGTGCCGGTATGTTCGGAGCTACATTCGCTAGAGAAATGTTAGATGCCGGTAAAACTGTTTTGGTATTAGACAAAAGAGAGCATATCGGTGGAAATTGCTACTCAGAAAGAAGAGAAGGTGTTGATGTTCATGTATACGGGCCTCATATTTTTCACACAAACAATGAAAAAATCTGGAATTTTGTAAATCGATTTGCAACGTTCAATCAATATATCAATAAGCCTAAGGTCAATTTCCGTGGAAATATTTACTCATTTCCTATAAATTTAATGACTCTACACCAGCTTTGGGGAGTGACAACACCCGCTGAGGCAGAGGCTAAATTACAAGAAGTCAGAATTCCTTGCGAGAACCCACAAAATTTAGAGGAATGGATTTTATCACAAGTTGGTAGAGAAGTTTATGAGACCTTTATCAAGGGCTATACTATGAAGCAATGGAAGCGGCACCCAAGCGAGTTGCCCGCTTCTATCATTAAACGCTTACCAATTCGTTTAATCTTTGAAGAAAACTATTTCTTTGATAAATTCCAGGGTATTCCAAAAAACGGATATACGAAAATGATTGGCAATATGCTTGAAGGCGCAGATGTCCGGACAGGCGTTGATTATCTAGAAGATAGAGAAACCTGGGATAGCATGGCCAATAAGACTGTATTTACCGGTAAGATTGACGAGTTTTTTGATTATGAGCATGGCTATCTAGAGTATAGATCATTACGCTTCGAGCATGAAGTTCACGATGGCGACTTTCAAGGAAACGCAGTCGTAAATTATACTGATTATGAAGTACCTTATACTAGGATAGTGGAGCATAAACATTTTCAACCACAAGAGGCTGCGAGTCTTGAAAAGACGATAGTGACGAAAGAGTATCCGCAGGATTGGTCACCAAGTAAGGTACCGTACTATCCTGTAAATGATAAAAAGAACAGTGAGGTTTTTAAGAAGTATTCTGTTCTTGCTAGAAATAGTGATATAATATTTGGAGGTAGATTAGCTGAATATCGTTATTACGATATGCACCAAGTAATTGGTTCAGCTTTGCAAAAGGCAAAAAAAGAATTAAGGAATAATGGAGAATAATATGAGAGTTCTTTATAGCTTTTGGGGATTTATTACGCCGCTAGAAAAAAATTCAATGGTAAATACCCCGGATGGTGAGAGAGGTAATCGAGTTGATTTTGTAAGAGAATTACAAAGTAGAGATCACACTGTAATTCAGCTTCAGAAAATGAGAGATGAAGAGCAGTTTCCGGGTGTTGAGTACAGCCCGGTTGGTTTTCCAGATGGTGATATTGTATATTGCGAATGGCGTTGGCCGACATGGAAAAATTCTGGTAACAATCCTCAAGAATCTGACTATACTAGGCAATGTGAGGTTTTAGATCACTATCATGCTGCTGGAGTGCCCATTATTATTCATGACGGCGATCTTAAAATGACAGCTGAAGAAGAACAGCGTTGGCCAAACGCTGTGATTTCCGATGCATGTGTAAATCCTCGAATGCTAACTAGGAAAAGAATTTCAATCCCATGGTGCAATTATATGCAGCGTTATTTTTCGCCTGTCGAATATTCTTACAACTATACTTACGTTGGGAATAATTACGAGAGAGAAAATCAGTTTAAGAAATATTACGTTGACCCCAGCACCCCTCTAAGAGAATCAGGTATTCAGACATATGTTTGTGGTAATTGGCTGGCCAGATCTCCAGAAAGAGAAGATCCTGGTGCTAGAATTACGAACGCGCCTAATGTTGCATTTGGTCCACGCCTTGCTTATAAAGATATTTTTTCTGTTTTGAATTCTTCTATTACGGTAACGCATATTACGAAAGATGACTATACACCTTTTGGAAACATTACGGGAAGGTTTTTCGAAGCTATCAAGAGTGGGGTACCAGCTTTAATTCCATGGGAATATGAGCACGCTCGCCCTGTTGGTCTTAGTGACGAATCATTAATCGTTAGATCTTCTGAGGATGTTGTTAAAAAGACGAAGTGGATATCAACTCTTTCTGCAAACGATAGACTAGGTTTGGTAAATCTGCAGGAAGAGGCATTAAGGACAGTTATTGATCCTCGCCCTGAGGCCCGCGTCGACCTTTTGGAGCAGCTTTGCGGGTAAAGTAATGATTGTAGCTTTTATTGGTCCAGATATGACAGGAAAGTCGAATATAGCTTCTCGACTATCTAAAGAAATTAACATTCCTGTTTTTAAGAACACAGGCGAATGGAAGGCAGATTTAAGTGGAGATGATTATTATATAAATCTTCTTAAATTTGGTGGTACATTCTTGATGGACTTCTTGGTACAAACAAATCCATCTGCTATTTTAGATAGATTTTACCCTTGTGAATATGCTTATTCTAATGTGTTTAACCGTAGTTCTAATAAGGATTTAATTTTAAAGCTGGATAAAAAGTTTTCTTCTATTAGCGGTAAATTTGTTTTTTGCTATAGAAGTAGCTATGATGGAATTAAAGATGATTTATTTCCAGAGAAAATAAATTGTGAAACTCTAAAAAAAATAGAAAGACAATATAGAATATTTTTAGAGGAAACAAAATGTGATATTTTACATTTGGAAACGTCTGATATGAATCTAGAAAATCAGATTTTTAAAATTAAGAAATTTTTAGGAGTTGATGAAACATGAGTAAAAAAGCGTTAGTCACCGGCGGTTGTGGCTTTATTGGTTCAAATTTGGCTATTAAATTAGTTGAGCAAGGATGGAGCGTTGACGTTGTTGATGATCTTTCTAGTGGCGATTTAGATGCATTAAAAAATTTAGATATCAGGACTGTCACACCTGAGCTTTTAATACAGTATGAAGAGTCTGGAATTATTGAAGATAAGACCCTTGTAATCACTGGGGATTTTGCTAGTCCATATGTCCTTTCTAGAATCGCTGATAAAAGATACGATTATGTATTTCACTTAGCTGCACTACCAAGAGTTCAATTTTCTGTAGAGAACCCTGTTTTGACAACAGATCAAAATGTTATGAAAACAGTTTCGCTTATGACTGCTTGCATCGAAAATGTAGACAGATTTATTTTTAGTAGTTCATCCTCTGTATACGGAGATGTTTCTGACAATTTTCCCTCAAGGGAATCTGGTAACTATGAGCCAGCCTCTCCTTACGCATTACAAAAGTTAGTGGTTGAGAATTTTTGTCAATTATTTTTTAAGCTATATAAGCTTGAGTCTGTTTGCTTGAGGTATTTTAACGTATTTGGGCCTGGTCAGCCTGGAGACAGTCCATATTCAACTGCAGTATCTGCATGGTTGGATAAAATTGCCACTAATCAGCCACTTCGAAGTGATGGAGATGGAGAGCAAACTCGTGATATCGTGTATATCGATGATGTTGTTGATGCCAATATAAGGGCAGCTGAAAGCCCCAAGACAATGAGCGGTAATACATACAATGTAGGCACAGGTGCGACGTATAGCAATAACGAGATCTTGGGTTTACTTAAAAATAAGTTTGGTGATCTTGAAATTAACCACGCGCCTGAAAGACCTGGCGACGTTAAGCATACAAAGGCAAATATAGCAAAGATTTTTGAAGATCTTGGCTGGAAGCCTAAGTGGGATTTTGTATCTGGGTTAAATGAAACAATAAAGTGGTGGGGTCTAAAAGAGAACTCCTAATGAAAAGAAACCCACGATTTGAAATTTTTACTGGCCCAATGTTTGGTGGAAAAACGACTCGTCTAATCGCTGCTTTAGATAGATACCAATACCAAAATAAGAGTATTTTACTGTTTAAACCAAAGATTGATAATAGGTATGATAAAAATTCCGTTGTAACGCATAGCGGCTTGAGCCTATCTTCTAGGACAGTGGGGTTTAGTCGTGTGGAAAATGTGGCAAATGGAGATGAATTATTAGAAAGATTCGAGTATCTTAATTCTGGTTGCGATATAGACGTTGTCGCTGTTGACGAGGCATTTATGATTGGGGGATCCGCTAGTGCTCTTAAAGCGATTTATAATTTTTTTGGGAAAACAATACTTGTTTCTAGTCTGCAATTATCGTCTTCTGGCGAGTCCTATAAAGAGATATTAGATATTTTACCATGGGCAACAAATATTCAAATTTGTCCTGCAGTATGTGCTATTTGTGGCGAAGACGCTTATTTTACACAAAAAATCGCAGGGAATAATGATCCTGGTAAATTGGAGATTGGTGGATCTGATTTGTATCAGCCTCGTTGTCATAATCATTTTAATCCACAGGAATTATTGTGAATAAAAGTGCATGGGTTTTAAAGTCTGAAAAAATTGTAAAAGACTGGGGCCATGAAGTAAGATGGGATTTTGTAACGCAGCAAATATTTGGTAAAAAGCTTTTTATAAAAGAGGGGTTCTCAACAAGGACCAAGTATTTTACCAATAAAAGCGAAACTTTTTTTCTAGAAGAAGGAGAGTTAGAAGTAGTTTTCGCTCCAGAATCTTATTTATTGAATAGAGACGTTCAGTTAGTTACAAGAAGGGTTTTAGTTAAAGGAGACGTATTTCAAATTCAATCAGGGTGTCCATACACTTTAAAGGCTTTAGCTGATTGTAATATTTATGAAATCAGTTCATCAGGAAATTCCACTTTTTGTGTTTTAAATGATGAATATTTTAATATGACTGAACAAAGGAATAAAAATGGTTGAACCCAACCAAGTGAATTGCGTAATCTATCACGCAGATTGTACCGATGGTTTTGGTGCAGCATACGCTGCCTGGAAACAATTGGGTAATAGAGCAGAATATCATGCATGTAGACATGGTCAAACCCCTCCAGATGTAAAAGACAAGATTGTTGCGATACTGGATTTTTCATTTGACAATGCCACAACAAAGCAAATGATTGAAGACGCAGAGGGCTTAATTGTTATTGATCACCACAAATCTGCAATGGTAGAGCTTCATGATATATCAAATACACATTTCGATATGACTAAATCTGGCGCTATGTTATCGTGGGAATTTTTTCATCCTGGTAAAGAACCGCCAAAGTTTGTAAGATATATTATGGATAGAGATCTCTGGACATGGGAGCTTGATTATTCAAAGGAATTTAGCGCTGCTTTTGATATGGTACCATTTGAATTTGAGGAATTTGAAAAGTTTGAAGATGACTCAGTATTCGATGATGCAGTTAAGCGTGGTTCATATATCCTCGCATATTCAAAGACAGTTGTAAAAAAAGTTTGTGAGAAAGCGGTTGTCCGTTACTTTGAAGATAAAAAGATTATGATAGTAAATGCGTCACACTGGATGTCAGAAATTGGGTCTAGATTATCTCCCGATTGTGACTTTGCAGTGATCTGGTATTTTGATCATGATATGGGTATTACTAAGGTTAGCTTAAGATCTTTTCATGACAATGTAGATGTTAGTGAGTTTGCTAAAAAATTTGGGGGTGGTGGTCATAAGAAGGCCGCCGGCTTTACTCTCCCAATAGATCAGCATATTGACAATTTATTTACTCTAGAACCAGAAAAAAAGGAAGAATCTTCATAATTAATGATTGCGGAGGAAGATATGAAGAAAAACTCTGAGATATTATACGAGATAGCGTTAAAATTAGTCGACGACAATGTACTATTTGAGCATGCAATGTCTAATCGTTCTGTCTATGGAATGTTGATGGAAGACATCAATGATGCCGATATTGAAAAGCTAAGATCAGCTGTTCAGGTTTCCATGAAGGCAGTTGATCAAAATATGAAAGTTGCAAATGAGCTTAATCTTGCGTCATTGGTCGACTATTTTAATAAGCTAAAAGGCTCGTTAACAAAGGCTGGCACTCTTGCTTCTAAGCTAGATTTAGCTGATGCAGATGGAGTGGCTGCTCAAATTAAGGGGTTTTTTGGGAAAAAGATGGATGTTTCCAGAGCACTTCAGGCTGTAATTGATTTACAAAATAAGTCGAATACTGCCGGCCAAACGCTAGCCAGCGCAATTCAATTAATTAGTAAAAACCTTGAAGGTAAAGTTGAAGACGACGTTACCTTAAGTGATCTAGACGCTGACAAACACGGTCTTACAGCTGATGATTTAAAATCAGGTGTATCAAAGGCTTTTAAGAGCTCTAAGCCTAAGGGCTTTTTGGCGAAGCTTGGCGCTTTAATGGGCAAATCAAAATTTATTGCTTCAATTCCTGGAGCTGAAGAGATTGATGAGTTGCCAGTCGATAAATTGGCTGACGAATTATTAAATTTGACATTCGGCCAGCTAAAGTCACTAGACGTAGAAGTTCAAAAAACTTCTGCGGCCGCTGAAAAAGCAGTAGTCCCACCAGATGTTGTAAAGGGTGTTCATAGTTCTGCCGAAGAAGCTCCGCCTCCTGGAAAAGAATCTGAAGAAGGTCCTGTTGCTGCTTCTGCTGAAGGTGGCGAAGGTGAAGGTAAAGAGGGCGAAGAAGGTGCTGAAGGTGCTGAAGGTGAAGAAGGCGCTGAGGGTGAAGAGGTTCCAGAAAACCCTGAGGAAGAGTCTGATCCTGCAAAAGAAATAAAGGCCGCTGCAGCCGAAGTACAGTCTAAGCCAATGTCACCAAAAGATGCTGTCGCCAAAGCTTTATCTGATTGGGAGTCTTCGTTATCCGACTCGAGTCAAAAAACGCTTCAAGCTAAAGGCAGAAGCCAAGAGTTAAAAGATGGAATCTTTACCGGTATTGATAAAGGCAAGGCTGCTGTTGAAAAAGCTGTTGCCAAGGCAGTTAAGACCTGGCGTGGCGCGCACGAAGAAACGCTGATTAAGTCAAAGAGGTTTGCTAAGAAAAACTTTGATTCTTTAGAGGAGCTAATTCCAAGTCTTGCAGCACAGGTCTTAGTTCAGACTAGCGAAAGTCGACAGCGCAAGATCACAACAACTCAAATTAGAAAATTTGTTCATAAAAGATTAGACGATGTGTTTCGTCCACAAAATCGTTTGTACGAAACTTGGCAAAAGAATGCTGGTCTATTAAAAGATTAAAATGGAAAATAACCACAGACCTTCTTGGGATAGCGTCTGGGCGAATGTAGCAACTGCGATTTCTAAAAGATCATATGATCCACGCTATCAGGTAGGCGCAATCGTCGTAACGTCTGATAACACTCAGGTATTATCAGTGGGGTATAATGGTAATTACTCTGGTGGTCCCAACGAAGTTGAGTCAGAAGTACCTGGGCAATCTGGTTTTATTCATGCAGAAATAAACTGTTTGCTTAAGATGGACTATAATAACCCGAAGACTAAAGTAATGTATTTAACTTTAAGCCCTTGTAAGATGTGTGCAAAGGCGATAGTGAATGCTGGAATATCTGAGCTTGTTTATTTAAACGAATATAGGGATAAAACTGGTTTAGATATTTTACGTGAAGCAGGAATAAAGTGTAGAAAATACTTATTTAGTGATGGAGTATAGCATGAATAAACCTGAAGCTTTTTTAAAGGCTCTTTTATTAAAAGAGTATGAAGACAGACTAAAAACAGTTTCCCTACTAAAGGAGACTGCAGTAACAGACTCTAAGGGTAGGGTTGTCCTTGATCCTGATTTAAAGGTTCGCCACAAAAGTTCAGGGTTCGAGTATACCATTAAAAAGATTAAAGATGATAATGGGAATATTTCTATCACTTTAAGAACACCTGACGCCCCTAGGGTGAAGCCCTCTCCTTCTCATACTCACGTAATCGCAGGCCAAGAAGAAGAGCTAATTTCAATGCCAGATACAGATGATGCTGAATTTGCTATTGATCAAGAAGAATTTGAAAAAGATTACGAGGTTGATTGATGAAAGATTTAAATAAGAAGATTATGTCTGAAATTAAAAGATCTCTTGGTGACAACTTAGACGAAGCATATGTAACACAGGCTAAGAAATATGAATTGTCAACAGAGCTACTTAGCGATAAAACAAAAAATAGCCACCAGGAAATTTTAGAAGCGCATGTCGAAAAACTAAATGAGGTTTCGGCATTCTTAGATACTGCCGAAAGAGAACTAGCAGATATTAATAACTCTAAGCTTCGTTCTCTTAAGGAAGATGAAGTATATAATCTTAATGCTTCATTTTTACATGCGTATTATTTTGAAAATATAGGCGATCAGCATTCTGTTATTAATATGGATTCTATTGCATTTATGCGATTGGAAAGAGATTTCGGCTCTTTTGATAATTGGCAAAAGGATTTTATAGCATGCGCGCTAAGCTCTCGAAACGGCTGGGCAATAACTGTTTATAATTTTTTCCTAAATAGATATATGAATATTGTGGTAGATTTGCACAGCAATCATGTTCCATTTGCAAGTTATCCAGTCATAGTTTTAGATTGTTGGGAACACGCTTATTATAGGGACTATTTGGGAGATAAGAGATCTTATACGTTCGCAATGATGAAAGAACTCAGGTGGTCTAGGATCGAAGAGCGTATCAAGAAGGTCGAGGCCATGGCAAAAGTTAGTCAAGGAAAAGCGCAATGAATAGAGACGATATTAAAGAATTCTTAGAATTAGCCATGGGCCTTAAGAAGAGTAGTCGAATGCTTGCCGAAGCTGGCGAAGATGAAGATGATCCCTTTGCAGACGATGAAGAGGGTGGAGATGAAGAAGCTGGAGATGAAGAAGGTGCCGAAGGTGATGAAGAAGAAGAAGAGGAAGAAGTAGAAGTTACTAAAGACGAAGAAATCGAGCTTAATAAAAGTTTAGATGATTCATTAAATGCTTTATTTATAGATATTGAGACAGATGCATTAAAGAGTGCAGCTGTGCAAAAGCAGGAAGAGTCATATTCTCTTCGAGCTGCTTTATTGAAGGAATCTGAAACGCCTGATTTAGACATAGAAAAATTTGCTTCTGAAACTGCACGAATTATTAAGAACGCAGATGTCTTATTAGATATCGAAGAAATTATTATGTCTAAAGCAAGAGATTATTTATTGTCAAAATATGATGAAGATACAGAGTCTGATTTTCTAGAAATTATGAGAACTAGATTTCATGTTGATCATCGTACTGATCATGAAAAAGACCAGGATCAAAGAGAGATCCCAACACCTATCGCTGTAGGTGCTGGTGGTGGCGAGGGCGGCGGCGCTTGAATAGAAAATCTGTTCATATTAATCTTAATGAATCTGTACATGCAGAGTTTAGGATTCTTGCATTTAAGAATAAGCTCTCGATGCAAGAGATAATCTCGGGGCTTATAACAAGCTTAGTCGATAAAGACCCATATCTGGAAGAACTTATCCAAAAGCTTAAGGAAAATAAGCGAAATAAAGAGCTTAAAAAGATAACCAACGTTGAATCAATAGATATTTTTGATGAAATAGTTTCTGGCTCACCCTGGAAGACTGAAGAATAGTATCCATTTTGTCATTTGTGTGATAGTTAATATTATCATGGAGGTGCCCTATGACACAAATGGCGAAAGCATTCGCGGATAAGCATTTAGAAAGATTTGTATCAAGAAAATTTTTAGCATGGATTACAGCTACTGGTTTGTGCGCTTATGGAACAGTAACAAGCGGAGATTGGGTTGCGGTAACTTTAGTCTATATAGGTTCACAAGCCTTAGTAGATTTGGCCGTCCAATGGAAGCACGGTAAATCGATAAACAAGGAATAAAGATGGAGTTTTTACAAAAGACTTGGAAGTTTTTCTTAGGTATATTTGTCGCTATTATAGGTGGCATGCTTCTTTTTAGAAAGGACAATGCTGCTGAAATAATAGAGGAATCGACAAAGGCAGGTGACAGCTCTTTTGATAAGATAAAAAAATCAAATCAAATTAGAAATGAAAAAGATGATGAAGCCGATTCAAAGCACCAAAAAGAAATTGATAAAATTACCAGCATATATGAAAAAAATAAAGCCAGCTTAAATTTTAAGATGAGAGCAAAAATTGAAAAATCTATTAAGAGTAGTAATCCTGAGGCTGCGACAGCTCAGTTAGCAAAATTTTTAGGTGCTGATAATTTAGATGACCTATAGTCCATACCTAAACTTTTCTCAAATTTTGATATTATCTTAAACATGGTTAAAAAGATTTTTTGCATATTTTTGTCTATATCGCTATTATGTAGCGTTTCACTTGCGCAAGAGTCGAAAGTAAAGACTTTGCAAGAGGGTCAATCTGCACCCTTTACTGGCACTTTATTAAACAAAGAGGCGATAGCAGAGATTCTCATTAAGGCGAATAGCTTTGAGGAGCAATGCAATTTGAGGGTAAAAAAAGAGACAGATATTTCTAATGCAAATTGTCAATTGAGCATAGATAAATTAAAAAATGCTAATCTTTTTGAAATATCAGTGTATAAATCTCAAAATGATTTTTTACGTAAGCAAATAGATTTATCTATTAAAGAGCTTGAAAGAAAGTCTACTGCAACAGAGTGGTGGTTCGTTGGAGGGTTCGTTGCTGGCGCGCTAATTGCCATTGGGGCAGGTTATCTTACTCATAAAATAGCAGATTAGGGATCATTACTATAATAAGGTGATAATTAATCATTGAGGTGTACACACTATGAAATATAAAAAAGTCAGAAAAATTATTAACAATATTCTTTTTGAGACGACCTATAACATAAGATCAACAGATGACCATCGTGCTGGTCAATTTGCGGCGCATCAGGATGATCCTGAAAATGAAGAGTCAAAGGTTGGTTTACCCAAGGAAGTTCCACTGCAGCCAGATGATGCGACTGGGATCAACGCGATTATGTCTCGTCCACCTGTAGAGGATGATGACTATGTTCCAAAAACGCCTTCGGATTTAGCTGCAGCTGTGAAGGCGATGTCTGAGCTAATGGATAATGATGAAATTGTTTCTGTGTATGCACAGTTTAAAGACATCTTAAAAAAGGGCGGCGATCCAGAAAACGTAAATGAAGGATATGATGATTATGATGAATTTGAGCTTCCTGATGATAGCGATATGCCGGATGAATTTAGATCTGGATATTCAATAGAGGATGAACCTGATGAGGAGCCTGAAGAATCTGAAAAGTTCCAGGCGTCGAAATCATCTGGTGAGGCTTCACTTTCTGACTTGGTGAACACTGGGTTAATGCCGGGTGTATCTGGGGAGTCTGGCGCGAAACAATGGATCGGCAGAAAGAAAAAGAAGATGGCTGCTGTTCATTTAATCGGTGATGATCAAATTCAAAAAGCAAAAAATTACGCAAGAGACATTTGGGTTGGAGCGCTCGAGGCGACAGAGGCACTAGACTCTGAAGAAGCAGCAGCGCTAAAAAAATCTGATTATACGTTGACTAACCCTGCTTTTTTAAGCTTTTTTAATCTTGGTTTTTTGGAGCCATCTTTAAAGCCGATTAGAGTCCAGCGCGATCGAGACGCAAAAGAAGAAATTGCGTCTTTAGATGTACCACCCCAGATAGAAACGATGGTGTTTAATCAGTTAATAGGGAACTCTCCTATTAGCGCTAGAAAAATTCGTCTCAAATTAAATAGAGGATTTCCTGATATGAATCTTGAAGAGATGGATGATGTCGTTTCAAAGGCAATGGATTTTATTAAGTCAAATACAGAAAAGTATCAAAAAGAGTACCTTTCAGATGCTGACTTCATCAAAGCCGTTAAGGACGCCTGGAGCAAAAAATCAACGAAGGAAAAAATGGATATAACATTTTCTGCTATCGACGATGCAGAAGACTTTCAAGATCAGGCTGGGAAAATAGGGTTGAGATGAAGCTTAAGTCTATTATGGGCGAAGGTTTTCTAAGAGAAGAATTTACATCGCCTTCATTTTTGCCCAAAGAGCTTCCAGGTAGATCAAATGAATCTCCTTGTAATGTAGCTGGTAATTCAAGCTGGAGTGAAGACGAAGGAGTTTCGAATAAAAGCTTTAGTTTTATAAGTCGTCAACCTATGCATTCATTTTGTGAATATATATTCGATTTAGAACAACAACACGGCGTTCATGTAGCACTTTCTTATAAGGCTGATGATAACACTGTAGATCTAAAGGTGCCACATCAATTGCTGGGGGGAAATCATTTTAGACATTTCTTTCAAGAGATAGATAATATCTACTATGATGTAGTAGAAAGTTTTAAAAAATGACTGATTATACAAACCAAGAATTTCAAAGAATATTGGGGAATCCAGAAAATGAGATTATTTCTGATTCTCTTAAGGAGCGCTTAGGCCCTTCATCACAATCCATAGATTTATCTATATCATTTGGTAAGCAGCGTTTTGAGTGCACACTAGATTCTTTCTCGTTAGTGCCTGATAAAAGAAAGTTGTCTAGAATATCTTTACTGCTTGGGGCAGAAGTAATAGGTGCTTTAATGTCCGGGGATGAATTTGTCATTAACTGTAACAAGCCAGATATTTATATTACAGCTAGCGATTGCGAATCGATCGATTGTTTTAAATATAATAATGACACCTATGTGCTAGAGGTTTCTATAATGCAAAAAGGAGTATTAAGTGATTAATGATGATCTTATAAGAAAAGCAGTCCTAGAGGCCTTCGCATTGATATCAGAGCAAGTTCAGGATGCGTCACAAGAAGAAAAAGAAAAACAACAGGCAATTTCTAACACCATAGATGATGAAGGTATTAGAAAGAAAAAGTCGTCTAAGGACGAAGTTGAAGAAGATGAAGAGGGTACCGAAGAAGACACTGGTGATAAAAAAAGCGACAGCTTAGATTTGGTTAAGAAAAAAGAAGATAAAGACAATAAGTTTTCTTACGAAATTCCTGAAAAGATGCCAAAGAATGTTCAATTTAAGGATGTGCTACACCAATTAAACGCACTAAGATCAGGTGCCAGCACAAAAGACAGTGATGTAAAGCAAGGTCTTTTGAAATATTTCGATAATCTAGATTCTGATGAAAAGCAAGAGCTTTTTTCTATGATGGCTGGATTCGCTACAATCATGAACAAGGCGGGAGATGTAGAAGATGCTCCTATGCCAGATGATATTAAGAAACCAAAAGGCAAAGATGACACAAAGGTGCAACCGGTTAAAAAAGCTGGTAACGCCCCGATTGTCGTAGGTGAAAATTCACAGAAGCTATCAGAGCTTATGATCGTTTTAGAAAACACGAAGGAAAAGCACCGATGTATTAATGGTAAACTTGTACCATTCGCCTCTACACGTGCAATAAAAGATATAGAGGGCAGGATATCTGACGCTGAGTCTTCTAGAAATACATGCTCAAGAGGCTCTGAAGCAAGATCACATTATAATGGGTTATTAAAGTATTTGAGAATGCAATTAAGAGCAGCTCAAAAGGTAAATGGGTCTTAAAAAAGAAGTAACGATTAATGATATTATTACGGCTCTTTTTAATGGAAGGGTTGTATATGAGCTGCAGGGCACTAGCGCATACTTTGGTTATGACGTAGGTGGTTCTGCATTTTTTTTAGAAGAAAAACTCCAGACAAGGATAGAGGGCCTGGAGAATGATTATCTAAGGGTTGTTCGTGCAATTTTTCGCTGCATTAATATAGACACAATAAACCCAAGATCGATATGGCTAAAATGCAGAATTGAAAGTCCTTTAAAGATAATACAAGTTATAGACATTGGGTCAACTGGAATTTCTTTGACTAAGAAAAAGTGCTTAAATTTTCTAGGTCGTATTGACGGTATTAACTATGGGCACTTTCATATTGTTAAGAATCCTGGAGCTTATATTGGTAGTGCTACAGACTTCGTAGCATTATTGGAAGATGATCTCGATTTGAGCGCTAAGATAAGTGATTTGCCTAACGATACTAGGAAAAAGTTGTTTCAAAAGTTGGAAAAATTTTTATTATTAAATGGTAGATCTAGAATACCAGATTGGGATATATCTAAATGTCGATCAATTTTAATTGAGACAGCTAACGAAAGCGTAAGAATATTTAGGAGACACTAGGTGGACGAGTACAAGGGATATATGAAAGTAGCCTTTTTAATGCTTCAAGATAACCATGATTGGATGGATTTCAAGAAAGTTATGCTTAGATCTTTACCTCCAAAAATGAGAAAAAATTTTAGCACTCGCCACCCAAAAACGAAAAAGCAAACCTTAAATAATTTCGAAAGACAAATGATTGATATTTATTTTGGTGAGACCGGTATTAAATTAAGACTGGAGAGTAATCATGATTAAAGAAAAATATGCTAAATTGTTCGCTCGTGAAGTGATATTGGATGAAAGTTATGGGATGGTTGTTTCCCCCAACGAGTTGCATGCGATGTTCGTCGAGCCCTTTGCAGATATTTTAAAAGCCGTAAAGCTTACCCTTAAAGATGTAGGCGTAGGTGTTCTGTATAATATGCGAATATTATTTACATTTAGTACTACAAAAAAAGCCAGATTATTAGAGGCCTATAAACAAAGACGAGAAGAGTTTGAAAAAGAGCATGAGGCATTTAGAAAAAAACTAGAAATCCCTGGTGAGGCAAAACTACTGGCTTTTATGGCGAACCCCGCCTTATATATGGGCGCTGCAGCAATTGGTAAGGGTGTTGATGTAGCCTCTTTTGTTAATGACACTTTTAAAGAACAAAGAAAAGCGATGAAAGATGCCGAAGAGCCTGACTCTGGCGGACCTACCGGACCAACCGCTGACGCTCGTGGTCCAATAAGGGGGGCTTTGGCTGATTTAAAGAATTTATTTTTTGGTGAATCTTATAAACCAAGCATTTTAAATCAACTTTTGGAAGTTGGTGGAGAAAATCCAGATGTCGCTGCTGACGTTGAGGCTGAAATTGAAAAACAGGGTATTGATATAGACTTAGAGAAAATAAAATCTGGATTTAGCGATTTTGTTAAAATGAAAGAAGAAACTATCAAGGAGATCGAAGACGAAGGAATCCCTGCTAGACTAAAGGCTTTATCTGCGATGATGAGCGCTAAAAATTATGAAGAATTAGAAGCAGCAATCACAGCCGCCAATTCTGCAGAAATTGATATGGGTAATTATTTAAAGGATTTTAATGACGAAATGACTCGCGGCAAAGAAGAGATAGCTGCCGCATTTTCAAAAGACAAAGAAGAGAATGGCTCTGATAAAGGTGCTGAGTCTAAATTAATGCAACAAATGAGAAAGCTACCAAAGATTAAAAAGTTGGGTGATAAAGCAACTGAAGAAGACTTTGAGGAAGCAATGGAAGAATATCTTTTTAATACTCTGAAGTCGAACTTACAAGTAGACGGCGGAAAGATTATTTCTGACATTCAAGGTGATATGCAGGAGATTGTTGAAATATTACTAAAGCCTTGGGCTAGTGTTGATGAAATGTCAGAAATCAAAGATGCCAGTCCAGAAGCTGAAGAAATGGTTAAGAAGATAGAGGGTATGGTTAGAATAATTCAGGGTAAATAAATCGATAACTACAATTACATATTAGGTTTTTAGTTTATAATTGGATTAATCAAATTATGGGGCTAAATTATGAAGAATTGGATACCTGAAATATGTTATGAGGAAGATGCAGAGGGAATGAGTTCTCATATCCCCTTTATACAAGTACCTAAAAATCAAGAAATGCCAAGATTTCTATTTATTTTCGAAAGCCAAGAAACTGGCGAGTTTGAGCCAGGTGAAGATGGTAACCCTTTACCAATTTACAATATGGACTTGCACCAATACGCAGATATGGCTACATTAAAAAATAATTTAGATCCCGAAACATTTGATAAAGTTAGGCTGGCTCTAGGTTTAGAACCTTTAGCCATTGCAGCAAAAAAGGGTCAAGAAATATCTCAAAAGGTTAGAGAAAACCTCAATTAAGTTGTGTAATTTGTTGTGCTTTAGTGTATAATTTATACATGAATAAAGCATATATAACTGAAGAAATGGCTGGTCGTGCATTAAATAAAATGTATGGCTTTAATCAAAAACTTTCTGCGCTTTATAAGTCTGAAGGACTTGACATAAAGTCAGATATTGGTAGAAGAAATATTTTAATGTCGTCTATCCAGGAAAGAGAATTTTCCAAGGAATTAGCTAAAGTATTTAGCGGTGTCGTAAATGACGGAAGATCAGGTCAACCTGATATTGTTATTGGAGAAATTGACACCGAGCTTGAATGCAAATTAACATCACCACACAGTAATAAAACGTGGGCGCTGCAATGCGATTACGCGACCCTTCAAAAAAAAGGTTCTTTGGATTTTTTGTATATGCTGGTCGATAGGGATTTTGAAAATGCAGCAGTCCTATATTTCGAAGGCTTAACAACGGAAGATTTTCACCCACCCGCTGCGGGCTCTCGCGGAAAATCTAGAATGAGAAAAGCTTTTGCTATGCAAAAGTGCACCCCCTTATACGGCGAAGTTGTCGATAAAAATCAAGAAATTATAGATAGAGCAAAAAAAGTGGTGGAAGATGAAAAAAAACCACCCTATCAAAAGAAAAAAGCTCTAGAAAGAATTATAAATTGGGGTAGGAAAGAAAAGCAATATTCTTTCAAATTGGAGAAAATAGTTGGAAGCGAACAACAACCCTAAAGTTGGAGATTACGTCTTCTTGTTTTTTGATAAAACGGGCAGTATATTTTCTGCTAGAGTTCTTGAAAAAACAGTCAAGGAGACTATTTCTGATGGTTTAAAGACAGAGTATATTTTAGAAGCCTATAGACAAGAGTCTGATGAAGTTGTATCTCATAAATTGAAGTATAGCGAAGAAAAGTGCAAAATGTTTTCAACTCTTGAAGATTTACAAGTAGAGTTGCAAGAACACGTCAACGCCGCAGTTAATGCGATGTTAACAGAATGTCGAGAGACGTTTACATTTGCAAAGGCAAACTCAGAGGGGGCAAACATTGAAGAAAATATTACTTCTCGACGCAAATAATCTAATTTATAGAGCAAGATATTCAGCGAAATATGCACGTGAAGGCGATGCAGCTATTGTTTATTCTTTTTTTAGAAGTTTAAGACCTCTAGTGGAAAAGTTTGATCCTGATATATGCTACTTTGTAAGAGATGGTGCACCAAGCGATCGACTGGATATATTACCAGAATATAAACAAAATAGAATAAGAGAGCATGACGAAAGTTTTTTTAGTCAAAAGAAAACAATAGAAGAGCTTGTAGATTCATGTTTTCCTATAACAGTATGTCGTGATAAAGAGCTAGAAGCAGATGATTTAATAGCTTATCTTGTTCTAGAAGTACATAGACAAGATGAATGTGTAATTATCTCTTCAGACACAGATTTCGTACAACTATTACAAGAACATGAAAATTGTGAGTTGTATAATCCAATTACTAAAAAAATGAGACTGGCTCCAGAATACGATTATTTAACCTGGAAATCCTTAAGGGGTGATGGATCAGATAATATTCCTGGTATCCCTAGGGTCGGCGATAAAACTGCTGCAAAGTTAGCATTAAACTCTGGTGAACTTCATACATTTTTAAATAAGGATAAAAACAATAAAGAGATTTATGAAAGAAATAGGAATTTAATAAAATTTAGAAACCCCAAAGATGTATCCAAGATTTTTGTGGGTAATAATAAGGCTGATTTTGATAAGATTAAGGCCAAGTTTATTGAACTAAACTTTCATAGCATGGTTAATGAAAAGTCTTGGGTAAAATATAAGAAAACTTTTGAGGGAATTCTAAATGAAAACTGTATTAAGCAATGAGTCACAGGCATTCTTAAGAAAAATTAATATGATTAATGAGCAAGAGATTGCCTATAGGTTTGGTGATTTGTTTATAGCTGAAAATTCTATAACGGGCGCAAGAAGACAGCTGCAAAGTGTTCCAGATTACGTAGTGGAAAACTCTAAAAAGCCTGGTTTGCTGAAGGGTTAAAATGCAAAAAAGAATTTTAAAATATTCAGAAGAACTACGAGGTTCTTTGCTGGAAGGTGTATCAAAGTTGTCAAGCGCAGTTAAGATCACCATGGGCCCACGGGGTCAAAATGTCTTAATAGAAATTAATGAAGCACCTCCAATTTTAACAAAGGACGGTGTCACTGTCGCTGAGGCGATTAATCTTGTTGATAGATTCGAGAATTTAGGCGCCCAAGTTGTGAAAGAAGCTGCTCGTCAAACAGCTGAAATCGCTGGCGATGGCACAACTACATCGACAGTTTTGGCTCAAGCAATTTTTGAGCAAGGAAGCAAGTATCTAAATACGGGTGGTAATATTAGAGATTTAAGAGAGTCGTTAATACAAGCAAAAGATTTAGCGATCTCTGCTCTAGGAGAAATGGCTATTGATATTAGAAATGAAAAAGACCTAAAGAATGTTGCTACAATTTCTGCTAATGGCGAAAAATCGTTAGGAGAAATTATTTCCGATGCAGTTAGTAAGGTTGGATCACATGGATATGTGACAGTTGAAAACTCCAAGGGGTACAATACGGAGCTTGTTTTAGTTGATGGATACCAAATAGATAGAGGTTACATTTCACCTTATTTTGTGACAAATCAATCGAAGCAAACAGTGGAGTTTAAAAATCCTCTTGTATTATTAACAAATCAAACTATAACTAGTTTGAAAAGTATTATGTCAATTTTGGAAGAGACTGTTCGTGAAAATCGACCTTTAATTATAATGGCTAATGATGTAACAGGTGAGGCTTTACAAGGTTTGATTTTGAATAAGTCAAAGGGCAATTTACAATGTTGCGTTTTGAGACCTCCGGAGTTCGGTATCGCTCGTGAGCAGGCGCTTGAAGACTTAGCTGCTGTCTTGGGAGCTGAATTAATTCACGATAATCCAGATGAGTGGTCTAATATGCCTATCTTTTCAATGCTGGGTAGTTGTAAAACGTTTAAAGCATACAAAGAAAAGAGTGTGTTTGTTGATTGCAATTCTGATCATGATGTCATAAACCAAAGAATTGCAGCAATAGAGTCTCGTTCTGGAGAACCAAACGTATCTATAGATGAGCGCAGCGTACTAGACCGCCGTCGAAAGCGAATGACAAGTGGGGTTGCGATTATCTATGTTGGGGGTTCTACGGAAAGTGAAGTCAACGAGCGTAGAGATCGTGTTGATGATGCCGTAAACGCTACTCGCGTTGCGTTAGAAGATGGAATTATCCCGGGCGGCGGTGCAGCGTTGTTTAGGGTTTCCGAACAGCTTTGCAGTAAGACTGAACCAGGGTATCAGATTTTATCTCATGCATTAAAGATGCCTGTATACCAAATATCAAAAAACGCAGGTGATATACCCGAGGTAATTTTAGAAAAGTTAAAAAGCACTAAGGGGAACTCGGGATATAACGCTATTAGCGGTAAGATTACAAATGTAATGAAAGAAGGAATAATTGATCCAGTGAAAGTAGCGGTTTCAGCATTAGAAAATGCCACTAGCGCCGCATTAAATCTATTATCGGTTGGTTGCGCAGCCGTCGTGAAAGAACAGGAGAAGCGTTAATGAGAAATAAAACGACAAGATCAGATAGAAATAATAGACAAGACAGAAGATCGCAGCAAAGACCAGATAGAAAAAATGATCCTATCATTATCATCAATATCAACTGGGAAGATCTAGTCCATAAAAATGATGAAGAAATTAGATCCCTAAGCGATCGGCTTAATAAAAATCTTAGATTAGCCAGAACAAAGAAAGATGAAAAATCTTCTAAGTTAATTGAGAAAGAAATTTGTTATATTCAAAGAGAAATTGATCAAAGAGATAAAAGAAAAAAAGCTCATTTTAATTTTCGAAAGTAATGCAAATCATTATTTTCTATGGTATAATATAATAAAAAAGGAGAAAAGATGTCAGAAGCATTACAAACATACTTCACTAGAGTTGGCAAATATCCACTTCTTACCCGAGAACAAGAAATTGATTTAGCTAAAAAGATTGAGGCTGGTGACGCAAGGGCGAAAAATCAGATGATTCAATCAAATTTAAGACTTGCTATATCAATTGCAAAAAAGTACCATGGCAAGGGTTGCTCTCTAGAAGATTTGATTCAAGAATCTAATATGGGATTAATCAAAGCTGTTGATCGTTTTGATTGGCGTAAAGGCTTTAAGTTTAGTACATATGCATATTGGTGGATTAAACAATCTGTTAGGACACATGTAGCAAGTCAGGCTTCTGATATTAAGCTGCCTGCCCACACCAGAAATCTTCTTTGGAAAATGAATGAAATGATCAAGGAATATGAAGAAGAGTTTGGTCAACGTCCTTCATACGACGAAGTATCGGAAGCTTTGGGTATCCCGACTAGTACGCTAATGTCTATGATCAAGTGCTCGACACAGCTGTCACTTGATGCAAATATTAGGGATAGATCTGGTGGCGCTGGTAGAAAGATTGCAGAAGTTGTTCCAGATAATGAAGCGACGTCTGTTGATGATCTATTAGACTCTGTTAAGATAAAGGGTGTAATGAGAAGCGCATTAAAAAGTCTTACAAGCAGAGAGGAAAATATTATACGTTTAAGATTTGGGATTGGTGAGCCAGCCGAACAGTCAAATGAACAGTTTTCTTTAAGTAAAGCTGAAGTAAAAGAAATTAGGAGGATTGCAAAATGAGTATGCCAAAAGGATATAAATCTGAAAATGGTTATGCAACAGTAGTAAAGTCAGGTGGCATGAGCTATAAGGATATAGCTGAAGAAATGACCCGCCGCGGCTTTAAGATGAAGCATTCTGCTGCTAGAAATATTTTGTTGGAGGCTATGAAGAAATTAGCTGTTGGGGTTTGCGAACTATACGATATGAGCGACACTGATATTATGAAAGTAGCAAGCGACCCCCGATTTCAAGAATGTGTTGCTTCATATTTAGAAGAAGAATCTATGATCTAGTTAGGAGAGTATATGCTTATATTTGAAAGATTTATCGCAAGAGGGAATTTTAATATTCAGGATTTTTTTAGCGCAGCTGGTATTACTAGCGATGAAGAGCTTAGGGCTTATTGTGCTGAAAAGAATATGACAGCCCCAATAAATGAATATTTTGCTAGCCCTAAGGTAGCTGATAATGTGGTTGAAAAGAAGACCGCCAAAAAGCCGACTATAAAAAAGAAGCCTGTTGCAACAAAAGCGCTTGTAGAGGATAATGAAAAACCAGTCCCAAAGAAGACTACCAGAAAACCTCGTACACCGCGTAAAAGAGCACCAAAGAAAACACAAGATAAGTGATATTTTTAAAAAAGATAATGCTGCCAGCAGCAATCCTTAATATGTTTATGTGTGTTGTAAGTTATGAATTTTTAAATAAAGATGTCGCTCTTTTGAATTTTTTGACAGCATGCGTTTGCTATCTTTCTTGGAGGATAGGAAAAGTGCAAAATGACTTATAGAAAAATTCGTGAATGGCCGAATGAAGAATTAAAAATAAAATCTGCCAATATTGACATCTTAAAAGATCGAGAAGCTATAAACGATTTACTTGATACTTTTAAGGTCGTTGGTGGTTATGGGTTGTCTGCTCCTCAAATTGGGTTACATGTTAGAGCGATTGTAATAAATCCCAGCGCGTTAAAAAAGGATGATTCTTTAAATAACGAAGAGCTAATGCTAAACCCTGTTATTATAGACAGAAAGGGTACACAAGTTTTTAGTGAAGCGTGTTTTTCTTTGCCTAATCTAAGTTTAGATATAGAGAGGAGTTCTGAGGTACTAGTTGAGTGGAAGAATATCGATGGTGAATTAAAAAGACAGTGGTTTAGTGATTATTCGTCTGCCTGCGTACAGCATGAAATCGATCACTTAGACGGCGTTCTTACAATAGATAGAATTTCGCAGCTACGCCGAAGTATGATTATTAAGAAAATCAAAAAGAAAAACTTAGAAGTAATAAAGGCCAGCAAAAGACCTAGCGATGAAAGATCAAGACAAAAGTCTTTAAGAACAAGAAAGAAAAATCGTATAAAAAGGAAAGCAAACAAAAGATGAGTTTTAACGCGATTAGAACGAAAGTATTAGTACTAGCAGGTAAGTGTCCAGCGATCCTTAAAAGTAGTTCATATGAAGATGTCGAAGAGTGGATTAACACCATAAATCGATTTAAGAAACCAAATGAAGACTATCAGGCGTCTGTTTACAGGTACTGGGCGCGCCAGCAGCTTTATGATAATAAAGAGCAATTAGAAGATACTCTTGAAACAATCTCTAGGGTGTGTAATACAAACGATACAATTTTTTCATTGGCTGCGAAATCAGATTAATGAGAAAGAATGATCTGGTAAAAAGAGTTAAAAAGAGCGAAAGAACATTTTATAATGAAATGGAATTAGACTCTATTGGAATAATCGTCAAAGGCCCATACGAAAAAAATGTGTCTGATATTATTTACGCTATAAAGCCATGGTTAAAGCAAAAGGTGAGATATACTGAGATAAAGATGGTTATAGACATATTAAGTGAAAATAGGGTTTATAAGCATTGCGTTATTGAAGAATACGAGAGGGTAAAGAGTTGAGAAAGACAATTACGTTTGATGATGTTTTATTGGTTCCCCAATATTCAGAGATTTTATCTAGAAAACAAATTGATCTTTCTGTTAATTTAGGGGATAATTTATTGGATCTGCAATGTCCTTTTGTGTCTAGCCCAATGGACACTGTGACAGAGCATACAATGGCTATCTCTATGGCGAAGTATGGCGGTCTTGGTATTGTCCATAGATATAATACGATCAAGGGACAGGCTGATATCGTAAGAGAAGTCCAGATGAAAACTGATAAAGTTGCTGCAGCTATCGGTGTTTCGGGAGATTTTTTAGAACGTGCCCAAGCAGTTATTTCAGAGGGCGCAAAAATACTTTGTGTTGATGTGGCACACGGCCATCACGCTTTAATGAAGAATGCTTTAAAAAAATTACGTGATATCTTTAGTGATGATATTCACATTATGGCGGGTAATGTAGCAACTCTTGACGGCTTTAATGATTTGGCTGATTGGGGCGCCGATAGTATTCGTGTAGGTATTGGTGGGGGCTCTATTTGCTCCACACGAATCCAAACTGGTCATGGAGTCCCAACTCTACAAAGCATACTAGATTGCTCGCAGACGGATCGTAATGCCTTGATAATCGCAGATGGTGGAATGCGGAGCACAGGTGATATTGCAAAAGCGATAGCTGCCGGAGCTGATTTAGTGATGTGCGGTTCTCTATTTGCGGGTACCGATGAATCACCTGGAGAGGTATTTTCAGCTTCTGATAATAAGAAATATAAAGTATATAGAGGTATGGCTTCTGTGGAGGCACAAAGGGACTGGAAGGGCAGCCATAATTCAGTCGAGGGTATCTCTACAACAATACCATATAAGGGCTCTATTAAGGACATAATTGAATTAATGAAAAAGCAATTAGCTAGTGCATGTTCATACTCTGGTGCCGTTAGCTTAAGCGAATTTAGAAATAAATCTGAGTTGATTGTACAATCAAACTCGGCCCAACAAGAAAGCTCTACTCATATTTTGAGATGAATTTATTTTATGGCGTCGCTTTAATCCTCACACTGCAAGCCATGGCCTGGGTCGGCGCAAACGGCCAATTTTCAGAATATTTCAAAAGCTATAATACACTTCTCATTTGTGTCGCATTAGCAATTCCAATTTCTATTTGTGGGTATTTTGGTTCAAGATTTCTATATGCTCATTTTTCATCAGCATGGTCAATTCGATTTATTGGTTTCGGATTATCTTATTTGGTGTTCCCATTTATGACGTGGTTTTTATTGGGTGAAACAATGTTTACCCTTAAGACGGCGATTTGTATATTTTTGTCATTCTGCATAATACTTATTCAGGTATTGATGTAGGATGGTGAGCTTTGCGAAAAATCAGTTTATTACTAATAGCCGTTTCATTTCTTTTAATGGGCTCTGGTCCTAAACCAACCAAAACAAAATTTTATAATTTTGATGATCTTTTAATTAACGGAGAATATAAGAAACCCCAGGTTTTGTATACTGACGCTAGACAAAAGGTTCGGTTTGAGAGATTACTAAAGCTTAAAAAAGATTTTCTCCCCAAACTTGAGGCTACTAAGGCTGATCCTGCTTTAAGATAAAGGACTTATGATATGAGAAGCAAATTAAGAACATTAATTAGAGAAATGCTTGAAGATGAGCTTAGTCCAGTCGCTCCGCAACGAACAATACCCCAGAATGAATGGACTTTATTGCAGTCTGGTGATCCAAGAAGAGAGCAAGTAAAACAAAACTTATTCGATTTAGTGCAGCAAACATACGCTCCTATCGGTGGCCACTTTAAAATTACTAGTCCTGATAGTCTAGATAGATACACCTATTGGGTCGTTAAAGATATTGATGATGATGCAGATGTTGATGTTGCGATTATGGGAAAACCTGATGTCGGCGGAGTAAAAATGGGGGCCGCAGCAAATGATGGCTCACCACAGGCCTCAGGGGAATATAAGAGCAAATCTGCAGAGCTTAGAGCTGGTGGATCTATTGCCGGTATTGGGAATTGGTGGGGTGAGGTTAGCGGAAAGCCTGCGTACGCCATGTTAAAAAGAGGCGCAAAGCCAGTTGAGGATGAAGCGAAGGTTGCACAATTACTCGCAGGTGATGACTATATTTTTCATGGAGAACACCCGGACCCAAATGCTCCGCCATTGTTTAAGAGCGCAAAGGGTTGGTATACTAAAAAGTTCGGAGCTAAAAGCTCAACAAAGATCATATTGGGGAATCCAGCGTGAACTTATTACGAGAATATATAAGCGCGCTATTAGAGTTTAGTATAAAGGCTAATAGGAAGAACACTCACCAAGATGGAACATGTCAAAGTCGTGGTTATATGAGCGGGAAAGATGTGACATGGACCGGCGACGATACAAATGACGAGCTGTATGGCTGGTATAAAAAAATGGGAATGATGGAGGACTAATGAAAGTCACAAAACGACAATTAAGAAAAATCATTTCAGAAGCGCTAGCACTGGATCTAGAAGTCGGCGATGTAATTCTTACTGGTCGTTTTAAAAACAAGAGAACAGTCGTAAAGAGTATTGGGACTGATGACATGGGCCAACCTACTATAAACGGGATGAAAGCGCTCAGCTTTAGAATAGAGAAGCTGATGCCAAAATCTAAATGGAGTAAAAAGTCTCTGGAGGAAGAAGAGTGAAAATCACAAAACGACAACTGCGAAGAATTATCAGGGAATCTACCTACGAAGATTGGCGAGATGATATTAACATCGCTGATGATTGGTATGGTGATCTTAGCAACACGCAAGATGAGTATAGTAAGCTACGATCACCTGCAGGTAACAGGATAGGAATAAGCTGGTACCTTGGCGTTCCTATGTGGTCTAGCTATGCCAAGTCGACGTTCATGAAAAGGTATGGAAATCGCGCTGGCGCTACAGTTAGGATTGTTAGAGACCGGAAGGACCCTCCACTGGTAGGGTATATTACAGTTAACGGTATAAAGTCTCTTGACCTCAGCGACCTTAGCAACGTCGATAAACGCCCTCGAGAACTAGCTGACTTACTGAAAAAAACTATGGACGAAAGTCTTAAAGACCCCGAGCGAATGGCTCAGTACAAAGATTACCTGAATTCAAATCGAGGGCCCGGGATGGTAATGGCCTCTGCAAGATCGTCATGCTCTAAGATGAGAATCACAGAGGCGCAACTAAGAAGAATTGTTAAAGAATCTTTGAAGACAGAAATATTCGGCTTTGGTAAAAAGAAGAAGAAAGAAAGCAAAATAGAAAAACCCGTTTATCTTATAAGAGTAGATAGTTTTCCAAAAAGCTGGGCCGCCCATTCCTACAGAATAAGTAAAGACCAAGATAATGAAAATAGAAAATCTGAAAAGCAACTAGGAAAAGAGATTGGCGCAGAAGTAGACATGGCTCTTTTGAATAATCGATATATTCTAGCTGTGCAAAAGCCTTATGAAACTAGCGCTGAAGCAAAAAGCGTAGTTAGTAAAATAAACACCGTAGTTAAGAAAATGCTTGAAGATGAATCAATCCACTTTGGCAAAGATAAGCAAACTCCAGAAGCAATAAAGTCTGGTAAAATAGCGTCTATTCTTGTGTGGGATTCGGAAAAAAGTCTTCCTTGGGAGAAGTTGCTATAATGAAAGTTACAAAGAAACAGTTGAGAAGAATAATCAGGGAAGTTTCTGCTTCACGCGCGATGTTAAATAAAGCACGTGAAGTTAACCGTGGTAAGGCAGCTGATTTATTTCAAAGGTTTGATGATCTAGGACACAGGCTAGCCCAGATGAGTAATTCTGATCCGGATTACGAAAATGTTAGTGATGATTATGACATACTCGAAGATGAGCTTGAAGATCTTGGTTACGAAATTCCTTCGTCCTTTAATCCGTTTAGGGTCGATAGCGGCAAAATTCGAGATAAAGCCACTGGAGAAATTGTTCACACAAGGCAAAAAAGAAGATGAAGTTAGATGTCAAGACCTTAATAACGATAGTAACTTTTGCTGCCACGATGGGCGGCTTTTACTATTCCACTCAGCTAAGGTTAGATCATCTAGAAGAGAATGTCGCTAGTGTAGAAAAGCAAATCAAGCAACTTAAGAAGCAAAAGAGAAAAGTTAGGACGAAGTAAGTGTACGAATACCGAGCATTTGTCAGAAAAGTATATGATGGTGATACAGTTACTGTAGATATTGATCTGGGATTCGACGTCATTCTTAAGGCTCAGAAAATACGTCTACTTCGTATAAACGCTCCTGAAGTCAGAGGTGAACAAAGAGAATTTGGCTTAAAGTCTAGAGACGCCCTTCGTCAAAAAATTGGTAATAAATGGATTAGGCTAAAAACAGAAAAAGATAAGAAGGGTAAGTTCGGTCGCTGGCTTGGGGAGATTTGGTTCAATGATGAGTGCGTAAATGATTGGCTTCTAAGAGAGGGATTCGCAGAGGTATATAAATGAAAATCGCAAAGTATCAGCTAAGAAAATTTATCCGCGAAAGTTTTTCTTCTGAAGATTTTAAGGATGTTTATAATACTGCAAGGATGGCTCATGTAGGTCAAACCAGACGCGATGGTTCTGAGTATTTTTCACACCCATCAGAAGTTAGAAATATCGCCAGAAGTTTTTATCCTAGAGATAAACTCGCGCAATTAGCGGCTCTTCTTCACGATTCCTTAGAAGACGCCCCAGGATCTACAGTCGAGTCTGCTGAGGAGATGGAAGATTTTATCAGGGGTTCTATACAGGATAATTCTCAAGCTGATGAAGTGATTAGGGTCGTACGCGCTTTGACTCATGAAAAGGGTGGAGATTATTTGTCATACGTAGTCGGTTTAATGGGTGATGTGCCTACTCTAAGGGTAAAGTTATCAGACATGGTTCATAATCTTACCGATAATCCGTCTCCAAAACAAAAAGCAAAATATAAATCAGCTTTAGACGCAATTTCAATAAAGACTTCAGGCCAGCCTCCTTCTGGAATTTCTAGCAAACATTGGGACACTCTTCTTTCTTTGGCTGAGAATAAAAATCATTCTTTAAAAGAATATATTGGTTTATTAATTGAGCTGGATGAAGTGGCACTTCTTAGTGAGGGTGAGGGTATATCTTGTCCTATTCGCGGGGCTTGGTACGGCGGCATGCCTGCAGGCGGCGGGTTTGGTCCCCATAAAGAGTACACTGTCGCAGCCCAAAGATACGGAGAGGCTGCTCATTGTATTCTTGGTTCTCTTGGTAGAAGGGTCGGTGCACCCGGAAAAACAGAGTGGCATTCAATGATGGTCGGCGAACGCGAGCACCTTCTAGAAGAAATCGGCATCATGATGAAAGTGATAGAAGAGTATTCTAGAGACTTGTACATAGACCAAATTAACGATATCACTCGCTATAGAGAAGATCGAAGGGAAGAGATTGCTGAGTGGAACCAGGGTGCAATTGATGACATTAGAAAGACGGCACCAAAACTTGAAGAAAAAGCTAGAAATAATATGGGCCGCTTAAAAGCAATAAAAGATGCTGAGCCAGAGTTTCCAGACTCTGTTTTTAAAGTTGCGCTTTATACATACCAAAGCTTAGGTATGCTAGGCAAGTTTATGCTTGAGAGTATTGAAGACTGGGACGATGAAAAAGGGACCGGTTTAGATCCTGCAAAAAACGCTTTTAAAAACCGGCGACTGCGTGGAAGAACTTTTATGTTAGCCGCGGCTATCGATGAAATGATTGAGGACTTATCATGAGCTTACTACGAAGATACATAAGGGAAGCGTTAATAAGCGAAAGCGCTAACTTAAAAAAGCTTAACGAAATTATAGAAGAGTGTTGCATTAGATACTGCTTAAAAGAAGGCATTATATCTATACCGTCTAATCCAAAAAACTATATTGTTGTAGAGGGCCGATGGCTTATAAGAAAGTCTTTACTTGCCGAAAGAAAAAGTGATACTTTGGCGACAATTGATCAAGCAAGAAAGTCCTCGAATTATTGGACTCCTGGGAAATGTGGCGATTTTGAGCACACTTATGGGAGCATAAGTACAAATCTTAAGCATGGCCGCGGTATGGATCATATTGAAAAATATTTAGATGATGATGAAGGTGAAGCATATTGGAGATGGTATGGTTCATGTGCAAAAGGGGTGGATAAATTCCAGTGGTTACAAGCAGATATGATAGCCGGTGCGGGTGGTGCGATTGTTGATCTTACAAAAGCTGCTGGGAAGGGGTTGTATAGAATACTTAAGCCGGCCGTGAAGAAAGCCGGTCGTTTAGCATTAAACGTAGCAGACGAAGCTGGAAAACTTGCTTTAAAGTCGACCGGCAAAGCTTTGGGGATCGCGTGGGATGTTATAAAAGACGTAGTAACAGATTCCGCAGACGCTACCTGGGACTGGATGAAGACTAGGGGGACAAAAAAAGACCTCACGACATTGGCTTATGAAAATCCGGATAAATTTATTGAATTTCATAATACAACAAAAGGCAGATTACAGGGCGCTGGTTTGCCGGTCGATTCAGCTGGAGAGACAGCCAGCACAATGGGTTTGCTACAAACAGATATAGGGAAACAAACAGCAGAAACTGCTGCTAGCTCATTAGGTATTACTGCTTCTCAATTGGAAGATTTATTAATAGTTCATATGCACACATTTAATGAGCTTACTTTAGCTAAAAAGAGGACGGCTTTTACATGAAACTACTACGTGAATACATAAGAGAGTTATTACTAATAGAATCCGATGAAGTTGATGCCGACGGGTACATCAAAGGTGAGGATGGGAAATGGTATAATCCCCAAGGTCGAAAGCAATGGGAGTTGCCATGGCAATTTAAGAATAGCAGGAAGACAGGCAATATCAGGTACTACCCCGACGAGGATGGGACTTGGACTATTAAGCCACCATCGCCTATTCCCTCCAAGTATAACGGGGTTGAGGGTTACGTCTTGCATGCTGCGTACGAAAAGAATGGGGATGTCAAGTACGGAAGCAAAGTCGCCGGTGTGGATTTGCATGCAGGACAGTCCGCGGAATGGTGGGAATATCCGAAAGACGGCTCGATCGTAGTAGTACATCCAGAGCTCTATCAACGTGATGACGGTTACCCCTGGTTCACAAATCCCGAGTGGGTGGCGTACTATAAAAAGGCGCTGGAAAAGATAATGACTTTGGGTGGAAACGCCTTCTCTTTCGCGAAATTCCAAGGGTTTATAGTTCAGGCCCAAGATCCTAATAGCGAATGGGCAAAGAGGCTTAGCGACTTAGGGGTAGCTGAAGGTCATACGCTATTAGAGCGTTATGGAAGAGCACTCCTCGATCCTGGTGATGAAGATTGGGTCGAGCAGGCAAAAGCAGCACGAGAAGGTGCAAAGTTACAGGGGCTATCATTTGAACTGTTTAAATGGCTTGGTGCCCATCTTGACTGGATGAAGACCTATTATAAGAAGAGTATAAGTGATTTAGTTCTCCTCGAGCTTCTTGATGTGTACGAAGAATCCCAATCCGCTCCTAAGCCGGATTTAGAGGACGATGCCACCGCCACTAAGGAAGGGAAAGAGCTAGCGCTCAAATTAGCTGACGCCATGTACATGCCTGTATTCGCTAAAGGCTTTGCAAAAATATGGCGTAAATTAAATATAAGTCCAAGGGAAGAGATTAGGGCGTTCTCGAAGTACGCAAGGGGAAATCGCACTGATGGTTATACACAGGCACATGATCTCTTAAGGAAGCATGATGAAACGACATATCCTAGTGGTATCATTTATGAGATACCAGACGAAGCCTATGCAGCGCTAGCAAGAGAATATTACAGCTAATGAAACTACTACGCGAGTACATAAGGGAGTTGTTGAGAGAGAAGGGCGAGCTTGGTAAAAAAGTGTTCGCTCAATCTGCACCTGAAGGTTCTCGCCACGCCGGAGATGAGCCGGACACTAAGTTGGAGACCAGTTTGAAACGTGCGCTAGCGAATCACTTGTTTGCAGGCGGCGCTTCATCAAAAGAGTTGGGTGAGCTTGGTCCCTACATATTGCGGTTCATGGATGATCCGGACTACAACGATGTCTTTATCAGATATTCGGGTGGAGAAGTTTGCAGAGGGACTCGGCTGAGTTTAGAAGAAGCCAGAAGTCTTATACCTGGTTTCGACAACATGCCACTTGAGAGTGCAACAGGTCGTACACATGCATTCCAGAAGTTTGAAGCTTGGACACAGAAGGTCTCTGTTCCTCCATTTGAGTATTCCCCTAAGTCTGGCAACCAAGTGTCCTCGTGGTCAACGAACAGCGAAAGAGTCTGTACTCGGTTCGCGAAAAAGAACGCCGGTATTTGGGATGGAAATGTTGGCGTAATTCTATATACAGACTCTAGCCAAAATGATTTCTTAGATTTTAGCGAGCTGTACAAGTTTGGAGCGCTAAGTAAACACAGCCATGAAAAAGAAGTAGCAGCATTTGGTCCTGTGTTGGTAACGGCAGTTAAGGTTTACAAAGAGGTTACCGAAGAACAATGGGCTGAAGTGCAAACTGAAGTAGAGTTAGGAAGACCAAAGTGAACTTATTACGCGAGTACATAAGGGAGCTGCTGAAGGAAGAGGGTATTCTTGGAAAGTACGCTTGGCCTAGCGCTATCAAGGGACACCCAATGGCAGGTGAACCAGACACTGATGTGGAAGAAATGTTATATCAGCAGCTTCACAATCACTTTGGCGCAATTTCTGGTCTGAGCGATGAAGCAGTAGCGATCATAAAACAAATTTTAGATTCAGGCGAGTATAGTAATACTTTTGTTCGGTGTACTTCCGGACAGATTCTTCGAGGGATGAGGCTTCCGGTTTCTTGGCTAGAACAATATGCTTTAGAGGCTTTGGGAGGTTTACCTACTGAGAGAAAAGACCCACTAAACTGGGGAGGTCCGGTCCCTATAAAGCCTATGACATATAGGTCGGAAGGGAAGTTTGGGAATGTTAGCTCATGGACACACATATGGAAAGAAGCCCGTAGGTTTACGACCCAATGGTCTGCTGATACCGTTCCTGTAATTCTCCACTCAGATTGTAGTTCTGGTTACTTTATGTATACTGATGGATTTAAGAGTTTTCAGGGTGGTAGATATAAAGACGAATTTGGAATTAAAAAGCTAAACCCAAACGCTCACGAAAAAGAGATTTTATTGTTTGGTGACTGTACAGTCACAGCGATTGAAATTAACGCTACAAAGCAAGAAATCGAGAAGTTGAAGTTATGAACCTACTACGCGAGTACAGGAGGCTGCAGTGTCGACTTATATAACAGATGAATGCATCAATTGCGGCGCGTGTGAGCCTGAATGTCCGAATGGGGCAATTTCAGAAGGCGATGAGATATACGTAATAAACCCTGATCTCTGTACAGAGTGCGTTGGCTTCCACGGAGATGAAGCGTGCCAGACAGTCTGCCCAGTTGAGTGCTGTATTCCAGACCCAAATAATAGAGAGCTAGAGCTGTCTTTGCTAAACAAGGCTATCGGCCTTCATCCATCTCAAGCTTTTCCTGCTAAAGATGATCTAGATGAAACTACTAGTCGATTTAGAAACCCTAACTGGATAAACGAGGGTCGATGAAATGAACCTACTACGCGAGTACATAAGGCAACTGCTAACTGAATCCACTATTGATCCAAAGATCATGAGAATGATCGACAAGGCAGAGAAATATGGTCTTTTCGTGGACATCACATCTAACAGCGTAATCATCTACGACGGCCACAACACCGATAAACCGCGCGCTAAAATTCACTTTGAAAGAGATACATCTTTCGGCCCCTGCAGAGGTGGAGCTTACGTTACTTATGCAAAAGCAGAAGGTGGCTTTGGCCCATTAGCTTATGACGTTGCCATTGAGGCTACAGGCGGTCTGATGTCAGATCGAACTGAAGTTTCCCACGAAGCGATGGTCGTTTGGGATTACTACGCGAATAACAGGCCCGATGTCAAAGTAGACCAGCTGGACATAATGAAGGACTACGGAGAAGAACAGTTAACTCCTGATGACAAGTCCGACGATTGCGATCAGGTACCGGCGTACGACAGGTACAAGTCAGACTGGCACAAGTCAGGCCTGTCAAAAAAGATAAGCAAGAGGGGTACGCCAGTCATAGATGAGCTTAGAGCGCGTTTCATGCTTTACGACGATAGGGAAGACCACACACTATGAAACTACTACGTGAATACATAAGAGGGTTACTTCAAGAAAGTGTTAGCCCAGAAAAGTTGAAAGATCTTGCTTCGAAGATAATGGTTTCCCCGAGCAATGATTTTTCTGGTCAAGTTGGAGAAAAGATAGCTCTGATGTGGCATCCGAATGGAATGAACCTAAATAGCATCAAGAATAATAATTTCTTCCCATTTGCAGATATAGCTGCTGGGCCCCTGCCTTCTGCTACTGGCGAGCGGACTTATAGGCAAAGACAAAACGCTAGCCATCCGTTTCCACCTCTCTATTCTGTAAAAGCAAGTAGCAGCATTACTTTTAGAAAAGGTGTATGGCAAGGAGCTGATCCTTTTGCTAATTCAAGAATCAAAGGTAGCACTATATACGAATTAGTCAATGAACGCGGCCAAAATGGTTTAAGAGACGAAATTGATGCAATTTATGGACCTGCCGAGGCTGGTAAAGTAGTCAAGCTAAGATTGGGAGCTATCGGGATCTTTCCTAGAGCGATGGCTAAGGACGAATCTGAAGAGCCGAGAGATGCTTTTGCTGACCCTAGAGCGATAGGTGTTACAGTTAAAAAATACGGTCCGAAGGAATTTGAGTTTGTAGCAAGCGCGGCCGGGCTTTATGAAAACCCAGTGACACGCGTTGGTAAGCTTGGTAGCGAATCCCTAGTAAGTGGCGCGTTTGGCGCCCCTGATAACTTAACCAGCGAAGATATGCAGCAACCAGCCTCTGTAATTCCTGCACAAACTAGCGGCAGAAAAGATCAAAAATCAGATAGCGCTAGAGTAGCCGACCAAGAAACTTTAGACAGTTTGAGAAGTAGTATTGCTGCTATTGATGACTCAAGGATTAGTCTTTCTAATCAAGATTTAAAAACTTTAGCAGATATTAGCACTCTAGAACCTGATGAATTTGAAGAAATTAGAGAGTTAGTTAGAGGAATATTGTCTAGAAGATCTGGAGAAGAAGCGTGAATCTCCTACGCGAGTACATAAAAGAATTGCTATCTGAGAATAAGCTGTCCAGCGCTGAGATACAACACCTGCAGGCCATCAAACGCGGTTCAAGACATGAACGACGACGACCTCAGGCAATCGTCATAGGCAGGCTAATAGATAAGGGTTTTGTAACCGGCGATATGAAAGGTAATCAATTTCTCCCAGGTTACGGCGCTTCATCTAGTGCTAGCAACCTTGCCATCACTCCAGAGGGTGAAGCAGCATTAAGAGCAACTTTAGGCAAGGCAGACTCAGACATGGCCAAGTACCAAAAGATAATAATGCAAGCGGTCATCGACGCTGCAGGCAGTTCGGTACCAGAACACGAGTTGCCAGGTTACAACCCAAAGACATTCAAGCTAAGAGGAAAGTACCGCAAAGCGTTTGACGAGTTGCGTGGGTTCGGAAGTGACATCGACGCCTTAACGATACAGAGAGATTCACAAGGCAACAGAATGGTTAGCCCAGGACCTGATTTTGAGCGTATTAAAAGCGAGTTAGGATTATGAAACTACTTCGCGAGTACATAAGAGAGCTACTGAAGGAAGATCCAATGGGTTTTGTTCAGGATCTCGCCGCGGCATCTGATCAATTCCGTGACGAAGACTTTAACGAGTTTCACGGCGGCAACCCAGGTAAGTCAGGAGGCAGGGCGATCAAGCGTGCATTTGCTGCCAACGCTGATTATAACTTTCTCAACTCCTTAGATACTGTTCATTGGATTAAAGACGCTTACAATCTCAAACCGCTCATAGGCAGATCTCGAGATGAATTATCAGCCACTATGACTCTGCCTAGCGAGCCTTTTAAAGCGCCAAGAGGTTTTAATGCTGACCTAGAGTTAGGCTTGTGGATAAAGGGTCGTATAACTCTGGCAGCCAATAGTCAAGACGACCTGTACACTGGTACTTACTTCGATTACATGAGAGGACGTGATCCCGAACAGTTTGAAAAAGATAAGCACCGCAAAGCATCATCAGGTGTAAACAAGAGACCCACTGTTTCAAAAGATTATAGCAGGTACGCAAAGCTAAAAAGAGGCAATGAGTACCATGAAAAGCTGGCCAGAAAGATTCCGTATGTTCTGGATCAGTCGACTTGGAATCCAGCTTCTATAAACGAGGCGCTAGTAGACAACTGGCGAGCAAAGGGACTGATTGTCTCGGACCAAAGTATTATCGATGCAATCAAGGACAACCCAGAAGGCGACGGTGTAGGCTGGCTAAAAGAATTTTATGAGATGGCTGAGGTATTCGACGTTCCAATGTATGACACAGACAAAAACGTAATCTGGAGCCCGTAATGAAACTACTACGCGAGTACATAAGAGAACTTTTAAATGAGAAAGCCCGAGTGCGCGGCTATATTAAGCCGTCTTCTTCTTTTCACACACTTCTACAGTGGGAGCTTGTGGTAGAAGAATTACTACAGCTTCAGAAGCAGGGTGTTGATACTCGAGGAGGCATGAGCTTAAATCAGAGACTACTTCAGATAATCGATGAATATTTTGGTTTTCAATACAATATCGAGGTAGAGAGGTACGATCTCCTAACTCAAAAGAACATTTTAGACTTCATCGAGGATTTTACCAATCACAGATTTTGGGGACTGGAGAGAGAGTTCGGTAGTTATTTTCCCGATATAAGTAAGTTGAAGTTTGCTTACTTCTATTCTCGTGGAGATCTTGAGCCTCATGTACTGATGGATGAAGAATTTACAACTCAGATTTATGGTGGTCTAGACAATCAAAAACGTCTTAGTCACTATACAACTCAAGCGGGAGTAGAAAGAATTCAGGCAGCTATTGACTCAGGTCGACCTTTCGATATATCATGTTTCACCGTTGCGGAACGCCCTTTCTTTAGACCTGAATCTAGCTTGGTCGTGGAGTTAATAGGTAATGTTCGTGGGGGTTTTAGGAGTGATATTAAATCTGTCGCAGTTGATACTGGGCGCAGAGCATGTAATATGTATAGACTAGAGTACCCTGGCAAAGATCAGGATAATATTTGTAGAGAGCTGGACTCTTGTGATAGCGAAGTTCGTACTTCTTTGTGGAATGAATATATAGCGACGCCTGAAAAGATATTAAGCGTTAAGAAGGTATAGGGATGTCATCTCAACTTATCATGATTTTAAAAGAATCAATTTCAGTAGTTCCTACTGGAAAATATATCTTTCAGCATAAGGGGTATCCATTATCAGTTGAGGAGCAAGCAAAAGATCTAGCCGAGGTTGTCGCCCAGTATCAAAAAAGAAAAGTTTCAGATAAATTACAGAAGACATGCGATGAAAATTTTAATAAACTTTTTCAAGTTTTTTTGGAGTCCAAAGGTAGAACGTACAACGTAGATTATTATGACATGGTGATCGTTGGTCTAAAGCCAATAATCATAAAGCTCAAGAAGTACTATGATCGCCCTAGGCCCGCTGCATTAGCCAAGAGTATGGGCATAGATTTTTTAGGTGATGAGCTCGATTCTGCCCAATCTCCGTCATATCCAAGCGGCCACACCATCCAGTCTTACGTAATGGCAAAAATGTTAAGTGATCAATTTCCAGAGCATGAAGAGAACTTGCTTAAAATAGCAGAGATAATTTCACAATCAAGGATTGATCGCGGAGTACATTTTCCAACTGATATAGAGTATGGTAAAGAAGTTGCCGAGTCTTTATTTCTTCAAATAAAAGAGGGTCTAGGCGGTGAAACGCCTCAAGACAGGCAAGTATACGATCAAATGGATTAAGAAAAGTTGAAAAACAACTAGACATCCATTAATTTATTAAATATTTAGATTAAAATAGATTCATCTATTGGGGGTTATATGCCGTATAAGTTTAAAGGTAAAAGGGACTGCACACAATCTGGTGGTTCAAAAGGCAAGTTTCAAACTGTCAAAAATGATGGATCAAAAAGATGTTATAAAACAGAAAAACAATACAAAGCGTCCCAAGCCTGGGCTCATGAATATGATGAGGCCGGCTACGGTGAAGAGATTAATGAGGATATTGCGCGAATTCTAGTTGGAGACTTTACTCTAGAAGAAGGGCAGGCTATTAATCCTAGAAAGCACTATTTGGATTCTGGTTATTCTGGTGGCGCCGCAAGAGCGATCAATTATATGACGTGGTTAAGCGACGGAATGCCAACAGCTGCAGACAATAAGCCATACGCGGATGATATAGAAAACTTTATAAATTTTAGAAATTCTTATGGGGCTTTTGAAACATTTAGTTCTGCAACTCTTTTTTCATTTCAACAAACGGGTGATTTATCGAAAGATGAAATAGAGCTAGGGAAAGGAACAAAGATTCAACTTTTAGAACCCATGAGCAATACCACCATAAATGATAATAAAGTAGCGATGAAAGGAAGAGCTGTTGGAAGTCTTATTAAGGTTAAAACCCAACAGGGTTTAGAAGGGTATCTTCACATTAATAGAATTCATCATAATCTTGCTGGGACATCTAAAGGGAAAATTAATGATGCTGAAATTGGGGCTGCAATAGAAAGCGTCGTGTTTGCAGCGATTAATGGCCTGGGAAGGGATGAGGCTTTTGAAATGGCTGTAAGAGATCCAAGAGCTGCAAAATACCCTAACGCGAGTGATTCAGAAAAAGCTAGATTTGAATCCTTAATGAAGTCGGGATATGATTCAGTGGAAAATTATTTGAGTAAAGACACTGCACCAAGCTTTTCAGATCCGGTTGACCCTCGGCCCCAAGAGGGAGAAGGTAATACTGCAGCAGTCGATGTCCCAGTAAACGCCGGCGGTCAAACTGCTGAGATTCATGTCAAGTATAATGACAAAACCAGGATGTTCGGTTTAAGAAAAGCAGATGGATCTAAGGCTTCTCCTGAGTTTACAAAAGCCAGAAATGCTGTTTTAAGTCAATATGTTCCGACTTTACCAAGCTATATGTCTTGGGTTTCTAGCTATAAAAAGAGAACTAATTTCGATCCTTATATGATAGCTGACTTAAGTAATAAAGAAGTTGAGGGTCGTTTAAGAAAGTTTGGAACGATAGAAATAGGTCCGGATTGGAATCCCATGACAGAAGCAACACCTGAGGGAGCCAGCAACGTTTTCTTAGATCCGAGAAGCTTAGTTACAAATATGCATAAGGACGGAATATTCCAGAGTGGAATTTCTTCTTTAATGCAGCTTGATCCTTTATTGCTAGCTAAGCCGCCGTTTGATTTAATACCGGGATTATTAAAGACAGACGTTGAAAACGCCATTAGACCAAATGCAGACCGTGCCCCTGGCGGCGTTTATTATTTCAACTTTTCCGGAAAGGGCTCAACCGCAACTCTTGAAGTGATGGCATTTGCTGTTGATTTAGAAGTGAATGTGGTAGTTCATAACTCAATTGAGGGTCAAAGCTCTAAATCCAAAGGTTATGATATTCAGGTAGAGGTAGGTGGGGAAACTTTGACACCTTTTCAGATTCAGATAAGCTCTTTAGCAAGAGGTAAGCCGTTACAAGTTGGGAAGACTTCTGACTTGCCAAAATTACTTAGTTTAATAGATCCCGAAAAGAGTAATAAGGTTCCGGAAAGGGTCGAGAAAGTAATAGAGGACGGACTAATTAGAAAAATGATAGAAGAATTAACTGTTATTTCTGAAAGTCAAATCTCATTAATCATTGAAGAGCTCACAGGCGCAGATAAGTCTGAGATTAAAAAGATGATTGCTAAAGAAATTGAGGGTACCGCGAATAAGAAGATGACGCAAAAAGTGTTCCAGGCTGAATTTAATAAGGAGCTTAAAAAAGCGCTCGGCGTATCATTTATTGGTGAGCCTGGAAAAATTAATAAGTTTGTCGCAGACACTATTCAGAAAGAAATAGAGAAAATGTTTAAAGATAAAGCAACTCAAAATCAAATTGGTGAAATAACAAAAGCTGTTATTAAAAAGCTTTATCGCGAACTAAGCTACTCTTCAGTTCACATCGTCGATAGAATCAAGCTCTAAAACATGCTACAAAATCTAGTCGGTAATACTCCGCTTATTGAGTTATCTTCTGGGATACTCGTTAAGCTTGAAACATACAACCCCACGGGTTCCATTAAAGACCGTATAATTTCCTATATCGTCCGGAAAGCTGTCGAGTCTAAAGAGATCAAACCCGGTATGACTCTGGTCGAAGCGACATCGGGAAATACTGGCATAGCGCTTTCTGCTATGGGATCTCACATCGGACACAAAGTTAAGATTATTATGCCGTCAAACATGTCGGAAGAGCGCAAACAGATGATGAGACTATTTGGCGCAGAGATAGTTGAGGTTGCTCCGCATGATTTTAAAGGCGCAATTGCCCTAAGGAATCAGATGGTGAAAGAAGGCTGTTGGTCTCCCAATCAGTTTGAGAATAAACTGAATATCGAATGCCACTTTAAAACTACAGCTGATGAAATATATAGACAGCTTCAAGATATGGGAGAAGTCTGGGGTGCTTTTGTTTCTGGCGCTGGTACCGGCGGAACCATGATGGGTATTCAAAAATACGTGGAATGTGAAGGGTTGGGTACTCAATTGATCTTCATGAAACCAGCTGAAAAAGAGCACGGTATCCAGGGTGTTGGCGATGGTGGAGATTATCTGTTAGATCAAAATCTATTGACTCACACTGTCGAGATTAAAACGCAAGATGCAATAAAAAAATCTAAAATACTATCTCAAAAACTTGGCATTCCTGTCGGAATATCAGGTGCCGCTAATGTACTTGCAGCAGAGTGGTACGAAAAAAATCATCTAACATATGGCAAAACAATCACAATGCTTTGTGATAGGGGGGAAAGATATTTGTCTAATGTGACTTAAACGTCTGTAAATAAGAAATTATATTTTTATAATGGAATACGCAATAATCATATTCGGACTGCTGGCTATTGGTTGTACTTGTATGCTTTTTATGACGATTACTACGTATAATAGAAAGATATCTGAAGTACATAAGGCTCTTGCCAGTTTGCACATTAAGGTTTTGGGCTTAGAGTCTGATTTAAACGTCGAAAAGAAAAAGAGCAAGACTGTAGGTTTTAAAAGTCGCAAAGTAGAGCCTGATGTTAGAAAAGAAGTGATATATAAAGTACCAAAGAAAATTACGGGTGACTTAACAATGACACATCATGGAAAATCTGCTTTGGTTCAGGCAACACTGAAGGTGAAGAAAACAGAATAATGTTAAAAAAAACACGTCCTAAGTTCATAGAAAATTCTAGGGTTCCGATTTGGTTATCATATTTGGCTCCAATTGATATATGGGCAATCAGTTTTGGTTTTTGGGTATGGTGTAGAGGCACATTGTCTGAAGCGACTAGAAGGCATGAGACAATACATTTCCAACAACAGCTGGAGCTTCTATTCGTGGGTCAATGGATCTTGTATGGCTCTTTTTGGCTGTGGGGTTTAATAAAGTATCGCGATGGAAAACTTGCTTATCGTGAAAGCCCGTTTGAAAGAGAAGCCTACAGAAATGAAATGGACATTGATTATTTAGCTTCAAGACCTAGATTTAACTGGGTAAGGTATATAAGAGGATAAGCAGTATTATGAATTTTAAGCCTGGTATGAGAGTAGTTCACTATCAACAGATGAACCGTCCTGGCGTTATTTTAGAAATAACACAGGTAAAAAGTAAGCAGTGGATGGTGGGGGGTACAACACAAGAAAGACTGGTTGCTGTTGTTAGGCATGATGACAATACCGTGTCTAATTTCTATACATCTGATCTTAGGCTAGAAGAATAGCCAAAGTCGTGCAATTACACCTTATATTTGATATAATAAAAATATAAGGAGGTGGTTGCTATGGCAGCTTGTGTTGCGATTTTTGTTTTTATTTATGGCATTATGGAGAAAGATTTTTGGTGGGCTCTGTGGGCCTGCGCAGCTTCTTTTTTCGTTGCGCTTTTAATTGAGATAATTTATGCAACAATGGCGTTCACAGCAATGTTCAGTGCAATTGAAGCCTTCTCTAATCTTGTGAGCCAAATGCTGTCATAATTCAGGTGTAAAAAAACAAATTTTCATATAAGATTTTCTTGATTATTATAATTTAAGGGTCTTATATGAAAGTCTTTACATTCGATGATAATATAGGTTCGGTTGAATACGTCAAGCACGATGGCGATGATTTAACTGTTGTAAATGCAGCCAGGGTTTCTTTTGGCGCTCATAAGGAAAATATAGATGATAAAGATATTAAGCTCATTAATTACCTTATGTCTCATGGGCATACTAGTCCTTTCGAGCATTGTGGTATTACGTTCCGCTTCGTTACTCCTCTTTTCATAAGAAGCCAACATCATCGTCATCGCACTTGGTCGTATAATGAAATTAGTAGACGCTATACATCAATAGATCTACAGTTTTATGAGCCAAAGGCATTTCGTTCGCAACATAAATCTAATAGACAGGCTAGCACTGATAGTCTAATAAACCCAGACACTAGCTCAGCGACTTTACGATTATTACCTACCGCGTCTTATCCTGCTAGTGCAGCAGTGGCTGATCATCATAAAAAATCTTTAGAATTATATAACGTGCTTATTGAGAAAGGTGTATGTCGTGAACAAGCGCGCGGAGTATTACCACAAAATTTATATACACAGTATTACGGTACGGTAGACTTACATAACCTTTTAAAGTTTGTTTCTTTAAGAATTCATGAAGGTGCGCAATGGGAAATACAGCAGGTTGCAAAAGCTTGCCTACAAATTACTGAGCAATTTTTCCCTCATTCAGTGGAGGCTTATAGAAAACATAAGGGCGATATATGAGGTTTTTACTTATCTTTATTTTCTTATTGGTTGCTTGTGAAGACAAGACTAGCCCAATAGGTCAATCAGGCGGAGCAGGTGCTGATGCACGTTTAATATTGGATAATCAAGATGCCGGACAAGAGGCAGATGTATATATCTTGGACTATCAACCACCCCCACCCCCTCCGGAACCTGAGCTAACTCGTGAAGAGCGGTGTGCTCAAACTTCTGTAGAAGAAACGCAAGCATATTGTTCATGTTTCCCAGACTGCTGTGATCGTCAACGATGGTATTGTCCTCCCAACCCAAGGCAAACAATAGACGTAATGCAAGTTATTCTAGAAGTTTGTGATGAAAATAAGCAGCGTTGTGAGTTTGGGGCTGATCCTAATTGTCCTCCACCGGAAATCATATCACGAAGTGAGTGTGTGACTCAATGGGAGTGCCCACCTGGGACAAGCGGAGAGTTCATTAGATGGTTTGAGTGTCAACTTGAAGATGGTTCCCTGGGCCAGCAACAAATAATATGTGATAAAGGAAGTTTGAGGCATCTGCCATGCCAGCCCTGCGATCCAGAATCTTGCGACGGCGAAGATAACGATTGTGATAATTTAATTGATGAAGGATTTTTTCCATGTGAAACTGCGTGCGGACCCGGGGTAGGGTTGTGCGTAGAGGGAGAAGTGACTCAATGTAACGCTGAAGAGCCTGGCGAAGAGCGTTGTAATTTCGAAGATGATGATTGTGACGGTGCAGTCGATGAGGGCCAAAGGAACGCATGTGATGAGTGCGGACCACTACAGCCAGACATCTGTGATGGTATTGATAATGACTGCGACGGGACAGTCGACGAAGAGTTAATTAGGGAATGTGAAACAGCTTGTGGGCGTGGGATTGAAACTTGCGACGGCGGTAACTGGATATCCTGTACTGCAACACAACCGGTTGACGAAGAATGCGACGGCGAAGATAATGATTGCGACGGAAGAATAGACGAACAACTAGAATGCTTATGTACTATTCAAGATGTTGGAAACCTTATGCCCTGCTCAGAGCCTCCTTTGATTTGTGGTCAAGGGTTCAAGACGTGTGAGTGTGTAGATCCAAATTGTACAGAAATGAGGGTAACTGACTGCGCAGCACTATGTACATATGTCCCTATGCCCGAACCACCGATTTGTGATCCAAGAGTCGGTATTGCTTTAGAGCAAGAAGAGTGTAATAATTTTGATGAAGATTGTGATCAAAATATAGACGAAAACTTAAGTCAGGCATGCTATACTGGTGAGCCTGAAACTTTATTGGTTGGCGTTTGCGTTCCCGGAGAAGTATATTGTGATCGCGGGACTTGGGGTAATGATCGTAATGGGCGTTTTGAACCCGGGTATTGCTTGGGAGAGGTGACCCCGCAGGAAGAAATTTGCGATGGTGCGGATAATGACTGCGATGGAATAGTTGATTATGGCGAGGAAATTAGAGAGACTGATATACTTTTCATTGTAGACTGGTCAGGTTCTATGGATCAAGAAATCGAGGCAGTCAGGATTGCACTTAATAGATTTGCAACTCACTTTGCAGCAGAAGAACCACTTCAATGGGGCTTAATAGTTGCGCCTAAAGAAGCACCTCGTGGAGATGACGAGTTATTAGTTCTTGTTTCTGATATTTCTCCTTTTGATCAATTTTTAGCAGCTTTTGCAGCTTTAGGCGCTGAGGGTATGGATACGGGGAGTGAAATGCTTTTAGACGCAATTTATTTAGCTGTAAGAAATATTTCAGGTGCAGCTAACGTGGATATTGCAAGTACGACATGGTGGAGAAATACAGGATCACTACCAGAGAAAGAAAACTTTAATATCAATTGGAGGCCAACTTCGGAAAGAATTGTGATTGTATTTAGCGATGAAGTAGAGCAATCATATCTTAGAGATTTAAATGATCCGGAAGGGCCAAATCGACCAATAACGAAAGCAATAGTTGAAGACGCAGTTCGAGCAGGAATAAACTTAAAAGTTTATGCATTTTCCGATGGCGGGTTTGGGGTTCAAGGTAGATTTTGGGAGAGCTTAACCCTGGCTGGGAACGGTGCTTTATTTGATTTGACGTCAAACGCAGTTAGCATGTATAATGATCTAATGTCAATAATCGATGAAGCTTGCTTACCAAGAGATCAACCGGTTGAAGAGCAAGGTGCAATGAACTTTTCTGATTCTAGCTATACATATGTGAGCATGTATGATTATAACGTGTCTAAATATCATTATGACTATAAGAACAAAATATGTAGATGAAAATTAAAACTTTGGATTTACACATGGTACGTCATGCGTATGTAGATGATAAGGTGAGGGAATTTTTAAATTTCGCCGACCTACCAGTTAGAATTATTACTGGTAGGTCTAAGCAAATGAGGGAGATTGTACTGGCAATTATTAATGAATATGAGTATGAATTTCATTTTGAAAGTGCCCATAATTTTGGCGCTTTGATTATAAGTGATATTAAACGCTAAAGCTTTCACCGCATCCACAAGTTCTCTTGGCATTTGGATTAATAAACTTGAAGCCCTTACCAGACAATCCGTCTATATAATCAATTTCAGTCCCCATTAAGTAAAGGTAGCTTTTGGGATCCACGTATATGGTTACTCCTTCACTTTCTATTACGCGATCTTTTTCTTGTTTTTCGTAAACGAAATCTAAATAGTAGCTAAACCCAGAGCAACCTCCGCCTTTAACACCTGCCTGTAATCCCAATGGTGTCTTTTCTTTGTTTTCCATAATTTGTTTTACTTTATTGCTAGCATTTTTTGTTAACTTAATCATCTTAGTCTCCTTATAGAATAGTTATAACTGCTCAGGAGGATTTTTACATGGCAACAACAGTTACAAAAACGACTTTCACTAGTAGAATTTTGGAATCGATCACAATCAATGGCCAGCAACAGCAGGTTTATACAATGCTTTCAATCCCAAATGTCACCGACTATAGTCATAGAATTATGTCTGTAGCTACGACTGCCACAACTCTTCTAACTCTCGCAGCCGCCGACGCGGGCGGTGCCATTGACAAAGTAAGAATGCAATACGTTAGACTAACTAACTTAGATGACGCCAATGATATTCAATTAACATTTACTCTTACAAGTAGTCATACTTACGAAGTTGTTCTAGGTCCAAAAAAGACCCATATGCTAACCCATAAGCAAGGTGACGTAACTACGGGTGGTGATGTAACCCTTGAAGACATTGTGTCGATTAAGGGTACAGCGTCAACAGCTGCAAGCGATTTAGAGATATTTACTGTTTCCACTTAACATTAATGTATATGTAAAACTATAATTCCAGATATAGAATCATTAATGATATTGGAGCACCTTAATGAAAAAATCTAGAATTGAATTACGTGAAATAGCAATAAAAAAAGAGCGCGCGACGCCACTTCCGTCTGGGGCATTAGTCGTTGAGACAGGTGAGCATACTGGAAGATCTCCCAATGCGAAGTTTATAGTAAAAGATGATAGCGTTAAAGATAGTATAGATTGGGCATATGTAAGGGGTATGGACCCAAAGGTGTGGGAAGAAATAAAAGGGGATTTTTTCGCTAGTGAAAATTTTAAGAAGGGTTTATTCGAATCTTCTGTTTATGCCGGCCATAAAGATTTTGGAGGGATTAGCGTTAAGATTCATTGCGAGCTAGCTTGGCATTCAATCGCATCATTAAACATGTTCCAAGAAATTGATGATTGTGATAAATACGATTTTTCTCTTTATTATGTACCGTCATTTACCGCAGAGCCTTTTGTATTAATTTCTTTTGAGGATGGATTAATAATAATTTCTGGTACACAATACGCAGGAGAAATGAAGAAAAGCGTATTCACTATTTTAAACCATATATTACCAGAAGAAAATATATTTCCGATGCATTGCTCTATTAATTTAGACTCTAATCTAGAAAGCCCAACGGTGTTTTTTGGATTATCTGGAACCGGTAAAACTACATTATCAGCAGATTCAAATAGGAGATTAATTGGTGATGACGAACACGGTTGGTCAAGTTCGGGTCTTTTTAATTTTGAAAATGGTTGTTACGCAAAGGTCATAAACTTAAGCCAAGAGGACGAACCAGAGATCTGGTCAGCATGTCAAAAAGAGGACGCTGTTTTAGAGAACGTAGTTTTAAAAGGCGATGGTACCTTAGATTTTTTTGATAATTCAAAAACAGAAAATACAAGGGCGTCATATCCAATATCATATATTGAAAATTCTGTCTCAAGTAAAAGCACAAAGCTCCAGCCCAAAAATGTTATTTTATTGACGTGCGATGCATTTAGTGTACTACCAGCAGTGGCAAGACTAACACCGGAAGAAGCGTGGAAATTTTTTATTATTGGATATACTTCTAAAATCGCTGGAACAGAAAAGGGGATAAATGAGCCAACAGCAACATTTTCACCTTGTTTTGGATTACCTTTTATGACAAGAAAACCAAAAGAATATGCAGATATGTTAAAGAAGAATTTAGAAAATTCAGATATAAATTGTTGGATGCTAAATACCGGGTGGAATAGAGGACCCTATGGGGTGGGAGAGAGAATTTCTCTAGAAGACACTCGAGATATCTTAAATAAGATTTATGATGGTACATTGGCAAAACTAAAGACTTTTGAACATAGCTACACAGGATTGAATATTCCTTTAGATGTTACAGTGGACTTGACATTATTGAAGCCGGAGCTGGGGTGGAATAATATAAAGGAATATGAGAGCGTATGTGGCAATTTGTTGGATAATATGCGCAGCGTATTGTCAAATTTAAGCATTTAAATTTAATTGAAAAACTATTAATAAACAAATATTATTTTTTTATATGGAAATACAACCAGGCGATATTGTTAAGAATAAAGATGGAAGGGTCGGTATTGTTTTAAGCATTGATGAAAAAAAGACACCAGAAAGGCGTTGTTTGGTTCTTTTAAGGGGAAAACCAGCTAATATTTTATTGAGAAACTTGTTTAAGGTTGATCGACGTTGATGCCTTCCATACAATACGAAAAGCATTCGTATATTCTGTTTGCGTAAGACACACAATAAACGTCATAAAGATCCCATTTTTCTTTTTTACTAAAGCTAAGAGGGCGTCCCTTCTTGGCGACCACAAGAAGAGTTTCATCTTTAAATAATTTGCTATATCCCCTAAAGTCATTCCAGCCTGGATATGATTCAATATCGATTTTTTCATATAGCTTAATAAAATCACCTTCGGTGGGCGCAAGAACAAGGCTTTCAGGACTAACACTTTTATTAAAGTTCAGCTTTACTAATGTCCCGGGTATTAGAATCATATTTTGAAAGGCAAGCTATGGTAAGTACTAAGGAATTTCTTAAAATTGTAGAAAACGCTAATAGATGGAAACATGATATTAATTATAGCGTGAATCCACTAAAGTATGAGGTAACAGATGATTGCGGTGGTATGTACACATGTGAACCATATAAAACAAAGTTATTAAAACTTTGGCGCTTTTCAACACCGGCTGCCTCAAAGGAAAGCTCTAAATCAATTAAAGGTATGTTTTTTGATTATCTAAATGAAGGTGATTTCGTTGGGGCAGACCTGGCTCTAAAGTATTTACGTGCTGGATCCATTAGAGATGCAATTCCAAAGAAGTCTAAAAAATATTTTAAGTTAGCCTACAAAGAGATTAAAGATAATATAAAGTATTTTTCTTTAAGAAAAGAATTTGAGAAAAGAAAAAACCAAGAGCAGGAGCGATATGGAGAAAGGTGATCTAGTATTATTTCGTAATAGTGCTAATACTATGCCAAGCGCTTCAGATAACGTTGGTTTAATTATTGAGGTACAAGCCAGGGGTCCGGTGCCAGGAGCATATGTTCTTTGGCCGGATGAAGAAAGAGCGGAATGGATAAAAATCGAAAGCCTCGTAAAAGTTGAAGCGGTCGTTTCTCGATAGTACACCCCAAGGTGTCTCTCTCGAATCGTCCACTATATTTATAGGCGCCCAACAAAAGGGTGAACAGGAGGTCAATGTTGAATTGGCAGGCAGCGATTCCGATAATAGCGTTAGGGATAATGCTAAGCATAATACTACTCAAGGCGGTAGGGATTTAAACTACGACAAGCCTATTGAAGTACTTACGGAGTGGTTGGGAGAAATGGGGTGGACGGTACAATGGTATTCCTCGGGTGATCACATAGATGCCGCCACTCTCGCTACTCGATTAGTTACAATAAACAAACGTCAAATCCCACGACATCGCTACTATTCTCTTCTACACGAGTGCGCCCACGTCGACCTCCTGGCAGGCCCTCCAGAGACACGAAGCGGAGAACCCCATGGTTACCTTGACTTGTGGTACGCAACCGTCAACGAGAGGACCCTGCGCCACCGTGTTGCCGTTGTTATCGATGAAATTAAAACATGGGAACACGGAATCAAGCTGGCGCATAAATTGGGCCTAGGCGTGGACAAGCTAAAATATATGGATTTTAGAAATCGTAATCTGAAAAGCTACTTCGAGTGGGCTCTTGAAAGAGATGATGAAGACGTAGATGGAACCCAAGGTAGGTGAAATATGGCAATGGCATCGTGATGACTCTGGATGTCAAGAGATCTATGGGCCCGGAATTGTTATGGGAATTAAAGAGGGATATGAGTATAATAGCCAAGAGTATTTTGTCACATTCCATTTTGCCAATAAAGGGATCATGAATATCCCGATCCCAATGGTTAAAAGGTTCATGTACTTAATAACTTGATTGAAAACTTCACTAACTACAATTATAATTTCTAAAAGAAAGGAAACCTCCCTATGAAGAAATTTGGTCTGATTGTAGCTGATCCACCTTGGAGTTTTAACGACAAGCTTAAGTATGAAAAGCAGGACGCGACGGTCCGCGGGGCGGACATGATGTATCCAACGCTATCGATTCCTGCTATAGCCGACCTGCCGGTTGGAGAATTGGCCGCTGAGAATTCGCTGCTAGCCCTCTGGGTCCCTTCAAGTCACCTAACCAATGGTCTAAAGGTTATGGAGGCCTGGGGTTTCACGTACAAACAGCTATGGATTTGGGCGAAGACACAAAAGCATGATCGGAGTAAGCTTGCATTTGGGATGGGTCGCCTGGCTCGCAACTGTCATGAGCCTTGCCTGATCGGCATTAAGGGTAAGTACACAAAGGAATTGGCAAACCGAAGCCAACGTAATGTATTCCTACATCCGTCTCTTCCGCATAGTAGCAAGCCAGAAGATCTCCAAAATAGTCTAGACACCATGTTCCCCGAGCGGGCTGGTCTAGAAATTTTCGCGCGCCGAGCAAGGCTCGGATGGACATGTATTGGAAACGAGTCGCCGCAAACGATGGGTGAAGATGTTCGGGATAGCCTGAAGACTCTTTTAGAAGGTAAGCCTATCGAAGACGATCCGCTACCATGGTAATTGGATAAATTTAATGGTTGAGGAATTTAAAAGTTTCAGAAAGTGCGGGCAATGTACTGTCTGTTGCGTTGAACTTGAAATTCCTGTATTACAAAAACCAGCGAAGCAACGATGTGATAAATTAACACGAACCGGTTGTAGCATATACGCTGATAGCCCGAGCGTGTGTAAGGGGTTTCAATGCGTTTGGTCTGAAAAAATGCTACCTAATTCAGCTCGGCCTGATAAGTCTGGAATATTTGCATATCGTCATGACTCACAGTGGGGACCAGCTCTTTCTTTAGTCGAGTTAAGGTCTGGCGCATTTATGAGAAACGCTAAAAATATTAATAAGCTTCAGGTTCTTGTTGATAGGAATGGTTGGGCTATGATCATTACAGACTCAAAAGGGCAACAGGCTGCTATGGTACCAGAAGAATAATGAAAAAAACAAAAAAGAAACCTGCAAAGAAACCTGTTAGAAGAAAAAAGTCGAAGTCAACGACCAAGCGTGTGCCGTCTATTTTAGAGTACGCAGGATATGAAATTGGTCAAGAGGTTTGGGTTCGAACTGATCCTTACGGAACAGAAGAGTGGGCATTCGGTACCATACTGGAATTTCATCCAACAGATACTACTGAGCCCTCATTTTCATTATTTGATAAAATCAGAAAAAGATTCGCTGTAGGTGCTATTTCAAAAATTGCAGAGTCTCCGCCCAAGAGATGGATGGGGAAGCTAAGGTAGTGAAAATACCACCAGTTGGCTCTATTTATCGCTTATTCAATCGTAGAAAGCGATCCATATTTATAAAAGGAGGTGAAGGATTGCAGGAACTACCTTTTAAAATTAACGATAGAGTACGTTGTCGTGGGTTTGAAGGTAAACTGTATCCCGGAACCGTTTTAGAATGTAATTGGACGAATGCAGGATACGCTCGTTTTATTTTAGTGAGAGTAAAGCTTGATAATATCAGGGGAGAAACTCGCGTAAATTGGAGCTTATTTCCTGATCGCGTTTGTTTGTTAAAGGAGGAATGATGTCTTCTGAAGTAAAGAATGCTGAGGTTTTTGATTTTACCGCACATAGAATGCGTAAAGTTATTCTCAATACAAAGAGAAACCCAAAGAAAACCCAGGCCGAAGTTAAAACATTGGAAGCATGTTTAGAGCTGTATCTCGCGCAGACAATACAGATTAGTTGGGTTGATGGTGAACCCTATATGCAGTTACATGAATCAAGTGCGCTCGATGAAGAAGGTCTTAAGGAAAAATTCAGTCAGCTTATAAATGGAATTTAGTATGCAAAAGGGCGCATCCCTTCCACCAGATTATGAGACAGACCCATGGGTTGCTGCTTTCATTTGCGAACTGCATGCAATGTTCGGGACTCCTGTAACTGGAACAGTCTGTACAAACAAGGAAGACAAATTACAATATTTATGGGCAAGGATTGGAATTGCTAATGCGTTGTCATTGCATGAAAATTTATGGCGTCCATTGAGGAAAAAAATTGATCCTCAAGTCGCTGCAGACGCATTTGCAAGAAGGTACCATATGATCACCAATAAGATGGTAGTTGAACAAGTGCCGTTTTTTTCCCCAAGGGGTGAAACCAAAGCTTTAGTTTCGCCTTCATAGTTAAATGACCTAGGAGCTTTATGAATTTTTCTAGAAAATTAAAAAGAAATCAAATGAAGAAGCAATTAAAAAACCTTAAAAAGGTGTCAAAAGGCATAACGAAAAGAATGGATTCGTTAGGCGATAACTGTAGAGCATGTGGAAAAGAGTTTGACAATAGAGATTCAGAAGCTTTAGCTTCATGGGTTGTTTATGTTGTTGATGGCGATCCTAGACTTATTTGTCCCGCCTGTAAGCAAAAGATAGACGAAATGTCGAAAGAGGAGGAATTTGAAGATGCTAGAATTAACGCGCCAGGAGGCATCGAAACTTAAGTCAACTTTAAACTGGGTACTCGACGCAACGCTTGGCGGTCAAGAAGAAAAGATTATGATTGAAAGAATTAGAGATAAAATATCGAATATTCTTAAGTCAGATCCGAGAAGGCAAAATATTACGCTAGTTTTAAGCGAGGAAAATGAAGTTAATTAGAGATAAGAAAATACAGCAAATGTCTGCTGGGGAATCTTATGTTATTAAAAAATTAACCAAGCCAGAGTTTATTCTGTATGTAAAAAAAGAAATTCCAGAACTATTTGCAGAAGCAGTTAGCCAAAAAAGTACAGAGAAATTTGCAGATATTTTAGAAATGATTAACAACGTTTGTGAGGTCCTTAATATGGACTGGTATGAGTGTTCTAAGATAAAATCTAATAAACGATGGGAGTTTGGAAAGTACAGCTTTATTGTCGCGGAAAAGACTGATTTAATTGATTGAGCAACACTGTTTGTGACTCAAATACGAGATCCTCTTCATTATCTGGGTATTTAATTAAAAAAAGCCGGTCAGTTTCATTTTGTACTGTATATATTTCTATAATCCTAGCTGTACGATTGATTGAATTGATTATTATGTATTCATTTTCTTTTGCTCTAACGTACATGGCATTTATAAATATTGGAGAATTTTGATGTTTAGTTATTTTTTGGTATCATATATTAGTCTAGTTATGACTAATGGCTCTATGTGCTTACCTGATACACCTATTATAGAAGAAAAAGCAAGTTCGGATTTTATGCCGGCTGTTATCTACGCAGATCCTAATGAAGTAAGAGCTTTAGAGGCTGCCAATACTCAAGTCGAACTAGACTCTGGCGTTAAAGCAGATGTTCAAGTATTCATGGTTAAAAGATGAAAAGAGAGATAGTTACGAGCACTTGTGAGTGTTGTCAAATAAAAATGATCGGAGTATTATACAAGTCTATAAGTAATGATCCATATTTATTTGAGTGTATTCTTTGCAACCCCAGGGAGTTCGAGCTAACTTATGAATCAGATAGAAGTAGGGGATCTTGTAACTCATCGAATGAGCAAGGTTCAGTTATTCAATTTTGATATTCCACGAAGACCCAGTTCTTTACCTGGGATCGTTTTAGAGATAAATCACGATAAATTATTAATTTTATGGGAAACCTATACAGAGTGGGTTGATCTTGCTTATTTATTAAAGATAAGCAGGGTTAAGTAGTGAAAAAGAAACTATCAGTTTTTTTCTTTGAGGGCCTATTATTGAATTATCCAGAGGGTAATTTACGAGAAGAATGGCTAAAAGATCCAGAGTGCTTATATTACCCCAACGTTTCAGATATTCCTGGCCCAGATGCTTGGGATCAATTTGCTTGCTCGTTTTTTCGTCGTGAAATAAATGAATTGAAAAGTGATGTTATTTTAATGACTGGAATTGAAGCTCAAGAAAATAGAATAGAAAGTAGAATAAAGCAACTTATTAAATTTTTAGGTGTTGAAATTGACACAGTAATAAGAAAAGACCCAGGTGAAGAAACTTTTAAGTTTTGTATGTCTAAATTGGGCTATCACCTAAGTTGTATGAAGGACACAAAAGCTTCATATAATGAGATTAATTTATATCTAAATGATCTAGAACTAGCAAAGGATATAGCTGACTATATTATTACTGAATTTTCTATCACTACAATTGTACATGATTTATACTCGAGTTAATTTTGGTATATATTTATTGAACACAGGAGCGAGTATGAAAAGAAGATTACGCGAGCAAGAAGTAGTTATAGTTCAAGCAGGCGAGGCTCATAATGAAGCCCTAGAGTCTTGTTTAGCACAGATAAATAGTATGTTAAGAGCTATGCACCTTTGGTTTCATGCAGCTCATAATACGGTTTATGGTATGCCTTTTATGGGTGATCATAAATTGTACGAAGAAATCTATGAGAATATCCAGAACGAAATAGATGACTTTATAGAGCGCTCGATAGGTTTAACACGAAATCAATCTATGGGTTGCCCTATCAAGATTACCGCTGCAGCTGAAAAAATGTTGGCTGCATTACCCTCACCATCAGCTCTTGAGGGCTGTGGGATTTCTGAGACTGGTAGAGATATTGTGGAAGCCTATTTAGAGCTTTTAGAAATAACTTATGAGAAGCTAAGTGGCTCCGGCCATATGTCACTAGGGCTGGATGATCTAATGTCATCCAGCGCCAATACTCACGAAAGATATTTCTACCTCCTAAACCAAAGAGCAACAAAAAATCGATGAGTGAAAATTTTAAAGATCAAATTTCCGAAGCAGCAGAAAGATTGACTGCTGGCGCAAGCCCAAAAAAGCTCTTGGAAGAATATGCCACAAGACTAGATTTACATCATGCGTTTTTCATTGTAACTCAGGCTCAAATTCTTTCTAGAAAAGATAAGTAGTTTTGTGTAATTTACCCCAGATTAAGATATAATATAAAAGTATTCAGTTGGAATACATGTAGTGCGTGCTTCTCGGTAAGAGAATATTATACGATAAAGGGAACCTAGTTGTGACGTTCCAGCACGCGGAGCGTTTCAAGATTCTCTAAAAATAGTAACAGGTGAACGAGTCGTTTTACTAGGAGCGCTCAAGTAACCACCCATTTTTTTGGATAAAATATGCCACATAGACTCGCTCCAGATGATATAGGGACAGTTTTGGCAGAACTACAGGCTGGAATAATTCCTACAAGCATCTTTTTGAATAATCATATTGAAAAAAAAGACCCATTTGCTGGTATGAGCAAAGAAGAATCTAGAACAATGAAGAGAAAATGGCGTAAACTTAAAAAGAAATTTGGCGTTAAAAACAAATCTCTTACTCATCAAGCAGCCACAGTGAGATTTCACTTAAGGAAAAGCAATTAATGAAATTAGTCGAATTTTTGATTATGGAAAATCTCCCGCTAAATGGTAGCTATTTGAGGATCGAAGAACTAAAGAAAAATGTGATGTCTGATTTTTTTTCTATAAAAAAACAGGCAAAACCAGATATATTTGAAATAGCTTTAGAAAAGCTTGACTCGAAACAATGCGTTTTTATCAATAAAGGAACAAAATCAATTGCAGCAACACAATACGGAATCAACAAATTTAGTCAATCATAGATATAATAGAAATAGTATTACTGTGGGAGACTCAGTTGTTGTAAATATTGGGAAGAAATATATCGCAATTGTGAAGGGACTGAAGTTAGATAATAAAAATAAAAAAATATTTGCTTATCTAAAGGTATTTAGCGATGGACTCCCAACAAGGGTCGACGTTTCTGATTGTAAAATAGCTAAGAACGACATATAAGGCTTAACCGCCTCGGCTGGCTGGTGGTTAGGAGGCGTCTTATAAGCGTCTTGAAGCAGGGTTCAATTCCCTGGAGGCGGACTAATTTTCCCATAGGGGCCTGTAGCTCAGTGGTTAGAGCACCCGGCTCATAACCGGACGGTCCTCGGTTCAAATCCGAGCGGGCCCACTATTTATTTTTAGCTTTGCAATAGGAGAAAATTGTGGGAAGAACAGTAATACGCGCTGATGGTGTTGAAGAAGATACGCTTGAAGACAAAGACGGTGACACCAAAGTTCAGGTAGAAGAATCATCTGACGAAGATAAAATTAGATTCGATACTGCAGGTACCGAGCGTATGATCATCACAGATGCTGGCCTAGTTGGGATAGGAACATCTTCACCAATATCAGAGCTAGACGTTGCTGGCAAAATATCAATCACATCTGAAAACTCAACACCATCCCAACCGGCAGATGGTAAAGGTTATCTATATACTAAGTCTGATGGTAAGCTGTACTGGCGATCATATGATTTATCTGAGACTGATTTAACAGCTGGTGGATCGAGTGGTATATCTCACGATGGAAGTACAGCAGATGGTGTACTAACATACAAGGATGCAGATGAAGCCACGGTAGAATCGAATATGACGTTTGATGGTAATACCTTAACGGTCTCTGGAAATGTTTCTAGTAACTATGTCGCAATTCTCGATAATGATCAAAGTTCGGCTGGTCATGTCTTAAAACTCTTAACTGATGGTAACGGTTCCGGTAGTCGGATTCTAGAAATGGAAGACGGCGATGGTGACGTTGTGTTCCGTGCCCGAGCCGATGGGCGGTTTGGGTTTGGGCCAGATGGCGTAAGCAGTATGGGCGCTGGTACATTTGTGGTGGGCATTGATAATTCATCTCATACCGCTGATATAGCTATATCCCAAAGGCTACAACACCTTGGAGACAGTAATACATATCTAGATTTTCCAGCTGCTGATCAAGTCCAAATTGTAGTTGGTGGTGTAGATATGCTTCATATTACTGAAGATGACAGTCAGGATAAAATTGTCTTTAATGAAGGTGGGGCAGATGTTGATTTTATAATAGAGTCACCTAATGAAACAAAAGCTTTATATCTCCACGCTGGAAATGAAGTACTTCATATTAATCATGGCGAATCAAATTTCCAAACAAAAATTCATAATACAAATGATTTAGCGCTTACAGTAAATTCCACTGGGGTAGTCCTAAATGATGATGGTCATGCTACAAACGATTTTCGTGTAGAAAGTGATAACAATGATCACATGTTATTTGTAGACGCTGGCGCTGATAAAGTTGGTATAAATGATAATGACCCTATATCTGAATTATCTGTTGCTGGCAAGATATCGATAACAGCTGAAAGCTCTACACCATCTGCCCCAGCAGATGGTCACGGGTGGCTTTATACTAAGTCTGATGGTAAAATATATTGGCAGTCAAATGATGTGTCTGAAACTGATCTAACAGCTACCGGATCGGGCGGAAGCTCATCAGAGTCCAATGTTACGTCAACTCTTACATATGATAATGCTGCCTTTGATCTAGGTACAAGTACTTATACAGCGAAGGATACAGTCATATCGGCGCTAGCAATTGCTGCTAATAAAACTATTACGGGCGTATCTTTTGAAATTCCTGCAGCGTGGACGTTAAATAGTGGTACAGCCAGCGGAGAGATGCAAATTAAAATTGGTGATGTTTGGTACAAACCCCAATACTACACAGAGTCGTATGGGTATATCTCCGAGTCAGGTTATTGGTTAAAAAACCACACTACAGGAATTTACGGTTTTGTAGGTAGTAGGCAATCAAGTACGAGTTCGGGAGTAGCGGTTACCGTAAAGGTTAAGGGTGTCACTAATGATACATCGAATAGCGGCGGATATTTAACTGCCGGATCTATAAAAATAACAATCTATTACACCTAAGGAAGTAAGATGATTACAGGAAAATTATTCGGAGGCTTAGACGTTATTGGAGAAGCTATTTTGTTAAAAGAATTGCCCAATAACGAAGTTGTGATATTAGTATTAGAGCTTCCTTCGCCAATAGGGGCTATGAATATGAATCAACCACACGAATGTAAGACTACTTCTTGGAGGGTGCTTAGTGCTGATACTGCTCAAGAAAATGTACTAACTTACGTACCTAACTAAAAGCAATAGGAGAAAAAAAATGGCGAGGCAATCAAGAATACCAGGAAAGACTAAAAAGAAAACGCGACAAGGCAATGGAAAGTATAGCAAATTTTCTCAAAAAGGAAGTCAATCTACTGGGGGTGGTAAAACGCCCAAAGGCTACCGCAAAAGATATCGTGGGCAAGGTCGTTAATGGCATATTCAAAAAAAGTATTAGACCATTATGAGAATCCGCGCAATGTTGGAACTCTTAATAGGGACGACACTAGTGTTGGCACTGGCCTTGTTGGTGCACCAGCTTGTGGTGATGTAATGAGATTACAGATCAAGGTTAGCGAAAACGGTATCATCGAGGATGCTAAATTTAAAACGTACGGTTGTGGTTCTGCAATAGCATCATCTTCATTGGTCACAGAGTGGATAAAGGGAAGATCTATAATCGAAGCTCAAGAAATTAAGAATATAGATATAGCGGATCATCTTTCACTTCCGCCTGTTAAGATTCACTGCTCTGTTTTGGCTGAGGATGCAATAAAGGCTGCAATTCAAGATTATAAAGATAAGCAAAATAATAATTAGATTTTGTGATTTATAGAGCTACCCTTAAGAAACCCTGGAGATCTCATAGGGGAAAGCTGTACCCATCAGGTTCCACTTTCGAGTTAAGCAAAAGGCTAGAAGACATAAACTCATCTATATATAATTTCAGTGCCCCTGGTATAGGATACGGAATAGTTGTATTACCTAATCGCATTTTCGAAATACCCTCTGAAGGAGAAAGACATATCCGCAAACTAAGAAAAGAAATGATAGATGAACATATAAGAAAGACATCTAATCCATTTATAAAAAGAAAAGATTGATTAAATTTATTAATCATGGAGAGGTGACAGAGCGGTCGAATGTACCGGTCTTGAAAACCGGCGTAGTGAAAGCTACCGTGGGTTCGAATCCCACCCTCTCCGCCAATATGGAGATATCATGCCAAAGACTATAGTGAAAGCATATCAGGTAGAAGAGACTGCTCTTCAAGATAAAGATAATGATACAAAGATCCAAGTGGAAGAATCTGCTGATGAAGACAAAATAAGGTTCGATACCGCTGGAGCAGAGCGTATGATTATTGATAATGTGGGGAATGTTGGGATCGGTACGTCAAGCCCGGGTACTCTACTTTATATCCACGGGGACGCTCCAGTGGCTACAGTGCGTAGAGATAATAATGCTGACACTAGCGCTATTCAATTTCAGGGAGCTGCAGGGTATATCGGAGCCTATGTAAAATTCCTGGCAGATGAAAGCGGCTCTGGTGGGACTAATAATGATTTGGCTTTAGGCACCGGAGCAACAGTCGCCGAAAGGGTACGGATCAGGGGAGATGGCAAGGTTGGTATTGGTACAACATCTCCAGCAACAGAGCTACACATCAATGGCAGTCTTACTTTTACTGAAAGAAGCTCTGATCCCGCAAATCCAGCTGAGGGTAATTGCGTATTGTGGATGTCTAATGGGTCTGGATCTGGTGATGATGGAGATATTATGATAAAAATTACAGCTGGCGGTTCCACAAAAACAGTTACTTTAGTGGATTTTAGTTCTTCTTAAAAGAAATTCAAGATTTTGTTTATGCTGTAAGCTCTAGGTCCCCATATTTAAGATCATGAGGGTCATTAAATACTTAATGATTGTTTCAATCATTTTGTTACCAAATATGAACGCTTGCTATCATCAGAATGTTACGAGCGCAATCGTTGAAGTAGATTGTACAAAAATATCACATGTACCAAAAGCGATACCAGGAACTCCAAATATCTCTATTAGCTCATCGCACTGTAAAGACTACCAATTTAATTTAAGATCTATTAAGTTAGCTTTGGATATATTTGTGCAAGAGTATTCATCTTCGTTTGACATAACGGAAGACGAAGCGTGGCTATTATTAAGCGGTTTGCATATTGAGGTAAGCGCCATCCCCAGAACAGTTAAGGCTGCGTATACTGTGGATGGTAAATTATTAGAGGGGGACGTACCGGTTAGCGGATTAGCGCTAAATAAAAACCTAATATGGGTTGAGATAAAAACATCTCAAATTTGGTCGTCTGCTTTAGTTCATGAATTAATCCATACAATAATATGGAGAAAGAATATAGTCCACGCTGATCCTGATCATGAAGGAAAAGAATTTTCTGGCTGGACAAAAAAGCATACAGAGTTAATAAAAAGAATAAACAAAATTTTATTAGATGCAGAAATATAGAAGGAGCAAAAATGCCAATTTATAAATTTAAGTGTGATAGCTGCGGCTACGAGTTTACAGTAATAAGAAAGATGTCTGATGATGGAGATGTAGTGTGTGAAAATTGCTCATCAACATTAACGAACAAATTAGTTGCTAAAACATCATTTACACTTAAGGGGGCCGGGTGGTATAAAGACGGATATTCTGGTAAAGCGAAACCTAATACAACTTAACTCTATATTTAAAGGCATGGGTAGTAATATAGTATCAATTTCTATTTATACGAATAATCAAAGAGTAAAATTGACACCAGATACTGATGGCATGTTTTTAGTTCCTAATTCAAAAACTAATTCTTTTTCAAAGCCATTAATAAAGGTTACAGCTGTTCAATTAGTTAGTCATCCAAAAATAAAATACATGGATCCTGTTCTGACTCTTGATGACGGTAGCAAATTGAGGGTTTTTCAAGGTGGTGATCCAACTGCAATATTAACATTGGCAATTTCTTTACTTGAAAAACATGACAAAAAATTTAAGAAAAAGATACCTGTATTTTCAAAATCAATGAAAAAGAAAAAAGTAATCACAATTCTAGATGCACCATTCAATAATGTTTATGTAAATCCAGATTACGACGACTATGATTATCCATGGGATGATCCCAATCTATATGATGACGCTGATTAATTTATTTTTGTAAATTTTAATTTGCAATAATATAATAATACGTTATGAATGAATGGGAACCGCTAGTAGTAAAAGGGCAGCACGTTATTCATATTTTGAATAGTGTTAAAATGAGTACTTTGATATCGATCCGCGAAGACTTAGGGGAAATGACATTTGTTAATGCAGATGTAGTTCGAATAGTCGAAAAAGCAATTTTCAATCGACGAAAAAGACAGACTTTAGAGCATCTAGAAACTGTCTCTATTGAAGAGCCAGATTTTTGGGATGAGCCTGATGAATGAATTGATACTTGCTCTTTGCTTATCTGTTCCTGCTTTAGGGATGTCTACTTACAAAAATAAAAAAGCGTGCCAATACATGCCCCAAATAGTAAAAAGCGCTAAGAAACACGAAATAAAAATAGAAATCTTAGTTAGCTTAATTTTTGTTGAAAGTAGCTTTAGAAGAAAAGCTGTTAGTAATAAGGGAGCGTGTGGATTGACTCAGGTGATGCCAAAATATACTGGCAAATATTCTCCTATTAAGAAATACAGCTGTGATCAACTTAAGGATCCTTATACATCTATAAGAGCTGGTTCAAAAATACTTAGGTGGTGGATCAACTACCATGATGGAGACCTCAAGCGAGCTTTATGTTCGTACAATGCAGGTTTTCGATGTGGTAAGAATAAAAAAAGAAAGATAAGTAAGCTTGGAATGAAGTACTCTAGAAAAGTATTGGAAAAAGCTAACCTTATTGAAACTAAAAAAAATCAATTCTTAAATAAATGAAATCATTACATTTTTAAATTTTTTTTAAAAAAAATGCCCTTTAGGGGTTTTCATTCATAAAACGGTGTCTATCGTATTAATAGCGGTGGTTAAAAAATAATCATTCGTGACATGCGATTAGTAAAACAAAGGAGGAAGCATGTTTAATCCAGTAGTTCGTGATAGTTTTTTTGGTGAGTTTGACAATATCTTTAATACATTGGTTCGACCAAGCAATAGGTATTCTGTTATCACAGGCCAAGTTACGCCTAAGGCAAATATTTCAAAAGATAATGAAGGATATCAAATCGCAATTGCTGCGCCTGGTTTGTCTAGGGCAGATTTTAATATCGAAATTACAGACAACGTATTAACGGTATCAACAGAGGGCAATGTTAAAAATAATGAAAACTCTTTAAGACAAGAATATTCTTATCATAAGTTTTCTCGTGCTTGGAGTCTTCCTGAGAATACAAGCGTTGAAGATATTACAGCTGACTATACTGCGGGTATTCTTAATTTGAACATCCCGGTTAATGAAGTTATTATTAATAAGACAAAAAAGATTGAGGTTAATTAAAGGAGAAGCTCATGTCGAAAGTTATTGGTATCGATTTAGGGACGACAAATTCATGCGTTGCCGTTATTTCAAATGGTGATCCAGAAGTAATTACTAATGAGGAGGGCAATAGAACAACTCCTTCTGTCGTAGCATTCACAGACAAGGGTGATAGACTTGTTGGTCAAACTGCAAGAAGGCAGGCAGTTACGAACCCTAAGAAAACGATTTTTTCTGCTAAGCGATTTATTGGTATGAAAACCAATGATATGAAAAAAGAGATCAAGAGGGTACCTTACACTGTTATTAATGCTAATGATGGATCTTGTAGGATCCAGATAGGTGATAAAGATTATTCACCGCAAGAAATTAGTGCACAAGTACTTTCTAAATTAAAGGAAGCTGCTGAAAGATATCTGGGCGAGTCAGTCACTGAAGCAGTCATCACCGTCCCTGCATATTTTAATGACGCACAACGCCAAGCCACAAGAGATGCTGGTAAAATCGCAGGACTTGACGTAAAACGAATTATCAATGAGCCTACCGCGGCAGCGCTTGCTTATGGCATGGATAAAAAGGGCGAGCGTAAAATTGCTGTTTATGATTTGGGCGGTGGTACTTTTGATATCTCTATTCTTGAGATTGACGCTGGTGTTGTCGAAGTCCTTAGTACAAATGGTGATACCCATCTAGGTGGTGACGACTTTGACAATGTTTTAATCGATTATATTGTCGCTGAATTTAAAAACGAATCAGGCATTGATGTTTCTAAAGACGCTATGGTCATGCAAAGGTTGAAAGAAGCCGCAGAAAAAGCTAAGATTGAACTTTCAAGTACGCAGTCAACTGATATTAACTTGCCATTCCTAACAGCAGACTCGACCGGCCCAAAGCACCTTAATTTATCGCTTTCACGATCTAAGTTTGAACAACTCATCGATGGATTAGTGCAAAAATCTCTTAAGCCAGTAAAGGCTGCTTTAAAAGATGCGAGTACAAAGACTTCTGAAATTGATGAAGTTATTTTAGTTGGTGGATCAACCCGTACACCACTTGTTAGGCAAGCAGTTGAAGAGCTCTTTGGAAAGAAGTGTAATTCTTCTGTAAACCCTGATGAGGTTGTCGCCTTAGGTGCTGCAGTCCAGGGAGGTGTTTTTTCAGGTGAAGTTAACGATATTTTATTGCTTGATGTAACCCCATTGTCTTTAGGGATTGAAACGCTTGGTGGCGTTATGACAAGACTAATAGACAGAAACACCACAATCCCATGTAAAAAGTCTGAAACCTTTAGTACCGCCGCAGATAATCAACCAGCAGTTGATATTCACGTACTGCAAGGTGAGAGAGAATTTGCTACAGATAATAAGACCTTAGGTAACTTTAAGCTAGGTGATATTCCTCCTGCTCCTCGAGGTATTCCGCAAATCGAAGTTACTTTCGATATTGATGCAAACGGAATCGTAAGTGTGTCAGCAAAAGATAAGGCTACAGGTAAAGAGCAAAGTGTTGTAATTGAAAATGGTGGCTCTCTTTCCGATGAAGATATCCAGCGGATGGTCGAAGAAGCTCAGGCTAATAAAGAAAAAGATCAAGAGAGAAGAACACAAATTGATAACATGAATAAACTCGAAAGTCTAATTTATCAAACTGAAAAGACTATGACTGAGCATGAAGACAAAATGGAAGATGGAGATCTAGATGATATTAAGTCTGCCCTGGAGTCTGCGAAGAGTCTATTAGGTACAGATCAGCATGATGAAATCGCTGATATGCTGCAGGAATTTGAAACAAAAGTTCAAGAAGCTGTTGGTAAAATGTACCAAAAAGCCATGCAATCCGCGGCTCAGGAAACAGCAGCTCAAACCCCTGATGCTGAAGAGCCACCCAATGATGACATAGTAGATACAGAATTTAAAGATGCATAATTTTTAGTTATATCGTGCAAATTGTTTGACCGTATGTTATAATATAAAAGAAGGTGGAAGGAATACTCGATGAGTAACTTAAGCAAATATTATGGCAAAGGTAAGCTTGTTGTTTTGAAATTTGAAGACAATGGAGCAATCGGCGCAATTCAATATGCGAACCATAGAAGCGATAAATATCAAATTATGTGGAAAAGGCCTGGGGGCGAGCGCTGGATTGGATTACATTCTAGATTAGCCCTCAAGCCTTATTTGGGATAATTTATGAAATACTCTGCTGGTACAATCATTATAGATGAATCAGGGCCCGAGAAGACTGTTCTGTGCCTTCGAGCATATTCGAATTGGGATTTCCCCAAAGGTCAGCTTGAAGAAGGTGAGCAAGCCATTACAGCTGCAATTCGTGAGACTTCGGAAGAAACCTCATTGCAGCATGGCGCTGATTATATTTTGACAGGAGATACTGCTCCTTCGATTACTTATGGGTCTGGAAAAAACAAAAAGACTGCAACATTCTTTTTAGCAAAAAGAATGTCAAGTAAGCAACCTGTTTTGCCTGTTAATCCAGATTTAGGCAAACCAGAGCATGATGAATGGAAATGGGTACCCTTAACTGAGATTGGCTTTCTTTATAGTGGGCGATTTGATCCAATTATTAATTTTTTACAAAAAAACTAGAGTTCGTGCAAAACCAGGACGCACCTGGTATAATAAACTACAACCAACAACATGGGGAGCAAACCATGAATGAGAATATTGTCCGTATTGTTCAACTTATTACCAGCGAAATTCGCACTCAAGAAGATAAAAAGGAGAAGTGGGCCAGCTTTAAGCGTGAACATGCTGATACGCTTCGTGATTTGCTTGAGTTAAATCATACCGATTTTAAAAATCCTGGGACTTTGCTTGGTTTTGATATCGATGCAGAGCGTGGTTTGATTTTGTTAAATTATACAGGTCAAGCGCATAATGAGCTACATGACGTTGAGGGTGGGTGGTCACAACCTTTACGCGAAATGCGCGGTTTGATTTACGACTTCACAACTGAGGTGCCCACTCTTGTTTCGCGTGGCTTCGAGAAGTTCTTCAATGCAAACGAGCTTCCAGAGAATACTTACGAAGCGCTGCGGGAAAAGTATGGGCAGAATGAATTCATTGCTCGTGAAAAAGCAGATGGTCACATGATTGAGTACTTTGTTCATAAGGGAGAATTATGCGCATCGACCCGTGGTAAGTTTGGTACAGCTAGCTCTGTAGAGGCTTTGTCTATGTTTACGGTAGATGATTTTATTAGCATGAATAACACAATCGGTGGAGATCTACTTTCAGTTGTAGTAGAGCTAGTGACACCGAACACTGAAGTGCATGTTGATTATGAAGGAAAGGAAACGCTTTATCTTCTGGCTGCCTATACAAAGAGCGGCACCAAGCTCCCTCTTCGGCATATCGAGACACTAGTGAACGATAATCCAAAGTTGTTTACTTTACCGAACGCACGTATGATGACACTTGATCAAATGATTGAAGAGATCAATGATCGTTCTGTCCATAATAACGAAGGTTGGGTTATGGATTTCAATGGTCAGCTTATTAAGTTTAAGTACATCGACTATATTGGGCAAATGGTTAAGGAAAAGCTTAGCTACAAGTATATCATGAATTGTATTAGGAATGATAGGCTTGATAAGATGTTTTATACACTACCGGAAGAACTTCGGGAATTTGCCTATACTATGGTCGATGATGTCTGGGCTAAGGCGACTGAAGCTAGGTTGGCAAATGACCATAAGGTATTGTACACAATGCATTCGGATCTAGAGGGTAGCACTGCTTATTTCCAAACCGTTTGTCGCGCTTTCTATCGAGAGTGTGTAAGTGTTTAAAAAGAAAAACTCGGTTCGCTTCGCCAGAGTATTGACTAGCGTATCACGAAAGCTAGAAAATATTGGGGCGGTAAAAACTGCGCTATGGTTAGAGAAGCGTGCCGAGTCTTTTGATAAAAACTTAGTAGCCGACAATGTTTTAAAGAGGTTTTAATAAACAGGCTGGCGTAGCTCAATTGGTAGAGCAGCTGATTTGTAATCAGCAGGTTGTAGGTTCAAGTCCTATCGTCAGCTCCATTTTATAAGGAAATATGATGGGTTTTTGGGGGACATTTTTCACTGTACTTTTGGCACACTTTGTTTATGATTTTATTGTTGCAAATTCTACCGAAGAATATTAAGGGCTGCTGGCGCAATTGGTAGCGCATCGGACTTTTAATCCGCTGGTTCCGGGTTCGAGTCCCGGGCAGCCCACTATTTCCGGAATGTAGCGCAGCCTGGTAGCGCATCTGGTTTGGGACCAGAGGGTCGCAGGTTCAAATCCTGCCATTCCGATAACTAAAAAGAGAGAAGGTATACAATGCCACAGTTAAGAATTAGAGATGTAAAAGAAGAGTTAGACGGAACGAATAAGAGGCTTGATAAAATCAGGAATGCAGTCTATGTACTTGCTATTGCTCAACTCGGTCTTATTGCTTATTTATTGTCTAGTGTGTTGTCACAATGAGTTTAGACGTACTTGGGGATATAATTCTCGCGCTAGGTATTATCGTAGGCATGGGGATCTTTATAAGGTGTAATTGCGATTACTTACCTAGAGAGGAAAAGATAGATGATTGATTTTTTGGTTAATGTATCTACTTTGGGTTTAGCTATTTTTATAGGCTCTGTTGCATTTGATTATTGGCGAAAGCACCGAAGATGAGTGATCTCCCAAAGCTGGTTAGGAATAAGATCCCTGAGATTATTGCAGAATCTAACAGGGGTTGCTCATATAGGATTGCCTCTCGTGAGGAAATGAGGTTATTATTATTTAATAAGCTTAAAGAAGAGAGCGAAGAATTTCTGGAAAAACCGTGCGTAGAAGAAGCAGCAGATATATATGAAGTTTTTCTTGCTATTTTGTCTCATTGGGATATAGATTTTTCTGATGTAATAAACCACTCATATTATAAAAGAGATGAGCGCGGTGGTTTTTCCAATGGCGTTATTTTAGAAAGTGTTGATTAAGCCCCGGTAGCTCAGCTGGATAGAGCAACGGCCTTCTAAGCCGTGGGTCACAGGTTCGAATCCTGTCCGGGGTGCTTTTATTAAGGGATAAACGTTGAATATTGGATTAGATTTTCACGACACAGTATCGTATGCTCCTGATTTTTTTAAAGAGTTAACTAAAGGGTGGGCTGGTAAAGTTTATATTGTTACCGGTACTCCTCCCTCTAAACGAAATGAAGTATTTGAAGATTTAGAGAAGCTAGGGTTTATAGAGGGCGAAGATTACGAAGACATTTTGTGTGGTTTTGAATATGAAAAGAAAGATATGGGTTTAGAGCATTTTGAAAAGATGGCTTATCATAAATTGAGTCTTCTTAAGAGATATAATATTACGGTCTTTTTTGATGATAATCCGTACTATGTTAATCTCATGAAAGATTATGACATTCAAGTGTTTCAACCTATTATGGGGAAGAAATATCTAAAGGCCTTTAAGAAAGCTGATCCATTTTTTACATGTAATCTTCAAAAAATGCAATTTGATTACTTGGAAGAGTTGAAGAATAAGAAGATGAAGAAATGATTTTATGGCTGGGTGGTGGAATTGGTATACACAGCAGACTTAAAATCTGCCGCCGCGAGGATTGAGGGTTCGAGTCCCTCCCCAGCTACTATTTTGTAAATTCTATAAAATTCATATACAATTAATTTATGAAGGTGTTGCACATATTTGATTTTGATGATACATTAGTGTCGTCAGATTCGAATGTAGTAATTGATCATGAAGATGGTACAAGATCGATATTATCATCAGACGCTTATGCAACTTATGACGAGCAGCCAGGTGATCAATTAGATTTTAGCGATTTTGATAACTACCCTAAAAATGCAGAAATAATAGAAGATGTCTTTGACGAATTATTTTTGGCAATTAATTCTGATGGTATTGAGTCTACAGTTATATTGACAGCCCGCGGAAACCCTAAACCCGTTAAGCAATTCTTAAATGACAATGGCGTTACCGGTGTGTATGTTCATGCTGTAGGCAGTAGTGATCCGCGTGAGAAAGCCAAGTACGTTTTATCAAGAATTAAAGACAGCGATATAAAATTAGTTAGGGTCTTTGAAGACAATGCTAGGAATATTAGAGAAATTCGAAAGGTGATTCGTGCCAATGGGGAAGTAAAATTGCAAACCCATAGAGTTGTAGATGGAGAAATTATTTAATCTCGATTATATTTTTTTTATATTTAAAGATAGATGAAAAAAGTTTTCTTTACCATCCTTGCCCTTCTATTAACGTCATCGGCGTTTTCATATCCTCTGAATATAGACGTAGCTAAAGAATATAAGATACCACTTGAGATTGAAAATTTTAGATATTGGTATGGTGATATTGAATATGGATATCTTATCTATTTGGGGAAAGAAGACGTTGCTGGATTCGAGACTGAACTACATCTCTATTTTTTAAAAAAGAAAATTTCGAAATCTATAATGATTTTGGGACCAGCTGGGCTTGATAGCATGAATTGTCTTAGAAAATATAGGGATGTACTGAATCTCCTCAATAAAAAGTATGGGCATTTTACATATCAAAGATCAACGAAGGATCCCATAATAGATGACTTAGTAACTGCAGATGTTTGTACGCCTGTTCGTGTCGGTTTGCGTACAATAGACACCTATTGGAAGTCTAAAAAATTTCAAATCATAGCAACGTTGTTAGGTGATGAAGAAGGAATCTATATAGAGATAGAATATATTTTTGATAAGCGCTCTCCTAAAAATAAGCTTAAAAAAATACTGTGATGGCTAAAATGACAAAGAAAAAGCTTCAAAAAAAAATTATAAAAAAGATGAAAAAGATCAATAAACTCCAAGAAGAAATTTATTGGTTAGCAAAAAAAAGAGATAAACTTTTTAAAAATACCCCACCAAAATCGTGCAATTCTTCTGCCAATAGTGTATAATATAAACATAAGGAAGGAAGGAATAGGCCTCCCTTTCAAAAAGCGGTAAAAGCGGTAGGAGAGAAGATAAGATGAAGAACATTAACGAAAAGAAGATTCGCAAGGGTGGTCTAGTCAAGCTGAACGCTCATGGCGTGGCACATGCTGATCGCCTTACACATGGTGGTAAGTATGAACCAGCTATCTGGGGCAAGTCAAAGTTTACAGAAGCAGACCATCGAGCTTATCGCGAGGAGATTCAAAAGCAGATCGCTGAAGCAAAGGCTGCCGGCGAATGTGCTATGCACATCACAATGCGAGATGACGGCGAGAGCCGGCTTCCTCCAACTTCAGTCAACGTTCACATTTATCCGGACCGAGCCTACCAGGTTCTTCGAGCGCGGTGCGTTGGTAGCTGGAATTACCGACGTCATCCAGGTCAGTGCCTAGTTCTTGACCTTCAGACCGGTCGCGAAGTTTACGTTCCTCGTAACTACGTAGAGGCTGTATAATGCACGCTTACGATAATCAAATTTTAGATCTTGAAAACGACTTTGGTCCGGGCGCGGGTCTTGAGGCAATTTTTCAAGACTTGGTTGGTATTGGCGAATCAAAATGGGCTGACTGGGTTTCTCGTTGTTGGCAGGATCTTTGCGATACTGCCGATGTTCTTGCAAGGATGCCTAACGATTTGAAGGACAGGCTGTAAGATGGAAACAACACCATCAGTAGGTGATCTAGTTGACGATACCCGATGTAGTGATAAATCAGGAGTAGGAAGGGCTGGATTAGTAATGGCAGTTGTTGGAGATATGGTTTGGGTCATGTGGCCTTCTGCTCCTGACATGCCGCTTTGGGCTCCCACTTTTTGTTTGAAGGTTTTGTCATGAAAGCCGGTGATCTGGTAAAGCCTGAAAATTATTGTGGCGGTAGGCCCGGGGAAATCCGATGCGATTCAGCTTTGGTACTCAACGTTTGGCTTAGTCACCACGAGTCTGTTCAAACTGATTCGCAAGTATACCACGACAAAGAAGTTTATGAGTGTTCTCTCATGTGTAAGTGTGGCACGTTCGATGAGTACGAAGATAATTTAGAATTAATTTAGCAAAATCGTGCAATACTCTTTTGGCTATGGTATAATAGTATCATAAGGAAGGAAGGAATAAGTCTTCTTTTCAAAAAGCGGTAGGCAGGAGAGATAAGATGTTTAAGGTTGGAGATAGAGTTTTTCACAAAAGCGCAGGCATTAACATGCAGGGCAACATCACTCACATTCACGAAGAGGATGGGTCTGTTACTGTCCAATGGGCAGACTGCATATGCTCACACGGAATTTGGGCTATTGCATTGGTGGAGAGCTAAGATGGATATCGGCGACATGATTGAAACCAATACGGGTCACACTGGTTTGATTCTCGATAAAGAGATGCTTTATCCAGGACACCCTTGTTCTCCGGTTCGTAACTATATTGTTATGTGGAACGACGATGCTCCGCGACACGCTGTTCTTATGTCTAGCAATAAGAATGTCACAAAGCTCAGCGCATTTGCGGTGAAAAGGAAGATCAAATGAAAGTACTTTTTTTACATGGGTTAAATTCTAAACCTGGTGGCGCAAAAGCGCAGGCATTGAAAGCTGCAGGGTTTGATGTTTTGAACCCTGCTTTGCCGAATGAGCCATTTAATATATCAGTAAAAATTGCTCAGGATGTTGTGAACTGTGACCGTCCAGATGTCATAGTCGGCTCTTCTAGAGGTGGTGCGGTTGCCATGGCTATTGATCCCAAGGGCGCAGAACTAATTTTGGTTGCCCCCGCATGGAAGAAGTATTGTCCGGTAAAGAAAATAGAGTCAGCAATAATTCTACATTCTGAGACTGATGACGTTGTGCCATTCGAGGATACTCAAGAGCTTTTCAGAAGTAGTGTGGGCATTACTGTGATTGCGTGTAATGATAATCACCGCATGAGAAAAGAAGAAACGCTTGAAAAAATTGTTGAGTGTGTTAAGAGTTTCATTGTCGAATAATTAATACTACCAAATTGGAGTTTAATTATGGCAAGACTAACAGGCGCTGATGCCGAAATATTAGTAGACAAATTCAGATCAGCATTCCAAAATAAAAATTATGCTTTTTTTGAGCGCGGCGACTATAACCTCAATATAGTCGGCGTAAGAAACGATTCTGCGTCTGCAGACACATTCGACGATAATATCAATATATTCTATAAAATTGACGGTGATTGGGTGGTAGACTGCTATCCAGCAACTACAGAGCCAGGCACTAGGATCTTACAAAGACCCATAGTGAAAGGTGGAACTGCGATTTTAATACCTGGACAATATCGTAGTACATATAAAATAGACATTCATGGTGGTAAAAGAAAATACAAAGCGGTGTGCCAACGCTCTGGCGATGTTAAAATTTGGAGAGACGATAATAGGGATCGAACACCAGACTACGAAGGAGATATTCATGAAGGTCGTTATGGGATAAATATTCATCGCCAATGGGGTCCAGACGATCGTGAATATACTGGAGGCGTTTCAGCCGGTTGTCAGGTATTTCAGAGCTCAGTAGATTTTTATGAATTTATGGAAACTTGTGATATAGCTGCAGGTATGTATAGCAATTCATTTACATATACTCTCATCGACGAAAGAGATCTTGTTTAGTCTTTAAAAGAAATTGTAAACATTACATTCGTTTATTATAATCAATCGATGGTAGCAATAATTTAAGTTAAAACAGCTGCTTGAAGGGAATAATAATGAGTGTAGTAAAGAGCGGAGATACAGTTAGCGTACACTATCGAGGTACTTTTTTAGAGACAGGAGAGGAATTCGATAGCTCCTATAACGCAGGCGAGACCTTAACATTTCAAGTTGGTAACGGTCAAATGATTAAAGGGTTTGATCAGGGTGTCGTTGGGATGGCACCAGGTGAAACTAAGGATATCACGATTCATCCTGAAGAGGCGTATGGCTTTAGAAATGAAGAAGCCGTTCAGGAAATTGCAAAAACTCAGTTTCCTGATGACTTTGCGTTCGGCATTGGTACACCGGTTCAGGGTGTTAATCCGGACGGACAGCAGATAACAGCACAGATTATAAGCGAACAAGCAGAAACTGTTACGCTGGATTTTAATCACCCTCTTGCTGGTAAGTCTCTCAATTTTAAAATTGAGTTGGTAAATATCACAGATTCATAATGTGCTAACTTCATTAATTGTCCTGGTTGCATTTTTTGTACCCGGAGAAACTATAGAGTCTGGAAAGTGGAACGTTGAAAATGTAGTTTCGATACGTGATAGTTGTAATATTAGTAAATATCGTAATCCTAAAAAGATAGCGCCTACCAATTTTATCATTACGAATACTTCTCTTTCTTCTTTTAGTATTGGTGAAACTAAATGTTCTATTATTGACTTTGGATTTACATGCAAAGAGATTTATTTATCATTTCCAGCGCTTTTAAATACAGCTAAAATGAGCGCTAAAGTCATTATAAGGGGTGAGCTTAAATCTAGATCATTTATGAAATTAGATTTTGATATAACAATTGCAACCTGCAATGGCGCAGGTTGCTTTTTTATTAAAAGAGCCCTAGACTTTCCGTGCTTAATAAATCTGAAAGCTGAAGGTAGAATATGAAAAATATAAATTATGTGATACTATCTTTTATCTTTGTAGCGGTCGGTTGTGCCAATATTGATGAATCTAATATTGCTGTACAACATAGTTACGACCCTTACGTAAACAAAGGTAAATATGACGATGTAAATAGTCTACAGCTATGTAGCGAAAATACAATTGCAGAAGGTTCAATTCATAAGTTGATTGAGCTAACCAGATTAACAGACGACGAAACAATTTATACCACATTTTTTCGTATCGATAATATAGCGTCTACATTTGAGAATTGTAATGATGCTTGGGGTTTATTTCCAACAGCATATCGACATATCACAAATCGAATTATTCAAGCTATTGAGAATAACGAAATTGAAGATACGGAATGGGCTAAGAAAATTGTAGTTGATTTTGCGTCTAGATATCTATCCAGTCTTAGGGCGATACTCATCGGAGAAAGCCCTTCATACGCTTGGGCACATTACTACTATTTAGCTGATCAACCTGATGTCTCGCGGACACGAGCAGTGGTAGTAGCTATGGTCGCGCATCTTACTTTAGACCTGCCATATTCCTTAGTAGCTATCGATACGGTTGAAGATCAAAAAGATGATTACTTTGTCCTTGGCGAATTGATGATAGAGATTACACCGGACTTTTTAGATGACCTTAAGCGATACTACGAGACCGACGCTGAAGATATTTTAAATGGTTTCTTCTTTGGACGATGGATTGATGGTGCGTTTGGGAGAGATACAACAATTACTCTTTCGTATCAGACCATTCGAACTAAATCATGGAATAACCGATGGCTGCTTGAGCAATCATGGGGTGGCTGGCCAGCTCAAACTGAAATATGGACAGCGTTCTGGACTATCGATGGAGTACTAGCTACTCTTGATGCGGCGGGAAGAATATGAGATTATTATTAATTAGCTTGTGCTTAATTTCTATCGTGTCTTGTGACGAAGATGATACCCTTGTAACAAACGATGCTGGAATAATGCCTCGCCTAAACCTTGACAGAGATGCAGCTCCATTGCCCGTGATAGATACATCTCAAGACGCAAGACCGGTATTGAGAGATGCCAGCGAAGTTGAAGAAGATATGGCTTCCCAATCTGAGCCTCCCATTATGAGCTCTGAAGATATGGGGGTAAATGATCCACTGGCTCAACAAGTGTTAGATTTCTCGCAGCGTGGAAGTTATGAAGTACAACAAGAAAGAGCTTCGACGGAGGTAACAAATTGCAGCATAAGTTACTCTGTTTATACGCCTATGGGTATTCCTAATCCCCCCATTGTAATCCTAGGGCATGGGTTCGCTCGTGGTTCTGGCGCTATGTCTGGCTGGGCTGAACATCTTTCATCGTGGGGAGTAGAAGTTGTACTTCCTACGTTGTGCCACTATAATGTATTTACTGGTGTTGATCACGAAATGAACGGTCAAAACATGAGAGAACTAGCTGGGAATAATAGAGTAGTATACGCCGGACATTCCGCCGGCGGGTTGGCAGCTATTATTGCAGCGTCTCAAGACGATAATGCCTTAGGTGTATTGGGGCTGGACGCTACTGATACTCAAGATGTACCAGGCGTTCGTAATTTTATTGGGCGTGACTATGCGGGGAGTGTATCAATACCGGTGTTTGGTATAATTGGAGAACCCTCTACTTGTAACGCTGACAATAATGGTTTAGATTTATACGGATTGATAGAAAGAAAAAGAGTGGTCAAAGTTACGAGTTCAGATCATTGTGATTATGAAAGCCCAACTAACTTTGGCTGTACTTCTAATTGTGAAAATAGAGAAACAGAATTTTTAGATGATGACATCCGACCAGTCATTACCGCATTAGGAACTGCAGCTGTAATATCGTTGACGGGTTTATCGTCAGATGGAGATATAGTTTGGTCAGCCCAAGGCCTTAATGATTGGGTTATGTCTGGAATGATCCAGGTCATAGAATGAAAGGAAAAGCAAATGAAGTATTTTGTGACGTTGTTGTGGATAGTTTTGTCTACTTCATTAGCTTTCTCCCAAACGATTGTACATACGGTGCATTGGGAGAAGGGTGTAAATAAAAAGGTAGTCAAAGAATGGACAGGTTCTTTAGACAAAGTTAGCACTGTCAGTTCAACTACATATATTAAAAAGAAAGTTGGCGGTAAAGATAAACTGCATCGAAAAGGCCATCGTGATGTAATAGTCTGGATCCCTAAAGATACAGATCTTACCAAAGATTTTATAGCCGTTATGTGGTTTCACGGCCATTACGGCTATGTTCCTCAACGGACCTTCGAAGATAGAACTCTTAAGCAATTTGTTCCGTTAGTTGGTTCAAAGAATTTCGTGGTAGTAATTCCGGAAATGCCATGGTCAGTTCATACAAGCACCCCGACAAAAAGAAATAGTCTACTTTGGCTCAAGCCTGGCGATTTCATGAATTTTGTCAGTCAGGTAGAGAGCGTATTACTTAATCATGTAGAGAGTGGGGCTAGCGATGTTACCAGAACAAAAAGCAGACTTGGCAAAATTGACTATCGTGTTGTTGGTCACTCTGCTGGGGGTAGCACTATTAAGCGGCTGGGGATTACTGGTGATCTTTGCAAACTAAACCCAAGTATTGTAGTGTGGTCTGATTCTTCTTATGGCTTGTGGCTTCAAAACGCTTGGGACGGATGTCTTGGAGAATCGAATATCTTAGTCAAAGTTTTTGTTCAAAAATGGCTAAGCCCTTGGAAAAGAACAACGGCTTTTTTAGGGCAATTCCAAGATATGCCTGACAATCTGAAATTTTATGTTAAAAACAAAGGGTGGTCTCACAAACTAATTGGAAATAATATAGTTAGATTATCGGACCTGTTAGGTGAAACGAAATGATTAAAAAGATTTGTCTTATGTACGCTAACTGGCTGTATTCTACTATATGGCTAGAAGATGATATACTCGATCCAAAGGAAGAGCAATGAAGCTAACAGAAAATTTTTCGCTACATGAGTTTAGGTGTCGTGATGGATCAGATGTACCTGAAGAGTATATGGATAATGTAAGAGAGCTAGCAGAAAATCTACAGATTTTACGAGACTACATCCAAAAGCCAATAACGGTCATTTCAGGATATAGATCTCTAGCGTATAACAAAAAGATTGGTGGCGCTAGAAGAAGTCAACACCTCCTTGCGAAAGCGGGTGATTTAATCGTAAAAGACATGACACCTGATGAAGTGAAATCTGCTATCGTACACCTGATAAAAGAGGGTAAAATGAAAAAAGGTGGTGTTGGTCTATACACTCACTTCACACATTACGACGTCCGTGGGTTTAATCGACGATGGTATGGTAAAGGCATCAAAGATTACCAAAAGTCATGAACATTCTAGAATCATGTAATATAATTTTTGCATGAATAGAAATAGTAAAAAAGGTCTAGAAAATTTAATCAATATTGTGACAATTCTATTAGTGGGCTGCTTGGGAATTGCTGGGTTTATGGTAATGAATCAGACAGCAGAGTCCAATAAAGTCACAGCTGATATTGCAAAGATTCAATCAGAACACAAGTCTAGGGTCATCCAAGAAGTTGCCTTGCTTACCGCACAACTTCGAAATGTAGAAAAAGATATGGATGAAATACTAGCAATCCTCAAGAAAATTGAAAAAGTAGAAAAGGAGAAAAAGTAATGGAGCTTTCCGATATCATATTCTGGATTTCAGTGTTCATAGCGTTGTATGGCGGGAAGTGGTTTGCAGATAAGGCAAGAAAAAATAACCTCGAAGGTTATGAGGATGAAGACTGTGGTTGTAAAAAAGTTTGTACTATTAATTTAGAGGATAAAGAATAATGTTTACACTTCAGGCTTGGCTTGATGGAAGTAATATCTGGTATGGAATGGGATCAGATTTCTTTTTATTCTTAGGCCTTTATTGGTCGTATAAGCTTTATAAAAAAAAGAAAGCAGAGGAAGAGTAATGTTTACTCTAACTCAATATTTTCTAGATGCGCCATTATACCTAGGCGTAATTTCAGATGTTTTATTTTTCGGCCCGCTATGTTGGGTCGCTTGGGGAAAAAAGCCTGAAGGTACAGATGGATAAGTTGTGGAAAAACTGGACTGTGCATAATATTATAAG
>CETM01086364.1_pt1 | contig 90025 bp, 72 predicted proteins | sample 361451 | NCBI WGS metagenome assembly CETM01 (sample SAMEA2622690, study PRJEB7988) | marine metagenome | isolation source: saline water (ENVO:00002010), including
AGGTGAGGAGGAATAAATATGGAAATGGATTGGAAAACGAACATGGCTGAACTAGGTGGCGCCTTTATGGTGTCATGGTTGGTTCTGGGTGAGAGTGACATGGTAATGATGGGCTTATTGCTCGCTGCTACTATGGCTGCTATGGCAGGAGCACACGTTCTGCCAATGTTCACCTGGATCAGTGCAATGACTGGTGATCTGCAGGACACAGACGCATGGATGGGTAACGGCATGCGCTGGCTTATGCAGATAGTTGGAGCTGGAGCTGCTGCGGTATTGATTACTGCTGATGGCGAAAGCACCTACACTGCTGGAGAAATGTGGGAATTTGACCTATGGACTGCTCTAGCAATGCTAGCTGCTGGTGCCGTAATAGGTGCTGTACACAGTCGCTGTGAGGGCTGGATGACTGCATTCGTAGTTGTTGCTCTTGTAGGATCTCTAGGAATGGGATTCGATGGTGCTCATCACATGAGTGCTACATTGATGAACGATTCTGGTGGACTTGTTGATACATTCAGCCACTGGGCAATGGACGGAATAGTCATTGGCCTTGGTGCTATGTTAGGCGGCCTACTAGAAGAACAACTCTGAAGATCTAAATAATTAGATTCTGAACCACGTAAGGCAGATTGGGGAACTTCGGTTCCCCAGTCTCGCCGATTCTCAAACCCCCCCACAGAGAAATCTCTCTGTGGGATTTCTCTCGTTTCGAATTATGTTATCCGACTAACTGTAGGTTTCCAGTTATTTTGTCTATTTCTGAACGTGGACCAGGTCCTACTCCAACTACTGTAACAGTACCGGGTGGGATTTCAGTATGGCCTGCGTCTTTCACCAAATAGCATACTAGACCTGCTGACTTTGCTTGGCTTAATATTGACTTCAATTTGATTTCGTCTTCAACTTTACATACTATTTTTCTAGCTCCGCCGCGTCTATATCTATCTAAATCACGAGGTGCTGTCTTCTTCGCACGAACTGTACATTCTAGGACCGCATGACCGCATTGAGCGGCTAACTTACCCTTCGATAATTTGAGGTCGGCCCGAGTCACTAAGACCATGGTTAATTCTTCAGTTGTGGGCAATATCATTCACCGCTTTGTGACTATGCTCAACCTTGTGACGATGCATTATTTCGCCGAGTGGGCTTGCCAACCATGCTACGAATAATAAATTGCCAACTGCGTGGTAGAGATCGAAAAGTAGCCCATTAATTAGGTAGGGCATCAGCATAGAAGGATCTGTTTTCAGAAGTATACTTGAAGAAACTACCCAATCAAATGCAAATGCGGACAATATAGCAATTAAGCCGAGGCGATGGAGATTTAATTCTCCGTTTTCAAGAATATATTTTGAGGTTATGGCGCCAAATAAACCTACCAATCCCCACCCAATGACTTGGAATATAGTCCAAGGGCCGTGTCCCATTACCAATAAATTCGAGAATAACGCAATAACACCTGCTAGAGCAATTGCTCTTGGTGCCCCATAGTAAACTCCAGCTAGAATAATTATCACCGTTACTGGCTGAATATTGGGTAGTGGTTCCATTAGGATTCTACCTGATATGCCAAAAATTGCTAATATAACTAACATCGCAATTTGATTCGAGGCACCTAATTTACGCTCACTATGAAGCAATGCAAATATAATGATTGACAGGATACAGACATTCAGGAACATCGTCTCAAAAGGAGTTAAGCCAACGTTATGGAAGTCATACATGTTGTAACCTCGCTTCACCTGAGTGTAGGGTGATTATTGATAGTTGCTGAGTGATTATTCTCACCAGGTTGCTATCTCCCAAGTAATTACATCACCCTCTGACAATACAAGATCGCCTATTCCGACCATTGAGTATTCGCCATTATGAAGAAGGCTCCAGTAAACTCCACCGAAATCTCCCTTGACTTCATCTATGTTGAGTCCACCTATTGTATGAACAAATGGACCCCAATTAGGATCTATTGTATACCCTACTGATAATTGCCCCCCAGTTACCCTAGTTGCATCCATCATAAATTCTAGCCCCTCATTAAAACCATCAAAACCACCAACACATGCACCTGTAGAATTAAGAGCGTCATTAATACCTATTTCTGAACCATCAGAGTCAATCATAGTTACACCTGATGAATATTCTGAATGGGGGTACTCTACTGGGAAGTATACACAAATTACCTGTTTATTATCCCATTCAGTTGGTAAACCGTTATGTGATGATTCGTTATCATTGACGTATTTCGCTGCTTCATTATTCAATATATCGCTTATTGCAGGAGAAAGTAACATGAGCGATACAACTGCAATTATAGATCCGGTCCTAAGGTAGTTATCGTTCGACATGGAGTTTAATGGTTAGATATAGAGTCTAATAACTTAGTTGATAATCTACCTCTTAAAAAATATTATTTTTCGGTCATTTGACTAATTTTTTGTTTCAACATCTCGCTTACTGCTTTGCCGTCAGCAGCACCCCCTAGCTTGGCCATAACCATACCCATCAGCGGACCAATTGACGCCATACCGCGCTCATCTACAAATTCATATCTGTCCTTCAGAATCGCATCTACTGCTTCTTCAATTGCACTATTATCAGCAGGAGTGAAGCCTTCATCATTGGCGGTATTTTGAAACCATTCTAATCGATCTTCAAATGTATTTTGAAGGGAAATTGGACCCTCTAGAAAGTATTTTATGGCCATAGGAATTATTCCATCTCTGGTAATAATTCCATTCTCACAAGCATATAGTGCGATTGCTATAACTGACCAGGGGACATCTGTTTCTTGTCTATCAATACCTTCTGCAATTTCATTTCGAGTATTATCGAGCAATGCTGAAGCCATAGATTTTGCAGAAAAACTAGGTGTGCCGAATTGTCTACCATCAGCAGCAGCAACTAAAATATCATCCAACTCGGCTCCAATGATTGCCTCGACTTGATTTTCAGAAATATCATAAGATTGTAAGCGCTCAATCCTTTCTATTTGTGTCAAAGGTAGATTGGAGTTGATTGATTCCCAATGTTCTTCCCTAAGTTGACGAATTGGAATATCTGTTTCAGGATACATTCTCGCACCTCCTGGAAGAGGCCTCATAGCAGTGGTTGTTCCATCTTCAGGTGACCCTTTCTTAATTACAACATTTCTGACTTCTTGAGGGATTCTATGATAGGCCATTCGTGTGCGCTCAATTACTGCTTCTAAAGCTAAATTAGCCTGCCATTCAGGTGCAACACAGAGTACAAAAGCATCATTCCCTTGTGTGCCTAAGGAATCTGTTACTAAGTTTACTTCTTCTTTTGTTATTCCATATGCTGGTAATTCGTCTGAATGAATTATACCAGCGACTCCTGCTAATTTGGCTGCACTAGCCAGTTCTCGGCCTAGCCTAGGCAATTGGGATCCTTCTTCATCGAGTTCTTTGGAACCAAGACGGCCTGAAAAACCAGGTAATACAACTGCTATAACAGAACAACCTGTCATAAGAGATCTCTCGATCATTGTAGAATTACTTTTTGTGAATTTATTTGTTACATCATGCAACTTCATTGGAATTCTTGAAATTGCTGCTCGTGAAACACGGTTCTCAATTGGCTTATTGTCGTCTCTACGATCATCTGGAAGGAGAGGTAGTCCTGCTTCTTCTCGTAATTCATTTGCTAAACGAAACATATGGATTTGTCGGGCCATTTCCAATCTAATTATCTGTGGTATCCAATCAAGATCTTGACAGCCTTTGATTTCGACTCTATCGCCACATGCAAGACTAACATTCAGATCTTGCCTTATGCTTCCAAGTCCACGCCTTACCATTCTAGTATCTCGAAGTAGTCTTCCCAGCGCTAGAGCTGTTTCTTTAGCATGATCCGGAGTCTGGACATCTGGTGCAGTAGCAATTTCAATCAAAGGGATTCCGAGGCGATCTAGGGTATAGGTAACTACCTCTCCCGAATTAGTTGATCTGCTATCTAATTTGCGAGCAGAATCCTCTTCTAGACATATTACATCTATTCCAACAGAACCAGATTGAGTTTCTATTGATCCTTCAGTAGAAATCAGGGTAGTCCTTTGAAAGCCACTAGTGTTAGACCCATCAACTACAGTTTTCCTCATGACTTGAAGGAATGGCACGGGTTTAGCATTCATCATTGCAGATATCGTAAGAGCAGCATCAATTGCTTCCTTGTCATGAGAAAGTGGAGGGGCTTCGTCTAATTCAATTAGGCCTGAATTTGGAGGCTGAACATAAATAAATGAGCGGTTTCTTTGGGCCTCAAATCGCGCTGCTACATCTATTCTTCCTGATTCGCCCTGTGAGGCCCTTAAGCGTCTTTCTTTGTGTTGCCAATTTCTTGGAATATCATCAATACCAACATCAAATAATTTACTGGGCATTCGAGAATGGAGTTTTCCTGTAGAAAGTTGCTGATGAATCTCTAGCCCACACATGAAGCCAAGAGCCTCTGGATCAAGTGTCGAAGGGCGATGGATATTCGCCCGTGCAGCATCACTCACGCTATGCAGCGATGCGACATTACTCATAGAGTCATCAGGCAAACGAATAGTGATTATTGCTTTTCTCGAATAACTCTCCTGCTCTGAGCATTTTCTTCACAACTTCTTCAACCTGGAATTCACTGACGCCACTTGATTCACAACGATTCAGTAATGCAGTTAGTTCAGCAACACCGCGTTCTGAACAAAGATCCTTCAGAGCATTACGTACAATCATACTGGCATTTCGCTGGCTAACAGAAACTCCTGAATGTAATTCTGACTCGTCTTCAATACCTGATTCTTCACGCCAATGTCTGAATACTGCCAAAGCAACCTTTGCGTCCTCTGTGGTTGTTTTTTCACGAAGGTTCATCTTAGCATGAGCTTCTGTAAGGCGGATTAAAGCCTCAAGTGCTCGAGGTGTTATAGGTATCACTTCAGTATCCTGATACGTTGCAGAACTCTTGCTAAATGATTGACGTTCTTTTGTATAATAGTCCTGAATTATAGCGATTGAGTCTTCACTGACATCAGGATGTATGTTGCGCTTAGCATAAGCAATATATTTGCGCAGAAAATCAATTGTCAAATGATCTGAACCATCTACTCCAGTATCAAATATTTCCCCTTCGTTTGAATCCCTTATATCAAATTCAGTCCCGCCCTCTATCTTTGTCTCAGAAACACCCCTCGTTCTGACTTGGAGAATGTGACGTGCTATTCTTTCATCATCTTCAGCTCTTACTTCATCCCTAAGCATCCAAATTATATCAAATCTCGATGCAAGAGGAGGAGGTAATCCGGTTTCCTTGAAAGAAGTCATGACACTTTCATTAGGGCCTCTCCTAGTAAAGCGACCTTCAACAGGATTAGCTGCTGCAAGGATGGAGCAACGAGTATTCAATGTAGCCTTTACACCCCCCTTGGATATACTAAGTCTCTGTTGTTCCATCGCTGGAAGAATATGGTCTCTGTCTTGTGCTTGGATTTTGTCAAATTCGTCTATTGCAGCCATTCCTCTATCAGATAAAGGCAATACTCCTGCTTCTAGAGCAAAGCGGCCTCCTCCGCCAAAATCATCCCTTACAGCAGCGGCAGTCAGCCCCGCTCCAGAAACACCACCTCCTGAAGCAAACATCCCTCTAGGGGATAATTTCGACATATAGTTCAGAAGTTGTGACTTCGCCACCCCAGGGTCCCCCATTAGCAATATATGGATGTCGCCTCTTGACCTTGTTGTGTCGTCATTTATTCGAGAGACTCCTCCGAATAATTGCAAAGCAAGAGAGCGTTTGACATAGTGCATCACACCAGTGGCAAAAATCGAAGGGGCAATGGAGCGCTGCATTAATTGCATTAGATCCGGGCGTGATGCCACCTCAAGTATTGCTTCTCTGTCTTCATCGCTAATATTTATCTCAGTAAATGGGGCGCTCTCATGTTCAGAACTAACAAGGTGATAAATTATATCAAACATCGGAGTTTTTCGGCCTCTCTTAATCTCAGAGTGAACTACTGGAATTACGTTTACCATTACACGTTCACCGGGAAGATGCTGGTTGACTAAATCACCTTCAACTAGTACTTGACTACGAGTTGGTTGGGCTCCACTTGGAACATTTTCTGGAACTTCTTGGACCTCAATCCACTGGTTATTGACCATCCTAGAGACATTCATTACTAGATTGAATCGGGTTGCTCCTCCTCTGCCAGCAGTTTCGCCACAACCAGTTTCTGGAGGACAGCGTAATGGTTCCTGTAATTCTCTCTCATTTTCTTGTAACATCTCCACTGTATGGCCACATGCTTCACATTGGAAAACTGCTCTATGTATGCGTGGCTTTATTTCACTGATTTTAGTTACAAGAACTTCGGAACTTCGGAGTTTCTCAATGTCGGCACTACCCACATCACGTAGTTCTCGACGACTATCTTTAGGTAACTCTCCAACACGTAATATACAATCAATATCTTCTCCTCTTTCTCTACAAATCTCATTTAACGTATTACGGCCATTAGTAAGGATACTACGAGGATTTGATAGTACATCTTCAGCAAACTCCGGATCAAAGGCTTGGAGGTCATTGAAATTAACATTCATTACTGGAGAAAGAAGTTGTTTAGAAAGTAGCATAACGATCTCAGATTCTTTAGCGGACTCCAAATATGTCCTCCATCGAGCTGACGAATCATGTGCTGCCATTGTCATAGATTATTCCGCCCGGCAACTGAAGTGATTCGATACGGTTAATGAACTTCTTGGATGAATTATCCTACCCCTACATTTCCATTGGAAATATTAACAAGACTAGGGCTACGAAAAGGATCACTGAAGGCTTCCACTGGAAATTATATCTTCAAACGCCAAATACAAAGGAAACCTAGGTTGCGATTTATTGAAATCAATGAGGGGGATACGAAGTATATGGATCATACACGATCAGGAAGTGATATTCTTGTCAGACTAGATCCCGGTGAAGAAATCCATGCATCCCTGCGGGAACTAGCAGATGATCTTGGATTTGATGCGGCTGCCATCACTAGCGGCATTGGACGAACTCGTGACAATCAATATGGATACATGGATGCTGAAGGAGTATATCAGAGGCGACCTTTAGACGCCCCATCGGAATTAGTAAGTCTCTCCGGCAATATTGCTCGCACGGAGAAAGGAGATGCTTTCACCCATATACACTGTTGCTGGTCGGATGATGATAATAATGTGCATGCTGGTCATTTGTTTCAAGCAACAGTTCATGTTGTCGCTGAAATCCACATAAGAGTAATGGATCACGCGACCATGACACGTTGTCCTCTTGCTGACCTTGAGTTATTGGGTCTGGAATTTGACTAGAAATGGCCTGATAATATGCATATTCTGTGGGCACATGGATTGGAAGGAAGCCCTAACGGCTCTAAACCGAGTTGGATTATTGAAAAATTAGGATGGAAAGTGACTGCACCAATTATGAGTACAAATGGTTGGACAATTAAAAATCAGACCGATGTTATAATTGATATCATAAATTCAAATCCAGATCTAAGGATTATTATGGGTTCATCATATGGAGGATTAGCCATTGCGAATGCATCTGAAAGGTTGCAAGACAGAGATTTATGTCTAGTCTTGATGGCTCCGGCATTTGGGCTTGCTGAAAACTTTAGAAATGTAATTGGAGAAGATGGTATTAGTGAGTGGAAAGAAAAAAATTCGAGAGAATATTTCCATCATGGTTTGGAAAAACACATTTTTTTCAAATGGGATTTTATAGAAAAAGCAGAGATTATGTCGTGGCCTAGATTGCACCATCCTACTGTCATAATACACGGTAATATGGATGATATTGTTCCTATTTCCAACTCCTATAAAATTGTAAATGAAAATGATTTAATCGAGTTAATCGAAGTTGAAGATGGACATCGACTTGCTAATTCTTTGCATTATATCCCACTAGCAGTAGAGAGGGCTATTTCTAAAATGAAATCAATGTGATCCTAAGAAATACTCGCCAATCTCTGGATCTGTTAGAATGTATTCTGCATCTCCTGTGTGTACTACCTTTCCACCTGCAAAAATATATCCTCTGTCCGATCTGGCTAGACTCAATCTAGCATTTTGCTCAACTATCAAGACAGTAATTCCTTCGTCTCGAAGAGAGTCAATTCTTTCTATTATTTGTTGTTGATATAATGGAGATAATGCCGCTGTTGGCTCATCCAAAAGAAGAAACTTAGGATCTGAAATCAGAGCACGCGAGATTGCAAGCATCTGACGTTCACCGCCCGATAATGATGCTGCCAAATCATGCACCCGATCACTAAGATCGGGGAACATAGCCAATGCTCTCTCGATTCTTTCATTGAGAATTTTGTTTGACAATTGATTCCCTCCCATCTGAAGATTTTCGTGTACAGTTAATGAAGGAAATACATTGTTTACTTGTGGAACATAAGAAATCCCACGATTAACCAGTTGATCTGTTCTCCAACCAGATACCTCTTCTCCTTCATGCTCTACAGATCCGGAATAATGTGTAGCTATTCCAAAGATGGCCTTGATGAAAGTCGATTTGCCACAACCATTTGGACCTATTATAGTCACAAATTCTCCTTTTTCTACGTAGAGATCTATATCATATAGAATCTGAACTGAACCGTATCCTCCGTTGAGACCTTTTACGTCCAATATGCGTTCAGTCATTCATTTTCACCGCCAATATTCTCATCGCCAGCAGCACCCAAGTATGCCTCAATTACCGCCCTATTACTACGAACTTCTTCAGGAGTTCCCATCATCAATACCTCTCCCTCATTCATAACTACAATCCTATCTACGCCTTGTCGAAGGATGAAATCCATATTATGTTCTATAATCAATACGGAAATCCCTGTTTCATCGACCAAACGCCGCAAATTATTGAAAATCTTGTTGGCTAATGGGCCCGCTACTCCTGCTACTGGTTCATCCAGAAGCAGAAGTTGTGGATCTCCCATCATTGACCTACCAATATCTACCAGTTTAGATTGGCCTCCTGAAAGTTCACTTGCCATATTATGAGCCATATGAGGAACTTCTAATTGATCTAATACTTCATAGGCACGGATGAGGCGTTGTTTTTCTGCATCTCGAGTATGTGGTTGAAAAAGAGCTCTGATTAAGTTGGGTTTGAATTGATTTCGAGGAGGTACCAATAGATTCTCAACAACAGTCATCTCACGCCATAGACGTGTGTGCTGGAATGTACGAGTAAAGCCAAGATTCTGAATTTCGTCCGGCCTCATTTCTGATGCATCTTCACCAAATATTTCGACCTTTCCAGATGTCTGTTTGAGCAACCCACTGATGCAATTAAATGTAGTAGATTTGCCACAACCATTTGGACCAATAAGCCCTATGAATTCTCCGGCTTCGACGCTAAATGATACGTCTTTTACTGCAACCAATCCTCCGAATTCCTTACGCAAATTCTTTACTTCTAGAATCGTATTACTCAATATTTCCACCACCTGTTGGTCTTTCCGGGCGATTTGGGACCTCTGGTAGGAGGCCTTTCGGATTATATTTTAGAGAGAAAAGAATTAGACAGCCAATTAGTAATACTTTGACATAAGCCATATCTGCTTGTAGGCCAGTAATGAATACAGTATCAATTGTACGTTGACCCATGAATAAACCTGTAAATGTAAAAATCATGGCTCCAGATAATCCCAATTCCTTCAAACCATTGTTTGCGAAGATCCAGCCCAATAATGCTAACAACAAGAATACTTGAACTACTTCCCAAGACTCTGTAACTAGCCAAGTAAATAATGAATCTATATTTCCAGCAGTTGTATGTAATGGAAGATCTGAAGACCCTTGACCTGCAACTAGAACGTTGAAAACAAACTCCATCAGAACTATGATGAATGCTCCAATTACCATACCCTTGTTATTGGCCTTACCTCCAATAATGAATGCCGCCCAAACAAGAAATGTAGAACGTGCTGGGGCCATGTGAGATGGTTGAAATCCAGTTAATTTCCAAGCCCACAAAGCACCTGCAAAGGCGGCAATACCTGCGCCAAGAGCAAGGCTGGCGGCTTTGTGATTTAGAACATCATGACCATGATGTTGAGCCACCTCTTCATCTTCTCTAATAGCGCGAAGTATTCTTCCCCAAGGTGAAGCGAGTATTATGTCTAATATCAACCAAACCAGGAGCATGCCTACAATTCCAATGAAGGCAAGAAGCATCATATATGGAGCGGGTTCGCTAAGACTAAGAAGATCACCGAACCAGTTTGCCGGACTACTAATTTCAATTACATCTTTGCAGTCTCCTGGAGTCATTTTCTGAATAATATCATCTGCTGTTCCTAGAGTTGCATCTGGTCCTGCTAAAGGTGTCTTATTTGGTACGTCAAAACCACAGAACCACCAAGATTCACCCGGTAGTGTATATCGAGAAATTCCTATAGAAGACCCCCATGATCCAGCACGTAGAAGTGGTTCACCTGCAAGTAAAACTCTCACAATTTCGCCTAGAGATATTGTTACAATTGCGAAATAGTCCATACGCAATCTTGCGGTTGGATAAGCCAGAAGCCAACCAAAGGCCGCTGAAATTAGAATTGCTACCATAGTTGCTGGAATTACGGGCCATCCGTAACCATGCAAATCCTTTGGAGCGCAAAGGATACCTACTACTATTGACCCAATGCCTACGAAAAAGATGACTCCAAAGTTTACCATACCAGTTACTCCCGTGTGGAGATTTAGTGAGAATGCCATTAAAGCAAATATTGAGAGAGTCACAAGCACATTTGAAACTTGGAGTACTTTGATGAATCGCATACCATCTTGTTCCGCTACAGGCAACCAGACCAGGAATGCAAACAGAAGTGAAATTAGGAATCCAAAAAGAATCCAAGATCCCTTAGGACTCTCTCGGCCATACGGAGATATATGAATTAGGGATTGAAGAGACTTCTTAGATGACAGAGAGGACTTAGTTCGGATAATTACATCGTCGAAACTCGCCCTTACTCGGATTGGTAATGAATTGATTCTAGATTGAATTGTAATAAATAAAGAAGGTGTAGTTATACTTCCTCTTGGGATAGAGATACTCTCCATTCTTGAGAAAATCGGTTTTAGGACATCATCATCACGTCCTTTCACAAGGTTCACACCCTCAGCAATTGCTACTAGCCAAACCATGATTGGAATGGCTGGCCAAACTATATCTCCAACTGCAGTAATAATCTCGAGAAATAACATTTCTATATTCATTAAATCAAACCAAGTCTGGTTCATGTAATCAATTTGATCTGCAATCCAACTATCATGAAGGAAAGGAGCGACATCACTTGGGGGAGATGCAATATTTGATTCATTAAATGGCGCATCAGATATTGAAAGGGTGCCATCAGCTCTTCCTGTGATAAATTCGAGATTATTTGATATGCCTTCATTCTCCTGACAACCAAGAGAACATGCATCTTTAGATATTGAATTCTTACCTATAAATCTAGAAAGACGCATTATCAAATAGGAACCCATTGTCAATATTAACATGGATTGGCCACGAGACTCTCTCCTTTGTTGGAAGTTATGAAACCCTAAAGCACCTAGAGGGGAAAAGGCAAGACTTGCGCCTATCTTAGGAGAGGGGGATTGGTTTTCTTCAGCACGTTTTCGTAGACGATTGACTTTCCATTTTTCATATGCATCGCCAATACCCTCAGGCATAATCATTAGAATCGCAACTAAGAAAATGTAGGGCATAACACCATCTAGAGCTGTGTAATTGGATCGGCCAAGTGGTTGACCTATTCCAATCAAAACTGGAGATGAAAGAGCCCTAACAAAACCAACAATGATTGACCCAATTATGGCACCGGGTATTGATCCGATCGTTCCTAAAACAATTACAGCAAAGGAAGGAAGGAGGAGGGTGAAGGCGGTTTCAGGGGTGAAGCGAAGCGTCATGGCAAATATTGCCCCAGCCATTCCTGAAATACCTGCAGAAAGGAAAGCGCTAGTCATCTGAACCCGCTCTACATTGATGCCACTTGATGCTGCGAGCTCGGGGTTGTCAGCAACTGCTCGCATTCTGCGACCTAGTCTAGTTTTATTTAGAAGAATTAACAGGAGAATGACTGAACTAAATATTACTGCTGGCATTGCGCCCTTGTAGTAAGCATAACCTGTTGTTGCTTGATCAATACAATTTGTTGCCAAATCATAAACTTCGAACATTGGTTTACTTCCTTCAACCGTAACTCGTTCACCATTTTCGCAGGAATTAAGAGTGTATGAAGAACCATCTTCGATACCACGATCTCCGATATACATTCTCAATTTAGTAGTGGGAATATCCCAACGCAAAGAAGGTAGGCGCCAATCTGCATCTGGTTCAAACATCTTCTTTCCAGCGCCAAAACGTAAGTACACTATTGCCCTTAGAATTAATGCAACACCAAGCGATGCGATCATCATAACTTGAGGCGATGCTTTCTTATTTCGGAATCCGCGATAGACTAAACGATCTATTATAATCCCAGAGATACCAGTTAATACAAATGCCGAAACTATAGTAATAATCAATAATGACCATACTAAAACATCATCTCGAGGAGCATCAGCTAGAGGAAAGAATTGATCCGTTAATACCATGATTATTGACAAGTACATACCTATCATAAAAAATTCAGATTGAGCAAAGTTACCATACTGCTGCACCTTGTAAGTTAGAGTCAGACCAACTGCTATTGCAAGATATGTGGATGACCAAGTTAGGGTTCCAACACCAATTGAAACTAAATCAAGAGTGATAATTGCATCATTTGAAAGACCCTTGAATAACATATCAAGAGTTAGCCAAACCATTAGTAAGAGAAACAAAGGAGAAACAAGAATACTTATTGTACGTCCCCAACTCTCTCGTAGGTCATCGAATAGGATCTTGATAATTAAGAAGGAGCCTGAAAGAGATATCACAACTTGAAAGAGCCATACCATATCATTCGGTATTCCATTTCCCACAAAGAAATCAAATAAATTCAGAGTTCCTTTCTGATACCTTAATCCAAGAAGAGAATCCAAAATTAGGAACATGGCTATTGCCAATCTTCTTTGGCCTTGGGGGGATAAGTGATTATTGAAATTTGACCTGAAATAATTCATCTATATCATCGCCAAATAAACAATCACTCAAATTCAGAATTAACTGAATAAAAGTTGGGGGGGCACCCCAGCGGTTCCCCGCTGGGGTGCTTTACGTTCCCAGATCTGATTTATTACTAAATCAAGCGTCTACTACGCCGCCATCGCGTGACCAATATCGGTCACAATCGAAAGAGACTGTGCCATCTGCGGCTACGTTGAATGTACCAACGCAGTATCCGTTACCGGCTACATCTCCTGCAGCGTCAAAACTGTGTACTCCAGATGCACCAACAAAGCCTTGGCCTGTTGCAGCGATCAACTGAGTCATTGATACTCCACCTGCGCTTGATGCGCCAGCGAAATATGCGTATCCCATAATGATCATTGCATCAAATGCTTCAGCAGTGTAGATACCGCTGTCACAGTCAGGGATTGCACCACAAGCAGCTGCGAAAGCCATCGAGCGCTCATTTGGCACTGCGGACGCAGGCTTTGTTGCTACTGCACCATCAACTAGTGATGTGTCTGACATGTCAGCTGCAAGACCTTCTTCTGCAACTCCGTCGCCACCATAGATAGCTCCGGTGAATCCTTGAACACCGAGTTCTTCGATGATCTCGGCTCCATCTGCTGCGTATGAAATCAGCATTACACTGTCACATCCATTGTCCATTACTTGCTGAACTTGTGATGTGAAATCTGAGTTGGTGTCTTCGTAACCAGCCTTAGCACATAGTGTGTTACCAGCATCTAGCCATGCTGCTTCGAATGAATCAGCAAGACCTGCGCCGTAATCGTTAGTCATGTGCATTAGAGCAATGTTATTGTGTCCACCTGCTGTAACTACATCAGATAGTGCTGGGCCCTGAATTGCATCGCTTGGAACCACACGGAAGAAGTGTGGGTAAGCTGTTGCGTCACTGAGTCCTGGGTTTGTACTTGCATACGAAATCATTGGGATTCCTGCTGCAGATAGTATTCCATTAGCAGCCATTGTTGCACCGGAACATGCTGCTCCGATTACACCTATTACACCAGAATCAACTAATGTTTGAGCTGCTGCTGCTGCTGTGTCACCTGAACAACCTGAGTCAGCCATAACCAACTCGAACTGTAGACCGCTGCCATATCCTGCAACATTCATCATCTGAAGAGCGATGTTAGCTGCAGCACCGAATCCAGGAGCATAAACTGCAATTGGACCAGTCATTGGATTCAGGAATCCAATCTTTACTGTCATTCCTGTAAATTCGTTAGCTGCTACTCCACCATCACGAGTCCAGTGTGCTCTGCAGCTAAAGAATACATCCGTGCTTGATAGAGCATCAAAGCGGCAGATATCATATCCTGCACCTGCAACATCACCATTCTCATCGAATGTGTGAGTTCCTGATGCACCAGCATAGTCTGTACCTACCATGCCCATGTGAGTTGGCATGTTCGCGCCATCTTCCATCATAGCTGCTTGTCCGATCATCATTACTGCATCGTATGTTTCCAAAGTGTAAATTCCACCTGCGCAAACACCGTCTGCAGCACAGCGTTCACCGAAGTCACCTGCACCGGATCCGGCACGAGGCTTTGTTGCTTGAACTCCATTAGCAGCACCTGGTGCACTAAAGTCGTCAAGGAAAGCCGCGTCAGCGATTCCGTCAGCACCAAATGTTGGTGCACTTACTCCTAGGTAAGCCATTGTCTCAAGAATAGCAGCGCCGTCTGTAGCATATGATACCATTACTACTGATCCACAACCTGCATCAGCAATTGCTTGAACCTCTGCAGCGAAGTCAGTCTGAGTATCCTCATATCCAATCTTTGTACAAAGGTTGTCAGCACCCCATGCAGCCTCAAACGAATCTGCTAATCCAGATCCGTAATCGTTAGTCATGTGAAGTAGAGCAGGGTTAGTTGCTCCAGCAGCCATAACCATAGCCATCATGGCAGGTCCCTGAATTGCATCGCTTGGAACCACACGATAGAAGTGTGGGTAAGCAGTCGAGTCAGATAGACCTGGGTTAGTACTTGCGTAAGATACCTGAACTACTCCAGCACTGCTTAGAACTGCGTTAGCAGCCATGGAAGCACCGGAACATGCTGCACCAGCAACACCTACAACACCAGCATCAACTAATGTTTGAGCTGCTGCTGCTGCTGTTGTACCGTCACAGCCAGAGTCGGCCTCAACAAGTTCGAAGTTACCACCCATTGCATTCAAGTCATCAATTGCGGCTTGTGCAGCCCATGTGAATGGTGGTGCATAAACAGCGATTGGTCCTGTCATTGGATTTAGCATACCTATCTTGTGAGCCTCAGCAGGCTGCACAGGAGGAACGAACATTGGATTTTCGTTGCCCATATAGAAGGCAGCGATTTCGTCGACTAATGCGTTAGCGATATCGACATCGAATCCTACGACGTTGCCGTCTTCATCGATGCTCTCGAAAGGAGGGTACGCTGTGTCTGAACACAACTTCAGAGAGCCGGACTCAAGAACAGCGGACAGGGTTGATCCTTCGCTTGGACTTGCTGGGTACGCGACTGCTGTGTTTTCGTCACGGTCATCGGTTAGGACAACTGCGCCATCAAACCAGGCTCCAAAGATGAGATCGTACTCACCCGAGTCGACGATCGCCGTGATCGCCACATTGAGGGCATCGAGCAATTCGCCCGAGTCCTCGCGGACTGCGAGTCCGAAGGTCTCATCGGAGAATGTCGTCATCAGAGTACCGGACAATGCAAGAACAGGTGAATCACCCATTGCATAGTCAGCCTCTCCGTTTGTGACGGACAAAGTTACGGATGGGAAATCATCGTACGCAACGATGGTTGCCATCCCTAAGTTCTCCTGAGCATAGAGGTCAGAAGTCGTTCCGGTCTGTACTGCAACCTTAGTTCCAGTCATATTCAGTTCGGAGACATCTGAGATAGCAGCTGAACCATCTGCGCCGATTACACCCTGGCTACTTGTGTAGTAACCACGAGTGAAGTCAACGACTTGGTCGCGCTCCTCTGTCTTCGTCATCGCCGAGATTATGGCATCGCACATCTCGCCGCCGTTCAAATTCGGAATGATGGGGTCCCAGTCAGAGGTTACTATGTCCGCTGAAATATCATCAGCAGGACTCAAGTTCCACTCTGGCTCGTCGTCATCATCATCCCCGCCCAAACAACCCGCGAACGCAGCCGCGAGCATGCTGAGCGTCATCAGCATTGCAATCATTTTCTTTTCTAACATGGCGTTATCTCACCTTACTTAGCCCTCTAACCACGATTCCTATTCGTTATAGTATTTCGCAAATTGATTCGTTGGAAGTATGTGATTATATATGCTATTATAAAATTTTATTTTATTCAAAAAAAAAGGGTACTAAGCCCCATAAACAAAAAATATGTTAATTTTTACACTCTTTTTTAACAAAATAAGTCCTTAATCTCTTCTAAGATAAAAAAAAAGGTTTTTTTAACAAAAATACATCCTAAAATATGAGCCTTAGATACCGATTGAATGATGAAGTTGGTGCCTCGGGACGTAATGTGGAAGACACACCTATCGACTATGCTAAAAGCGGCGTAGACATAGAAGCTGAAAGTCGGGCGATTTCCAGTCTTATTGGAGCGTTGAGTGATTCAGTTAGAACTTCAGGAACTAAAGGAGCACCCGTTCCTCTTCCTGGTGGCTTTGGCGGGATCATTGAATTTGGCGATTCGTGTCTAACGCTTGCAACTGATGGAGTTGGTTCAAAACTGCAATTAGCAAATGCTCTAGATAAATATGAAGGTGTTGGGATAGATTGTGTTGCTATGAATGTCAACGATCTATTGTGTGTAGGTGCAGAACCTCTGGCCTTTGTAGATTATATCGCAGTTCCAAAGACAGACCCTAAGACTCATGCGGTAATTGGAAAATCTCTTGCAGAAGCTTGCAGGCGAGCTAGGGTGACTCTTGCGGGAGGTGAAACAGCAACATTACCAGGTATCGTTACAGAACTTGACCTTTCAGGAACAGCACTTGGATGGTTTCCTGCTGGGAATGCAATAACGGGTGAGAATCTTGAGGAAGGAGATGTTGTAATTGGTTTGCCTAGTAGTGGCGTTCATTCAAATGGGTATACTTTGCTAAGAGCTGTTGTAGAAAAATCTGGCTTGTCTCTGAAAGAAAAAGCCCCATTCGATACCTTTCATTTTGGAAGAGAAATTGAAGGAGTGAGTCAAGACAGTGCTACTCTTGGAGATGTGTTTTTGAATCCTACTAGAATTTATGTAGATCCAATCATTGATTTGATTGAAGTTTGTAGAGGAGGTTCTGGTCCTTGTAATATTGTTGATTTGAAGGCTATCGCCCACATTACAGGAGGAGGATTATCTAACCTTCTCAGATTGCATGAAAGTTTAGGGTGGCACATATCTGATCCGTTACCTCCTCAACCTGAATTCAGATGGATGGCAGAGATTGGACCTATTGACAAATTGGAAATGCATCGTGTTTTCAATATGGGGATGGGGATGTGTATAGCTGTCTCTAGCAATGTCGCTGAAAATGTCGAAAAATGGCTTGCTGAAAGATTACCCGGAACACGCAAAGTAGGCTTCATCAATAACGATGGCCACAGAGTTACACACTCCGATCCGGAGATTGTTTTCGAACACTATTGAGTAGTCAAACACTTTTGTGAGTTGCTTCTCGGAGAGGTGTGAATGAGGAGCGGGGGAATTCAGATCAACCCCTTATTGGACCTAGTGAGATCCATAGAGAAGGCAAGACTCTAACTAGAGTTTCAAAAAATAATGATTTGACCAATAAAGGACCTTTAGCAAGAAATTACGGTTCTGTGTTCCATAATCCGGCTATGAGTGGATCACGTACACGCAGTGTTCTTCTCATGGCACATGTGATTGAAGAGGGGTTGCTTGGGCATTCAAAAATACGTGCATTGGACGGTTTGTCTGCATCAGGACTGAGGGCGAGAAGATGGTTGAATGAACTCCCGGAGAATGTATCATCAAGACTAATAGTAACTGCCGCTGATATGGATAAATCCTCATTGGAATTGATAAAAAATTTAGACACCGAATTTCCATCGAAAAATGGAGAGTTGAATGTTCTTTACGGTGATTTAAGAAGTAGCGTTCTAACTCAAGGTTGGCATTGGATTGACATAGATCCTTTTGGCTCTCCTGTCTCTTTCTTAGATACTGCAATTCAGGCACTGGCTAGACGTGGTGTACTAGAGGTAAGTGCAACGGATACTGCTGCTTTGAGTGGATCCTCAAAGAATCCTCTCATGCGTAGATATGGTGCAAGAGTTCGACTTGATAAACTCAAACATGATTCGGGTCTTAGAGTTCTAATTGCGAATATTGCTAGAGCAGCTGCTAGACATGATAGAAGCATCAAACCATTGTTATCAATTTGGGACTCACATCATTTGAGAGTATCTGTGGAGGTAAAGAAAGTAATGACTGGAGCAAATAATATTGAGCAGTCTCTGGGTTGGAGAGTTTATTCTCCTACTAAAGAAGAAGTTTCTTTTTCGATAAAATATGGGCTTCTCCCTTCAGATTTAGGAGAAGATCTTCCAATCAGGTGTATGCTTCCACTTTCCTACCCCATTGAACGTCAAGATCCTCGGATTTCTGGCCCGTTATGGATTGGTCCAATAGGAAATTCCTTGGCAATGAAATCTATGAGTAAAGAAAGAGCTTTGGAACTTTGTGGGCCAGAATATATAGAAAATGATCCTGCTGGATGGGATCAAAGACAATTTGAAGATGAAAGAAAGAAAATAATTCGTTCGGTACGCAATATTTCTCAAGAAGCAATTGTAATTCATGGATGTCATCTTATTGCAGTGGATGAGTTACCGGGATGGTTTGGTAAAGGGGGTCCGCCTAGCCCGGGTAGAATGGTGGCGGAAATTCAAAATCTGGGTTTTTCCGCAGCCATTTCACATTATGCAGAGCCTTCATTCAGGACTGATGCACCATGGTCTATTGTGGTCAATGCATTTGAGAGGATTTCATCCACCAATATATGACATCTCTACTCTATTCATTGCATCACTTGATTCCGATCTAATCTCAGAGTATCTGTCTTCTCTATGGCTCCAATTTGACTTAATTAGAGAAGCGATTTCCTGATCTGAATTTCCGGCTCTTAGTGGAGTAAGTAGGTCTAATCCCTTGTTAGAGAAAAGACACGTGAATAATCTTCCATCCGCTGAAAGGCGGGCTCTGGTGCAATTACCACAAAATGGTTCTGTTACACTCGTTATCAAACCTATTTCACTTCCATTAGGAAGCCTGTAGCGCTTTGCGACATCACTCTCATTCTTTGGGATAAGAGGTTGTAAATCATTGAACATGTCTCTAATTTCTTCTGCACTAACAACCTCATCCAGAGACCACCCATTTGTAGTCCCTACGTCCATATATTCTATGAATCGTATTGCAATGTCTCTATTGGAAAATCTCTCTACAAGATCTAAAATCTCCTCTTCATTTGAGTTTCTTTTTACTACTGTATTGATCTTAATAGGCCCAAGGCCTACTGATTCGGCTGCTTCAATTCCAGCCATTACTGCAGCCACTGTATGTCCGGAGTCGGTTATTGATGCGAAAGTTGCCTCATCAATCGCATCCAAACTTACAGTAATACGATCTAGGCCCGCCGCAGATAACGAAGGAGCGTACCTAGGAAGGAGAACGCCGTTTGTAGTCATAGCAATCTCTACTGGTCTAAGTGCCAACATTGAGACCAATTCGTGGAGATTCCTGCGAAGTAGTGGCTCACCTCCTGTAAGACGTACCTTTCTAACTCCTAGTGAAACAAAAATACTAACAAGTCGATCTATTTCATCGAAAGACATTATTTGATTTCTTTCTAAGTAAGGAAAGTCGGAGCCGAAAATTTCTCTTGGCATACAATATGTGCAACGAAAGTTGCAGCGATCCGTTACTGAGATTCGTAGATCCCTTAATTGGCGCCCTAAGGTATCTACCAAATACGACTCCATATCGACCCCTTTACATCCTCGCTAATGGGTTTAACGTGGTGGAATCTAGCAAATAAAGATGTGATCTTAAAAGAACAGGTTGAAAATAGATGATCCCTCCAAGACAGTTGAAAGTCATGCTAGCGATCACTCCAAGAGCACGTGAGATGCTTGATTCCTTTATGGCTAAAGTTGAAGAAGAAGGTAATGGAGACGATTTAGCATTGAGGGTTGAAATCATTGGACGAGGGGCTAAAGGGTTCCAATATGATTTGCAATTTGTTGGTTCTGACGGAGGTCAGGATGATGATTTTATTAATGATGTTGATGGTATGACTGTACGTATAGCCTCTCGCAGTGTTCAATACATAGATGGTACCACTTTAGATTGGGGTGAAACTCTGATGGGAGGAGGATTTACATTCGACAATCCTAATCCTCTTTGGGTTGATGAATTATCACAAAAAGTTGCTGCAATAATTGACGAGGAGGTCAATCCTGCCGTTGCCAGCCATGGAGGCGTGGTTGAACTAATTGGGGTTGATGAAAATAAGGCAATCATAGCTTTTGGCGGGGGTTGTCAAGGCTGTGGAATGGCTGATGTGACTCTAAAACAAGGTGTCGAAGTTATGATCAAAGATAAGATTCCAGAAATATTAGAAGTCATTGATACAACTGATCATGCTGCTGGGACCAATCCATTTTACTGAAGCTCAATAAACCATCCTAACTTCATCATCATCTCTGTCTTCTCCAGGGGCTGGAAGAGCATTGGATTGTGCTCGCTCAAAGGCCTCCCTAACCTTTTCTTCAATTGCTCTAGCATCTTCTAGAAGTCCTTGGACTGGTATTTCTAAGTCAAGGAGATCGGCCAACCCCTCTATAGCCAATAAAGCGGCTCTAGCATCTGGATACATAGGATTGCATTCAGCAAGCAGAGCAGTTACATCCAAGCCTCTTCGCTCACCCTCTGCAACTAGATATCCAGATATTCCTGACACTATACCTTGCTGAATACGTTGTATTCTAGAATTATCAAGAGTATCTCGGCCTATTAATGTAGAAGATACCCCCCACAAATCGCTCTCTTCTTTTATCCCTAGGTCATTACTTACTACTCCATCTATGACAATTAGTCTGTCAAAACCGCCCTTGGTGAACCATTCAAGTACTGTTTCTCCAAAATGAACATCGTTCTGAGGAGGAAACTGAATCTCCGAAATAAATGCTCCAATACCATCTCCCTGATATACACGTACTGGGTGTTTTGGAACTGAGTCATGAATTAGTGCTATGGCTGGAAACTCGGGGTGCAACACGGTACCCATTGGTTCCAATTCCATTGTCTGAATTATATGAGAAACCGCGATGACGCCAACAGATCCGACTGTTGAGAAACCACAAATTGCCGTTCCACCGAGTTGAGTCGGGTCTGCTGATGAATGAAGAACCAAGGGGTAGCCCGAGTTGTCGTTGCCTGCCATTAGATGCTGCTCTAGTACTGTAATTCTTGAACCAAACGGTCGAAAAGGCTGATATGATTCATTAGTCGAATTTATCATTCATGACCCTTTGGTCCAATTCATACTATGTCTGAGGATGATGATTCTAACATAGGTAGAATCTGGATTAGAGTGGGTTCTACGGAGGTAGATATATCTGGCTCGGCTAGAGAAGTCAATGATTCTTGGCTTAAATTGAAAGAGCAAGACACTTGGGCTTCTGCTATTTCTAAAATCAGGTCTGCAAGACAAGATGCTATAGATGCAGCAAGAGAGGCAATGCGAGAAAAAGGAATTCCAGAACGTGGTTCTACTTTTAGGAGATTGATTGAAAATTGTAATATTTACAGAACTGGAGATATCGTACTTGCGTCTATACACTATCTCAGATCTGTTGAAAAGGAAAGTGATACGCCTCCTAGAGAAGTAAAGAGATTGTTATCAGAAACTGGTCGTTGGACAGAAGAAGAAGTTGAAAAATGGAATCTTTCATTGTACATCAATAGAATGTTAGAAGACTCAGTGGAAAGAGGTCGGCCTCCACTTTTAGCTTATCCAGTTGGAATGGAGAAAAATAGATTCGTGGTCCTAACTGATGCAGGGCGTGATTATCTCGAGAGGCTATCATCGTGAAAGAATCTAAAGATATTGAGTCAAAGGATTGGTCTTTCACTTCGCACATAGGTGAAGATCTTCGCGGTATCGATTTGTCCGGAGCTGATTTGAGAAGAGCTGTTTTTGATGGAGCCGATTTAGAAGGTGCTGATCTATCAGGGGCTGATTTAAGGCGGGCTTCTTTCAAACGTGCTAATCTAATGAAGGCGGCGTTCGATGACGCTGATATGAGAGATGCTAGTTTTGTTAAGGCAAAGATGAATCTTTCAAATTTTCAGCGTTGTCGTCTTGATCGAGCCGATTTACGTGGAATTCGTGGGCGTTATGCTATTTGGAGAGATGCAAATTGGTGGGACGCAAGAATGAATGACGATCTAAGAGAAGCCCTAACCAAAAAATGGCCAAAGAAATAATCTGATTAATTCTTCATTAATTTAGACAGGCCTTTTCGCATCCAATCTGGAACTTGTATTTTTGTTGTTATGTCATTCATCCCCACACACACAGTAACCTGTTCACTGGTCCAGCAAAGAGTATTATTCTGATTGCGAAATTCATACTTCCAAGTAACTGAGGTGTTACCAATATTAACTACTGTTAACCAGCATTTGACAGTGTCGCCATAAGACAGTGGATGAATGAAATTCGTTTCAGCATGAACAAGCGGAAAGCCAATTTGATGGTTCATTAGTATCTCATTATAGTGCATCCCACATGAAAATTCCCAAGATTCTTCGTAAAAACGATGAGCAAGATCCCAGAATTGAGGGTAGTATACAATCTTGGCAAGATCTACCATGGGAAAGTCAATTCGTCTCTCGGATACGAAGGCCATGCTACATCGAGGCATACTCGGGTTGAAGGCTGTTATGGCGGACCCACCGCGATTCGAACACGGGTTTAAGGCTCCGCAAGCCCCAGTGATATCCAGGCTACACTATGGGTCCAGTGAACCAGTCGACCTATGGTTCTGGTTTAATTTCGACGGTGCTTCAGAAATTCACATAGAAATGGGTAAAACTGTCTTCCAACGTGGTTCTGCTAACTTCTTAGACTTGGGGCCATCTCTTGGGTTTGGTGTTTTATGAAGTAAAACACCATGCATTCCTTGAACTGCAAATTTTACCCTGAGTTCAACCATTCTATCTCTTTCCGCAACATTCATCTGCTCGGAATCCAATTCAAAAGTTGTAGAGACTGATTCATCGCCCTCATTATGGATTTTTATACAATTATCTTCTAGTTTGGCGCGAGGAGAAAAATCAAAGTCATTGGGATCATTCATCCAGACCTCTACATCTGCTACTAAACGATCTCGAACGGATACCTTAGTGATATTGATGGAGTGCACCATTGAATGTTCGAAAGGCCCTGAGTTGAAAGGCCTTATCTATTGCAATAGAGAGTTTTTTCAAATTCCAACTTCACTGACTCGAGGAATGAGAATTGTATATTCTATTAGAAGAGACCAGTCGTTACCTGTATCCGGATCAACTCCATCAATTGGAATATCTGGGTCACATTGATCTGCCGTAACGACCCAAATCCAATCGCCTTGACCAAATCTGGCACCGGGTTCATTCAATAAACTATCAATTAGGGTCTGGGATGAGTCTGAGCTAACAGTATAATCGCTATCTGGTAATGGATTTAATGGCCCTCTCTCAATAGATGCTGTTGTATTAAGGGTGATATTTCCCTGAGTAGTTTGTACACTAGCAGACCATCCAGTCATAGGAACATTTACTCGCAAAGTAAAATTGTCCTCAGGCCATTGAATTGGGAGTAAATCTCTATCAAGAATCAGCGTGGCATTGAATTCCATAAGGCGGGCTCCCTGACTTGGTACATCTTCGTAGATTGTGTATTCGCCCTGTTCTGTATAGCCATCGATAATTCGTTCAATTTTCTGCTCCTCCCATACAACATTGAACATTCTCTTGACAACCATAATTGACCACAACATAGTACTAGTTGCACCTCTATCATCAATAGCAGTTACAGTTCCAGACATGTTTCCTGAGTCGGAATATGAAACCTCTACTGAAGAGGTGGTTTCATCAGCATCGTTAGTAGGATCACCGTCTCCATTTCTATCAAAAGTTAGATCTAAATCCCAAATGAATTCTACGGCCCCTCCCTCTGAATCATAAGACTGTGAGGCATCAATTAGTGCACTCTCGTTTGTACGAACATATCCGGGCATGCTAAGAATAATCTCCGGTGGAGAGTTTACAAATATCGAAATACTCGCTCTATCGCTTTCTCCTCTGTCATTGAATACTTCAACTTCTACATCGTGATTACCGGGTTGTGTAAATGTGTGATATGTTATACCAGTCGTTGTAGTGCGTTTTTCTCCCTCGCCGAAATCCCAAACATATTCATCGATTATGGTTGGAGATGGAGTAGTAGATGCACGCGCATCAAAGTTTACGGTTTCACCTACTGTGATTGATTCCTGATCTGCAGAAATAGAAGCATTGGGTGTGGTTGTTGCTAGTCCAGTACACCCTGCTAAGGATGTAACCAATAGTATAGTCGAAATCAATAATGTACTCAACCTCCCGGCAGTCATTGAGAACCGGGCCAAAGCCAAGGCAAATATGCATGACGGAATCAAACTTGCTTCAGAGATAGTTCATGGGGGGTCTGCCATTGGCCACAACATGGTCGAAGAGATGCTATCTGGATACAGAGTCCTTGGTTTCGATTTAGAAACTACAGGACTAGATCCTAGAAAAGATAGGATTGTCCAATATGCTCTAATTGGAAGTGATGTTAATGGATCTCATATTAATCAAACATCATTCGTAGATCCTAGAGTCCCCATACCCACTGCATCTACAAAAATCCATGGAATCAATGATAATGACGTGAAAGGTTCTGGATCTTTCGATAAACACGCAAACGAAATTAAAGATTTGATGGATGGGGCGATTGTTATTGGTCATAACGTATCAAAATTTGATTGGAGGTTCATTCAACTTGAGTTTTTACGTGCAGGAATTGAAGCCCCCGCCCCTCGAGCAATCGTTGATACTCTGACACTAGCAAAAAGGCTGAAGATTCCAGGAAGGCATACCCTAGGGCATCTTTGTGACCGATATGGTATAGAGATATCTAGAGCGCATACTGCTGATGCCGATGCAGGGGCTTGTCTTCTTTTACTATGGATGATGATGAAAGATCATCCAAGAGAATTCAGAGGCGATATTGATGATTTACAGGATCTACTAAGTAGAATTCCTTCAACAGAAGGAATAGGTAAAAATCTAGCTGATTTAGAACCAGTTAATGGGTCTGAAGGAAGATTAAGATATTGGGAAAACGAAATCATTCTAGCATTTGGAAAGCACAAAGGGAGGTCTCTTACAGAGATTTACAAAATTGATTCGCATTACGTTGATTGGTTGTGTTCTCCGTCATCTCCGATTCCCTCAAATATTGTATCAGATTTTTTGCGAACCCAACGAGAGTGATCATATGCATGACCTTCATTGATAGGGTTCCAAGGTAATACTTCACACCAGTCACCCAAATGTGCAACGCGACCGTCCATTCTAGCACTCCCAAGAAAAATAGCACCCTCATGGCCTGAATCTAACAAAGAAGTTAGTTGAACCAGTGCTTGATCCCTTAATACTGCTCCAAATTTGTGATCAGATGGTGCTAATTCTCCTTGTTCACCAATAGGAGGCATACGCTGAAAAAGTGCTGCTCCGGCTTCACGATCAAATCTAATTAATTGTACAACTTCGTCTCTAAACATATGACCTGGGGATAGAAATCCATCCCGACGTGCGTTCCACCAAACTGGGCACCAAGCCTTCCATTCACACCAACCACACTGCTGCTCGCCAGGAGTTGCTTCCAGAGGTTTAGATGAGGGCCTCATACCCTCCCATGCATCTAAGGCGGCATCCAGCACAGAAGGACCCTCTGCTGCATGCACTGTTTGATTAGCGGAATACCATCCTTCTGCAGTAACTTTAGGGTGGTTTGGGTTGTTTTGTTTCAATAAATCTCTGTAAAAGCGAAGCTGACGGCTCACTTTTTCAGGAAGAGAGGGGCTGGGGGGCCGGCCTGTTTTCAGATCGGCGACTATCCACCCCCGAGAATCTCCATTGGCATCTATATCGGCTACAAGAAGATCTAATCTACCCATGAAACGTCCGCATTCTGATACAAGTGTGCCCTCATTAGCAAGTACTATTGATTGAACTTGTTTCCAAATTCCAATACTAACCTCTGATAAATTTTGAACCTGCAATTGAGTCTTGCTGAACAGAATATTAAGGGCACCAATTAATCCATCATGAGCTTTTGTAATCTGTTCATCCTTCCAACGTGGATGACGAGGAGTTGAGAGAAAGTTATCCTTCTCAATTTGCCAATGTCTATCTAAAATTGCTTTCGCTGTTGCTGGGAGCCAGCCAATATCTTCATCAATTTTGTTAGAAAGTTCAAGATTGCATAAGTCTTCAACTGAATTATGAACTGCATTTCCAAGAGCCGCTGGCATACTGGCTTTTCTGGGAAGACCTTGTCTGGAAAGCCAGTATTTACGCGGGCACTCTTCATACCTGCTCCAAGAAGAAGGAGATAATTGATGAGCTATGAAATCATCAGCCATACTATTATTCAGAGAGTCATTATCCATATCTAAATGGCCCTCGTCGGTGTCAGACATAATCTACCTGTGAAGGCCAATGATTAACAGCATCTCGGTCTAGTGGGTACCAATGAGTGGGACGCCGGTGATAGGAGTAGATGAAAGTTTGAACGCAGAAGAGGCCTTGGTAGTCACTTGTTTTCCATCTGCTGGTTTCGTTAGCAGCATAGTTGCGCACTTTCTAGTAGACAAATTAGAATTACAATTTGTAGGCGGTGTACGTGGTCAAGGTTTGCCGCCTGTATGTCTAGTTCAGGAAGGTAAGCCACTACCGCCTCTTAGATTCTACGCTGGCGAACCAATATGCACTGTAGATCGTTGTGACAAGATTGTATTAATTGCATCTGAAATACAAGTATCTGCAGAACAAAGCTTAGCGTTATCTGATACTATTTTGGATTGGGTTGAAAATAGTGGTGCTTCGCAAATGATGATGATTGATTCTTTTTCTCACGGCCCTGATCAAGCACATTCAATTTTTGATGATGATAATTCGGAAGAAACTTTGGTAGGAATTGGGTCTACTGATGAAGCACATGAAAGATTGAATGGATTGGGGGTTTCAATGCTGAAGCATGGTGTTGTAGGAGGGATGACTGGCGTAATGCTAGGAGAATGTCGGAGAAGAAGAATTGATGCAATGGCAGTACTTGCTGAGTCTGGAGGAGATTTAGCAAACGGCGCAATTCCAGATGCAAGAGCCGCTGCTCGAATTATTGAAAGACTGGATAGTCTCTTACCCGCAATAAAATTAGATCCAGAGCCTCTTCTTGATGAAGCCAAGAGAATTGAAGATCAGATTAGAGAAATGATGGCAGTACAATTAAACCAGATGCAAAAAGAGGGTTCTTCTGGCGATAATTCTGCTATGTTTGGATGATTAATAGTCACTTAGAGACATCTGTTGATTTGATTTTTCTTGATTTGAACTTATTAGATTATAGAGATCTTTTTCGCTCAAAATAGTTATATCGAGAGTTTTAGCTTTTTCTAACTTCGACCCAGCTGATTCTCCAACAACAAGATAGTCTAAATTTTTAGAGATACTATTAACTACCTTTCCCCCCACTGATTTGATAGAAAAAATGATTTCTTTTCTAGGGCGTGAGAGTGACCCAGTAATGCAAAAAGACTTGCCATCGAAAACTCCAGTCATAATCTCAGATTCATCAGTTACGATTATTGTTTCTTTTAGTTCTAGGATTAAACTTCTACGCTTCAAAATACCTCTTCTAAATATATTAGCTACTTTATCTCCAATGCCATCTACAACAGTCAGCTCTTCATCTTGCCCTCCATCAACCCAATGAAGTAAATTTGTTAGGGATGTGAAGTGCTGGGATATTGCAGTAGCTACTTCAGGACCTATTCTTTCCATTCCTAATGCGTGAAGAAACTTTGATAGGGGTAATCTTCTAGTTTTGGCTATTTCTTGAATTACATTAGACGCACTCTTATCACCCATCCTATCTAGGCTAGATATTTGTTTGTGATTCAGTCTATACAAGTCTGCTATAGTCACAACTAGGCCCCGATCCAATAGAGTTTCAATTAATTTCTCACCAACACCATCCATCTCTAATGTGCGGCACCAATATATCAGAGATCTTGTATTTCTAGCACCACAATCTAAAGATAAGCACCTCAGGAATGCCCCCTCCATAGTTAATACTCTATTACAGGAAGGGCATTTTTCGGGAATCGATATCTCATCAAAGGAGATTTTTCCCAGAAAATTAGTTCCATCTGAGTGAAATCTATCTTCTAGATCTTTGGAAGATGCTGGACCTAAATTTTCTATAATTTTAGGGATCACATCTCCTCTACGAGTTATTTTTACTAAATCGCCAATTCTAATACCCAATCGCTTGACTTCTCCAACATTGTGTAAAGTTACGTTCTCTACAGTAACCCCTCCAACAGTCTGGGGGGCTATGCGTGCCACAGGGGTTACGGTACCAGTTCTTCCAGTCTGCCAGTCCACACCAAGTAAAACTGATTTCGCCTCTTCAGAAGGAAATTTCCATGCTAATGCCCACCTAGGATGATGAGCGGTGACACCTAATCTATCACGATGTTTTAATTCATCTAATTTGAAAACGATGCCATCTATTTCAAAATCATATGTAGAACGTTTCAAACTCCATTCATTTGTATAATCTATCATTTCAAAGTGTGGACTTTCCGATTCAAATATTTTCCATGGCGCCGCTTCAATTCCTACTTTATGTAGCCATTCTAATAACTCACTATCATATTTTGCAGATTGAGGCTCTTCTGGAAATTTAACATCATAAGCAAAAAAAACCAAATCGGACGCTTTCGCCTTCCCATCACCATGTTTTTGACGTAATGCACCAGAACAAAGATTTCTAGGATTGGGTGATTCTTCACTATACTTCTTATCAAAAATATCCAAGGGCATTACTACTTCACCCCTTACATGTATGGTTACGGGATAATTTAGTCGGAGGGGGATGTTTTGGATCGATTTAGCATTCAAAGTGACATCCTCTCCTCTTTCTCCGCTACCTCTGGTTGCAGCTCGGAAAAGATTGCCTGCAACATATTCTAACGATAATGCTGAGCCATCTAATTTTGGTTGTGCCAAATATCTATGTCCGCCTGATGTTGAATGAGTTACAAAGTGAGAAATGTCTTCATCAGTAGTTCCCTTGTCCAATGAAAGCATTGGGAAAATATGTTGTACTTTTACAGTTCCAGGTAATGGTTCTGGACCTACTCTATGTAAAACCTCATTTTCTGCATCGAGTTGCTTTAATTCATTCCAGAGAGAATCAAACTCAGCATCTGATATCTCGGGTGCTGCATGATTATAGTAGAGATTTGAATGATGAGAAATGAGTTCCGCAAGTTGAGCAATACGGGCGCTATGTGGTCGTTCGCCGGACCCGCCCTTAACCATGATTGGGCAGACAAGGGGGGGGCCTAAAAGGTGCCCATTTGAGTACTAATTTGGCTATATTAAACTAGACATTTGGGGTGATGGTGGGCCTGCCAGGATTTGAACCTGGGTCGCGCGACCCCCAGCCGCGAAGTATAGGCCAAGCTAACCTACAGGCCCCTTGTATCACTCTATCGTAGATCCTAATCTCACAAAGCCTTGACGGCTAATGATTATCAATTCTCACGTGCTATACTGAATGGTGCGACTTCATCGAGCAAATCAATATGCCCTACATACATTCTTCTACAACAATAGCGCTCTAGACCGATGTCATCGAGAACCTTTTGAGGATCTTCGCCTGAATCAACTGCTGCTTTGAATTGATCATACAAATGTGCGACCACTTTGCCGCAACTCCAACAACGAACTGGTATAAGCATCTTTGATCACCTGTATGACTTCTGCCACTTCTTGCGAGCCCCTCGACCCATTTGGTGCTTTGGCTCTTTACGTCTTGGATCATTAACTAATAAACTACGATCAAAGCGAAGATATTCGTCACGTAATTCTTCATCAATTCCTTCTGCACCGCCATTGTAGTGTACTAGTCCCCGAGCAATGGCGGTTCTTATTGCATCAACCTGTCCCATTTGACCTCCACCTTGGACATCAACAACGACATCAACATCTGCCAAGCGATTCATGGCATCTGCAATTTGTACTGGCTCGAGGGCCTTGCGTCTAGCTAAGGCAGGTTGCATGATGTGGATGGGTTGATGATTGACTCTCACTCGTCCAGCGCCTTTACGAACGGTTGCACGTGCAACTGCTGTCTTCCGCTTTCCACTCATATTGACTACTTTCGCCTTTTTCTTAGCCATTATTGGTCACCTCCCCATCTGCTGCTGTCTACTCCTAAATGTGCACTAATATCACCAAGACGGACAAATTTCTGAGGAAGGTCTCTTTCGAATGATTCGGTTTTCCCCCATGAGTGCCCTTCTGGCAGATTTTCGCCAGATAGGTTAATTGGAGTTCCAATCATTACTCTTAGATCACGTACTGAATTTCGACCACTACTATTCTTTTGATAAGGTAGCATTCCACGTACCGTTCTCTTCAGAATTTGATCTGGCATTCTAGGGAAAAACGGGCCCTTCCTAGGATGATTCAATTTGTATTTTTTGTCATACTTAGCAAATACCGCTGTTTTTGGGCCTGTGACTATTGCTTTCTCGGCATTTACAATAATTACTCGCCTCTGACTGCCAGATTTACGCGCAGTAAGAAGTTGGCTAGCTACATGGCTGGCGAGTCGCCCTAGCACCTTATCAGATGCATCGTAGACTAATGTATTTGCTTCAACCAAGTATCCTCACCCCCTTACCATCTGGTTTTTCATTCATTAATTCGCGGATTGACAATACACGTCCGCCTGCTGCTTCAATCTTTGAGCGGGCACCAGTGCTTACACTGTAGGCTGCGACGCTGGGCTTCCCAGAAACATCTCCGCTACCGAGTAATTTACCTGGAACGAGGATGAAATCTTCGTCTGCAGCGTATCTCGACAGTCGACTAAGGTTGGGTTCAGCCCAATTACTGCGACTCTTCTCAAGCCTAACAGCTACGTCTCGCCATAGTGCAGAACCGGTTGACCTGCTCTGGTCCTTGAGATCTCCTATTAGGGCGATCAAGGCCTTGTTGGTCTTTCTCATATTCTTACTCATTATGACTCCCTCGACGATTGTTTGGGTAGCGCGCCCACCTGACCGCCTGTTATGAATGCTGCGGGTGCCCCTACGGGGCATATTGATCCTGCACGACGCGATTGAGAGGCAGAGGTTGGGCCTCTGTGACTCAAAGTCAATTACGAAGTATATCAGATTCTGAATCCTGAGTCATCATTTGATCCATCGTCAATGCCTGCAATCCTTTGTTGACCTTCTGAATCTACGAAAGATCCTGCCTTTACAACAGAACCATAGAGTCCTGATTCGTTAACTGAAGTGCGGTTAAGCATTCCATCTCCAAGTGATGCTGTCATATGATTGATGATCGATTGTAGTGAAGCTATGGCGCGATCACGCTGAGCCGCGCCTATTTCATGGTCGGAATAGCGAGCCTCCTCAAATAAAGAGAAGAAGATGCTGAGATCTTCAGGAGGGGCTATTCCTCCTAACATACTTGTAACAGCATCCTCGAATTCTCGTGTGGTTTCATATACCTTCTTCATAGCACCTCTTTTCCTGAAGAATCTAACTAATTCCTTGTAACACTTGAAAATTGTTTCAATGTATTCATTACTAGCTTTCAGAGCCATTAGAGAATCTGTCAGTATACCACGGAGAATTTCAATTCGACGTCTCTCAATGTAATTTCTATACATGATTGCTCCAATCAGCGCGGTGAAGGCTAGAATTATTCCTAATATGGTAAATACCTGTAGACTCCAGAAACTAGTGCTACCTGCTTCAACAGGGTTGCCCAAAAATATAGCGGGCGTATTGTTCAGATACTCCTCTTCAAACTCATGATCCCCCTTGAAGTGGATAATCACTTGCCATTCGCCGCCTTCAACACAAGGACCGCCTAAATCACATTCTAGTTCTCCTGAAATATCTGATCCTGTGTATTCAAAACTAAATGTAGACACTCCCAATTCATTAGTAGTAGAATAAACCACATTATGAGGTATCCAATCAGCTAATGCTGAATCCCAATATTGGTAAGTGAATATTACAGTCTGTTGTTCTACTGCAAGATCCAGACGATCACGCAATATTGCAACTGAACCATTAATCCAGTCTCCCGGCTGATAGCCGTCAGGATTTGCCCAATGATCCTTCAGAAGTATATCTACTCGACTTCTTACGAGAACTTCGATGTCTATGTATGAGCCGTTAACTACCGGTGTTGTTTCTGCACGACAGCCTCCCGGTAATTCTTTATTGGGTTCGTAAGCGATTCTGACTATTCTAAAACCTTCCATTTTATCCGAAGTAGGTTCTACCCCTCTACGACTTGGATTATCATCAGGATCACCACTAAACCATTCAATCTCTCCAGTTCCATCACGGGTAATTGATGTGGCTATTGGACGTGTATTTACATCCGGGTCAAGATAAATATTGAGGCACTTTCCACCAATTGGATTGCCATTTGTTTGAGTCAACCGGGCATCCAGATGGAATGATTCCTTTAGATAAAGTACTGGGAATTCAGATCCATTCTGGAATGTGTAAGAATCAACATCATTGCGGAATGGGCCTATTTCCTGAAGAGTCATGGTAGAATTAGAAAATACTGGGAATAATCTTGTCACACTAGCATTTTGATATCGGTAACGATCATTATTTTCATAGGAGTTGAATTCCACATTGACACGTGCTTGGCCCGCCTCTACACCATTCAGTGGACAAGTAATTTCAAAGAATCCATTCTCATCAGAGGAGTCTGGTATACAGCCAACAACACCAGTTTCTGCACCCACCATTTCGTATGTAACTCGTATTGCGCGATTGGAGAGGTTGCTTCCGAGTTCATCAACAAGTTGTCCTGTAACTACCATCGGTTTTTCGATTGGCTGACCTGTGGTAGGATCCATTTCTGATGTGTATACTATTTGGTCATCTACATTCAGAGTTGTACGACCTATCAAACTAAATCCATCAACTTGGAATTGCATTACCTTACGATAGTGATCACTATTGACAGTCTGAACGCATGGATCCCATGCTCCTGATGTACTCAGAGAGTCTGCATCTAATGGGTCACATCCTTCGTTAGGAAGATTCTCTTCAAATCTCAGTATTACATTCACTGGTCCAAAACCATCTGGTAGGAAGGATTCTGGGTCGTCACGAAGTAACTGAGGGTCCAAAACCATTTGATGATATATATTACCTGCATTTGGACATAATGTTTCCAATATCTGTCTATGTGTTCTGTCCTCAAAGTCTGTTCCTTCCATAATCAAAAGGACTTCTCCGCCGTTTTCTCCGCAGCCATCTAAGGCCTGGCCAGAATCTTTGATTAATGCTGTACGATTGTCGTCTGTAACTTGGGCCGTGAACTCCCATATATCTCCATTTGTTCGAAGATTTGGTGTGGTATCTTGAAGACTAATGTAGGTACGAGAAACAACCCATAGATACATTTCTCCTGCCACCCCTTGGTGTAATGGGTCTCCCGGATAATTGTAATTCAGAGTAAAATTACCAAGTTCGTGGTTGGGGTCAATAGTCAAATTGATTGTGAAATAACCTTGAAGATCTGTTTCGGCAATTCCATTAGTTCCATCTGCAGACCAAACATAGTTCACCTGTGAATTTGCAAGTGGCTGCAATGAATTATCTAATAATTGGATATCAACTGTACGATTTTGCCCTCTGTATAATCGTGGCTGAAGTATCTCATTGAATTGAGTTGTTCCAATTACTGATACATTCAGATATGCACCAGTAGGTGAAAGCACTGAACTCTGGTTGCCAGTGAAATAGAAGTTGGAGTTAGTAAAATCAGCCCTTATTCCGTATTGGCCTGCTGGGTATTGAGAATACCAAGTCCAATTATAATCAAATGTAGCTATGCCATTTATCATTTGAGGTGCACGAGCATAACCTGTTTCTTGGGATCCGGCAAAAATTCCATTCTTATCTAGATCGACCTGTAGAGTCATTGGATCATGAGGCCATGCCACCATAGTACGGTTCCATACACTTCCTATTACTCTCAATGTCTCTCCTGTAAACATTTCAGGAATTATCTCACACCTTACTTGGCTATCTGGATCTAGTGGATTAACAGGACCGCAAGGTGGAGAATTGAAGTCACCACCATTTTGCATTGAAATTCTCCAATGAGTATCATTAGAGGTCAAGAATGGTCGTAATCTAGCACTCTCTCCAGTGAGGCCTTCAGGGGTCCCATCCCACTGATGGGCATACGGTTTACCGAGGCTTACATCAGCAAAGTTTAGTCCTGCTAAATCTAATGAGGGGGTGTGGAATAAAGCACGCCAAGCACCGAAAGAGGACCCTGTGAACTGAGTTGAGTCCCAATAATATACAGGGCGTGTTGAACTAGTGAACATATCTGCCTCGATATACATCCTGTGCATTGATCGAATAGCGAATGGTTCGGTCTCAGAGCCTTCTAGATATGGGAATGGCCATTCTGATCCTAAATCCGGACGAGCGTATCCAATGAAGGAATAATCACCGATTGGCAAACTCGTATTCGTGTAATCATATCTGGTCAAAACAAAGTGTTTCTTTTCGTTATCATTCCAAACTATTTCTTCATAGCCACCTGGAAGTACGCCTTGACCATTGTCCATGGTAGAGTTCCATTGAACTTGTTTCCATTGCCCCTGTGCACCTGCTGTCTGTACAAATGTGAGAGAAGCCCAGCCTCCAGAATCGGCTCGATAACCATACCCATATCCATCAAATACTGTTGGATGAGTGTAATTTCCAAAAGGCCCACCATGAACACGGAAAGCTACTGGAGCATGAGTTATTCTATTATCAAAAATACCTCTATCCCAATCTGCAGCATAGTGAACTTTGTAATCCACAAAGAGTGGTTGCTCATCACTACGGAAATAGGTCCATGCAACATAATCAACAGTTGTATTTGCACGTATCTCCAGAGGTGTTGGATCTGTAGAGGAGCCATCATGAACAAACATCTCAGTGACTTCTGCATACACATTATATGTTGTATTTGGTCCGACCTCCAAATCTTCTGGTAGTAAGAATTGTCCTACAAGGAACTCTCCTTGCTCATCTGTAAGAACATCTACTGTTTCGAGTGCTAAGGTCCCGTTTCTGGCCCATTCAATAGAAACCTGAACAGGGAGATTGGGGGCTGGTTCGAATACTCCTGTATCCGGATCTAACCAATTCACATTACCTCTAAAGAGAGCAGGATATTGAGCATCAAGCCACATTACATCTGGAGTAGTTAAGTTGATTCTTGTTGGAACCTTATCGTCTTCATCTAGGATGCCATCATTATCGCTATCCCAATCAGAGGATGATCCATGATCTTCTTCGAGTGTATCCCAATCTCTATCGGGCCTACCATCTGTATCGTCATCTTCATCAATTGCGTCAGGACCTGTGGTAGGGTCTGTAGGATTAGCAATACCGGTTCCATTACCGTAGTCATCATGATCCCATGGGTTAGTAGATGGACTATCGAACCGAGATGGCCAGAGCATGATTTCGTCCTTATCTAGCATACCATCTGAATCATCATCAAGATCTACATCATCACGTAGACCATCATTATCATGATCCCATGCGGATATGAATGGAGTCGCACTGTTCAATTCTAGAGTGTTTACAATTCCATCTGCATCCCAATCATCGTCTGCCCAATTAAGCACTCCATCATTGTCATGATCCCAAACACTCTGTTCTTCGCCGGAGAAACAGAGGACTTCTTGGTCCTCATCCGTTACTCCATTATTGTCGTCATCAGGATCCTCGCCATCGGGGACTCCGTCGTTATCATTGTCAACATCATAATAAATCGGGAATAAGAGACCTTGTCCTAGTACTCCTTTATCCCAAACGGATTGGAAGAATCCATCGTCATCGGGATCTGTGTCAGTACCATCGTCATCATTATCTTCACAGTTGAATCCTGTGAAGAAATTACCAGGTGGTTCAGTTCCCGAATCATCATCTAAATCGTCGTTACTATCAATTTCAAAATAATCCCAGATCCCATCGTTGTCGTCATCTATATCCCAGTGATCATAAATTCCATCAAAGTCATCGTCTAAATCAGCTGTGTCATTAAACATACATTGAGGGTCCATATTACCTGCTATTGGAGCGCCACAGTCATCATCTGGATCAACATCATTATTCAGTAAATCGGCAACTTCATCGGGGAATAAATTTGCATTTGAATCTGAATTCCAATTGAATAAATTGAAATTAATCCCAACCCATGCGGTGAATAAATCACGATTGTCTCTCATTTGGTTGTAACTTACTGCAGCACTTGGGCCGGCATCTCCTTCTTGTAAGAAGTCAAAGTGGTAACACTTGTTTTCACAAGTCCATTGCCCCTGAGAATTACTACCATTGTAAGGGCCCTCGGAAAATTGAGAGTCGGGTCTAGTTGAATATGGTAGAGTGTAGATAGTCTGTTGTGTGCGAGTTTCATCAAGAATGGGCCAACCATAGAGCCAAGCTAATTGAATACCACAGGCTACTGGTTGGAATCCTATTTGGAAGTACATGTAGTAAAGAGATAAGTCACACTCTCCGTCATCTAGAGTGCCGCCAAATCCGGGGTCATTAACATCTAGTTTACCATCTGAACCTTCATCTTGATCCCACCAATTAGGCATTCCGTCTGCGTCCATATCTACATCTATTCCATTGATTAGAGAGTCTCCATCCATATCGATGTCAAAATAGTTATTTCCATTCCAAGGACTCCATTTCATCATTACATGCCAGTACATCTCTGGAACAACTCCATTGGAGACTAAAGAAACCTGATTAGTGATCGGGTCTGTGGATTGTTGATATCCGTTATAAGGAAGGATAAATCCGTGTTCTTCAGCGAAGAATGGACTGAAATGCCAGAATTGATCCCATCTCAAAGGTTGTAACATTGTGTAGGTTGTGCTGTCGTCGCTACCATCGATGAAATCTCCATCGCCATGAGAATATCCATTTCCAGTAGAGAAAGAATCTGTGTTGTCATTATCTACGATTCCACAATTACCATCATCAGGATCATAGAGATCTGAAATGCCGTCGTTATCGTCATCCCAATCTTGATCGTTTGATAAGCCGTCTCCATCGATGTCTGTATCGATGTCATTCGGTCCATCATCACGATATTTGGAGCCATTTAGTAAATGTAGATCGTTATCATCATCGAGATCACAATTAGGGTCGATATCAAGCCAATCGAGAACTCCGTCATTATCGTCATCTACGTCGTCCCAATTGTTAATTCCATCATTATCCCAGTCATTGTTCCCGGTGTAGGACTTTCGGGCTACGGTACAATTCATGTCCGAAGACGAGGGGTTTGGGTTCTCCGTAGTAGGGCAATCCCAAGCACCTACCTGTGCTTGATCCGCTAGCATGAATGGATCTTCTTCATTCACGATACCGTCATTATCCAAATCATAGGGCAAGTCGCTACTATCTAGTCCAGGATTACCGAGTAAATTGTCTGCTGGCCATGCGCCTCCGACGTCTGGATCCATCCAATCCCACACTAAGTCATAATCGGAATCAATTGCTCTCCATATATCGTCATCAGCGTCTCTATCATAATCAAGTTCGCAGTCTATGCCCGGGATTTGTATCGAGTGAGAATTTGGATAATCACCATTACCATCTGAATTAGTATCTAACTGTAAACAAGAGTCAGGAATTCCATCGTTGTCATCATCTACATCATACATATCTGCTAGTCCATCGTTGTCATCATCGGTATCTGCTGAATCGGGAGTTCCGTCATTATCGTTATCAGGATCTACAAAGTTTGGAATTCCATCGCCATCAAGATCGCCATCTATTACTTGGGTAAAGGCCTGGCTTCTAGGATGCCATATGAATTTCTCCTTGTTTACGAAATTAAATTTGTCAGCCCCATATATGTCAGCAGGAAGATTGAATGCGTCTGGTAATTGTTGACTTGTTTCGGGAACTACATCAATACTACCTGAATAAAGAGGAGATCCAGAAGCCGGATCGGAGAAATCGTAGTTTCCTACTGAATCGAAAGTAAACGAGAATGAGTTTCCTGGGCCCATTGTTCCACTATCGAAAGATCCGTCATCAGCAGTGACATTATGGTCTCTATTATCATCATTAGTCCACACAACAGTGTCGCCTTCTTCGATCCTCAAAGTGGCAGGATTTAGACCAGATGGGGTTAATGAAATGGTTAGAGTTTCCCTTGAATCCCATGGAAAAGCATCGTCCCAAATTGGAGCTGTTAAGGTTATGTTTGTTGTAACTAAAGGATCCCAAGGGTGAGAATCCCACAAGTCCTCAATTCCGTCGTTATCGTCATCAGAATCAAAATAATCCTGATCGCCATCACCATCAAAATCACACGGCCAGGTAAACTGATCTATTCGGCCATCGTTATCGTCATCCTCATCATATGATCCCCTTCCACTACCATCTATATCCTCATCTGTTACTCCATCATTGTCGTGATCCATGGGGTTCTGATCAACTCTATATCCACTACCAACGGCACTACCTGTCCAGGGATGAACCGTAGACGGCTCTACATATCTGTCAGAAGATACATTCCAAGGGTCTGCCCCTTGTGAATAATCAATTGGTCCCTCAAGAATACCATCATTATCATCATCCCAATCATCTTCATCATCTATGCCATCGTTATCGTGATCGAATGGACCAGTTCCATAACATCCATCAAATAACTCTATCAAATCGCTGATTCCATCATTATCGTCATCTAAATCGTCTAAATCGTTTATTCCATCGTTATCGTGATCTTCAGTATTTGTTTCTTCAAGGAAGAAGCCATATCCAGGATTATTGAGTAAAACAGAAGGGTCGGAAATTTTTCCATACATTGAGGCGGGGTCATTCCATGTCGGATCCATGAAGGCTGGATGAGTATAGTCTGGCATCGCTGCAGGTAGGCCTTGAGTGGCTCCAGCAATTGGTCCGCTCTCTTGGTAGAATTGTTGATAGGGCGATCGTTCTACAACAACACTTTTCTCATTTCTTTCCGGCTCTATTGTGTCGAATTCCATGAAACTATACATTTGGGTACTCATTAACATCAAAGCCACCATTAGAATGGCTGGCCCACTTTTCTTCAACGAATCAGTATCATACCACGTATTGCTCTCTACTTTCATTCTGACCACCTAAGTACCTCTGCAAAATGATTTGACTTATCAACAAAACCCCTCGTATGTGCGTAAACGTATCACCAAAGCGTTCGAGTATCATTAGCCAACTCGTATTACTTCAATTTTTAATTTGATAAATTATGAATTATTAACTCCCTTGGTTTCAAAAGTGTTGAGATAATCGAACGTTTTGATGGAACCCATTAGATGGATGCTGAGGTCTAAAATCCACCGAGCAAAAGTAACGCAAGCGAATTTAAATTATATCGGTTCTATTTCAATTGACGAAGACCTTCTAGACGCTGCGGGTATTGCAGAGTGGGAGAAGGTTTCGGTTCTGGATGTGACAAATGGTTCGCGACTGGAAACTTATGCAATTAAGGCGCCAAGAGGTTCGGGTGAAATCTGTATTAATGGAGCAGCCGCACACTTAGTGAATCCCGGAGATTTAGTTATTTTATTGACCTTTCAGGGAATTGAAGAAACTAACGCTCATGAACCATGCATTGTTCACGTGGATGGAAACAACAAAGTCATTGATCTTACCACTAATGAGAATAATTTTTAATTCGGTCAAATTGAATTTTTGCAAGAAGGTAGTAAGATCTAACTAAGCACGATGATATGGCAGTCCTTTGATTATTGTTGAAGAGCGGTATAATTGCTCCAATAATACCACCGCAGCTAATTCGTGTGGAAGTGTAATTAATCCAAGAGATAGGGCATTCATACCTTTGCTATTTTCACCAAAACCACCTGGAGGACCCACGATTAGGTGTATGTCGTCAGTCGAAAGACGCCATTTTTTCATTTTCTCGGCGAAGCCGATTGAATCGAGCATTTCTCCTCTTTCTTCAAGTACAATCACGTTACTCTTCCCAGCCTTTTGTACAATTTTGGAAAGGTAGGTTTCTGGATCTGTTCGGATTCGATGTTCAGAAAGAGAGACGCCCTCGCTGGATAATCTATTTGCGTAATCCGATATTGCCATGTGAAATGCGGCATCTTTAGCCTTTCCATGTAGGTGCACAACTATACGCCCCATGTACATGGCGGGAGATTGACGCATCTTGATTTATTCGTAAGCATCAAGGGTAAGAGCATGTGCGTTCATATTGGATAACATGTCTTGGTGGCCATTCAAACGTAAGGATCGTACGTTCAAAGATGATCTTCACATCAGAGGCACAAGAATCTGGATTCAAGATCTGAGAGAGGTCTGCGAACGGCATTTTGATAATCCTATTGAAGGTCAACGTTTAGTACGAGAAATGCAAGTTGAATGGACTGATGCACATACTTCTGGAGACGTTAATGAGGCTCTTTTAGAGGGCCTAGATAGGCGTGCATTGAGGCTTTTGCGTGCTGACAATGATGAATGGTTAAAGTGGCTAGATGATGAAGATTTTTGGATGCCAGGGTGGCGTGAAGAAAATAAAGAGGAGGTAAACTAGATGGGATTGTTAGATTCTATTGATTTCTGGATTGGACTATTTATTGGGGTAGGTATTGTATCTCTCTATTATGCTAGACATCAGCCTTTTCCTGAGTATGGAAATACATTTGGATGGGTTAGTCTAATTGTTGGACTTATTTTTCTACTTGGCGAGAATGGGCCAAGGGACACTTCGGTATTCGCACCCTCAGTTACTGCATCGATAATAGGGGGTTTTTCGGTGATCTATGGAGTTAGAGAAATGGTGGTCACAAAACGTGATGTAATTGTTGCACCATTTGGGGGCGTCTTATTGAGCATAGGAGCAATGAGTATTCTTTCCGAGGCATGGATAGAAATGAATAGAGTTGATCAGATTGTATCATTCATATTGGTATCAATTGTAATCGGTATGGAAATCTATCTTGCCTTCCGAGGTCTCGTGATTGGAGTACAAGGAATTACTTGGTCTAAATCGGGGCTTAGACAAGTAAATCGTGGACTGCTTGAAGGGCCGCATGGCGCCATTTCGCACTTTGAGAGATCGTGGGACATGGAAGACCAATGGATAAACGCAATGAGTCATGCTGCCTTGGCTCTAATTTATCAATATCTGAAAAAATCAGATAATTACAAGGAACATGTTAATGAATTGGAAGCTATTGGTGGTTGGGGTGCTGTAGATGATGCTTGGATTGAAGCAATAAAAAATGCATTAGATCGTCTTAATCATTCAAACATCACTACGGACGATTGAAAGAGAATGAATAATCGGGGTAGTAATATGGTTCGCATCACAAAGGTACATACAGGTGGCGGAGATGGTGGTGAAACCTCTCTTGTAGATGGTACCCGCGTAGGAAAGGAGCATCCGAGAGTATCGATCTACGGAACTATAGATGAGGCTAATTCAGCACTTGGTATTGTCCGTTCGGAGATAAATAATAGATCCATTAAGCCAGAAGGAATTAATTCTCGTCTTATTGAGGCCGATAGAATGCTCGATATAATCCAACAGGAATTATTCGATGTTGGTGCTGAGTGCGCATGCCCACCTGGAGGCATCCCTGAACAGATGTCAATAATCGGAGTTGATGCTGGTGATCGATTGATTCGGGAGATGGATTACATGTTAGAAGATCTAGAACCTCTCTCTTCATTCATACTCCCAACAGGAAATCCTGTTGTTGCTCATTTACACATGGCTAGAACTATTGTTCGAAGGGCAGAGAGAGAAGCATGCTCTCTTCGTGAAGAGGTTCGGCCTGAGGTAATCAGCTACCTCAACAGACTCTCAGACCACTGTTTTGTCCTCTCTCGCTGGCTTACCGGAGATGAAGGTGAAACTCTTTGGACTCCATTAGGTAAGCGTGGTAATTGATCTTATGTCTTTGTTGGATAAATACGCAAGAGCGCATATTCCAGAGGTAAGCTGTTGGTCGGAACTAAGTGAAAAACAAAAGTGGATTTTGAGGGTCAAGATGGTGACGATGGATTTCATTGGTATTCTATTAGTTGTAGGCATTTTTGCATCCATTATTTGAATCATTTAGTGGCTTAATTGGATTGTCTATTCCATCTTTTGCAGGTACTTTCGGGCGGAGTGAAGCAATTCTCTTTCTTGATCGAATGTTAGCATCTCTTTTGCTTCCTCAAAATTTAACCAGAGATAGTTTGTATGTTCGTGAGATAATTTTACCTTTAATTCATCTGTTGATGCAATATACCAGTAAACTTGCTTTTGAATTTCTTTTCCTTTATGCGAAAAACTGTATTCTGTTCTTTTTTGCCAGCCTGAATTTATGTTTATATTTCCTATTCCAGTTTCTTCCAATAACTCACGTCTTGCTGTATCATGATGATCTTCATCGCCCTCAACATGGCCTTTTGGAAAAGACCAGTGTCCCTGTGGGTATTGTAGCAAAAGAATACTGTCATAGTTGAGGAGAATGAATCCGCAGGAGGTCTCCATGTATCTAGAAATAAAACACACATATTTCGATTCTTCTTAACAACGATCACAATTCTGATTGGATTAGGTTTAGGAATTAATCAAATGTGAGAGGCCTCGGATGACATCGATGGCGCACCCCGCGTTGAGGCTGGAGATTAACAAAATCCTAACTGATTCCGACTTAGATGGAGTGGTTACTGCTGCTATTTTGAGAAGGTGGTGGCCAGATTGTGAAATCATTTTTGGACATCCAGGTGCTTTACGTGCAGGGATGTTTGATCAAATAATAGATAGGAATACTGCAGTGTGTGATTTGCCAATGCATGAAAAATGCGGATTAAGTATTGATCATCATCAATCAAATGAGCCTATTGGTGTACAAAGTAGAGATATGGTTGTTGTCTGGAGGAACACTCCTTCGGCTGCAAGAATTGCGTTCGATCTAGTAAGAGAAGTTGTTGACCTAGATGATATGAAAGATTTGATGGAGTGGGTGGATAAGTTAGATGGAGGTTCTGTGTCTAAAGAAGAATATCTCTCTGATAATTCAATTATTTGGCTTGGGAGAGTGATTGGGGGGGATGACAATATTAGCCTCTACATTGCTGAGGCGCTAGCCAAGGGCGAATCTGTCGAAAGTATCCTATCTAGTGAATTAGTTCGTGATATATTGAAAACTAAAAAAGAAAAAATTAATTCAACTGATGTACTCATAAAAGATAATTTGAAAATAATAAATCGGCTTGCTATAGTTCGTTTAGAAAACTTGGGAGTTCGATCTAACGGATATAGAATAACTGCTCTTGCTGGAGAGGATTGTGATGCTTGTATTGTAATTCACGGTGACGTCGGAGTTGATTTTGGTGATCCTGATGGCTACCCAGTTTCTGCTTCTTTTTACACTAATTCATTCCTTCATAGAAATGGAGGCGTTTTTGATTTGACTAAACTAGCAACGCGTTTTGATAAAGATGGAGGGGGGCATGCTAATGCTTGTGGCTGTAGAATTAAACCAATTTCTGAAGGAGGAGTTGTTAGACATAACGTTATTCATTCAGATATTGACGAAAATCTGCGAATTTGGATAGATATGTGGGTAAATAAATAGAATTAAGATATTAACTCAAGGAGCCATAAAAAACCTAAAAAGGCATGTAGAATGATTATTATCATTATAATTTCATATTTACTATTGGATTTCCTTTCTTCCTTTATTGGAATATCTCTAGGTTTTGTTAATTTGTTACTATCACGATATTTGAAATAAGACAATAATAGCAATCCTATGATACCTCCTCCGGCATGTAAGGATCCAACGCCACTTGGAAATATTGATTGGATTATTTCAACGTCCTCGTTACGTAAACTGTAGACGATGTTTGCGATAAAACCAGTTATTACAAGTATCCAAGCAATTCTATATGTTGTATTTCTAAAATCTTCAGAACTCAGTCCCGATGATTTATTTTGTATTTCATTTGAAACGGAGTTTGATTGATTTTTACCACGACGGCGAATAATCCACATGATTGCGAATATAGCCACTATCGGATGGAGAGAAAGTATGACCAAGTCGATAGGATTCACGGGCAACCGTGAGGGTTTAGGCTCTTGAGTACTCTCTATAACGTCTTGCATTGCAAGGCGATGTCTTGATGTATTGAAGTAGAGGGCGATGGTTCCCGGAGTGGAGTCATTGGAGGACTATCTGCTAGAGTGTATCGATCGCCTTCAGAGGGCGGGAGACGACGAAGGCCGAAGAAAGAGAGAATTACAGAGACCGAAAGCATGGTCACTTCTAAGCATTGAATGGAAGGCTTTGGCAATGCTAGCAGCAACAAATGCATCACCTAAATCAATCGAAAAATCTGAAAAAAATAATCGCAGTCATAGAGCAAGAATTGGAAGAAGAGGAGGGAGGGGGGCAAACTTCAGTCTTGAAGATCGTATAGAACATCCACAAAACGTAATTGATAACCCCAAGAGTTCTGCACCATACAGACTGGCCGTACTTATTGCACAAAAAAGTCGAATGGAACAAAGTTGGAATGAGGATTGGGATGAGACTCTAACTCTTTTGCGTGAAGAATGTGAAGATGGTATTCACCCTGTGTGGGAAAGAATGGCTAGAGAGGCTCCAATTATTGCTGAACTAGGAAGATTTCCTTCAATAAATTCCAACCGTTTGGAAGAAGGCTCATTGGAGTGGTTTGAATTTACTAAATTTGATCCTCAAAATTCTTCTGCACTACTAGAGTGGTTAGAATCTTGTCCATTGAAGTTAGATCAACACCAGGCACACTCTCTACAACGTATAGTTAGAGATTTACGGTCAGGAAAGCCCCGACCCAAACAATGGAAAAAATGGATGAATCCTTCTTTGACTAATATGAAAGAGGATTTTGCAATGTTGGAAGGCATGCTGCTTTCAGCGACCTCAGACAAAAAGGCAGCAGATGTTTTTTCCAATATAGCTAAGGGAAAAACAAAGCTTGCGAAAATTGGTAAGGCGCAGTTGGATTTAATCACACTTAGAGAAGATAATGTTTCTAATTGGTCCGAATTAATAACTATTGAAGATACCAATCCTCTTAGTCAAACAATATTGTTTGAGGCTTGGTTGCGTTATCAAACAAATAATAATCTCGAAATAGATGAATTAGTTTCTGGTTATGAATTACTAATTAATGCTGGAATTAATGTTAAACAAGAATTATTATGGGACCTCATATCTGGTTTACTCGAATTTGAAGATTTAACAAATATAGGAAGATATACTTCTAACATTGTTATAGAAAATTCCGATCAAATGTCGCTTGCGATTAATGTTGTGAAAAAAAATAATGATAAAAATCTTCTAGAGAAAATCCTAAACACCTTGGAAAAATCAAATCCAGATATTGTGCTTGAGGCTATGCAAGATAAAAAAAATCCATTGTTAATTCGAAAAAGAGCCGCTAGGATATTATCTCAAAAAAATTATCACGAAATTGATGAGATACTAGATATATTCACTCAATCATCAGATATTGAGGGTCTCAAAAGATACTTGCTTGCTGACAACAGTATCTCTACTAAATATCCTCAAAGGGCTCTTCTAGTATGGCATTTGGTACCGGCTAGTAATGCAATTGATGACATAGATTCTCTTGATGAAATTCGACGATTAGCGATAAATTCTCTGACGGATTCGAAACTTGATTCGGCAATGACTGAGGCTTCGATTTCTCTAATTGCACTCATGAGTGGTGTTCCTTCTTCAATGGATGCGGTCCATGAAAAATTAGATTCTGACGGTGTTTTGGCGTTGAACGAAGTTCGGAGGGCATTATCTGTAGATGGAGATGGAGTAGTTAAGGAAGCAAAAATTGAAAGATTAAAACAATCTGTTTCAGATGCTGAACTAACTCTTCTCGAAAATGATTTATTCTCTGCCTTGGTCACTTCTTTATTACTAAATCGTGCTACTATGGATTTGAATTTAAAGAGAAACGATAGGGCATTGGAAAGTCTTAGAATCTTATGTTCGGAACCAAATGTTACAATGAGTACTATCCGTAATACAAGTGATTTAGTTCTAGAACATGAAATTGCAATACCTGAATTAGAATTGTGGTATCGAGTTAATCAGAATGGATCCGCTGAACATCAAATTGTAAGAGCAATGTTGTCGATTTCTAAGGATGATAGAATTAATGCTGCTAGAGCTTATAGAGATGCTGCAATGAAAGCAAAACACGACTTTGAGAAGTCATCATTGTTACTAAGAAAATCGTTAATCGAATTCGCACATGCTGGAGGTTGGAAAGAGGCTGTAAACTTGATTGATTTACATTCAGAACTTACAGCCTCAATCACTTCGAGGTTTCAGTTGTATCTGAGAACTTGTGCGGATGCGGATGCCGGTAAGAACGAAATTGCTACTCAAAGAATTATCGAATATATTACAGAAAGAGAACCTGGAGAAAGTCCTGTTGGGAAAATAGATCAGGATGCTATAAAAAGACGGATTGAAATGCTTGATAGGGCGATGAGTTATGCTGCAGATCATAGATTGCCTGAAGAGCCATTTCGTGGAAGGGTTAGAGCCGCAAGAATGATGTTACGGAAAAGTGAGAGTAGTAGAAGAAACGAGTTGGAAGGTAGATTTCTTCTTGAAATGGAAAAGAGGGATGTTCTCGAAATCACTCTAATTGCTGAAGAAGTGGCTGAAATTTCTCCGATTAGGGGCTTGAGGATGTTCGAGATAGCAATTGATTCTGACAATTTCAATCCTAATCAAATAAAGGCCTTGATTAGAAGTCAAAAAGCAATGTTTAGACGTCATAATAATACAATTCCAATAAAGCAACGTCGTGCGTTAAGAAATATATCTCTGAAACCTTTGGTTGTAATAGACACTAACATTTTGATCGATGCATTAAAAGATGATTTATTGAGTCAAATTTCACAAGATAGCATTGGTGTTTTTGACTGGTCAATTGAACGCACTTTTGTATGGACGCTAAAACGTCGTTGCGAAGAAGGTCTTGTTCAGTTACATATTCCTGAAATTACGAAAGCAGAATTCCTTAATCGTGCAAAATCACCAGATGTCGCTCTTTCTCTATTCGATGACGTCTATATCAATCATGAAATTTGGAACAATACAATAACAGATGGGTTGCTTAAGGAAAGAGTTTTGAAAATACTCAAAACATTTGATAATAGTAGTTTAAAAAACCCTATTGGAGAAGGAGGAAAATTAATGATTCATTCATTCCTTATTAGACACAAGGATATATTCTCTAAAATAACTGAGGCTAAAATGCTGGCTCGGGATAATATACCTGAAAGAACAAGCTTAGATGGGAATGAGATATATCCAGAAAATGGAGATATAGAATTAATGAATGACTGTTATATTCATGCCAATTCTACTATTCCGGATATAGGATCTGTTCTTGTAGCATCTAGAGATTCTGACTTTATGTTGATTAGTAGGGCGCTACAAGATAGTTTTGGATTTGGAGTAATTTCCAATGCTCAACAACTTAACAGCAAAGTCCTATGAATTTAAGATTGTATAGAATCTCCTAGTCTTCGCATTATTGTTGTCGCCGACTCTACGCTATTTATCGTCTCTACACTCTTTCCTGCAGACCACAAATCCTTAGATGATTTTTTCTTTCCTCTAGCGAATGCTCGCATTCTCCAAAATGAAATTCCTGTAATCAATACTCTAGTTCTGTGCTTGAATCGGCTATTGAGGAGGCTTCTTATTAGCCAATTACTGTGTTTTTTTGACTCTTCTGAACCTATGATGGCAATTGGGACTCCTGTTAACTTAGTTGTCCAAGTAATATCGTCTTCTTTTGCTTCAATTATAGCAACCTTGTAGTCCTGGGGTGTACTACATTCATCCGTTGCTATGAATCTAGTGCCCATTTGAACTCCATCATAACCTAAATTTAATGCTGCATTCAATTCTTTTTCACTGCCTATTCCGCCCGCACAAATCAGAGGCAATCCTAAGTCTGAAAGATCCTCGTACATTTCTTCCATAGACATTTGACCAAGGTGTCCTCCGGCTCTATCATTTACACATATTAAACCATCAACTCCACATTCAATTCCCTTTTCTGCATGGAATCTATTGGTAACATCATGGTAGACAACCCCTCCTTTGGAATGAACCCTCTCGCATACCCAGTCTGGCTTACCCAAAGATGTTACAAAGAAGCGAATGCCTTCGTCCAAGGCAATATCGATCCAATCCGACATTCTCTGGATATATTTTTCACTTCCTTTCTCAATTAATGCATTAAATCCTATTGGCTTATCTGTTAGTTTTCTTATATCGGAGATAGCTGATCTTAGGCCCTCTTTAGTATTTGGTTTGTCATAACCATGCACCATGGTAGCCGACACTGGTTGCACAATAGCTATTCCTCCTCCTTCTGAAGCGGCCGCAATAAGTTCTGGATTTGAACAGGGATACATGGCTCCACAAATTATTGGATATTCAATATCCGCATGCTCCGTTAGTCGAGTTCTAATCATTTTTCCCACTCGCTGCTAATGATGCGAAAATTCCATTTAAAGATCCATTCGGATACGATTTCGCCTGAGATGTCCTTTCCTACAACGAAAAAATCTCTCTCTACCGATTCTCCTGTATTTGCACTCTCTTCAATGGCCATGCGGGCCGCCTCTATATCATTACAAGTGAATGTTATTCTTCCCTTGGCTCTCTTAATGAATTTAGCCTCTGTACTAACAACGAACATCCTGAGTTTTTCAGACATTGCCCTCGAGATTGCAAAAGGTACTGCCCCGGTTGCTAATTCGGCCCCCATTCCCTGAACAGCCCAATACATAGTCTTGAATGGATTCTGTGTACGCCAGCCCCCTGGAAGTGAAGTCACACAGGATTCTTGATCTAGTCTATCTATACGGAGTCCAGCGAACCAAGCGGCGGGCATTGACATTGCTGCAAACATTCTGAATTTAATTCGGCTTTTCAAAACCTTGAATTCGGAGTTTAATTTCTCCTCATCTATTGACATGACTTCACTCCGCTAATGAATTAACTAACAAACAATATTTCTTCATCGCATCTAACTGACTAGTACCTGAAATACTATTCCAAGCCTTCCACTTTGCTCTTTGTTTAAGGCTACCTCTAGCCTTTCCTTCACAGTCTCCTTCGGTGGCCTGCTTGAATAATGCATACAAGTTCAATAGTTGTTCATTAGTCGGTTTGGTTTGTAGATCCCAGACCTTCTTGCAAGCGCGCTTAAATCTCATCCTTAGAGACTGACTTGCTTCCTTTGACATTACATCATCTCCACTGGATAGTCCATGAGATTTTTGTATCCTGACTGTATTCTGGCCGCCAGTCCTGCTGTCTCTGGAAATATTCTCTTGAAGAAATATCTAGCACTAGCAATCTTTGCGTCATAGAAAGGATCTCCGCTCTTTTCAAGACTAATTTTCGCCATTTTAGCCCACATGTACCCAAGAAGTACGTTACCAAAATAACGACAGTAATCCGTTGCTCCTGCGGCTAGAAAATGTGGATTAGCCTGTCCCTCGGCTATCATTAACAAAGTCAATTGTTGTAGACCTCGGACGCCTTGATGTAATGGTTTGTTGAATTCCTCCATCTCAGGTATTGTTCTGTTATTCTCAATAAATTCTGTAAGAGGCCACATTAGATACCGTAGGTTTTTACCCATATTATGTGTGATCTTTCTACCTGCTAAGTCGAGGGCTTGAATCCCATTTGTCCCTTCCCAAATCTTCGATATCCTAACGTCCCTATAGAATTGCTCTACCCCATATTCCGTGCAATATCCTGCCCCCCCCATCACTTGCATGCATGTATTAACTGACTCGCAGCCAAGATCTGTGAAGTGTGCCTTTACAATAGGAGTAAACAATGCAACTAATGCTTCGGCCATCTCGGCCTCCTCAATGTCTTCACTATGCATTTGATCAAGGAGAATCCCTGTCCAAGCCGCGAGGGCTCTGCTGCCCTCTGTGTTTACTTTTGCTTCAAGCAACATCCTTCGGACATCAGGATGAACAAGTATGTTGTCTGCGCTCTCATTGGGCTCTTGTGGTCCTTTCAGATCACGTCCTTGTCTCCTTTCCTTTGCCCATGCCAAGGAGTTTTGATAAGCTATCTCTGCAAGGCCAATACCCATCATTCCTGTAGCAAGACGTTCTCTGTTCATCATCTGAAACATCAATGGCATCCCATTGTGCAAATCTCCGACTCTCCAGCCTATACTTTCGTCGAAATTCATAACACAAGTTGGGGAGGCATGGATTCCCATTTTTTCCTCGCTACCTGAGCAAGTAACTCCATTATCGTCTGACATGAGGTTTTCAGAGAGGTCTTTGACGCCTCCAGATACCCAGTCAGATGGAAGGAATTTTGGAACCAAGAATAACGATATCCCCTTGGTCCCCTCTGGTGCCCCCGGCGTCTTGGCTAGAACTAAGTGAATGATGTTCTCAGTCATATCATGCTCGCCATATGTAATGAAAATCTTGGTTCCAGTGATTCTGTATGATCCATCATCCTGTGGAATTGCCTTGGTTGTGATTATTCCTAAATCTGTGCCGGCATGAGGCTCTGTAAGACACATCGTTCCGGCCCATTTGCCTGTAGCAAGATTAGTAGCGAAGTAATCAATCAATTCTTTACTTCCGTGCTCAACTAGTACTTCATAAACTCCTATAGACAGAGCAGGCAGTACACTCATTGCCATGTTTGTAGAAGTTCCTATCTCTGCCCATGTGACTGCAGAAAAGAATATTGGAACCCCCATTCCTCCATGCTCTTGTTTACAGGAAGTTGAAAGCCATCCAGCTTCTATGCTTTCGGAATATGCTGACTTAAATTCTTCTGGCATCTTAATCTTACCATCATCATAATCCAAACCCTTCTTATCTCCTAACTGATTTATTGGAAGCCAGACTTCCTTTGCATGCTCGCCCCAACCCTCTGTTAACATTGAAAGAAAGTCATTGTCAAAATCATATCCTAATTTTTGTACTATTGGAATAACATCGAACATTTCATTGAACAAGAATTCATAATCCCTGATTGGTGCGTTGTACTCTACCACTTTATCACCTCAATTTCTCAATGGCTTGCCGGTCTCAAGCATATGCTGCATTCTATCAAGAGTCCCTGTGTCACGTGCGAGTCTTGCAATCGCAGACTTTTCCAAGGAGAGTATTTCTTCCTCGTCAACTTTCCTCGTAATATCAGTATCTCCTCCTGAAAGTATCTCAGCCAAGGCAGTAGCAACAACCACATCATGAGGAGTTGCCATACCCGAAAGCACCAGATCATTTAGAGCCAATTTTAGAGCCAACATTCCTGAAGAGCCCGGAAGAAAATAACTCCTTGGCTCTGGGGGTTGATACCCATCTGAGAGTTCAATTACCCTAGATTTTGCATCTGCTAGAAGTCTGTCTCTATTCATTGAAATTCGATCTTTTGGACCTATGAAACCCATAGATTTCGCCTGTTCGGCCGACTTTGCAACCTGGGCTGTCCCTATGTATTCGAATGCCTTCATCACCGATCCCATCGGACCTTCGCTGACTAACCTGAATTCATTGAGTCTCCCTAGAAGTTCCTTACATCCACCCCACGCTGGTATTATCCCAACTCCAACCTCAACTAAGCCAACGTACGATTCTGAGTGAGCTTGGACTGCATCACAATGCATTAGCACCTCGGCGCCTCCGCCTAAACACATGCCTGCTGAAGCAGCAACCACGGGAATCTCAGAGTACTTAATCGTCTGATACGTATCTTGCCCGAGTGTAATGAAGTCCTCTAGATCCTTCCATGCTGCGAGATTTGCGGCGAATAAAGCCAATCCTAGATTGGCTCCTGCGCAGAAGTTAGAGGAGTCGTTACCAATGACTATTCCTTTCATTCCTTTTGACTCAGCCATATCAACTGCATTGAGAAGCATTTCCATATTCATCGGATCCATTGCGTTCATTTTGGTGTGGTACTCTACCAGAAGAACATCATCTCCCATATCCCAAATGCTAGCCGAACCGTTTCTCTTTAGTGGCTTTCCTCGCCTCTTCAGATCGGATACATTAAGAAATTCTTCTGGTCTTTCCACGACTATCATTTTTCCATTTGGTGACAATCTTGTTATTTCACCATTCTCTATTCCATAGAATGATCCTTTCTCAGCTGCTAATGAAAGGAATTGAGGGACCTCTCTTCCAGTGGCTAATAGCCTCTCAACCATAGAAGATACACCGATTGAGTCCATCATCTCAAATGGTCCTCTTTTCCAGTTATATCCTACTTTCATGGCCCCATCAATTGAATAAATATCCTCACTAACTTCAGGGACTATGTGGGCTGCGTAGGAAAGAGAATCTAAGAGGACGTCTGATACGAATCTTGCTCCCTGATCATCGCAATCCATTAGAGAAGAGAGACCTCTCTTACCCATCTTAGCAGATGGAAATGCTGCCCTTTTATTGGCTAAACCATACTCTCCTGTCAATAAATTTCTAGCCTCTTTGACCTTCTTCTCGCCTTCGCGATTTAATCTGTAAAAACCACCCTTGCCCTTCCTACCAGTATATCCCTCCTGAATCATCGCCGTGACAATTTCTTCTCCTGCGCCTGCTATCTGATGAAACGGGTCATCGCCTGAAAGATGGTAAAGTAGACTCTCCGTTACATGTGGAATAAGGTCGATTCCCACCAAGTCCATTAACGCAAAGACAGCTGTCTTTGGGAGACCAATTGGACGCCCTAACATCGCATCGGCTTGCTCTATAGAGAATCCATGGTCTAGAGTTGCTTTGAATGCCCTTTGGATGAAATATACTCCAAGTCTATTGCCAATGAATCCTGGTCTATCATTACACATAGTCACTCTCTTTCCCAAATTGATATCTGCGAATCTACAGAATCTATCAACTACTTCTGGGTCTACCTCTGGACCTGTTACAATTTCCAGAAGGGGTAGATATCTTGGGGGGTTGAAGAAGTGTGTAATTAGGAATCTAGATGATATGTCACTAGATAATTGAGAAATGAGTTCTGATCTGGGAAGGGTCGAAGTGTTAGATGAAAGTATGGTTTGAGGGCCAATATGTTTGGATATTTTGGAGTAAAGTTCCTTCTTAATATCGAGATTCTCAATTATTACCTCTATTACCCAATCGAAGTCATTTAATTGGGCCAAGTCGTCTTCTATGTTACCTGGAGTTATTCGATTTGCATTTCGTTTGTGCATTAGCATCTCAGGATTAGATTTGTGCATCTTTCGGATAGCATCTCTGGCTAGTGAATTCCTATCTTCCGAATCTTTTGGAACGAGGTCAAGTAGAAGAACTTCACAACCCGCATTCGCACAATGCGCTGCAATTCCCGCACCCATTATACCACTACCAATAACTGCTACTTTTTCTATAACAGAAGATGGTGAAAGTTCCTGCGACATTTCTTTTCCTCATTCATATTTTTCAAGAATAGTGGCTATTCCTTGGCCGCCACCTATGCACATTGTCGCAAGGGCTTTCTTACCCTCATTGCGGTGAAGTAAGCTGGCGGCTTTGCCCGTAATTCGAGCCCCACTAGCGCCTAAGGGATGTCCCAATGCAATGGCTCCACCGTCAACATTGACCTTGGATAAATCAAGACCAAGTTCTTCAATTACTGCAAGAGATTGGGCTGCAAATGCTTCATTCAATTCTATTATGTCAATTTCTTCGATTGAAATTCCGGCCCTTTCTATTGCTTTTTTAGTTGCGGAGACGGGACCTATTCCCATAATTTCAGGTGGGCACCCGGTGACTGCTGCTGACAATATTTTTGCAAGCGGTTTTATTCCATTCTGTTTTGCGAATTCTTCACTACAAACAAGAACGAATGCTGCTCCATCAGTTAGTGGTGAAGAGGTACCCGCAGTTACTGTGCCTTTGGCATCAAAAACTGGCCTTAATTTAGCCAATTCCTCGGCGTTGGTATTAGGTCTAATGCAAGTATCCTTGTTTACTGTGCCATCAGTTGTTTCAATACTTATTATTTCTTCATTTAGTAGCCCTTCATTAGAAGCACGGTAGGCACGATTCTGACTCTCGATTGCAAATTCCTCTTGAGATTCGCGGTCAATCCCATACTTAACCGCAAGGTTTTCTGCTGTAACTCCCATAGACGTAAATGCCTCTGGCGAAATTTCTGACAATCTTGGATTGGGCATAGGGTTGAATCCAGTCATAGGTATTCTCGACATTGATTCAATTCCTCCAGCAATAAATGCGTGCCCTGAGCCCATTGCAATGCGACCTGCTGCATCATGTATTGCCTGCATACTTGAACCACAAAATCGATTTATTGTAACGCCTGGAACTGTCTCAGGCAAATCGCTCAAGAAAGTTATTATTCTGGCGATATTGTATCCTTGCTCAGCCTCCGGAAATGCTGTTCCCACAATTATGTCATCGATAAGAGAGGGGTCTATGTCCAATTTTTCCAACAAACCATTTACTACCATTGCAGCTATATCGTCCGGCCTTGTTCTTGCCAACTCTCCTTTTCTCGCAGGTGTAAAAGGGGATCTTGCATATCCGGCTATTAGAGACATACAGATACCAACACTCGGTGCAATAATTAAACCGTGAAGTGATAAAATATACAACTACTACAAAAAAATACATTCGGTGTAATTTTTTACACCGGCGCAATAGTCCTTTTAGTGACATTTTGAAGAAAAAATGAATTATTTTCTCCAAACCGATCTAAACCGAATAGTCGTTGGTTCATCTGATGATAAATTGCCTTCTACAAAATCCACAGGTTGTAAAGAATTACCTATTGAATCAATAAATGAACGGCTTAGGGGCCAAGGAGGGCCATCAATATATTCTTCTTTTTCGCTCAACCTTCCGATGCAAACAAGATGTCCTTTCTTTTTGACAAGTGGGGCCAACTTGGGTGCCGCAATAATTCGGATTGGTTCCGGAATTGCTTGAAGAATATGTACTTCAACTACTAAATCAAAAGAGTTTTTCCAGTCATTTGGGAGATTAAGTAAATCTGCTACCATCCATTTAATGTCCTCATTTGGGTGATTTTTCTTCGCCCATTCGACTGCTGATTTGGATATGTCAAATGCGGTTACCTCCCATCCCTCTCTGCAAAGATATGCTGCATCTTCGCCAAGACCACAGCCAACAACTAAGGCACTACCTCTGGATTTGATTTGTAAATTCCATTCAACAAGAAAACGATGTGGAGCACCATCTGACCAAGGAATCCAATATTGATTACCGGCTGCATTGGAGTATAATTTCTCAAACCAATCAAGACGATTTTCTCCAATTTCATCTATGATTTTCATAGCATTCTGGCGTACCTCGTCCATATCTAATCAACATCACATATGAGATATGATAGCATCTCCGAAAGAAGAGCAAGACAATAGTGTTGCATCATTCATTAATCTTTCAAAATCATAGGTTACTGTTTTAGCCGAGATAGCGCCTTCCATTCCCTTTACGATTAGATCTGCAGCCTCACTCCATCCCATATGCCTCAACATCATTTCAGCAGATAGAATTAGGCTGCCAGGATTGACTTTATTCATCCCCGTATATTTTGGAGCCGTGCCGTGAGTTGCTTCGAAAATTGCAATTCCTGTGTCATAATTGATATTTGCACCGGGGGCTATTCCAATCCCACCAACCTGGGCTGCAAGAGCATCTGAAATATAATCTCCATTCAAATTCATTGTTGTCAAAACATCATATTCACTTGGACGAGTTAGTACCTGTTGTAACATCGCATCGGCGATTACATCCTTGATTACAATCTGATTCCCTGTTTTTGGGTTAATTAGTGAACACCAAGGTCCTCCATCTAACTCTACTGCTCCAAATTCTTCCTTCGCTAATTGATAACCCCAGTCGCGAAATCCTCCCTCTGTGAATTTCATGATGTTGCCCTTGTGAACAAGTGTAACAGAATCTTTGTTGTTATCTATTGCATATTGGATTGCTGAACGAACTATTCGTGCTGTTCCTTCTATGCTGACAGGTTTAATCCCAATTCCTGATGTTTTTGGAAATCTAATCTTTGTAACGCCCATCTCATTTTGAAGAAAGCTAATTACTTTCTGAACTTCTTTACTACCAGACTCCCATTCGATCCCTGCATATACATCCTCACTATTTTCTCTAAATATAATCATGTCTACGTCTGCAGGATTACGAACTGGACTAGGTGTTCCTGAGTACCATCGAACTGGCCTTACACAAGCAAATAAATCCAGTTTCTGACGAAGGGCCACATTGAGGCTACGTATACCTCCTCCAACCGGAGTGGTAAGTGGCCCCTTAATTGATATTAGTCCAGAACGCATGCATTCTAATGTTTCTTCAGGCAGCCATTCTCCTGTCTTATCAAATGCTTTCTGTCCAGCTAGAACTTCTCTCCAATGTATTCTACATGAATCAGAATAGGCCTTTTCAACTGCAGAATTGACTACATCAATCATAACTGGTGTTATGTCGATGCCAATTCCGTCGCCTTCAATATAGTGAATGATCGGCTCTTTAGGAACTTTAAGTAACCCTTCAGTTATTGTAATTGGTTGGCCCTCGGTCATGTTCCTCACCAACTCCACCTAGCACTTATTCATGAAGCCAACCCTTCAAGCGTGAGACCTAGACTCATCGAATCATGAACGGTGAGGTGCGATGGACGAAGGTTGATGGTTTCGTTGGTACTACTGCAAGTGGTAAGAGGTTTGACATCTATGGAGAGTCTGCGCCAAGTCCGATGGAAATGGTTCTACATGGGCATGCGGCTTGCTCATTGATAGACATCATTGGTGGTCTAAAACATAGGACTGAAAATATTGAATATGTAACAGTAGATATTGAAGCAGAAAGGGCTGCGGATGCACCTCGTGTTTTTACCCACATCAATATGAAGTACATTGTGAAAGGCGATGTACCGGAAAATTTGGTTAGAAGATTAATTGAAAGTAGTCATGAAAAATATTGTAGCGTAGGTATTATGATTACTCGTTCTGGAGTTTCACTTGATTGGAGTTTAGAAATATTTTCTTGACTTAGTGAAATAATAACACCAAGGGTATTTTTGAAAAAAGAAAAAAAATATTGATTGTTGTCTAAATCAAGTCACTTTATCCTCAATCATTAAACACCCTCCTTGAGCACAACCGAATCCTTCGCGCAAGGGAAGTATCCGAATCGGGGCCAAAATGAATACAAGGGAAGTGAATTTATGCAGACTAGAACCAAAGACAAAACTGCGGGAGGAGAATCAATTGAAGCGGAAAATGGTCTTGTTATAGAGCGTCGATTCACAACTGCTGGTGCTGACCCTTTTGATCAGTTTGAATGGATCACAATGGATGTTGAGATTAGGAATCCAGATGGTTCAATGGCGGATTCTATTGACGGAGTGAAAATGCCTTCTGGTTTTTCTGGTGTCCCAGGGACAGTGTGTGCTCAAAAGTATCTTCGAAAGGCTGGAGTCCCTGCTGCTCTTCGGAGAGTATCTGAGGATGATGTTCCTGTTTGGTTGCAGAAATGTGAACCAGATCACGAAAAATTACAAACAATGCCTGTAGAGGAAAGATATGTTGGTGAAACTGATGGACGCGAATTATTTCGTCGGTTAGCTGGAACTTGGACCTATTGGGGATACAAACACAACTACTTCGCTAGTGAAAATGATGCTCGTGCATTCTTCGATGAAATGTGTTACCTAATAGCCAGTCAACGTTCTGCTCCAAATAGCCCACAATGGTTCAATACTGGACTGAATTGGGCATATGGAATAGAAGGTCCCGCTCAAGGTCATCACTATGTGGATGCGGTTACTGGAGAACTTCGTCTCTCGGAAGATGCTTACACGCACCCACAGCCTCATGCTTGTTTTATACAATCTGTTAGCGATTCACTTGTGGGTGGCTCTGATTCTATTATGGGATTATGGAACAGAGAAGCCTTGCTTTTCAAATATGGATCTGGGACTGGATCGAACTTCTCAAGAATTAGAGGTGCTGGCGAGCCGCTGTCTGGAGGTGGGACTTCCAGTGGTCTTCTTTCTTTCCTAAAAATTGGTGACAGGGCTGCTGGAGCTATCAAGTCGGGTGGAACAACCCGGAGGGCAGCAAAAATGGTTACTCTGGACTTAGATCATCCAGATATTGAAGAATACATTGATTGGAAAACCACAGAGGAAGAAAAAGTCTCAGCGCTTGTAATAGGTAGCAATATACTACAAAAACATGCTAATGCTCTAATGGAAGCAATATGGAGTTCTGATGATGACTTGGAGAGATTCGATCAAAACAAAAATTCCGCTCTAAAAAAGTCTATGATTAGAGCAATAAGAGATAGCGTCCCTCAACCACATATTCAGAGAATCGTAGATTTAGCAAAACAAGGATACAAGGGACTGGAGTTTGAAATTCTAGATACCGACTGGCAAGGAGAGGCTTACGCATCTGTTTCCGGTCAAAATAGTAACAATTCAGTTAGAGTTCCTAATGCATTTATGGATGCTGTCGAAAACGGAGATGAATGGGGGCTCTATTGGAGAACCGAGTTGGAAAAAGCCGAGAAGGAAGGGAGAGAGCCCGAACCTTGTCGGTCTGTTGACGCTCGTGGGCTATGGGATAAAGTTGCATACACTGCATGGGCTTGCGCTGATCCTGGTGTGCAATTTGACACTACCATCAATGAATGGCATACCTGTCCAGAATCGGGTAGGATAAATGGATCAAATCCTTGCTCTGAGTACATGTTCCTTGACGATACAGCATGTAATCTTGCGAGTATCAATCTGCTCCATTACTATGATAAAAACACGCATGAATTTCAAATTGAAGATTTCAAGCATAGTGTTAGACTTTGGACTGCCACTCTTGAGATCAGTGTGCTGATGGCTCAATTCCCTTCTGAGGCTATTGCGAGAGGGTCTTATGAATACAGAACACTTGGTCTTGGATATTGTAATATCGGATCGCTTCTTACTCATATGGGAATACCCTATGACGATGAGCGCGCTTTTGCAATATGTGGCGCTATAACATCAATAATGTGTGGAGAATCTTATGCTACCAGTGCCGAAATGGCCTCTTTCTTGGGGCCGTTTCCCGACTATGAAAGAAATGCTGAATCGATGCTTCGGGTTATGAGAAACCACAGAAGAGCAGCCTATGATGCACCTCAGGAGGAATATGAAGGGCTGTCTGTATATCCAATGGGAATAAATTCAAAGAAGTGTCCAAAGGGACTTCGTGATGCTGCTCTTGGATGTTGGGATCGGGCTGTTCGAGAAGGCGAAGAACACGGATATAGAAACGCACAGACTACCGTAATTGCGCCCACAGGCACTATTGGCCTTGTTATGGGCGCAGATACAACTGGAATAGAGCCACAATTCTCAATGGTACAATACAAACAGCTAGCAGGCGGAGGGTCTCTTAGAATAATAAATCAAGGAATACCAAGTGCACTTTCAAGACTTGGATACTCTGAAAAGACGGCTAAGGAAATTGAAGAATATGTTGTGGGAACCGGAAGAATAAATCCTACGATTTCTATGAGTCGGTTAGCCGAGTACGGATTTGATGCAGGATTAGTCGAAAAGATTGAGTCAAAACTACCTACTGTTTTCCACATTAGAAGTGCCTTTACTGCGTCTATTTTAGGCCCAGAATTCTGTAAAGAATCTCTAAACATGACACAAGATCAGTGTGATGATCCTTTCTTCGATGTTCTTGGCCATCTTGGATTCACGAATGCTGAAATTGATTCAGCAAATACAGAGATTATAGGCAGAGGGACAATAGAAGGAGCTCCTGGATTGAAAGAAGAGCATCTTCCAATCTTTGATTGCGCATCTCCTGGAAAAGGTAGCAGATCTATTGCCCCTCAAGGGCATGTTAAGATGATGGCTGCTGCCCAGCCATTTATTTCTGGAGCGATTTCTAAGACAATTAATATGCCAAATGATTGTACAATTGAAGATGTTAGAGAGGCGTATGACCTTAGTTACACAACCATGAACAAAGCTTGCGCTGTTTACAGAGATGGTAGTAAACTTTCTCAGCCATTAATGGGTCAGTTAGTAGACACTTCTGATATGGACGAAGAGATTTCAGAAGAAGAAATTGTTGTTAAGAAGATGGTCGAAGAAACTATTGAAGCTTTGCCTGTGCCAGAGAAGGCAGCCAAGCCTTTGGCTGAATCTTTCGTTAATTATATCGCAACTAGGAGACCATTACCAAACAAAAAGAAGGGGGACAATGTAAAGGCTAGGATCGGAGGGCACAGTGTACGCCTCATTACTGGAGAATATCCTGATGGAAAACTTGGAGAAATTATACTTGTTACTTCCAAAGAAGGTGCTGCTTGGAGGGCTATGTTGAATCAATTCGCAATTGCTGTATCCATTGGACTTCAACATGGCGTCCCGCTGGAAGCCTTTGTCAAGGTATTCACATTCCAGAAATTCGAACCAAGTGGAATGGTAGAAGGTGGAAGTGGAAGAGTCAAAATGGCCTCAAGCCTTGTAGATTGGATCTTTAGAGAATTAGCGATTGAATACTCTGGAAGAGATGATTTGGCTCATGTAGCGGCGGTAGAGGATTTCAACCAATTCTCGATAAGTAAACCAGAAGTTACGGATCTGGGAATTATGAGAACAGAAGGGGAAAAACGGGAAGTTCAGATGACATTGGAGGCAACTGTTGCACCAATAGAGAACATTGATGCAGAAACAAAAGTCCGTCAAGCAGCACGTGAGATGGGGTTCACTGGAGATATCTGTACTGATTGTGGAAGTAGTCAAATGGTGCGTAATGGAACCTGTTTGAAGTGTAATGCCTGTGGTGCAACTACTGGATGCTCGTAAATCTGTGGCTACAATAATCTGAACGTCTCGGGGCTTCTTACTTTGATCCATATCGACAACCTTTCAAAGGATTCTGGATTGATTTGCTTAACAGATTCGCATGTTCTTTGAAATGCTTTAGGTGCAACCCTAGCTTGCTCGACAAATAGATTCCCAATACGAGATTGACCAATTTCGGAGGAAGAAATCCATACCAAAGAAAGGAGTGAATAAGGGTCTGTCGGATTAGCGGAGAGATAATCTCGAAGACCGGTTTCTACCAGTCTTTGTATGGCCTTTTGATTTCCTTTTTTTACAATCAATTGTGCCCTTGAAAGGAATTCTTCCTCAGATATACGAGCAAGCCATCCAATGAACGAGGCACAAAGTGTCTGGATGGATTCATCTTCATTGGTTAATAGCCGATCTACAAGTGTTAATGCAAGGGTTGCTTTTTCGATATAGATACGAGATAGTGATGCAGCCACTGTTCTGCGGGCAATTACTGAGCGATGATCGACTGATGCTACTAGAATATCTGTTGCCTCCTCTGAAGAATGCGACAATATTTGCAAACCGGCTCGAACAAACGGACTGCTATCTTCATCTGCAAGCCCAAGGGCAGCAATGACACGAGATGGGATCGCTAATCTCAAGCATAGATGTGGTGATACGGATAGATTCTCGAGCCATTTAGGTAGGATGTTTTTCGAGGATTCAGGTTTCATCGACAATGTATCGAGTATGGTTGTCGCTGCCATCACACCAGCAGGGTGTGGAGGAATGGCATCACTATTTTCCATCTGAGGAGACCAAGCAATTTGATGGTGTCCAACCACATTTGCATAAGGCAAATTTCCTGGCGTTACCGCATATGCAATCGCTTCAAGTAAATAGTAGCAATCGTCTCTGGCGATTTCTTTTCCCCCCAATGCTAAACCCTGTAGTAAAGATACTCCAAGATACCAGCGATCAGTATCTGGAGTGGTTTCGTCTAGTGCAACTGCTAACCAATCTCGGGCCTGTATTGCTAAAATTCTCTCTGCAACATCCTCAGAGTTCGATTCTAGCCATTGTGATTCGGCTTGCTCGGGATCAATTGAACGACTGACATGATTTGGAATATGACTCTCACAAACCTCTGCCAATCTCATATTGAATCCTTGACGATCTACAGCAAAAATTCCTGCTGCCTGTCGCACCAATGAGTTTGCATCATCTGGAGGGATTGCTGGAAAATCTGGTAATTCAAGAGGGGGGTTTGGTAGTGGTGCAATCTCGAATGCTTCTCGCACCGCTTGTTTGAGTTTCTCGTCAGTCATCTGCCAGACCAAGGCCTTGCCTTCACGTCTGGTCATAGTGACCGACTCAAATCTCTAGTTCAATATTCAGGTTTTGGATCAGTTCTTTGTATCTGTTTCGGATAGTTACTTCGGTAACTCCAGCTACTTCGGCAACCTCTCTTTGAGTTCGACGTTTGCCGCATAAAACAGATGCAATGTAAATAATTGATGCCGCTATCCCCGTAGGTCCGCGTCCACTTGTGAGTTCTTTTTCTTGTGCCTTAGCAATTAACTCGTATGCCTTTGCTTGAACTTCTGCATCCAAATCTAGTCCTGAGCAGAATCTAGGAATGTAATCCTCTGGCTTAGTGGGAGGTATTTTCATTTTCAGTTCACGTACCATGAATCGGTAGGTTCTGCCTATCTCCTTTCTACCTGTTCTACTTGCATCGCCTATTTCATCAAGAGTTCTTGGATTGTTACACTGACGGCATGCAGCATAGAGAGAAGCTGCGGCTACACCTTCAATTGAACGTCCCCGGATGAGCCTTTTTTCTACCGCTTTCTTGTAATTTACAGCTGCGGTTTCGCGGATGGTTTTTGGTAAATCTAAACGACTGGCCATACGATCTAATTCGGCCAATGCCATTGCAAGATTACGTTCAGTAGCATTACTTACGCGGGAACGCTTCTGCCACTTTCGCATTCGATAAAACTGTGAACGGTATCTACTGGAGATGGTCTTACCCGAGTAGTCTTTATTCTGCCAGTCAATGTCTGTTGAAAGCCCCTTGTCATGCAGCATGACTGTCATTGGAGCACCTGTTCTAGCTCTCTGATCTCCCTGTTCTGGACTGAATACACGCCATTCGGCTCCTTGATCTATTACCTTATCTTCTAAGACTAATCCACAGTCATCGCAGACGACTTCGCCTCGAGTCTCGTCTCTATTGAGATTTCTAGACCCGCATTCACTACATTTAACGATATCTTCAACTAGATACTCTGACATTTACTTCACCACCCTTTCCTAAGGAAAGGTAATATATTCCGAATTAAACTTATACTTAAAGGTTATACTTTAATAATCAACTGTGTTAATATCGTTCTGATTGCATTTGATTAATTTCGCCAAGGTGAAATAGCAACATGTGTTGGGAGTACCTGAAGAGGCGTTGTCTATGACCAGTGATTGGCCTACAGATCAAATTTCTTTGACCCCCGGCAAAAGGGTTCTTTTTCTTACTAAAGATCTTGATTTGATTCGTCAGCAATTGTATGAAGGATTGGATCTTAACATGGCTGATCTGCGTATAGAGGATCTTTTGGATGACATAAATACAGATGTTATGACTCCGGCTTGGGTTTGCTTTGATCATGATCCTGCGGTACTCGCAGAAAATGCGTATGCAGGTCTAATGCATGATGGTAGACGTGTATTTGAGCATAGATCATTGATGGATGGTAATTTTGAGGTGATTGTATCTGGGCATCGTAAAGGTACTGGGAGTAGTCGTGAAACTGCTGCTCAGTGTGAAAGGTGGTCGGGCATTAGAATCGTAATTGCCGCATCCTTTGCTCCAATTCATGAGCGTAATAATATTAATCTTGGTCAACTTATGGGCGATCATGAAATGCTCAAAAGATTGCAGAATGGAGAGGAGGTTGGATTGTCGGAATTTACAGGAAAATATGATCCTGTTACTCGATTAATTGTTGAGAATGGTGGTATATTTCCTTTCGCTAAGCGATTGAAAGCCGGAGATGTGGATTTGCCAGTAGTTAGTACCAAGGCCATCCCTCAAACAATGGCTGAGAAAATGATTTCCAACAAGCTACTAGGACAGGACGGAGTTCGTGGATATGTAAAACCAGGTGATGCGGTGCTAGCACAAGTAGATGGGGGCTATTCTCATGAATTCACTACGGCTCAGGTTCATAATTTCCTATCTGCCGAATATGGAGATGATTATGTATTGCCCAATCCACCAAAATTTGCAGTATTTGAAGACCATCTCCTATATGCAACCGGTGTTGCAAGATTCAGTAGATTTGAAGATAAGATTCAGACACTAAGAGACCTACAAGTGTTATTCCAACAACATACTGGCGTGAGAGATTATTCCGCTGTTGATGGAATCAGTCCCGGAATTTGTCATCAGGTTGCTCGTGAGGAATTCATTGATGTTGGCGACTTCATACAAGCTACAGATAGCCACACCTGTATGGGTGGTGCTAGCAACGCCCTGACATATGGTGTTGGATCCACGGAGTATGCAAACTTAGTTCACAATCAATTCGCTTTTGTAAAGGTTCCAGAAAGTATTCGATTTGAATTAATTGGATCTCTAGATCCTGGTTGCACTGCAAAAGACGTTATTCTACATATTCTTTGGAAATATGCGGCAAAGTCGGATACGTTAGATCGATCAATGGAATTTGGAGGACCTGGTTTAGCCTCGCTTTCGATGGATGAAAGGGCGACTCTATGTAATATGGCAACTGAATGTTCGGCGAAAACTGGAATTTGCGAGCCTGATGAATTGACCATTGAGTGGCTATTGAATAGAAGGGATGATTTAACTAAAAATGAGATTCGATCTTCGTTTGTTCTTCCCGATAAGGGGGCAATATACCATGGCGGTGTCCATATGATTGATCTGTCGGAAATTCGTCCAATGGTAGCACATCCGGGAGATCCTGATGCTGGAATCCCATCGGACCCAACGAATGGCGCATATATCGAAGACTTGGGAGATGTCAAAATTGATATTGCATATGCCGGCTCTTGTACTGCTGGAAAAGATGATGATTTCGCATACTACGCAATGGTAACTAGGGCTGCTCTAGATGCTGGTCTAACGATTTCTGATGACGTTGATTGTTACATTCAATTTGGTTCAAAGGCTGTCAAGGATTTGTCGGAGAGGAACGGTTGGAACGAATTGTTTGAGCGAGCCGGTGTTAAGTTAATTGATCCTGGTTGTGGTGCCTGTATTGGTGCCGGTCCGGGTGTTTCTGAATTAGAGGGGCAAGTCACTGTATCTGCAATTAATAGGAATTTTCAAGGGCGTTCTGGGCCAGGAAAATTATATCTCGCAAGCCCTCTAACTGTGATGGCAAGTGCCTTCATGGGCAAGATTACAGCATGGCGACCTTCTTTGTTTGAATAGAATGTGGTCACTAAGTAAAGTAGAGGAATCCACACCAACTTGTTGTTATCTTTCATACATGGTTAAGTGTCTTCTACTCTCGGGCTACCTCATCCACAAGCAGGCCCCGAGTCATCAGGACTTCGGGAGGACCTGAGAGGAGGATTTAGCAATGGTAGATGCAGAGAAAATTGCAAGTAAACAAAAACAGATTTCAATAAGTGAATTCTTCGAAAAAAATAAGCATTTTCTGGGCTTTGATACTCCACAAAGAGCTATAATTACTGCGGTTAAAGAAGCGGTTGATAATTCATTAGATGCTTGCGAAGAAACTCGGATATTACCCGAAATAAAAGTGGAAATAAATAGGGTCGCTGGTGATAGTCTTGAATTAATTTGTCAGGATAATGGCCCCGGTATACCTCGAGACTCTATTGAAAATGTATTTGGAAAATTCCTATTGGGATCTCGGTTTCACGCAATACGTCAAACAAGAGGTCAGCAAGGTATTGGAATAACGGGAGTTGTTATGTACAGTCAACTTACAACAGGATCGAAAACAAGTGTTGTTTCAAAAATCGAATCTGATTCAACGGCCGTTTATGTTGATCTTGGGTTGGATACAAGAAAAAATAAGGCAACTAAATCTGGTGAACGTAGAGATACCTGGTTTGAGAATGGTGAAGAAATAAATCATGGATTAAAAATTAGAACTGTGATGAAGGCAAAGTATCAACGGGGAAGGCGTTCTGTTCATCAATATCTTCGGATGACTAGTATAGTTAATCCTCATGCAACAATCAAACTGATTGTGAGAGATAAAGAAGGAGAAATTATAGAACAAGGGAATTGGATTAGGACCACTGATAGATTACCTAGAGTTGTTAAAGAAATAAAACCACACCCTCATGGAATACAACTTGGTCAACTGCAGCGTATGCTCAAAGAAGCAGATGAACGTAAACTAACCTCATTCCTAAGACACAACTTTTCTGGAGTTAGCCAGAGGGCTGCCAGGGAGATTCTAATTACTTCAGGATTGGAAGAAAGTAGAACTCCTGCCAGAGTCAAAACTGATGAGGCGCAATCAATTATTACCGCTTTTCAAATGGTGAAACTATTAGCTCCACCGACAGATTGTTTATCTCCGATTGAGGAGATGTTGATTAAGAAGGGACTTTCAAAAGCAATTGATTCTCGATTTGCTTCTACAGTTACTAGATTGCCAACTGTGTCACAGGGAAATCCTTTCCAAATAGAAGTGGGTCTAGTTTTTGGCGGAGATTTACAGGCTGATGGACCAATTGAAGTTTTACGATTTGCGAATAGAGTGCCATTAATGTACCAACAAGGAGGTTGTCTGTTGACTAAGGCTCTCGAATCGGTTAATTGGAAACAATATGGGCTAGATCATCCCGGAGGTAAGGGATTACCAAAAGGTCCAGCAGCAGTTCTAATTCATCTCGCATCCACTAATGTCCAGTTCACAAGTGAGGCAAAAGAAGCAGTGGCCGATAACGAAGAGGTGTATGAAGAAATAAGAAAGGCTATGTTGGAAGTTGGCAGGGGGCTAAGAAACCATCTAAAAAAGAGTTCTCAGCGTAAAAAGGCTCAAGAAAAATTTGACCTAATAAACATAATTTTACCAGAAATATCGAAGAAGACTTCTCAACTTCTTGGAAGAGAAGAACCAGATTTATCTCCTGTGATAACAAAAATTATGAATGCTGTTTTTCTTGAAGATGAAATAAGTTGGAATAAAGAAAATAAGACCACTGTCTGTTCTATTACAATTTACAATTATACGGCTCGTGCTCGTGCATATACGATTTTAGCTAAATGGCCTGAAGCAGATGGTATTTTTATTACAGATAATCCAAGAGGAGGGAGAAAGGAAACTACCGGACTTTGGAATTGGCGTCTTGATACTTTAGACCCGGGTCAATCTGCAGAAATTCGATTTTCTGTTTCTGGCCTTTCAAAGGGTGACTGGACAGAGGCTGACATATTTTTCAGAGGAAATGGAGAAATTATTGGTGCGACTAGGATAGATGAAAAACTTCTAGACGAAATGAGGAAAATGGATGCACTTGCTGCGGCTGAAGCAGAACATTCTGAATCTACTGGCTCATCAATAGAACATTTGGCTGAAAGAATTTCGGAATCTGTAGAAGAAATACATAGAGAACCTTCCACATCTTCTGAAATTATCGATGTGCCTGAAAAAGAAATCTTTGAGCCGGCTCCGAATACCGATTGGTTCGGCATGGAAGGTGGTAGTGAATGAGTGCAAATGGTTTTACTAAAGAAGAAGTGATTGATGCACTACATGATATTGCATCTGAAATGCATAATCGTATGACAAAGGGAGAACCTCCCCGGATGACTCTCCCCGTAAGAACCAAACAGAATATAGCCTTTGATAGAAAATTAGGTGTTTACAAATATGGGAAGAAAAAATCTACTCGAGATGCTACATCTCTTGGTTCCGCAAGGCAATTATTACGTGCACTTCATGTGACTGAATTTATCGAAGAGATGATTGATGCAGGTAAGTCTTCTACACTAAGAGAAATGTACTATATTTCAGAAGGATGGGGTCATGGTAAGTTCGGTTCTCAAAATGAAAGTAATAACTTGGCTGAAGATCTTGAGATTATAACAAAATGTATGCGCGAGGATTTCAAACTTAGACCTGAAGAAGATGGAGCCCGGATAATTGGTAATATTACTTTTGAAGAGCGTAATCGAAAAGGAGAATGGATGAGAATAAATTGCCGTGATGACGTAGGTGATTCTGGTTATGGTGTGCCTTACAATGTCGAGGCAGAAAAATTACGACTTGTTGATCATGATATTGAATTCATAATGGCAATAGAGACAGGAGGTATGTTTGATCGATTAGTGGAGAATGGATTTGATGAAGATGCTAAGTGTGCTTTGATACACCTAAAAGGACAACCTGCTAGATCGACCCGGAGAATAATTAAGAGAATGAATGAGGAGTGGAATCTTCCTGTTTTAGTTTTCCTTGATGGCGATCCTTGGTCATATCGAATTTATGCATCTATTGCATATGGGGCGATTAAGACCGCACATATTTCTGAATACTTAGCAACCCCAAGTGCTGTATATTTGGGTATAAGATCTGGAGATATAGAAGCATATGATTTGCCATCAGATGATTTGAGTAGTAAAGATATTCAAGCACTTAAAGCAGAATTATCAGATCCTCGATTTTCTGATTCTGAATGGCAAGATGAGATTAACTTAATGCTTGAAATTGGGAAGAAAGCTGAGCAGCAGTCACTAGCAAAGTACGGACTTGATTTCGTAACTGATACGTACCTGCCTGAGAAATTAAGAGAACTTGGTTTCACTCGACTGTGAGCGGCCAAGCATCAAATGTGAAAGGGCCTTGAGATGAGTGTGGGTGCAGACTGGCGTCGGGCGGCTAAATGGACTTCTGCTGGTTCATTTGTACTATTATTGGTGGCAATTGCTTCGTTTGGACCTGCAATGGACCAAATTGAGCCTTTGCAAGATCCTGAAAAAGAAAATGTTGCTGAAGTAGAGGCGGGTGAGTCGCTTTCTGTAGATCTAATTGAAGGGCGATATTATGTGGCTCTAAGAATTATAGTTGAAGGAGAAGATACTGAATCTTTGGTGAGACTAATTGATTCTGAAGGTGAAGAAATGGAAGAGAGTCTGTCGTCTAATTGGTTTGGCGATAGGCCAATAGATGGAGAGGGGCCATTATATAGGCCGGTGAAAATATATTTTCTGTATGATTCAGGAAGTTATGTACTCCATAATGATGGAGATGATACTCTCTGGTTAGTTGATGAAAGTTCTATGCAATTGAAAATGTTGACAATTCCAACCGTTTTGCTGTTGTTCTCTACCTGTTGCTTTGGATTGATTTCAGGGGTTATGGCGATAATTCTTGCAATCTTGTCTCTGAGGTTTCAAAGGATTACTGAAGAGAAAGTTACTGGAATAGTAGTGTCCGACGATATAATGAGTACTGACGAGCTTTATCGCACTTACCATAAACTAAATGATGAGGAGAAGATTGGTGCTGTAGCCGATCCTTTCGTGAATAAAAATTTGGAAAAAGAAATTCTAGAACCTGAAGTGAAAAATGAAATTAATCCTACATCTGAGAGTGAATGGAAAGAATGGGATGAAGGTTGAATTTGGTACAACTTTTCAGAAATGATGAGTAATTGGGTTTTTATCTACCCTCCAGTACACAACTTCAGGTTGGATAGTCGTGGTGGGCTTTGATGAGGCACTTGACATTCTTGAGAATAATGCAAGAAGGCAAATCTTGAAGCGCTTGGTTAAGGAACCTCACTATCCGCTACAATTGGCAGAATTATTAGACATTAGTCAGCAAGCAGTAGTAAAACACCTTCGAGTTCTCGAAGGTGCAGGATTTGTAGATTCACAAAAAGTACCTTCTGAAAAGGGTGGACCGCCTAAGAAGATGTACACTGTAAACCAGTCTTTCTCATTACATCTTGATCTGGGGCCTAACCTATTCCGTGCCGAATATAGGAAAATGCCCAGTGGAGGAGCTATGCGCCTATCTTCTAGATTACCTAGAGATCTTAGCAATGTAGTTGAGAAGATCGGAACTAGGAGAAAGTTACCGATGGTTGAAGCTATGAGTATGCTTTCTGAAATGGATTTTGCATTAGAAAGAATAGATGAGCAGCGGGATGCAATTATTGCTCTACATCAACAAGTGATGCAAAAAGTTGCACCGGAAATAGATGATTCTTCTGAATCATATGAAGAAAGGCAATTGGCTCATGCAATGCTGAACCAACCAAGAAGGCCTCTTGATCTAGATCTCTTTAGTCAGGGTCTTCGTATCCAGTCCATGCACGCAGAACACATGATGGATGGGTTGCGAGAACGGCTACTAAGAGACTTCGCAAATCATAGTGGCAACTTAGTTGCCGCAAGAGAAGGAACCCCTCTGCCATGGTGGTTGGCCAAGTGATCAAAATACTTGGTTGTCATCATCTAGATTAGCCATAAGGCTACTCTTCTCTGCATACCGATCCAATGCCTCTATTCGGCGGCCATACATTACAACTCCTGCTACTCCCATCAAGGCAAAAGTTGCAGCGATAATTATGGCTGGAACTGACCACTGTGCAATTACCTCTACTCCAACATCAAGGATTCCATAATTAGAACCCAACTGCTTGGAAACCTTCTGTGCATTATTACCTTCATCCGATTCTACAATCATATTTTCAGGATCTAACACTACCACGACATCATGGCTACCGGCCTCTACAATGTAAAGCAGGGTTATTGATGGAGGGTTATCGTCTCCTCCAGGGCCTTCTGGCATTACAGCCTCGACAAGTTGTCTATAAGCAATATTTTCTTCATGGCAGCCATTTCTTTCAATTGATTTTACTGATTGATCTATACACAATACAATATTCACATCCGTTGCGTGAATATTTCCATCATTGCGAATCTGAACGCTAACAGAAAGCATATCTCCAACGGATGCTCTTGAATCATCAACGTCAACACTCACAATAACCAAGTCTGGTGCTCGAAGTCTTAATTCTAATATTTGTTCATTAGTATCACAATTTGGATGGTAATTGTCTGGTAGGCCATCTGAATTCGCATCTAATGTACACGAGTCATCCCAAATCGGAGTTTCATCATAATCTCCATCCATCTCAGAAGATCCAAATGAAGATAGAACCTTGATACCAAGTTCTCGATCTGTGAGAGCAGCTCCAGGGTCTATAGTAATGATTGCAACTACTTGAATTGTACTATATGCCTGCATAACTGGCAGTGTGACTGTATTTGGTGAAGTGCCTGCTGCTGTTTTGAAACATTGATTTGGTTCTGGTGTTTCTCCTACTAGAAGTGCAATACAAGGTCTCTCAATTGGATATTCCGTATCAAACCCTTCAAGTATTGCAAAATCAACAGACCAACCAGACATTGAATTCATACCAGGGTTGGAATCCCATCCTTGACTATCTTGAGTATGATTGTGGAGAGTTGGTTGGTCATCTACATTTCCAAAGTTTGTAACATTTAGAGTATATCTCACGACTCTTCCAGGTGCTGTTGTCTTTATTCTTGACTCGACAGAAGGATCTAGTTCAATTCTCATATCATGGAATTCAACTACTTCGATTTGGAGTACTATGCTATCTCTTAGCCTAGTTCCCTCATAAGGCTCCTCACTCAGAACATCTAGTTTGACTGTATAATCTCCTGCGAAGGTTTTCTCTGGAACATTAACATGAATTATGATTTCCTGTGTTTCATCACGATTGAGTTCTTCAAATAATACCCTAGGTATATCTATGTCCCATACATCTGAATTACCCTCACTATCTATGATTGAATTGACTGAAATATCAAATCGATCTGCACCATTTCCGGTATTTTCTATCGAAGTTTGTAATTCAAAATTCTCTCCGGGACGTAGTTGAAGAATGTTCTGCGGAACTGTGGCCTCTAAGTCGTATACCTGCACTACATTAGTTACGAGAACAACGGAGTCCCTCACACGAGGAGCCCCTTCTAAGTGCGCTCTAACATTTACAGATTGGCCTAAACCAGCCGTCGCATTGTATGGGGCGCACATGATTGTAGTTACTGTTTTGGGATCTTCGACCGGCCAATATCTTGGATCGCTGTCGTCTCCTGAATTAGTAATGCCATCTGAAAATTCAAGATCTATGGTCCAATGATCATATCTCCATGTTGATTCCGAAATTTCTGGTGGCCTCTCTTCGGGACCCCCTGGTGTAGTGAAAATTAGATGACCTGGTGTGAAATATTTTGTAACTTCTATGTCGAATTCTGAACACTCACCGGGTAGCACATACTGAGTCGTATCACCAAGATTGAAAACGATATTTCCGGAGCTCCTAATTGAAACATTTACCCATAACTCAAGTACGTCAAATGTTCCTCTATCAATAGACAATACTGGTTCGCCTGTTGACCATCCCTTCAGATAAATTACGAATGTGCCGGGTTCTTGTGACGTTGGTACGCTTACCTGGAGATTTCTAGTTACAGATTGGCTGGGGTCTAACGAGAGACTTGTTGGGAACGATATTCCCCATCCAAATGGCAGGGCCCATTCTGTTTGCCCTTCAAGAGTTGAGGGGTCATAAAAGGCGAATGAATCATACACATTTCCAGTATTTGTAACTGTGATTGAAAATATTGCTGATTGGCCTTGTTCTACGTCAACTTGGAAATGACTTGTGTCGAGATTAATTCCGTGTACAACGTCCATTAAGGTCAACGTCAATCTTTCATCAGTAATAGCCGGATCTTTTCCAGATACGGCGGTCACTGTAATTGCTGCTAATTCATCTTGATTGGCTTGATAAATCGTAGGTGCCCTAACTCTCATGTAAACTTGTAAAACATCTCCACCTCTTAGAAATACAGGGGTTGAGTCAAATATTGGGGTGTGATTTGTTGCGAAAAACAGAGTCGCTGTCCAATTATTTGGAACACCGCTCATAGTCACAGTAAAAGTGTCCGCAACAAGTTCTGCTGGACCAGGGGTAGGGTTTGAAATTGTCATATTGTAAGTTGTTTGTTGCCCAGGTTCAATAGTGTGATAATACGTTTCAGTATCTGCTAAAGAGACATCGACAAGTCCTGTTAGTATATGGACATAGCAAATTGTGTATTGGCCCTGATTGTTCTGATCATTACATCGGTTAGTATCTGACCAAGCCACATGAACTCCACTACCTAAATCGTTTGCGAAAGCTGGTGGTTGGCCGAGATCTGGAGCAAATGGTGAGTTCGGACCCAACTTATCAGATTCCCACGCACTGACTTCATGGTATTCCCAATCATCAATTATTCCTTGTGCTAGTGAATTAAGAGGGAAGCCATTAGGGTATTGGTCGTTAGTATTGTTTAGACGGACATACATGATTGTCTCGCCCTGAGTCTCATTGCCATTATCCAACCAACTTATGTGGACGTTATCGAAGGAATCCGTAAGAATCTCTGGCATATGTGAATTTGCGCCAAATGGTCGATCTGAATCTAACCCATCAACTCCTTCAACTGGAGAAATGACTGAGTCTGTAATTTGTTTTATTCCATAAGATGGAAGTCCTTCTGCTACTCCATCCCATTCCATTGTGCCTCTTAACCTGAGTCTAGAATAGTATATTTCGTAATTAACATCGATATCGAAGCCGTAAGCACGCCCATCCATCCATGCAATATGCGTATTTCCAGATGTGTCTACTGCGATTGAGGGGTGTAAACTGAATGCGTCTTGTAATGTTATTCTAGTATCATTAACTACTACTAAGTGGCCTCGACCCAATTGATCCGTTGAAGGGCCTATATCTTCGACATATTCTCCATCGATTACTCTGGTGCCAGACTGGCCTAATGTCCAGTAACTAGGTGGTCTATCTAATAATGAATAGGGATCTAGTACGGATAAGAAAATTTCTCTTGAGTTGTTAGTAGCCAGATATACTAATGCTTCTACCATTAGTTGAAGGTCTGATGCTGTACTGGATGATGTTGGGAAGAAGTACATCTGGCCGCCCGCATGCGTATTTCTGAGTGTTGTTCCGGGACAAGTTCTAGATCCTATGGACACTATCCCATTGGGGCACTGAGCTAGGTCCTGCATGTGAGATCCTACTTCGTTTGATGGGGAAGAAAATGCGGCTGCCAAAAGAGGAACTGGTACTATATCAGCATTGACACAAGAGTCGTGGGCCTCATTTATGCTTTGAGTATCTTCAGGATCTCCTGCTGGATCGCCACCATATGGGCCCTCGTCAGAAATTGGAATAACGATGTGTGTGGCATTTGGATTCCATCTATGGTCTAATTGGGTAGGCGGGTTTGCATTATTTCCCATCCCTCCTTGGCCGTCTCTCCACGATAAGCAGGCCCAAGTTGTTGCTGGACCCCAGAATTCAGAGTAGTATCCTCCATCTGCTGGTAAATTTATTGCTCCATCATTGTAAACAACTTCTGTAAGATATCTGATCCCTCCCGATGTATCTTGTGGGTTCTGACCAAGATGGGTTGAACGAGGCCCTTGACTTCCTGATCCTCCCGTATTGTATGCAGCAGCACAATATCCACTTGTTGCGGCAGCAGGCCAGTTGCCTGAGAGAGCGTAAAGAGTTTCGAAAACTGTCATGTTGGCATCTTCCAACATTGGTTTGAGGCCGGGGAATGCGCCCCCACTAGCGAAATTACCGCCATAGAAAACAACACACATATCGGCCCACTCGGTATTCATAGATCCTGATGTATCGATGGGGACTACCATCTCCACCTTGCCGCCTCTAGTGTCGTCCCAAACTACTTGTACAAAATCATCAGCATCGACAGCAACATCTGGATGGCCTTTATGGCCTATGATTGGTGTCAGTAATGTATCCTCTATTGCATCAATTGCCACTCTTCCGGGTATGTCAATATCTAGCATTGTGTAGTATATTTGTGGTTGTTGATAGAACTTTTCCAAAACCTCATATGCGTCTTCCCAGACTATGTGAGGATTATTTTGAGAATCTACGGCAATTGCAGGCCAGTCGCGATTTTGTGTTTCGCTTGCAATCACTTTATCTCCAACAATTGATAGGACGTTGTCTAATGCTGAAGTACCATCTTGATCATCCTGTGATGGATCAATAAGTGTGTACATTATTGACCATTGGCCCGTCTGATCTGTCCAAACGACGTGTACGTTGTCATTAGAATCTACAGCTATATCTGGATGCCAAGCACGGTGTGTACCTGGATCTGAAATTTGGGTTTCATCAATTAGGGTGTCCCCTCTTGCATCGAGCATTTTGTAATACAAATGATGAGTATTACGACTCCAAACAAAATGGACATTGCCCATTGAGTCTGCATCCATAGCAACCATTCTGTCGTTTGCATTTCCCCCATTGACTACCTGTATTGCCTCTGTCAAAACTATTTCGCTTCCTTCAGTTGGTGTTGAAATTTCTACCGCTGCGAATAAACTGACTAACATAATAAGAACCATGGTAATGCTATTTCTTGCTTTTACTGTCTCCATAATACACCGACCTCCGACGATAGGAATATTGCTATTGGTTCGTTTACAATACTTAACCTCAACCCTCACGCGTCATGGATATAGCAAGGGTTATGATGCGCATTTAGACCCATTTGTCGGGGTCAAAACCGGACCCAAAGCCACCAGTTTCATCTGTATCTATAGAGGGCGAAGATTGTTTCTTCATTTTCATGTCTCTTTTCTTTTTAGATTTTTTAGCGTCCCAATCGTCGACTGGTCCCGGCTTTCCTATACCTTGACCATAACCAAATTTGACTTGGTGGATTAACTCGAGTTTTGTTAACCAAACTCGACGCATTGTTTGCATGAATTCATTCTGAGTTAAACCATCAAACCATACAGGGCGAGAAAGATTGAATGCTTGCAATGCACCTGGTGTTTCATTCCTTGGCTTCCCTACATGAAGTACCCAGTCAAGATCTGCCCTTGTTAATTGTACTCGTGTAAGATGTAACCACTCTTCCCATTCATCGGGATTGTTAGAACTGTGTTCAATCATCTCCTTTTGTTGACCTTCATCGACACGTGTGATTGAATAAATGAGAACTAGGTTTCTACTCTTGGGAATTACTACATTAAACATGTGTCCTTGTTTAGTAGGGGGGTACTTTACATGTAAATGTAACAATGCCTGAGCATCATTAACTTCTTTGAATTCTAGCCGCTCAGCGGATAGCCATTGCTTAACAAGAGATGCAGCGGTCTTATCATCCATAATGACTCCTAGACGCTTTACTATTTGAGAGCAACGAGTTGTAGGTCGATGGATTCTAAAAGATTGTTTAATTCTTTACCGGCAGAACTATTCGTCAACTTTCTTCTTCTTAATGACGTCATAAAATCAGTCCAAAAATCATAGCCATAAATAAAAATCATAGAACAAATATGAATCAATAAAAATAGTAAAATTGGGAGGAGGAAGTCGTCCATAGTGATAATCCCATCACTTGTTAAAATTATAGTAATTAAAATTGGAAACCACCAAAACAAAATCGGCGAGAACAAACCTGCCAACATGAAATAAGTTGTTCGAGAATCGAGGCCCTCGTCGCTATTATTTGCTAAAATCCATGCCAGAGTTGTTTGGATTAGGTTTGCTGGAATTGCAATTAATCCTGAAAATATCATCATCATTAGGCCAAGAAACCCTAATGTAAATTCTGATGCAGAAGAGGTTTTCAATCGATTGTGTGGTCCAATTGCATTAGCATAGAGATTGTTATTGTTAAGAATTTTAGCAGCGGTTTTGGCTGAATCGATAAGAGAGTTGTCAACACCGCTAAATCGCTCCCTTACTTTTCTTGTTTCATGTATTTCTTCTGACAATTTATTGATTGATTTTCCTGCCTTATTCGATTGCATATTAGCTATGAGTTTCCAAGCCCTGTATGTCTCCCAATCTGGGGCCTCGGGGGTTAATGGAGATAGTTTCTCAAACATCTCGTCTCGCAACGAAATTGTTGCTTCATGAGATGGCTCTACCCATATTCCAGAACTAAGGGATTCTCTACTGGATACATCATATGTCTGAGGTACCTCTATAGTTGGTCCAAATTCAACATAACAATCAGTACGGACCAGATAATGTGTACGCCAATGTAGCCCAACAGTCTGAATTACAGGCAATGGCTGATCTCTTTGGAAGGCAATTCCTGCTGCAGCAAGTGCGGATCTAGGAGAACCTGTTCTCAATGCATGAAGTTGTGAATCCTGATGAGATTTACCCTCGGGCATTACTACTGCTGAATGCCCTGCTGCTAGGCATGATGATACTGTCAACATCCCTCTTTGATTGATCTTCTTAGCATATTCTGCATCAACAATACCTGCTTCTATCTCGGCTTTCCTAAGAACAGGTTGGGAACCAAATTTCCTTGCCCACCAACCAATAATTGGTCGTGTCATTAAATCATGTCGACCAAGAGATATTACGCGTTTATCTTGAACTCGAGTAATTACCATTGGGTCTACAAGCCCGTTGATATGCGTAGAAACATAGATTACGCCGCCTTTTGTTGCAGGGAGTTGATCGTTTTCTGATCTCCTAAATATGAAGCGGTTGCCATATTCAAACATTAGATCTAGTAACCAGGTAAAGAAACGATTTCCGGGGTGTTTTCCAGAGTGGTCCCAAGGCACTCGCTCTAATTTTTCGCGCTTCAAACGTGTTGCGCTCTTTGAGAGCTCAGGGAGTATTTCAGGGGCCTCCGCTTGATCTGACACAGCACCCGGAGAGGGGCTTAGGTTGAGAATACACCGCTTCTATTTGATGGCAGAAGAAATGGCCTTAGCAAGGTGTGTTGCTTCATCTGAATCTATTTTTCCACATTTCCAAAGGAAAGAATGTGTTGATTCGGGATATCTAGGAATTATGTGGATATGAACGTGTGCTATAGACATCCCTGCCTCATGTCCGTTATTTTGAATTAAGTTATAGGCTATCGCTCCTGTGCCCTCCATTACTGCTCTACAAACCACCGGAAGGGCCTTGCCAAGTGCTGCTGCTGACTTCGGGCTTAGTTTATCCATAGAAGGCGCTGGTTCTTTCGGAATCAGAAGTGTATGCCCCTTGGAAAGAGGTTGAATATCCAAAATCGCAAAAACATACTCGTCCTCATACAAAATAAATGAGTCGATTTCACGATTAATTATTCTCGTGAAGATGGTTTCTTCATTATGCATAAAAATCACTCATGATTGGACGATTTGACTTGCCAATTGGATCATCCCTTGGAGTTGTAATGCAGTGGCCATTTCTGTATTCATAACTCGAGATTTATCTGTTATTTTTATTTGCGTGGATTTTAAGTTAGAGATATATTTAGAGGCGGATTGAAGAGATGATTCATTTCTTTTACCATTAATACAACTTGACATTACTGACTTTAGAGATGCTGCGGTTTGTCCCACTGAATTGCCGTTGTCGGAATAAAGAGACTCTATTCTAGACTGTGATTTTTCTATCTCTTTTTCGATGAGTTGTAAGCCGGAGAATGTCTTGTCTTTAGACCATGCACCAGCATGTAAACCGGCGGCTTTACCTGTAACTAAGTTCTCCAACATTATATTCCCAGGAAGAATGCCTTTACCGTGCATTCCGGTATGGGCAGAACGACCTGCGGCATATAGTCCTGTGGCCCATTTCTTACCACCATCAATCGTCACTCTTCCATATTCATCTACTGGCACGCCTCCTGTTGTTGCAGCGACCCCTAATGTAATTGGTACGACTTCGTTAGAAATGTCTAATCCCATCCGGTTTTTGACCCTAATTCTAGTTTGATTAAACCATACTTCTGAGGACTTATCAATTCCTCTGAGATCCAAAATACTGTCATCAGCACCTACTTCTTCTGGTGCAATGTCTTCTCCACTAACTCTTCTGACTCGCCCGCCTGAACCTAGTAAGTCAAATGAAAGATAGGTATCAGTACCTCGCATAGTTAGGGGATGACTTGGTAAATTTACCATACCTTCTAATTTGATACCCGCAAAAGATGCAAGGGCTGCCCCTTCACCGGCCCCATTAATGGGTGAAGACCAAATGCCTTGGTATCCATTTGTTGCAAGAATGATTGCTTTTGTCTGGATTCCAAGTATTTCGCCAGAATGAAGATCTATTGCGGTTAAACCTCTGACTTGAGATTGGTCCATAACAAGAGAAAGTGGGCAAATATTTGAGCGGCGTACTATCCTTCTCTTCATTGCTTGTTCTTCTAGAATTCGGGTTATATTCCGACCTGTGGAATCGCCACAACCAGTCAGTCTTGGCATTGAATGGCCCGAAACCTGTGAAGTATGTGGGAGTCCTCCTTCTCTTCTACGAAAAACAAGACCCCATCGTTCCAATTCGGATACCGTTTCTACTGCTTCTCCACAAACACGTGCAGCAGCCACCTTGTCTGTCAATTCACCACCAGCAGCTACCGTATCATCACGATGTGCGCCTGAATCGATTTCGTCTATGCTTGCAGCCAGCCCTGCAAGATCGATTCCGTGCTGCCCTCCACCTATCTCAGCCGAGTTTAGGATAAGAGGTGTTGTTCCTGCATCTGCGGCTGCTATAGCAGACCTAAGTGCTGCTGGGCCGGAACCGACTATCACCAAATCCCAAGACTCCATGGTTAACGGGCTTGGCGAGTGATGCGTTGGAAATGAATATGACGCTTGGGACTTTATCGAAATCATAACAAAGATTTGTTAAATCGTTATTGATCTGCCAGAGAAAGAGCAATTCTTCTAACTTCTGATGCAGCATCCGACATTCTATGGCCCATGCTCTCTGCTTGAACGCCTGAAGATAATATTGTGTGAACAACCATTGATTCGACTGTGTCGCCTAATTCGTTCCTTATTGTGACTTGTATTGGATGTGGCCCTGAGACAGAATCTGCCCAAGCCAAACCCACCCAGAGTATTGTTGCATCGGCTAATAGGAGACTAAATTGATCGATTAATTCTCGTTTGTCGTCTCCAAATTCAAGTTCTGTTCTTGATCTGGTAGAATGTTTGGTTGGTATTCTTATTGTTTGTACTTCGGGCTCTCCCTCAGCAGAGAGGATTTCTACTTCAATAGTTTGTGATTTCTCCGTGTGGTTATGGATCATTACAAATAAATCCGCTTGGCCTTGTCCACATCTTGGAGGTATGTCTAGATCTAATCTCCAATTCTCTTCGGTTAGGTTTGTTTCGCCATGTATTACAGAATCCTGTAGTCTATCTGCTAGGCGGAATAGTCCTGGTTGCCATGCTCTAGTGTGTGCAAGAAGTCTACGTAATGTAGTTAAATTAAATCTAGAATTCTCTGAAATTAGCCCATCAATTGCTGATACTTTGAATACACGCCTAGTTTCACTCAATAGTCCATTCTCGTCCAATAAACCGATATGATTGAGATGTATGGCCTGTAATAGATGTTCTACCGCCCCTATTGGGTTTTGATCTGATCTTACGTCCTCACTCAAATCTTTAATCCAAAGATCCCACTGACTTGCTGTCTCTGGATCTAAATGAGCTACTAAAAGGTCTGTCATTACGTTATTCAGAGCGCTGTTGTGTAAAGTGGGGGCGTGTAATGAAAGTAGTGGAAACGTGTTGGATCTCATGGGGGTACTATTTTCAAGAATAATTGAATTTAGCGCTGCTGTTGAGGCCAATACGAAACATAAACCTAGAAGAATTGATGAAATAGTTACGCCTGCATCTAGGTTCCAAAGAGAAAAAAGTGTAATTGTGCACAATAATGAGCAAAAAATTCTGACTCTTTCTCTAATTCGTCTCTCGTCTAGAGTATTCAAAATTCTTTCAACACCAGGATAAGCATTCATTGATATTTTTTCTACAGTGGGTAATCGTAGTCGATCTCTAGCCGACATTCTGGAAAAAGAGGCTGCAAGTAGGGCAGGTATGCAAAAAATTGTTAACCCGAAGTGTAAAGTAATAGCTATTGGGAAAGATGCATATTCCCAACCAACAAGAAGTACTCCACTACTAACTGGTGAGACTATTGAAAGTAACTTTCTTATTTGGGGTTGTGGATTACTAGAAGATATTCTTGTCCAGAATTTACGGCCGGCATCTCTTGCTTTAACTCGGATATTTAGTGCGTGTTCTTGTCGTTTGAACCTTTCACTATCTTCCGCGTAAGGAGTAGGCAGGGTTCTATTGCTCACACCCCGCCGACGTGTCTTTAGTCTTGATTCTCTCCCTACATTATGACCATTAAGAGATCGATTTTGAGACCCTAACAATTCTTGAGGGAGGCTACGTCCCCGTAGTGGGCGTGTAGCATAGCCTGGATAATGCACTGGCCTCCTAAGCCAGGGACCGCGGGTTCGAATCCTGCCGCGCCCGCCACAAATTAACCGAATGCAAGGCCGTGTTTACGGCCAGAATTTGCTACTTTATGAAGGAAATTTTCGAAAGGTATTCTTGAATGAATTGTAGATCGGAGGTCTACGTCACATTCGGATAATGCAGTAAGTAATTCGGTTCTCAGTTCATCCGTAAGAGACAATCTACGACCAGTCATAACTTCATGCAATTGTGACACCAAGTCATCTGAATCTAAGCCATTATCATTCATCAAGCGGTCTACTTCTGCCAAGGCGCCACCTAGCACTCTAGTTCGGCGTCCGTTTACATTTTCCCAGCGCCATTCGATCACTCTTCCCCTCAATGCTAATTCCAATAGGTGTCTGCCTGCTTGGAGTGTTGTAGCTTGAACAAGATCATGTACTGCTGAACGATTAGTTGCTAGGCCTCTGTGACTGAGCATTTCTAGAGTAAAAATTGCTTTCCGGAGATTGCCTTGTGATATATAGGCTATATCACCTATCACTCCTTCATCAGCTTCTGAATTTGATCTCTCGGCGAGTGTTTTCAAAGTTGCTTCGATTTGGCTTCGATCTGTTGCTGGAATCCTAATCATTCTAGTGCGGGAACGCAGGGCGTCTATGAGTCTAGAGGGGGCTCGCGCAACTAAAATAAATCTGGAGGCGTTTCCCGTGGTTTCCATCATTCTTCTGAGATATGCTTGCCTGATCGATCCGAGATAGTCTGCGTCTTCAATAACTAGTAATCTACTAACAGGAATTTGGCCCTCTCTTATCTCTAGTTCATTCCCTGCTGGAGGGGGGTTTTTTTCGTCAGCATCAATAATCCCTCTATCATACGCATCTAGGCTTAATCTTCCTGCTAACGTATCATCCGAACCCTTTCCTCCAGGTCGAAGAAATTCTTCGAATTTCCCCATCGCCCCTCTGGTTCTCACGAGGTCTCTGGCCTGAAGCACATGAGTGGTAGATCTCCAACCAGGGCCTAGCATCTGACGTGCTACTAGCCTCCAACAAGCAGTCTTACCAACTCCCGATGGACCTGTGATAAGTAGATGCGGTGGTTCGGGCGCTGTACTATATGATGCCAGTGCGTCTCGCGCTATTGGTGTAATTGCTAATTCATCAAACGTGAGTGGCGCATATGAACTCAGCCAACCCGCCATAGTAATGCGGATTAGTGAAGGGTCTTGAAGTCCGCGGAAAATTACTCCGCTTTGAGTATCTTGTATCCAGATTCAGAACCCTCTTTTCTGGGTTTTACAAAAATGCGATATCCACATTTATGGCAGGACTTTCCGACTGCTCCTACTTCTATCCATTCTATGTGCCCACATCGTAGACACTTGTATCGTGTCTCCAAAGCCTCCATTGGAGAACTGCAATGATTACAAGAAACATCGCCTTCTGCCGCATACGGCTTACGGTCTGTACGGTTGCAAGAACGGCACTTGTAGAGCGTGAGTCTGTTCGCCATCGGGCCGCCGACCTAGCCGGCCTTCTTCAATCTGCTCATTGTTTTCAAATACGATCTCTGGCCTTTTTGCAGATTTTAACAAAGTTTTCAAACATATTTCCGCCATATTCAGAATCATTTACTTCGGGGTGGAATTGAAGGCCAAAACGGTCCCCTGCTAGGTTCTCCATTGCCTGAATCTCACATGATTCGCTTCTCGCAGTTATTATGAAATCATTTGGTAAAACTTTAACTTCATCGTTATGACTTTCCCAAACCGTTTGTATTGAAGGAGTGCCTTCAAAAATTGCACCGCCTCCATTTACCAATTCTATTGTAGCCGCACCAAACTCCGGAGCTGGTGCTTCACGTGCTTCTCCACCATAATAACCTGCCATGAATTGGTGTCCTGCACATATACCAAGTATCGGAATTTCGAGGCTGAGATATTCTGCGCAATTTCCTAATTCGCCTGTTAAACCAACCCTTGCAGCCCCTCCTGAAAGTATTAGGCCATCTAAATCTCGAAGTTTCTTTAATGGTGTATCGTTATTTAGAATCTGAGTATCTACGCCCAGATATCGTAACATTCTCCATTCTCGATGTGTCCATTGGCCGCCATTATCTATGACGTCAATTACGAGTCTGGTGTCCTCCATAACTCGACCAGGGATAGGAGGATGATGAACAATACCCTTCTCAAAGGTTGAAAAAGAGAACCGCTGTCGTGCCAATCCCTGCCCCGATGGTGTAGTGGCCTATCATGCAGCCCTGTCGAGGCTGCGACCCGGGTTCAAATCCCGGTCGGGGCGCCACTATTTCACTCTGGAGCAATCCATGCTTGGAATGAACATAGACGAAGTGAAGGGCTGTAATCTCGCTTGATCATGAGAGATGGTTTTGGTTTTCCTGATAGTAAAGGTGGGAGAAGTTTGTTGATTTTTTCATTTGTATTGAAAATTTCTGATTCTTCAACTATAACTCTGCCACGGATCATTGTTGGGCCAGTTCTATCCAAAAGAGGTATTAGATAGGGTAGATATTCTATAGTCCTATGTGGAAGGTTGATGATTAAGAGGTCCCAATTACTCCTTATTTCTGAATAGTTCTCCAATTTTGTTGCGTCGGCCAACCCTACGATACGATTGTTATGCAACCTCTCAACTGAGATGCTATTTTTTGGATATGGTCTCCTATCCCACTTTGAGAGATTTTCAAATAACAACTCGACGGCATCAGGGTTGAGGTCTGTAGCTAATAAATCATTCACCAAATCGGCTTCATTCAGTAATGGAGCCAGCGCAGGTCCGACTCCACAGAATGGATCTGCTACACGAATTGGTCTATCCAATCTATTTCGTAATTCTTTAGCTAATGACAGAGTTTCCAAGCGTTCGGTTTGAAGTTTAGTGGAAAAGTATGCACGAGTTGGATCACAACGTATCACTCTCCCACTTTCTTTTAGTGAAACCTTGGTCGACAGGATTTCTGGTGGGGCCAAATCCAGAGATGGGCCTGTTAGTATTCGTCCCGAAAGCCTAGCACCAATTGGACGGAGGTTACGAATGCGAAATTCTCCTTGAACTCCGTCATCAGCTAAAATTAACCTAACATGAGGATGTACTCCTAATTTTGCTCTGGCAATTGAATCTGTGTATTCTTCAACTGATTTGTCTATTTTTACTATGATCATGTCTCCAATAAATTCGTGGTTAGAGGGCCAAGCCTCGCTTTTACTGTCAATTACGTCCTGATCTATTTCTTGAAGTAAAAGTGAAAGCCAATTTGTTTCTATTCTTTCATCGAATACGCCTTTATGAAATTCGATAGGGTACTTTGACAATTCTCCCGGGAGAACTGTTGGGGAATTCGGATTAAGTGGTATGAGGCGAGATTTACCATCCTTACTTGAGAATACTCTGAACGAAAAAGCACCCCACTCACGAGCTCTAATATGCCCTAAAACGGCCTCGACCTCATGGTTGGGTACTACTAGGTGGCGCATCATATTGATGGAGGGCAGACGTCTCCCTCGCTTCACCATGACGGATGGCGGACTCCCCGCGGGGCTATGGCTAATTGGCCTTGGACCAGGAGATATTGGGCTGATGACTGCAGACGGGATTGAGCATGCAAGAGCATGCGAATACCGCTTTCTAGAAGGCTACACAGCAACTCTACCGATTGATCAGGAGATTTTGCTTGAATCTGTTATTGGGCCTTGGAAGCGTGTTATGAGACCTCAAATTGAGAGCCCGCAAAATATCCTTGAGTTGGCTAAAGAAAGTTCGGTTGCTATTTTGGTTGTAGGAGATCCGATGCAAGCAACCACACATATAGATCTGGAAGGGCATTGCTATGACGAGGGCATTAGTTTTACCATTATTCCAGGATTGTCTGCAATTTCTCTGGCCATTTCTCTTTCCGGGCTACAGTCTTATCGCTTTGGGAGACAGGTGACTATTCCTTTTGATTACGGAAATTATCTACCAACTTCTCCATTGGAATTTATTTATGCAAACTATGCAAACAATTTGCACACTCTTGTTCTGCTCGACTTGGACCCTAGTGGAATGGGTATTGACCCCCCCAGTCCTATGATGCCAGCAAAGGCTATTGGGTTGCTAAAGGCAATGGATGAACGATTGATTGAACAAGAAAGTAGTATTCCGAAGAGTATGGATGAGGCTGTCGCAGATTGGAAGGGTATTTTACTTACTGATTTGGGCACTCCTGAACAGAGGATTGTCTCGGGCAGGCTTGAAGATTTGGCTATGATCGAAAGTGGCCGCATCCATTGCCTAATTCTTCCAGCAGAATTTACTGGGATGGAATCTGAAGCTTATCGTCGTAGGCTTTTGAAACACTAAATGGAGAGAGAATATGGCCAGACCACCTGCTGAAGTTCGATTTCCTGGTGATAAGAATAAACGAAGAAAGGTTAGAGTCCGCGGAATAAAAAAGGCATCGAAAGAAATACAACAACGCCTAGATCGTAATCTTGAGGCGTTATTAGAAAATCCTGAAATATTCCTGCCTGAAATAAATTGTGAGTTGGGTAAACCAAGGAGAGACCCTCTGGCATTGACTCTCAAAGAGATAGATGCTGTATCTTCAAAGCGGCATGATCGACGTTGGTTGACTAAGCGTATGACTAAACGTAGAGGAGATATGGTTTGTAGGTCGCTTGCTGGATCTCTGCTTGCTGCTGGTGAAGAAGATACGACAACCGTTTCTGTGTATAATAGTCCAATATATGGGGCTTCAAGTTTCATTAGAAGAGGAAATGGGAAGCAATCTCATATGGTTGGGATTCAAAATTTTACGCACCCCAGATTGAGACTATTAGTATGGGACGATCATGCTAAGGCAGGGAATTGGTTTTTCTCTTGGAATGAAGGTTTTGTTTGTACTGGTCAGGAGGCAAAACCACCAGAAGAATGGGTTAGGGCCGTTTTGAAAGATTCTAGTATTTCATTATCCGAAAACGGGATGCTATACTCTGGAGGATTAGAAAAAGAAATCGTAGAAGATGGCGTGAATACTGATAATGGTTGGATGAGACTTATTATTGATGATTTTGTCATCGGTTTGTCGAGTTCTTCACTAGCAAAAACGAATGAAGACCCATTTGTTCCATCAATAGCCCTCAATATGATGCCTCCCAAACTTTCTTCTATTTCGAAAGTAGATTGGATGTGGCGGCCTAAAGGATGGCCAGCAGAAAGAGAATTGTCTGAAGTGGGGAATGAAAGATTGGAAGAAGTGATACACGCTTGGTTGAATCTTTCATTACCCGATGATAAAATTGCCAGATCTTGTCGTAATGCAATCCTTGGATCTATTGAAGACGGTTTTGTTGCCGGTAATCACTGGTTTTCAATAGATAATAGAGGAGGTTTTCTTGATCATCTTCAAGGTAGTGAAGACGAGAAGGAGGCCATAGCAAGTGTGCTAGATTCGATTCGGGGCGGTCTTTTTGTGCGTGCTGATGGAGTTTTACTTAATTCTGAAAACGATGCCATAAGATTTGAAGATACTTCTTGTCACCCCGTGCTTGTTGCTTTGTGGGAAGATTATGGTCGTGAAATACTGAAATCAATGTATGGGCTAACTGGGGATGACGCCGAGGAAATCTATCAAAAGCAGGTTAAGAGAAAGCAGGGATTTGCCGCGTTTTTGAGAGAACTTAGTGGTTCTATTTCGGCCGCTAAAAGATTAGAGCGGTTGCCTTGGGAAGAAGATGCTTTATCGTCACCGCTTTCTTTTGCCGAATCTCTGATTCGTAAAGCATCTGAAGACGGTGTTGCATCAACTGTTGCTTTGTGCAGAAAGGCAAAGGGTTTGGAGGCCGCAATGGGTTGGTCTTGGCTTGTTGTGCACAACCGTACCGAATCTGATGCTTGGCGCTTTGATGAGGCAAGCAGGGACAAAGGAGGAGATTGGGTTCCAGCCATGACGGCTCTATGGGATTCTGCAGAAGCTCTACTTCTAAAGGACGATTTAGATGCAAAGGAAGATTATATTGGTGCTATGAAATGGCTTGCAGAGATCTCTGGGTCGGGAGAATTGCCTTCTTTGTGAATGATCAAAGATTGTTCACTTCTAGCAAAATTTTCACAAACAACTCGGGGTTCAGTTAATTTCGTAGACCCTTTCGGGGGGCTATGAATGACAAACACTCCGACAAGGAGTTTGCTACTAGGGCGGTCTGGTCCGGAACACAAAATGTCGATGGCGCTGCCGTAACTCCAGTGTTCCTCACTGCCACTTACCAATTAACTGATGAACGGTACCAAGGTTGGGCCGATGGCGCTCAACATACGGCACTTTATTCAAGGCTATCAAGTATAAATTCAGAAGGAGTTGCGGCTAAGATAGCTGCTCTAGAGGGTGCAGAAGACGGTGAAACCTTTGCTAGTGGTATGGCGGCAATATCAACTACACTTATGGCCTTACTTTCGAAAGGAGACCACATGGTCGCAAGCGCCGATTGCTATGGAGGAACATATGGATTGATGACAGAGGATTTGCCGCGTTTTGGCATAGATGTGTCAATGGCAGATATGCGTGATCCATCGTCTTACGAGGCCGCAATCCAACCCAACACTAAGATACTTTATGTTGAAACAATTACAAACCCTGTGATAAAAGTCTGTGATCTTGAAGCTATGGCCAAAATTGCAAAGAAGCACAACCTAATTGCTATCGTGGACAACACTTTTGCAACCCCCTATTCTTGCAATCCAATTGATTACGGTTTTGATTTGGTAATTCATTCAGGAACGAAGTATCTGGGGGGTCATTCTGACTTGATCGCAGGTTTCGTAGTAGGACGCAAAGATTTAGTTGCTGAAATTTTCCCTAAGAAAGTACATTTTGGCGGCGCTGCTGACCCTCATATGTGCTATCTTTTGGAAAGAGGTATGAGAACATTGCATGCACGAATGCCAATACATACATCGAATGCGGCAGAGATCGCAAAGCGTCTCGATAATCACTCAATGATTTCACAAGTAAATCACCCAAGTCTACCGAGTAGCCCCGACTACCATGTAGCTCAAAGAATAGCGCCCAAGGGAACAGGGATGTTGGGTTTTGTAGTCAAGGGAGGAGATGCGGCGGCTTTACATTTCATGAGATCTTTAAGTATGATTTTTGAGGCTACTAGTCTTGGTGGTGTTGAGAGTTTAGTAGAATGCCCATTCAATTCGAGCCATATGTTTGTTCCAGAGGAAGTAAGACATGAGGCAGGAGTTGTCCCCGGATATGTTAGAATGAGTATAGGAATAGAAGATGTCGAAGATATCTGGAATGATATCTCAAAGGCCCTTTCACAAAGTGAGGCCTATATCGCAACCCTTGCTTAATAAATAGCGAGATGTGATGTCGTGGATTATGAGGGGCTAGTTGCCTTCTTGGTTTTCATTGTCCCAATGTGTTTTTCGCCCGGCCCAAACAATATGCTTTGCGCCGCTCATGGTTCGCAACATGGTTTTAGAGAAACAATTCCTTTGACTCTGGGTATGCTTGTTGGGTGGTCCTTACTAGGCCTAGTAGTAGGATTAGCAACGGTGTTCATTGAAGAAAATGAAGGCTTGTTTCTCTATCTTACATATGTTGGTGCAGCGTATATTGCTTATTTGGGGTTCAAGATAGCATTCCAAGAGCCAATTAAAGAAGGTGAAAGAGCGAGTACTGAAAAATTAGGTTTTACTACAGGAATGGTATTACAAATAGTAAATGGTAAGGCTTGGGTTCACTTTCTAGTTATGATGGCTTCATGGGCAACGCTATTTGGAAGTGGTTTTTACAGTAAGGTAATACTTGTTATAATCAATGCACTTGCTGGCTTTCCAGCTGTACTCACATGGTCGGCCTTTGGCGTTGGACTAAGAAAAATATTCTCTACTCCAATACAGGCCAAGATATTGAATGCTGGACTAGGTGTTTCTCTTTTTGCAGTGGCTATTTGGATTGCGATGCCCCAATGACGGAGTAATCTTTTTCGCTTCATATGTATCCAAGGAGTCATGCCGCTTGACTCCATTCTCAAGGGTTTGGCCAAGGAAGCAGTGCGTTCTACAGTTCGAGGAACCTTTCGAGAACACAAGAACTACGCCGAT
>CETM01095875.1_pt1 | contig 85630 bp, 183 predicted proteins | sample 361451 | NCBI WGS metagenome assembly CETM01 (sample SAMEA2622690, study PRJEB7988) | marine metagenome | isolation source: saline water (ENVO:00002010), including
GCTGGATCATCTGGACTACCGGGAATAGGATCAATTCCTAAAAAATGTTTATCGAAATAATCCGGATCAAATTTTTGCATATCCATATCATCGATAAACATTTCCCATAAAGTATCTCCCCCTCCAGAGTATGCAAACCCAATTGGGTTAAAGATTGGATCTAAGGCTGCTAATTTATTTTCCAAAGAATCAATTAAAGGCCTCTGGGCTTTATAAAAAATCTTTTGAGCCTTATCTAACTCTGACCTAGTTTTACGATCTTCAATTGGGACTCTTCCAGTAAGAAGCTTAAGGAGATACGATCTAGAAGAAGAAACTCCTTGATAGTTTGGACCCATATCTGAAATAACATCTTTTAATTTAGCTCCCTTGGGTTCAATTCTAAAAGTAAATCTCCACATACCGGATTCCATATTTAAAGAATCCGCCTTTGTTCTTTTGAGTCCCCAGCCTCCAACAACACCAACTTGTTGCATTAATGCCCAAATTTTTTGCTCTTCTGCTTCTCTTGATTCTATTAGGATTTTTTTTAATATTCCCTGCATTTTAACTTCCTAATAGTATTCTTCTAATTTTTGACCTTAGTATTTTTTCTGCATGTTCATCGATGTTGGTATTAAATTTTGCAGCATCTCTAAGTTTATCAATTACTGACATGTCTTTAAACCCAGCCTCTAAAACTAAATTATGCCCTAATGATTCTAGTAAATCAACAAGCTCGATCCGATTTAAATTGGGCGCTGCATCATATTGTTTATTTTCTAGAATGCAATCAAATATTTCATTAATCTCTAAATCATATGATTCTAGATCATAATCCGACATAGCAATTAAGCCTAGTTTGATATTATTCAATTTTTTCATAGAGATATTCTCGAATATAAAGCAGTACTTATAAATATATTGTTCTGGGTGTTTTTGTCTTGTAAGTTTAAATAATACTCTTTTCTATCAATATATTGGTAGAACATATTTCTTTAGTAGTAAAAATCATTGTAGATCCATCTTGCAAATAAATAGTAAGCATTGTCTCCGGAATATGTTGACCCGGCCAGATATCAAGAATTATCCCTATTCCTTTTGTTGTCCATACTAAATCAACTATTTTCCATGGTATATCCGGATCTATCATTTTTTACGTATGGCTTAGAAAAAATTGAAACCAATTTATCTGTAACAAGAATAATTTTTTTGCCATCAAATATCTCCAATTCCAATACACTCGAACGGCCTATAATTATTCCTATTAATTCTTCTCCACCAATATAATTTTTATATTTAACGCAACTACCAATTGGATATTTTCTATATGATTTCATATTAGGCATATATTTTTAACTATCAAATCCAACAACCATTCTCGCACACTCGTATAAATCTTTGGAAAACATCCATTTTTTTATTTCTAACATCCATGGTAAATCAAGGTCTTTATTGTTCCAACCGAATATTAAAGATTCTACAAATTCTGATTCATGTGGTATTTTAACTGGGATTACAGAATCGCGATCAAACGGTTCTATCTCTTTCCATCGAGTAATTTCATCTAGATGGAATTCTAAAGCTTGGTGAACTTCTTTAAGGGTTAACCAGGTTGTTGAATGAAGATCGTTTTGAGGATGGCCAGCATAATCTTTCCATGCCAGAGATGCATTTTGTGGTATACCACGATTCCATGGTGGAATTTTCCATAAGTCGGTTCCACCCCGAACTCCTCCAATAATACTGAACCACTCGTAATTTCTTTTTGATTGGACGTGTCTTATAGCAATCCATTCTCCATCTTTTGTTTTAATTTCCCAATATCCGTGAATGTCAGTTCCCATCTTTTCATCCTTATTTCTTTGTTTCGTTAACTTTTGATAAATGGTTCTTGTTAACAACCATAATTCTTTCCCCAAAAATTACGGAGAAATTAGATCCATGATCCTCTATAATAATTCCCGGAAGGCCACCAGAATATCTTTTCATTCTTTCAAAATATTTTACTGCTGTTAAAGATCCACCTTTAGGAAAACCACCATTAGGTTTAAAATATACTAAATCCCCAATCTTCATTTTATTAATTCAACTAGAATTCCAAAAATAATCCAAATTGGGAAGTGGGCATAGCTTATAATTCCTTTCCAGTGATATTTCTCTGGAAGATAGGAATAATCCCATATCCAAATATTTTTTCTAGTAGTAAAAGAACCTATTAAAATTTCAACTCCCCATATCCAAAATGGATATGACAACCATCTTAAAATATCCCATGGGATTAAAAACCTGATTAAATCAAACCCATGGGTTAACCCTAAAGCGTATATGGGGAACATTAAGATGCTAGTGTGACCAATAAGCGCTAAATCTTTTTGGGCTATTAATCTTCGTGTTGCAGTAAAAAACAATTCCACCACAAGCCCAAAGCAGCCCCAAAATAAATAATAATTTATTATCACTATTATCCTTTTATAGAAGCTATTCAGGATACCAAATAGCTTCCATTTCTGATGATTGACACTCAATATTGCCTTTAAGCGTTTCAACATCTGGAATAACTGAGGAAATGAACGCGGCAGCGATTCCAAATGTAAAAACAAAAACCATGGTTTTATAACTCATTTTTCTTCTCCTTTGTTGTAAAATATTTCTTTTTTGTTCCATTCTTTTGTATTGCGAGACATTGCTTCTGCCATCGCAATTAGCCCAGAAATATACTGATTATGAATATTTACGTAAAATCTTAATCCACCAAATTTTGATTTTATTTGACAAGCTTCTACTTGTAAATTATTATGGTCGGAATAGTTTTGTATACAATGGCACAAGGTATCGATTATGTCATACCATCCATCACCACACGTAATACCCCAGCACATACAGGTTTCTTGGGGAGTGAGGTCTTTTTGCCTAAAAATTTTCGGATACTTATCAAATAGTCTATCTTGCAATTCTTTTTTCATATATCGCCCCATGTTCTCCAAATATCGTCCGGATCTTCTGAAATTAAGCCATCAATATCATCTTCCCAATAGCAAACCGGGAGGGAAACTCCATTGACTTCAAGCGAATAAGCTGGGCCGTATGTAGGTGTTTCTTGGATTTTGATTATTTTTGCAGCTTTGGGAGAGCAAGAAACCCATTTTCCATGGTCAGTTTTTGAGAATTCTTTTGAAACTGTAACATAGTCACCAATTTTATATTTCATTATTTTCTTCCCCCCTAAACAAAAACTGTATTAAATTGCTGAGTACACCTAATAAAAGTTGTGCATTTGCTTAATTGTTTTAATGTTGGCGCTCCAACATATGTACATGTTGATCTTAATCCACCTAGAATATTAGATACGGTATCTCCAATTTTTCCTTTAAAGGGAATAGAGACTGTTCTACCCTCAGAAGATCTATAGCTAGCTACTCCGCCAGAGTGTTTATTCATAGCAGTATCAGAACTCATTCCGTAAAATTCTATTTTTATATCTCCATTTTCATCTAAAACTCTTCTGCCGCCACCTTCTTCGTGGCCGGCAAACATTCCTCCCAGCATAACGAAATCAGCACCAGCTGCGAAAGCTTTAGCAACATCACCCGGACTTGTGCATCCACCGTCAGCAATGACATGACCACCTAAACCATGGGCCGCATCTGCACACTCCATGACAGCAGAGAGCTGGGGGTATCCAACACCGGTCTGAATTCTAGTTGTGCAGACAGAGCCTGGCCCTATACCGACTTTTACAACATCGGCGCCGGCCAAAATGAGTTCTTGTGTCATATCAGCGGTTACAACGTTTCCGGCAATGATGTTAATTTTTGGCCAATCGTTTCTTACAACCCGAACAAAATCAACGAAATGCTCAGAATACCCATTAGCAATATCAATACAAATCCACTTCAGGTTATGTTTAACTATAATTTTCTTTGCTTTCTCATATTCCTTATGATTTGTTCCAACACTCACTGCTACATAATCTGTCTTGTGATCATATGCATCCCAGTCTTTTAGTGAATTCTGTTTTGTAATACAAGTAAATAGTTTTCGAAAACTAAGCTCAAATGCCATTTCGAATGTGCCAACCCCATCCATATTAGCTGCCATGACTGGGATTCCACACCACTGTTGGTGGCTATTCCGGAATTTATATGTTCTTTCTAAACTTACTTGCTTCCTAGAGCGCAAAGTAGATCTTTTAGGCCTAATCAAGACATCTTTATAATCTAATTTAATATCAGGTTCAATTCTCATTTTTTGTACTCGGGAAACAGAGGAAGCTGTTCAAAAAATTCATCATTAAAACTTTTTGGTGATTCATCCTTTTCGGGCAAGTTCATGCCGGTTACATTAGCCAATCTCATGAGCCAAATCTGTAAAGACAAATAGGATTTTTTTAGTTCTTTTTCGCACTCTTCTTTCGAAATATCATTGATTTCATAAGCATCAATTTCCATATTTGCGCAGCGGGTTTGAAATTCTATTTTGCGCAAGATTTGTCTAACAAGAAAAAAATTCATTGTTTCTCCGTGGTTGTATTGTTTATATTTGTATTATACTTAAAATTTTATAGATTTACAATTAAATAAATCTTTCTCTTCCAGAAAAACGAGTAATTTTTCCAAGATAGCCGACTCTCCTCATTTCTTTTTTCCATTCTTTGCCATGACCGATTACTCTTCCGCCTCTACCGTTAGCTTGTCCATGACCGAACTTTTCGTGCACGGCATGATGACACATTTCATGCAGAAGTACACCTAGCATCTCTTTGGGGCTCATTCCCTTGTTGTTCGATAGCTTTATATACCCTGCATGACCGAACCAGCCCAGACGTTGTTTTTTAGTCGACTCTGTAGTAACTGGAATTTTCGGAAGAATACCAGACCAATATCTTTTATTAAGATGATCAAATGCATCATCCCAATCTGAAAAATTAAGCTCTGAAAGGAATTCAGAATCTTTAGCGGCATTAATTTGTGCTCTTGCTTTATCGGCAATTGCACGGCGGGCTTTACGAGAAGAACCAGAATAGCTCATGTGGAGGACCTCAGTCACGTGTTTGATTACATATGTAATTTAACCCATTCAACTTGGTTCTACACTGGATTTTAGCTATTCTATAGAAATAATTTTTATTGGAGTGGCAATATATTCATTCCAAAGACTTGTCCTAATTTCATCATCGCAGTCATCTAGATTATAGCAAATATTATTTAGGTCTTTCCCGGGATATTCGAGCCTGTATAAGTTAACAGCACGATTTCCGGAATCAATAACTAGACTCTTGACGTCGCTTCGGAAGCCTGCTTTGACATTTCCCAATAGTGTTATAACCCTACTTGAAGAAGTGTCAAAGAATCGCGATTTAGAAACTGTAAAACAAGAAATATCAAATGGTCTTCCAGAACCTATTGATTTTTTTATTGCCTCTACACCTTCATTCGTTGTATAGTGCATAAGTCTTTTAGGGTTCCAGGAACCGCCGTATAATTGTTTTGTTAAATTTTGATCTAATAATATATAAGGCTCAATATCTCCGCGGGAATAGAAAAAAGATATTTTTAAATTTGAAGTATTAGGAAAATATCTTTTTAGTTCTTCTTCTAAAGACCAAAACCTATGATTAACAAAATCTTCTATAAAGTCTAAAACATTTTTTTTCGTAAGCAACTCATATCTATTCGAATCTACTTGTAACAAATATCCAAAAAAACGATCTACTAATTTGTTTAATTCTAAAGGTAATTTGCCGCCGCGGGTATTGTATCCTAAGTTTTGATAATCTAAAAACAAATTAACAACCCATTCCCAGTCTTGAAGGGTGAGAAAAGATGATTCAGGCTTTATGTATCCTCTAACTTTCAAGAATAATTCTCCGAATAATAGTTCGAAGAGTTTGTTCTTCTAGCCCAGTTAATTCATTAGATATCTGGATTTGTTTTTCTAAAGTTTCTTTGTCTGCAATTCCAGATCCCCAATCAGGCAAATCAGAAGATAAACAACTAGATAAATCCATAGCTTTTCCAGCAGAGGATGGAGAATCTTTGTGTTTTAATACGCGAATATGGTTTTTTCTGCCTTCAGATTCCCAATCGTCCGATTTAAATTTCCCGGGAACAACCCTAAGCTCAACCCCTGCTTCTTGCGCGATTTGGCAAACCTGCTTTACTGGAACAGCTCCATCGCCGGATGATGCAACTGCTGTTCCGGAAACAGAAGGAGCAGAAATACCTTTTGTTCCCCATTTATCTCTTTTTGCTGCCGGCGCAATATAGGTTATTTTAGGTAATTGTACATCTCGTTCTGCAGCTAATTTATGAAGTACTGCTGAGCCACGTGAATAAGCTACAATAGTGTCTGGTTCCCAATCCTTTAACCATTGTTCCGCATCGTTTAAATCGTCTTCTGTAACTGCCACTTCATCATCAAATTCCGGGCCTGGTAAACCAACCTTTTCCGGAGGCCATAAATTTCCATGGAAAGTATGGGTACCACCCTTTGAAGGCTGTGCTTTTTCGAAAAGAATATTTTTAAGTTTTCTCATTTTGGACCCTTTGCTTTCTGATAAGTATCTTGAATACGAGCCTTTCCATCCATCTATTTCTTCAGCTAAGCCATCGAGTTCTTCTTGTAGTTGCTCAACACGTTCTTCATTAGATTCTGATTCTTCTTGCGCTAATTTATCTTGCGCTACAGATTCTTCCGCATCAATTAAAAGTAATTTTGTATCAACAATCTCATCTTCTAATTTGGAATATTCTTCAGCAGCTTCAATAACATATTGAAGAGTATCAAATAATCCAGACATACTATACGAGAAATCACTAAGATCATCTAAGACACCGGCGTGGGTCATCCCATCTTGGTATCCCAAAAAATTTTCATCAAAGGATTTCTGAAGTTTATCATCCCATTCTATGTTTTCCAATACAGCCCAAACCTGAGTATTAAATTCTTCATCAATAGTAAATAATGCCTGCCATATATCGTGATTAAATCCAGCCAATTCTTCTATTCTTGCTCCTGCAGCATCTCCTTTGTGAAAATTCAACCATCCATCATCGCGGAACATATTGTCGATTTTGTTTGCCATGGCTCCGCAGTCTGGAACAAATGACAAAGCCCTGCAAAGTGCTCCATAAAACGATAAATAATCTGCTACTAAAGTCTGTAATTCAATACTTGAGTTTTGGGTTTTTTGGATATAATTTTCATCATAAAGTGATGGGGACACGTCTTTAAGGGTTAATCCTGCAGTTTCTAATTCTTGCCACCTTGAAGAAGCTTCTCGTTTTTCAATCATGATTAATTGAAACATAGCTTCAAAAAGTTTTGCTTCATTATCAAAAAATCCAAAACCATTTAGTTTTGATGCTACTGATCCCCAAGCTTTTTTATAATTTTTCATGCATTCTTGAGAATAAATCATCATTGAAATAACGTCGTCGCCCATAATATTTTCTGGGATTAAATCCGTAGGAGGTAAATCGAAAGGTTGCTCAAGGGATTTTCCATATTTTTCATTTACGACCTGAAGAAACCCGCGGATTCCGTCTGCTTTTGCAGCTGCAGCTGAAGCAACCGCTTCATCATTTGAGCGTGCAAATGCTTTAGCGTTTCCTAAAGTTGCGCCAATTAATTTAGCCAATCCTCCGAAAAGAGAACTTAATAGACCTTCCTGTACCATCAATTTAATATGGCGTTCTTCCATTATGGTACCCTATGACATTATATTGATTAAATGATTTCTTATTAATTCTCTTAAGAATGATTCATTTTTTAATTCATTCGGTAAAATATCACCAAAAGTTGAAACAGATCCGGTTTGACAAATTTTATTAGGAGAGGATGGTAACCCATTGTCGAAGTGCGCATTATAAACAGCTATAGTTGAATTTGGTTTTTCTCTTTCTAATTCTGGATCATTGCACAGTTTGTTAAATACCGCTTCTGTGTTAGAGCGATCATCATCATAAAAAAATAAATCTTCAGCATCAGAATCTATAAATTCTGATTTTGCCAAATCAGCTTTTATCCCAGAAACTGCATTTCCTGTATCCGCAGCTCCATAAGCAAAATCCAAATTTACCCCTTGAGAATTCATAAATTTTTCAATGTCTTGTTTGTTGGTAGCTGAGACTGCATCCTTTTTTTGGAAATTATCTAATTTTGTTTCCCCCTTTCGGGCTGTTATAACACCGACGTCGTCTCCTTCTCGTTGCTGGGACCTTGCTAAATTAATTGTATCTCCTATAGGCTTCACATTTCCTAATGTAAACGAAGGGGAAAAATCTGCGACATGTACCTCTGTTCCTTCTTCGTATTCATCACCAAGAGCCCTTTTTAGCGTGGATGTGTCATTTGCTTGCGTGACAGCTCTCATTCTAGATTTTCCGCTAGCGCCTATATACCTGTTTTTCCAATCAGCGTATGCTGCGGTATCCAAAACAACCGGTTGTGCACCACGGATTCCGTCTGGACCCACTGTAAGATACTGATCTTTTGCTAGATAATCATTAAAGTCGCCTAACCCACCTTCTACTTCATGAGGCAATTTAGCGTTAACTCCTTCTGCATCTAGACGATCAACAAGGTTTGTAATTGGGCGCATTTTTACTTCGCCATCGTCTCCTCTTCTCTTCTCTGAAGCTGCAACAACAGTTTGCGCATCCGTTACTCCTAGAGTATCATCAAAATCGAAGATATGCATATCTTTTTCTAGCAATATTTTTAAACTATATTTTTTACTCATTTATATCCTACCAAATATCTTCATAATCTAGATCTGATCCCGGAGTTAATTTACTAAATGACCTAACTCCGGTGGTTTTTTGAGAAGCCTTGTTTTCTTCGGCTGCTCTTTTGAGGTTTGGTTGCCGAATTTTTTCTTCATATTCTTTTTCAATATCTTTCATGTGGTTTTTGAGTTCACCATCTAGCGTTATAAAAGCTTCTCGTCTTTTTTCAATTGGCTGAAAATCCGCATCGATACCCGAAACTAATGTTTCTACTTGGTCAATAACAACCTTCGAAAAATCCTTTGCCGCACGGATGATTTTTCCTCTTTCAGCGCCTCGTTTTTTTAGGTTTTTATAGTACTCACTTTCTTCTAAAAGAATCGATCTAATTACTTTTCTTAGGTGGCTTTCTTTTAATCTCATCTAGATATCTCCAGGCACAAATTTTAGCTATAATCAACTATTACAGATTAAGTTTACATATAATTATGCTATTTATTATCTTTCATCCGCAATATACGATCTTCAGCATATTTTTCTCTCATTGCCGCAAGACCACCATCAATTTTCTCAATAGCTTTTTCAAGCATCATTTCTTGCTTGAGTAATTTTTCAGCAATTTGTTCTTGATGATATTTTAGTGCTTCCGCAGCTCTTTGTTCATCTTCCTTGTTTTCCTTTCTTTGTTGCCAATTCATCCATAATAGACTTGCTGTCCACAAACCTAAAGGCCCATATTGAGCCAATCCTTCTATAATAGATTCCATTCTTATCTCCAATTTTAGATTAAGACGGAACTCAAACTAAACCTCTTATATAGATATGAAAAAAGGGACTTTAGTCCCCAATTCTTCCTATTCTCACCCAATATCCATTCCAGTCACCCCAACATTCGGTACCTTGGGTTACTTCTATCCACCAATCCCATCTTGGAGGACCGGAAATATGGGTTAATTTATAAGATATACTGATAACCAAACATGGAGATTGTAAATCATCTTGACCACAGTTTCTTAGCCTGTGCTGTACCAAGTCTCCAGGTTGAATATCAGGTTTTTTAACTGTCTTCATCTAACAATTCTAATCCATCTAAATACATTCCACGGATCTTAATTATTTTCCCATCCCAAAGGAAAAAATTTTCTCCTATTTCGTTTCTAGAAGACCAGATTAATAATGAATTTTTTGGGAGACAATACCAATTACCAGATGCTTCAAAATAGCCAGTAACAAGATTTGCATACGTATATTTCCTAGTTGTTTGATATACTCCGGCAGCAAGATTTTGTGACCGACGATATCTAACTATTTTCCGGAAAGCAGTTAATTGTTCTCCTAATCTACACCATTCTCTATATAAGTCTTTATATTTAGGATCTTTCCAGGCGTTGTTATGGTGGAATTGACCTAATTTAATCCGGATGTTATTACGCTTTTTTGCAATCAGTGTTGCGTTTTCTAGTTCAGTTTCTGTTGCAAATTTTAAGATTCTTTTTGTAAGATTAAGCATTGACCACTCCACCTCTTGATTCTATTTTAATTTACCAAAACAAATTTAAATTTACAATTTTATAGAATGGTTTATATGCCATTTAGGCCAGCTCCATCCGGGTTTTATAGTTTCATATTGATCTTCGCGAATTAGGTCTTCGTAATAAAGAGTTTCGAAATTTAATAAATCTACCCAATAATTAGTTTTTCCGGAATCCCCTTGTACTTTAGAAAAATCTAATACCAAAGCTATCTCGTTTGTCCCATAAATAAAAATTAAATCACCTATTTTCATTTTCCCACTTCACAAATATCAAAATCCATAAAAATTAATATTGTTCCTTTGCAGAGCACGTGAACAAATTCTTTGCCCCCTTCGCCTTTTTGATTAAATCCAACCACCAAACCTATTTCTTTTTCAGATACTCCGGGTGATCCAAACGGCCAGCACCACACAATATCTCCGATTCTCATTACTCCCACCATTTCTCAAAAAAATAATGAACAATTGTCATTGTAAACCCAATCACGACAGTTAATTCGAGAGATCTTGTGATATTACCAAGGTAAAGGTACGTTATTCCCCAACCACAAAAAGTAGATAAGATTCTCCATACAATTACTTTTTTCATTTTATCATTCATTATTTGTCCTTTGCATTTTTTTACAGAATTTCTTAATCCACATTTCACAATTATCTTCTGTGAATACAATTACTTTTTCTATTTTTTTCGTATACCCAGAGTTAAACTCAATATGAAATCCAACAATTAAACCAATCATGGGATTAATTTGCTCAGATCCGTATCCTTTATATTTAACAATTAGATCTCCGATTTGCATATATGGATTCCTTCAAAATATTTGATTTATTTGTACAAAATGTTTTAGTATTAGTATAGTCGCGGCATATATAGTTAGACTTATTAAGCTGAAACGGAGGCTACAATGGAAGATTATATCCCAGGCGAATTCGGACCAGATGATGATACTGAAGAATTACCACCCAGAGAATATCGAAAAGCTTATGAAGAGTCTAGAATAAAATTGGATTTAGATTTCCCAGATTCTGATTTATTTAAAGAAGATGAAATATCTTTGAGAGATATGTTTCCTATTACTTCTAAAGCAGAAGCTCTAGCATCATAATATCCAGCAGGAAATAAAACCTCATACCATGGGTTGTTTTTTTCCCATGGGGCTGGATCATAAATACCTACTATGGTACCAATTTGGTTGAAAAACCTGTTGTCTTTCGGGCCGGGGTTTTTAATAATTAAAGACATATCATTTTTGATAACTTTGACCAGGTCACCCAATTTCATCGAAAACTCCAGCGTGCCAAAAAGGCACTTCGAATATCTCTCCTTCACTAAAGACCAATATTCTATCAGACCATTCATCGGAAATGAGACCGATTATTAAACCCACATTTTCTTCATTGGGCCAGTGATATATCATGTCACCTATCTTCATCTTTTTTTCCTGCTTTTTGTATGCCGTCTGCTCTGACTCGAAATATTTTCCCTCGATATAAAATCGTTCCTATCTTTTCCCACGTATGGTATTCTATTAAAAGACCTATCCTCCATTTTCCATCTTGAGAGTAAGGAGGATTATCTGTCTTGCCGGCGCCGATGTTTTTAAAACGAACTAAGTCACCTGTTTTCATGATGCAAGCCTTATTGCTGCAGAGGTATATTGACCTATTATTCCTCCTTGCATAAAGACTTTATATCTTCGTAAGCCTATAGGGTGAGGATAAGGCGGGAGTTCTTCGATAATTATTCCATATATTGGTTTTAAATCTAAGCTTCCCAATACTTTAATTAAATCGCCTACTTCCATTAACTACCTCAAAACGCCAATAAGGCTTATCAAATGTTACAATTTTTCCATTCCATAGAAATTCAAACAATTTAGGGTCCATTTTTCTAATTTTCCCTCTTGAACCAATTCCTAAATAAATTCCAAGCCCAATAGATTTTCCATCTTTGGGATAAAAAACATTGACAAGGTCACCGATTTTCATATGGTCACCCTAAAAGGCGGCCAATAAACAAAGTAAGCCATGTACATAGTGCCAGCATTGTTATAAAGCTACAACCAAAAATTAATAATCTTCTTTTTTCCATCCTTTAAATACCCTCCATTGGTCTTTCCAGTCTTGTCTTCCATCAGTAAATAAAACCATCTCTCTATCTATGATTTCATGGCTGTATGGATTTAAAAAATCAAGGCTAGAGATAAAGGCACATGCCATCCGGATTCTATATCCATTTGGTTTTGCACCTATATGTACGATTAAATCCCCTATATTCATTTGCATCTCCTAGATAGTCTGCGGATTATCGGAAAAGAATAAATCTATATTATGTTTTCTTTCGAAGATGTTTTTCAAATATATTTTGATATCGTCTTCACCATCAAATTCTATTAAGTTATACTCGGGCTCAATAACTTTCCAAACTCCGACTTCTCTTAAAATATCCATTTTATTAAAAACTAGTTTATTAACCCCGTTTGCTACTACTGCTTTTTGGAGTTGCTGAATATCAATCCAATTACACTGTCGTGGGCGACCAGTTGTTGCTCCATACTCATTTCCAATAGCTTGAATTGTTTTAAATATTTTTTTAGGAGGTTGAAAATATTTGTTTCCAACATATGTTTCATAGATTTTAGACACACCCCAAATATCTCTAAGGTGCCGCGGGGAGATTCCGTTTTGAAGGACAGCAGCTATACCGCAATTGCTTGAGGTAACATATGGATAATCACCCCAGTCAATATCCAAACTATAGCCTTGAGCACCTTCCATCAAAATAGTTGGATTACAAAGATGAAATTCTTCCATAGTGTTTATTAAAAATGGCTGGAGTTTTGAAATATCTTCTGCACGTACTCCAGATCGATTATATTTTTTTCTATATGTTGGTCCATTGCCAGTCCGGGTTGTGCCAATTCTAGTATCAGTAGAGTCTTCTTCTAAACTTTCGCGAGTAATAATATGAGCATTATGAGCAATCTTAAGATTTTTCCTTACTTCAACACCGGCGGATTCTAAATTGTTTATTTCTTTGAAAAGCTTATCAACATCAATAACACATCCTGAACCAATAATAGAAGTTATTCCATGGAAAACTCCGCTTGGAATAGAATGAGTAACATGCTTCTGTCCATTGTGGAATATCGTATGTCCTGCGTTACAACCTCCGTTGAATCTCATACAATGAGTATATTCTCCACTTTTCAATAGATGGTGTGTGATTTTTCCTTTTCCTTCATCACCATGCCCCATTCCTAATACTGCGTCAACAATCATTCGACTCTCCGATTTTATCAATGTTATGCAAGTTTTCTAATCTTATAAGTTTTATTCCAATATCTAAAAGAACATATGCGCCAACACAATGGTTGCCAGTCTGTACTTCGATAACAACACCACTTCTACCATTATACACCCAATCATCACACTTTACAAGGTCGCCTACTTTCATTTTACGTAAAGGTTCCACCCCAGCGGAACAATATATGATAGATTTAAGCCTTCATATTTTATTAGGTCTCCATTACCCCACTGAATCATTACTCCTCCTTCGGGTAAAAGAGTTGTTATTAATCCACGAGAACGTTGAGGATCTGTTGAGTGTTTAACCATATCACCGACTTTCATTGATTACCTCGAGGTTGTGAGTTTGCTGTGAGGGAGAAAAACAACAACCTGAATGCCATATTACTTCCACGCGATTGGTACTCAATATCTCAGAAATAATCCCTATTGCTTTTTTAGCATTCCAACGCCTTACTAAATCACCTACTTTCATTTACCACCTCAACAATAGTTTCTTGACTAATTTCAAACTCTCCGTCGACAAAGAGAACAAGTGGGTCTCCGTTCACTTCTCCGACGCCAGTCACAATGCCAATTTCTCCATCACACCATTTTATTAGGTCACCGACTTTCACTTATAATCTCCGCTTTGTCAAAATCAAAACCTTGGATGGTAATCCATTCTCCTTGGCCATAAGTAATATACCCAGGGGATCCCGGCTTATATTTTGGATCAGTAGCGACAATAATACAGCTTATGGATTTTGGAGCCCAAAATTTTATGACTGTTGCTAGTCCATATTCCGTTTTAATTAATTGGCCAATCTTTACATCAAGGGCTTTCATTTTGCCCCCATAAAGTAAATTGGTGGGGGGGAATGAATTCTAATCATTCCGTTACCCCACAAAATTTCATACCAATCTTCACTTCTTCCAACAATTATCCCATGCAAACCAACAACGTCGGCGGCAAATCCAATTACCAAATCACCCAATTTCATTTATTATCTCCAATTCACCAACTTCCAAAACCATACGTTCCCCATCACATGGCCAACATACTTCTACCTTTGCTACTTCGCCAGTTTCGTTCCAATCTACAATAGCTACAACAAGCCCGATCGGGTCATGATCATAAAATTGTTCTTCATCAAGTTTTACCATATCACCGACTTTCATTGATTACCTCAAATCGATCAACTCGTTGATCATAAACAATTGTTCCATCATGAAATAATACATCTATAGTTGCTACTCCTAAATCATAACATACAGCTAAAACTATCCCTCCCAGACATTCATGACTCTCTCCGTGAAAACTTTTTACCAAATCACCTACTTTCATGGTATACCTCGAGATTACTTTTAAGCGCACTAATTGTTTTTCCATCATCCATAAATACAATCTTTACACAACCCAAATGCTCTGGAATATATACGATGGTTGCCCATCTATTTGAGTCTAAACAATGCTGTTTTAATCTACACAAATCACCGACTTTCATATAACACCACTAAATCAGAACCAAACTCCCATGACAGTTCTCCATTGTGTTGCAGTAGAATTAAGAACTCCGTATAGTTTTCACCCCAATCCGCATGGTTCCCAGTCCAATGGCTCCTGGTTTCTAGAATAATCCCTGCCGGGCGCACAAAGTGCAGATCGTCATCTTCGTGATCTGCCCATACTACATAATCACCTACTTTCATTAATCACCATCAAATGTTCCTCGGGGACAAGATGTTCCCAGTCTACATCGACATATCCTCCGACAACTGAAGCATCGATGCGAGTCACTAACCCTATTTCTCCTGTATATATATTTTGTACTAAATCGCCTATTTTCATTTTACTACTTCAAGTTTGTGAAAATAATACATTCTTGTTTTTTTGAGATGATTCCAATAAACTATTGCTACATCCAATATTATCTCAACAATAAGCCCAGTAGCGGCTCTATCACAATGTTTTATTTTTACTAAATTACCGACTTTCACTTACTACCTCCAAAGTTTCAGGATAAAGCCAGTTTCCAAAAGTACCATTTGGCCAAGATACATCATATCTATTTTTTCCACGAACTTCATGGATTTTAACAATTATTCCTATACAACCATCAACACTTAGTTCTTTTCGAAATCCTTCAAATCCAATAAATTTAACAGCATCACCTACTTTCATTACAACCTCCTTAGTTCTATCCAGCTCCAGATAAAACCACAAAATAAAACAGCCATTCCAAAAAGGGCCAAATCAGTAAAAACAATCATGAACACACCGGATCTACAACAGGAATAGCCTTAATGTTATCAGTAGAAGGAACATTAAAATAACGTTGATAGATTTCAACGGCCTCTTGACGAGTTTCAGCAAAGATATATTCGTTCCCTTCTCTATATCCATCTTTACTTAAAAAATATACCATCCATTTTTTCATTTTTTCTCCTTAGCCGAATTTTTTTCCAGCCGTTTTTTCGACCCATTTTTTTTCAGGGTGTTCATTATTCATAGTATTTCAACCCCATCACGGATGATAACAAACTCATCTCTTAGGTTGTGTATGTTTGTTGGGGGATATCCATAGGTTTGGTTATAGTCTCGAGGGGGAGGGCCATGCCAGTGGATTTTCACACTGCTGTCGCAGTGCTCAACCACTAGCCCCATCCCCTCCTGTTTGCCAGACCTTGACCGCTTAATTATTAGGTCACCCGTACAGGGAAGACGCTTACTTATAAGAGCCCAATATCCAAGATTACGATCGCTCACTTATCACCTCATACTGTTCTTCAGATACAATAAGTCTATCCATATCATTATTGTCTAACAATATCGATATTTCGTAAAGCATAGCACCAATGTCGGTATCAAAATCTATATTGTGAATTTCCATTATAGTTCCTCGAAGCTTATGATCATGCTTGTCATTCTTTGGAGGAAATGTCCAAAAGTTAATCTCAATCACATCCCCGGTATTCATTGGTTTCATTCTTTTTATAATCCTTAAATCTTTATAATCTATCCAGCGGCATTTAACGCCTTGATCATTACTCATATCAATGAGCACTCCGGAGTTTCTCTTGTGAAAGCCCACAACTTTCCCAGTCCAAAGCCTCCGGATGTGCTTAACCAGGTCACCAAGTTGCATGCCAAATCTAGCCAAATCAGTCCCACCCCATAAGGTTACGAACTGCTTGAAAGAAACGATCAGGATATCCGGGATAATGCTCACTCCGAATAGTACCTTCACCAGGGAGCCCAGAACCAGCTGTGCCTCCATCTCCGCCTTCAGCCATATCAGCATATTGCCCTTTTACTTCGCGGAGCATGGAAGAATAAGGGTTTTGTTCCCTCATGATAATATAATACTCAACGGTATTCCGAATCTTTTCTTGTAGTATTTCTTCGTTCATTTTTTCTCCTTTGTTTCTTTAATATAAACAGCATGCATTGCCTCCAAAAAGACATAAACATAAAGACCGAGTATAAGAAGTCCTATAATACCCATTTTTTATCCTATAAGATAGATTGTAAAGAGAGGACCGATTAGAAGGCCGGCAATAAGTCCGGCCATAATCACAAAAGCACGTTGTTCAGAGAGAGACATTTTTTTTCCATGTTTAAGATTGTATATACAATTTAACTAGTTGGTGGAGTTGTTGCACGCTTTTTAAGGTGATATTTAATAAGAGCAATTCTAAGTTCTTCAATCCACCATTTGTCAGCTTTAGGATTAACTAAACTATCATTAAGACTCATGGAACACCACCATGGTCTTTAATGAACTTTACAAGGCCAACTTGATTAGTTTGCTTTTTCTTAATAGTTGAAACAAAGACCTTAGCGCCATCCATACGATAGATGTACAGAGATGCTTGACAGGGCTTCTTGTTGCCCACTACGTTCACTGTACGATTACAATCAAATTGAATACGATAGAGGGGCGCAGAGGGGCCAAAAGACTTTGAAGCAATTGTTGCGGCAAGGCCAAGGCGACGGATTTGTTTTTGAGAAAGCTTCTCTTTTGACATTGCTTCGGTTACGTGTTCTGAAATGATTACTGGCATGGTTCTTCTCCTTTAGTTTCTTTAATATATTTAAGCGCTTCTTCACGTGAATTCACGGGGATTGACATTCCTTCACCGACTACATAATAACCATCGGTGAGACGTAGAACACGAAGAGGTCCTGAAGTATCGATAGTAACACCATCACTAAATCTTAGTTTTGACATTAGATTTCTCCTGTTTTTTTGATTTTTTTGATTTTTTGAATCAATGAGTTTGCAGATACAAAAGCATCTGTGTAGATAGGGGTTTTAAGACCAAATACATATAAGGCCAGCTTCCCTTTAAGGTTATTTGGGGTTTCTGCAATCATGATGATATGCTCAACATTAATATATTTTTCATCAATCTTTAGATACATTATTGTCCTCCGGTCTAGTTACATAGCCATTCTCTATAAGAGACATTGCAGTGCGCCCATAGTGACCTTGCAGGGTCCAGGCCTGACCTGTATTTACGAGAGTCTGAAAGAAAACAATGACTTCTTCGAAGTTCATGTTGCCTTCTTCATATTTGATAATATCTTCAACAGATACAATATTCATAGTTTTTTCCTTTATACCCATATTGAGAGTATTTGCCCTTTGGAATGAGAATTTTCCTCCGGGAATTTTTTGGTTTTTTGAGGCTTTGGTAGAGAAACGCGTTTACCTTTTTTGTGTTGTTCTGGATGTTCATAGGTGCCATCTGGAGATTTCTCTATAGGATAAACCTTGCGGGTTTTATTTAGGTGGTACCACAAATGTCTAAAATATGCTGTAATCATTGGTTAACTCTCCCGATGGCCCATTCTTGTACACGTGACGTTGTATTATCTTGCCAATAAACTGTATATTCTATCAATCCTTTCCAACCATCCTCTCCATCACTATGATTAATATCAATAATGACACCTCTGAGGGTTTCTCCTGGATCCCAATTTCCTTTGGTATACACTAGGTCTCCCTTTATAAAAGATGGCATTATCCAACACTCGTAAAAAGACCACGTGTTGCGGTTGAGAGTGCTAGATAGTATCTGTCATTATCGTTAGTAGTCTTAAAGACTGGAAACTTATCTGTGCGATTAACCCAAAGGCTCATGTGGTCACCATTCCAAAGAGGGTTAGGGTGTGCATTGGCCATTGCCGCGGTTTTATACGTGTGGCCCCAAATCCCTGTTGTTTCCCAATTGGGTGACATGTTTCCTTTAAATGCTTTTCGCGAAATGACATATTCTCCGGGTGGGTATACCCCAAGTTTAATCATGGCTTCCAAAGCACCTCTTGCTTCATGCACCTTTTCAAGTACATGGAGGGGGGCGTCTGATGATAGATTTTTGCAAATCTTAACGTTTGTTTCTGTTGTATGTGACATGCTATGCTCCTTTTACAATGTATGTCTTGCCAATTGGCGTTAGTTTATATCCTGATTTTTTATTATTTGGATTTGTTTTCTTCCAAAGCATTGGATTATATGAAGGTCCATTTGAAGGGTATTGTGTGAAATATCTTGAGTATTGTCCTCCAATTCTGACAATCTCAAATGCGCTGAACCCTTTCCAAAGCATTAGATTTCTAATAATTTCTGAGTATTTTGCGCCTGGGTTTTTGTCTATATATGTTGCTATAAACTGTAGGTTATTCATGTTCATTCCTATTAATCATAGTGTAAAGTGAGTTGGTTTTGAAAAATTATTCCGGAAAAAAATTTAGAGGTTTGGCCGGCCGGGCTCCCAGAGGTTGCCTCTGAGTATGTCCTAGGGGGCACTGAGAGGGGCCTTTTTGGGTCATATTTGGGCCCTAATTGGGGGCCCCTCTGGATGGACTATAGGGCTAGGGGGCGCTGGTCCGTACTGACACTTAGGCCTACTGGTGGGCCCCTCTCTACTGTAGTACTCTCTCACTGCTTACCTCCCTCTCTGCTTCTCTTACTTACCGCGAGTGAAACAATTTGTTTCTGTTTTTGTTTCATTGCCGGAAGTGAAACATTTGAAACATTCATGTTACTGTTTGTTTCACCGGCGCCGACTGTAACATTGTATGCACTCATGTTACACCGGTTCAATCATAGTCATTGGTACAGTCCAGTTCCGGAAAGCTCCGGTGTCGACGATACAGCGAGTGCGGTTGATCTTCACAATGGTACCAGACCTACGGCCATGATCAAAGGTGACACGCATACCAATATGCAGGCTTCGCTTCTTCTCCGCGATAGTTTTCTTACGCTTGCCATTGAGGATACCATAAGCGGCTTGATTGATCATGCGGACTTCGCTATCGCTCATTCCATATAGTGAGTTGATTATTTCTTTGGCAGTCATTTGTGCTCCTAAGCTATTGATTTTATTAGACTTTTTAAAAGGGAGGCGGTTTTGTTTTTCCGGGTACCCGCCAAACCGGGAGTAATCGTTTTAGTTGGCAGAGACTTTGGCGACCTGACGGAAACCACGCTTACCAAGAGTGAGGAAGAAGATGTGACCACAGCCACCGAAGCGGTTCTTTTGAACCTCAAGCACTCGGCAACCGATAAGGTCTTGCTCTTTCTTCTCAACAGAGAGGTGCATGTGCGCATCAACCATATGCTTAAGCTTGTTAGAACCAGCCATCTTACCTTGCTTGTTAACCTGGTTGATGACAATACCGATTGCGGCATGCTCTTTGCAGAAGTCAGTGATTTGCTCAAGGCATCGAATGGCGGTACCAGAGGTCTTTACACCTGAAGAGTACTTACCATCATCAAGGCACTGAAGAGAGTCGACAATCAAGACAAACTGCTTACCAGGATTAGCTTCAATAAGTGCCTTGCTTTTCTCGAGCAGTTTACCTACATCATCAGTGTTGCCGCAAAGGAAACCATTCTTAAGCTTCAGGCGCTTGGCAGTCATAGAGGTTTGAAAGAGAGACTCCTCAGCTGTATTGAAGAGAGCCACACCACCTTCTTTTGTAATGCTGTCAGCAATCTTAAGCATCATAGTGGTCTTACCAGCGCCGGGTTCGCCAGTGAAGAGAGTGACTGCAGAGGGAGTGAAACCTTCACCACCGATTGCACCGTCGACATAGGACAGGCCGGTCTTGAACTTCCGGGTGAGGATGTCTGGGACAGAGATGTCAAGAATGTTGGTGCCGAATTCGATGTCAGTGATATTTTTGAGGTTCATGGAGTTTCCTTTTTTAAGGGTGGTTGTTGTAAACGTTGTTGATTATGTATATAATTTAATTAGTTCTGGAGGTTTCTACACGGATTTTTAGTTTATGATGCAAACTTTTTTAGCTGCAGCTTGCTGGCTTTGCGGCATGCTTTGTTGTATGCCTTGCGCGCGAAGCGGGCAGAGCCACCACATGAGGTTTCCCCGTTGCGGCCGTAGCGAGACCAGCGGCGTTCGTCCTTTGCGTACTTAACTTCGGTGTTAAGGTTGGCAAGGGTGCGGCGGTGGTTAAGGTTGTTCATAAAAGTACTCCGTTGTTTTTTCTTACATATATAATGTAACCCACCTAGATGAACTCTACACAGTTATTTAGATTTAAATTGTTTATTTTTTCACTCCGACCCCTACGAATTCTTATCCCCTGCCGCGATTCATTCCTATGGCCACACAGAAGACCCGGACTTGCCAAACCTGACTGCTTTTGTAGGGCCCTGGAAACTTTTGACACAAAATGAAACATGAATTGTTTCACAAAGCGATGAAACATTTGAAACATTCAGTGTTACTTTACATCTTTTTTACAAAATAAATTGTACATTGGCCAGATCCCGGGCCAAACCTACTCTCTCCTCCCTTCCTCTCATTCTCATTCCGTACCATTCCGTACAATGAATAGTGCACCAGAGGGTACAAGGCTCTCCATGTCATTTCAGGCATGGTTGTTTGGACATTTAGCCATAGACAGAATCCCATAAGAATGAATGGTCTAATAATGGACGATTGGATGGGATTATTTGTGGGCTACATTTTATAATAAAGCCAGCTGTAACGTTTTCTTTCTACCAAATAGTCTTCTATATGTTCTTTACAATAGGCTTCTTGTTCAAAAGGAATCAAAAGGTAAGCAATCCTAGCATCTCTATATATGAATAAACCTTTCAGCCAATAGAGAAGATAAAGGATAGGGAAACCTATAATAAAACAATCTAGATACTGTTGCCAGTGTATAGTCTCATGTCTCTTTATTTCTTTACTAAGAGGTCCGCTGGAGATTACTAGAGGTCCTAAGGTTATTGCGTTTATATTGATTGGTGCTATCTTGCTTAATAGCTTTGTTATTGTTGGTGACTCTATGAAGAATGGAGTTGTTTGTTTTAGATATTTCATTTTTTATTACCTGCCGGGCTTTTTATGTTGGTGGGGAAGTATCGTTCTCTCCATTCTCTTAGTTCCGGCCATCTTTCAAGTCCAACTTCAGAAGCCGAGTTAATTCCAATACTTCGTAATGCTTCAGCCAAGGTGAGGCCGATTGTGAGGTTGGCATAAAAACTTACAGCATCTGCTTTTGATAATTCCAATATAGGTTGTAGTTCTTTTACTGCTAAGATTGCTGTGATATCTATAATGTTAGAAGTCATTTACTTGCCGGGCTTTATTTTATGAAGAGCAAGGCAGGAGTGGGGACTTATCAAGTCAACACGGATGCATGCTCTCTTATAAATACCATGGTTATTTCTTTTCCATGGAAAAAATGAGGCTGTCGAACGACGGATGTCGTATATTAAAGGGAAAAGAGGCGCGCGGCGTTTTTATTCTTCTTCTCGAGACTTGGCTGACCACTTAGATTTTGGTAGTTGTTTTTCTATTTTAAACTTGAGAATGGACTTTCCGTTTATTGTTGGATGTCCATATTTGTCTTTGCCGATTTTCTTTACGATGGTTCTTTTATTCTTAAATCTGCCGGTCAAAATCACATCTCCGACTTTCACGTCGAGAGGAATCGATTCCAAAAGTATCTGCCTTATGTATTGTCGTAAGTGTTTCATAATCTAAAACTCGCTTTATAAAGATTGTATTCTTTTCCTGTAGAATCATATATCTCATCGAAGACTTTAACCATATCGTCGTAGTTTTCATCCGGAACAATAACACCGATAGCTTCCCAGTTATCGACCAATGCTTCGTTACCTAAGAAGTCGTCAGGATCCCAATCTTCTCTACTAAGGACTATACTCTCATCATCGACAACACCAATACCTTTATTTGCTCCGGAGCTTTTCACTCTTTCCGGATCAGCTTTTTTATAGAATTCTGAATATCCGGTTTGCAGGGCATCCATATCATTTGCTAGCAATGTTATGTAACCGTTAATTATGAGACCATATTTTCCAAACGCACTAGTTCCAGGCATTTCGCCTGGAAGATAAGCTGCAGCACTTAATTCATCTCGGGCTGATGGAGACTTAAGCATTTTAATTATTTTAGATAAATCTTTTGACCAATGCACTAACTCTAGAGTATCAATGAATTTTCTATCTGCATGTTTTGCAAAAGCTTTCTTCATTATTCGACCCATCGCCGCTCGATCTTTATAACCCTGTAATACTTTTTCATCTGGATCAGAGTCTTCATCACTGATATCTCGAAATGTGTCATCATAATTCGGGTTGTTTAATAGATCTAGAACGAAAGATTCTCTGTCTTCTAGGAGTATTTGTCTTATATATTGTCGCAATCGTTTCATAACATTACCAGTTTGCCATCAACTTTGAGAGAATTTATGGTTGTGGGTTCTTTTGTATATCTTTTGCTTAGCGGGGAGTCCATCCACCCACGTGGACCTTCATGATCCATAGGAGTTGATTGGTCGCAATTGTCTTCTTCTTCCGGGGTAAAATAATTATCAAAATCATCCAATTGCGATGATTTGACATCGCTTCTGCGCTCCATATAATATCTCCAAACATACTCGGCTTCTTCAGAGACCGATTCTCTATCCGCAATTAAGCCATTCGCTATCTGTGTTGCAAATTCAATTGCAATATCATAAAGCAGAGGTCCCCAACCATGGCCGGCGTTCGCCATTCCAACCTTCATTGCGCCGCCGCAAGGACCATAATCAGTATCCCTCCCGATTGTTATTCTTCCCATGGGAGCGCCTGAGGGCAACGTTACAATTTGATTGGGATTATCTTTGTATCCATAATATATCATATAATATGCTTCGTTTGTCTGTTTAATAACAACTACAAACTGATCCGGAAGATCATCTGTTGTCATCATTCCTTCTGTGAGGAGGACTTGTCTTATATATTGTCGTAGTTGTTTCATCAAGAATTCTCTTTAATATATGTATTCCGGTATTTTATTAAATGATAAACCTTGAGCCGTTCCTAATATCAATACTTCTGCCATACATTCATCTTCATCACCGCCAACAATGTCAGATCCGCTCCAGTCTGGAAGTTCTTCAGCTAAATCTGGAACGTGAAAACCGTAATCTTCAAGCTCATCAAAAAGCAAATCAGGAACGCCAATCTCTTCAAACTGTTCTTCTGTAAGATCACCCAGCATTCTAACGTCGTTGCCAAGCATGTATTTAACTATCTTTATAATATGTTGACGTGGATAACATCGATCGTCATCCATCAGATCCCGGAAGAAGCCATATCCCTTATCAAAGAATTCTGACTTCTGGCCGAATTCATAAACCATTTCGTCTGCTAGCTCATAGTCTCCCAGATATTCTCCAAGCTTCTCAAAGTAAAAACTCATTAAACCTTGCTTATCGACAAAACCTAGATCCGGACCATTCCATAATACGAGGATTCTAGAATAATTTGTGTGAGCCCATTCTAACATTTCCCCAATATCAAAAGGAGTATTACTTTCGTAAGCAGGTTGAATGTCAACAATGACCAGAGTATCTGAGCTAACGCCTTCTTTTAGTACTTGTCTTATGTATTGCTTTAATTGATTCATGGCCATTCTCCATTCGGAGGTGCTTTTAATAATAGATTTCCGTTTATATCATATAAAGGAATATTCCAGTATTCTTGCGCTATAAATAACCGCTTCCATCTTAGCCCTAAGTGTTTCCCAGGCCGTTCTAGTTTTCCAACATTTTCTTTCACCCATTCATCTGTTATTATTAATCCGATAGGTTTCCAATTATCGACCAAGGCTTCATTAGTGGTTCGATTTGTTGGGTTAAAAGTTTTTGCATCTAGAATATAAGGAAATCTTTCTAAAAACCTTGGAGAATATTGGGATCGTTCCAATGCAAAATCAAAATTATACGGTGCTTTTCGTGGTACTTTGTTTATTCCAGAACTTCGTTTTCTTTGTTTTGCCTTTTCTAATTCTTCTTCTGAAAAATATTTTTCTTCACTACGGTATAAAGGAAAATAATCACCTCTATGGCCCGAGTGGATATGGTCCATATTATTTGCAGCATAAGTAATTTTCCCTTTTATCCAGAGTCCATAGCTTACACGTCGCGGTTTACTAAATGGATGACCTGGCGCCGATATAGTTGCTGATAATTCATCTTTGTTTGTTACTGCCATTAAATATTTTAAATCATATTCATCACCTGTCCAATGGACTGTATTAAGCTTTTTTAAAAATTCATGATCAGCATGTTTTGCGAACAATTGTTTAAGTTTTCTTCCGATCCACATTTCAGATTTAGGAAGAATTTCATCTTGTTTTGTAACTGGCAGTGTTCCTAATCTTTGGAGTTTAGCACCATCTTCAACAAAAGAATATGCATCCTCTAAAAGTATTTTCTTTATATATTTCCGCAATTTTTGTTCATTTGTTTGACTATATTTTTCAGCCCACATTCTATCATTTTCTTCTTCTCGTCTGCGAAGTTCAGCTCTCCACTTTTCTATAGACCAGCCCGTAGGTTCTAAAAGTATATTGTAGTGTTGTCCCCATCCTCCATCCGGAAACAATCTTTCCCCTTCCTCGTCAACAAATTTGTTTACTGCATCTAAAGTCCATGGCAAGTCTTGGGATGGAATGCTCATGCTTTTGGCCAACTCTATTGCTTGGATTATTCCTTCATAACCAGAGTTCATTAGTGATTTGAGGTTTTTCATAGTTACACCAATATATTATTAAAAACTAAATCGCCAATAAATGTAGCCACAAACTCGTCAATATCTAAATATATTTGAACGCCACTGTACAGCATAATGCCATCGTCCTGAAGTTTGATGCCTTCATCATCAACCCAAACGGTCGCATAGCTTTCGTCACTAGATAAATCACCCCAGCTAAAAAAGAATTCTATTCTAGGTGTTTCTTCATATAGTTCCATATTGAAGTTTCCATCGGATCCGGTTGTTCGATTCATTATCGGTTGTATGCTTTTCTCGATTTTTTTTAATACTTCTAATTCTAAGTTTATATCTAACCCTAAAGACAGTGCAAGTTCTTTTGCATGCAGGAAATTATCATGGTGTCCGGCAGTTGCCATAGATTTAATCTTGGAAACATGATCTCCTGGAGTAGATTCTAAAACTAGTTTTCTTATATATCGCCGCAAGTGTTTCATTACCAATTACCATCCTGTAATCTATCATAAGGGTCTATATTTACATATACTTCGAAGCTTTCTTCGTCAATACCGGTGATCTCTATATTTGATTTTTCCCAATTAAGAATTTGTTCAGCTTCATCGAAATCATCCTGATCCGGTGGAGTTATAGATGCATCAGCACCATGATTCATTTGGCCATCCTCGGGATCAATGGCCTGGAATCCGCCTTCAAGTCCAGCGAATGCTTGGTATTTTGGATCCATTGCTTGATCGTAGTTAAGTCCTTGTATGGCAACATCGCCGTGATATTCTGGGTTAGTACTTATGATGTTCCAAATTTTTAAGTCTGGATGTCTACTTACTTCCGGTCCTAACATGTACGCCAATTCACTTGCTTGTTCCCATTCGTCAGCATCAACAAGTTGCATTATCTTAGCAACTTCTTCTTTTGATTCTTTAATCAGTTGGCCTATGTATTGCCGCAAGTGTTCATCTAACCAACCACTTTTGGCCAATTGGTACTCAATCGACTTGGCTGCATCAGCTCTGTCGAATGCATGTTTGTATTCTTTCCAAGTCCAGCCTGTGGGTTCTAGAATCTGCTCGACTTCTTCGTCCCAGGACATCCCAGAAGATCTGCGACCGAAGACTGTCATATGATGGTAATCAACATACATGAGCACTAATTCTGCGGTCCATGGCAAGTCTTGGGTTGGGATACCCATATCTTCAGCTAATGTAATTGCCTGAATCATTCCTTTATATCCAGAATCCATTAATGCTTCAAGTTGTTTCATAAATCTCCTCCTACCCAGTCGATCCATTCCTGTTGTTTTTCTTCTGACAGGTCTTTAAACCAGTTGTTTGTAAAGTCCTTGTATGCATCTGATCTAAATTTTACCATCACCTTTGCTGATTCTTTTGGGTTGGGCATCCAATTTTCCCAGCCAGCCATATGAAAGATTTGCCACCCAGATAATTCTTCAAGGACATAATCCAAGAGTTCGTGTTGTTTTAAGCCCGGGTGTGGGTTTACGCCTGTGTCGTCTTCTGCCTGCATTAACTTCTTTATATCGTCTCTAAGAGTAGTAAAGATGTCACCCAAAACACTGGCTGTTTCTTTATCTGGGTGATATTGTATTAGCTCGATTCCTTGGTTGGCACTTTGAAGGAATGTAAGGATAATCTTTTCTGCAAGCTCAAAGTTTTCTAAAGCTTCTTCGTCTTCTGGGTTCTGTGGTCCGTCTTGGATTTGAGGGCTTCCAGGTTCCCCAGGTGGAAGAACCACTTCTTCGGCCAAAAGTTTTCTTATGTATCTGCGCAAGTGTTTCATTATATAACTATCGCTACCTTTTCTGATAAAAATTCAGCAACTCCATGGAGTTCGTCAAATAGCCGGTCGTATCCTCCACCTTCAACATTCCAACCACCAAAATAACTTTTTGTTATAGTGTATGTATCACCAGATCGAAGATCTGTTCTTTTAACTTTAATAGGTGCATCTGTCGACATGCCTATTTCATAAACATTACCTTCAATATCGATAAGCTTATCCCGCCCTTCAGATGACCAAAACGGCCTTTCTTGTTTTGCAAAACGGCGTTGCCAAGCTTTCTGGGTTTTCCTTGCTGGCAACGATCCAGGCCAGCCATTTCCACCCCAGCCATAAGTTGGCGTAGCTTGTTTCATTTCTTTTAAAACTTTTCTTATGTATCGTCTTAAATCTTTCATATCATAATCCTATAAAAATAACCATACCAGAAGAATTATAATCTCTTCCTAATGATTTCCAAACACGTTGCGCATCTTCAGAGGTGCCACCGCTGAAAGGGCTAGAACCACCACCCATTGTGCATGCATGGGCGCCAACAAAGACTCCGCCATATCTTTTTGAATATTCCACAGCTTGATCAATAAAAGCCTTATAAATCTCTTTGCCGTAACCTTTCCCTCTATTTTCAGGATTTGAAATCCAAGCATTATTTACTTCATAGAATCTAGGCCTGAACTTTGCTGGTCTTTCTTTCATGCTATATCCATGGGGAGAATCCGGATCTTCAATCATATCTTTTGTTGTATTGTTTGCTTCAAATTTTTCCTTGGCTGCAATATATTCTGGTGTTTGTTTTAAAATATCGACATCTGATTGACATTCTTTAAACCTTAGTTGTTCTCCACCTTCTGCATATCCAATTCCGGATAACTCTACTCGAAAGTAATCTGGGCCTCCTTTGTGTATAAAATTTGATCTTTCCAAAAGATGTATTTTTGATTCTATTTTTATACCATTTGCAAAATCATGATTTAATCCCCATAAGAAATTCTTCATTTCTTTATGTGAAACATTTCCTATAGCATCTTGGACGGCATCTACGACGGTATTGAGTTTTGGGTGTCTTAATTTTCTGGGGTTAACTTTCTCATTACCCCATTGGTTTGTATCGATATAATGACCAACCTTATCAAGGAATCCCATCTCTTTTTCTAACAAAATTTGTCTTATGTATTGACGTAAATACTTCATTTTTTCACCAGGATTTGCAAGACCAATAACGGGCTTTATCTTTGGGCCCAGGATTATCACAATTGTGACGAGCTCTGAAAGATTTTCTTGCTTTAGGGTTTGATTTTCTTATTTTCATATTTGGGTCACCAAATTGAACTTTTTTGCTTTGTTTTGTCCTTTGCATGATCCGGATTTATATTTACCATCGCCAGAAACATATACTTTTGATTTTTTGTTTTTGTTCTCAGGGTTAGACATTTTTTTATTTAATGTTACTTTTCTACCATCATAGCATGCTTCAAGGATTCGGCTTATTAATATCCGTAATTTAGATTCATTTAATTCGTCAACCTTCTCTTCTGATTCGTCTAATTCTGATATTTTCTCACAATTGTTTACTCTTTTTCCTGTTTTTGAAGAGATTTTAGTTTTCTTGCCCGACTTGGCTCCTGGGGAATAACCATCCCAACATTTTTTTTCGTTGAGAGATTCGCGAATGATTTGTTTGAGTTGTCTTTTTGTAATTTTCATTGGATACACCTGAGGGTTTTTTTATTATTAATAATTATTTCTTCTTTTTTAAGTTCCCTATTTATTATTTTATATTTTCTATTTCCGATTTGTTCTTTTTGTTTCAGTATTAACAAATCGTTTCTTTGTTTTTTTATTAAGGTGCTTTTATTATATAAATTTTCGCAATGTTGATGATTAAAATTAACACAAGATGAAAAACAAACAATGATAAATAACGTTATTAACATTTCTTTTTAAGGTTTTTGATTCCATCTGGATGCCAAATGCACCCTGATGCAACATCCCAACTATAATACCAAAAATGTCTTTGGCGTTTTGAAGGAAGGTATGGGCATATTTCTATTCCTGCATATTTTTTCGAAACCAAGTTCCAATCGATTACTAACTCAAATTTTCCTTTTCTTCCATATTCAGTTTCAAATTGGTCAAATTCTGAATCATTAGTAATAAATAATATTTTCTCTTCATTGAGAAATACTTCGTAAACAGAATCATATCCTCTGTGACTATAGCCTCCAAGTTCAATATTACAAAATTCTTGCCATACATTTCCGCAGTCATACCATAAGCCTGTGGGTTTTTTAGGGCCTATTTGATCAGATGCCGATGGTTGTGATTGTGGCTGCAACAATTTTAAGATTTCATCGTCTCGAGAATGATGAAGTCTTTGAACTTGGATTCCTTCCAACAAAACGGTTCTTATATATTGTCTTAATTGTTTCATAAACTTTTCTCTTTAATATCTTTCTTTTTTGAAGATGTTAAGAAGAAATTTAACATCATTTTTATTTTGGGGATTAATAACTTTTTGAGAATTGTCTCCCATATAACTGTTTTCTAAAAGATATATTGGTTTTTTAATAGATCCATCTTTTAAAGCTTTTTCGAAAAAGTTTTTTGCTCTATAGACATCAGCAATATACCATGCTGAAATTTTCCAGTTATCTAATATTACCTCTTCTAAACCTGTAGCTTCTCGATCTTTAATATCTTTTTCGTTTAGAGCAACTGCATTAGCTCTTATCTTAAAATAATTTTCTATTTCTTTTGTAGATTTTCCTTTTCTTTCCATTTTGCGTTTTATCCATTTTTTCTTTTTTTCTGGAAATTTTGTACTAGATACTGCTGTCATAGCCGCTCTTTTAGGAAGGCCTGAAGATTTATAATATTCTCTTGCTTTATCTGAGGCCATTCTTTGGGTTTGACTAGCTAAATCTGTAAAAGCTGCAAATATTGGCCAACCCTCAATTAAAAATCCCCACCCTTTAGACATCATAGATTGGCTTCCCACAAGAGGGTTTCCAGACGGGGTATACGTAGCTGAAACGGAAATCGCGTTTTTTTGTGGGGTTTCTTGAGCTTCAATCCATTGTGATTTTAAAGGTTTGGTGATTTTAATCCCGAAAGATCCCATTGCTCGGGCGGCGGATTTATAGGTAACATCATGAGTATATGTCATTTTATTAGATTTGAAGAAATCTATATCAGCTTTTTCTTGCCATAATCTCATCATCGCTCGTTCAATATCAATTTCTTTTAAAGTTTGTCCGTGTTTTACTCTTCTTTCAGATGGGTGTCGATTATCGTAATGTTCCGGATTTTCATCGGTATAAGGAGGCTTTTTTTCATCTTTTGTTACTTGATAAATCACTTCTATATCGCGCCAATCTTGTTCATGTTCTTGGGTTTCTTCGTTCCAGTAATATCCATAATGAGGTTCTATAGATGTTTCAGTAGGAATATTTTCTTGGACAGAAACCCAGTCACCCCAAAGGTCTTCAGCTGCTGATAGAAATTCAGGATCTGTAGTTTCTTTTAAGAGTAAAAACCTTATATATTCTCTCAAAACTTTCATTTAGTTTCTTCCTTGAAAAAAATCTCTAACAGCCCAATGAGGTCCTTCATAATCTTCAGCAAAAGATTCTGGATCTAACCCTAATTCACTTGCATATTCTAAAAATTCATTATGATTATCCATCATTGCATAGAAGTCTGAATCTGCATAATCTGTATTATAAGAAACATTTAGATCTGCTGCAACGTTTTCGCTTGGCGGGTAATCATCATATAAGTCGGCTTCACTATTTATTTTATGGTCATACCATTCTTCTCTTAAAGTTTGAATAATATCTTCATATGGTTCACCATAATCTTCTTCTATTTCTTCTTCGTTATCTGCCATATATCCTTCTAGATCATTTAAGATCTCATCTGGATCTAGAGTTTCCCATTCTCCATTATCCATTACTTTTCCAAATTCATGCCATTCTTGGTAGTTGTTAATAAACCAATCCATAAATAATTGTTTCATTGCGTTTTTTATTCCATCAGATGCTCTTTGTCCCTGAAGTAAACAATCATCATCTTCAAATTCTGTTATTTGAATATCTTCGTCATCTAAATATCTTTTATCAATATCATTACGAGCTGTTGCGTATTTATTCCAAACATGGCGGGCTGATGAGGAAACAGAAGATCTATCTGAAGTTAATCCCTCTGGAGCAATAGACATTATCATGTCATATAAGGTTGGTCCTAAGCCATCATCTGCGGCGGATCTTATAACTTCCCAAGCACCGTTGCAGTTCCCGTATCTTCCCGGGGTTCTTATTCGCATCACAGCTTTTGTTGTTTCAGTAATTGCAGAAGAGATAAGATCTGATGATGCTTCAAATAATTCGGATTCTAAATCTGTATCAGCATCTATATCTTTTTCTATAAAACGTGCGTCGGTTTCTAATATTTGTTTTGCAAGTTGAGCATCATAAAGAACAAAATCTATTTCAGTTGATTCCGGAATTTCCATTCCTTCTCCATAAAACGTTGTCCAAATAGCAAATTTTGAGGAAACAGAGGATGGATTTATCATTGCTTCAAATAAAATTTTGTGAATATATATTCGTAAATTTTCTATTTGAAGATCTTTAGAATTTAATGGTACTTCTTTTTCTCCAACTTCATCAAAAGTCATATCAAACGGATTTTCTTTAATAGCCACTTTCAGTCTCCAGTTCCCATGGTCCCCAATGTTCAGTTTCATTTATCCAATGTAACAGGTCATCATAACTATATTCATAAACCTGTGGTTGTCTTTCTTTCCAGCCATCTTTGCTCTCAACAAATGTTTGCTCAATTTTACCTAAAGTATAATATAAAAATTTAGGGTATACGATATTTCTCCCATTGGAATAATCGTGTACCATATCTGAAGCTTTGTGAATTAAGAAAGCATGCCCAAAAGGTGTGCTTTCTAATTCACCTTGCCCAATAACTTCAGCATGGACAAGAATCCATTCACCAGATCGGCCATGGTCCATCATATATTTTCCAGCTATTTCATAGCAATCTCCAAGCATCAAATATCTTCCTCTGTTAATACCTGCCTAATATATCTCCGGAGATTTTCCATAGCCGGTTCTCTTGTTTTCAACCACCCTGCTTTTCCTGAACCTCTTGGAGGCGATGATAGAAATTTATATGTTTCTTCATCTGTTATCCACAAAAGTTCCGGATGGTCTTTTGTGTTAAGGTGATTGTTAAAATTATCAGAAGCTACTGACATTTCCCCATCCCCTCTTTGATCTTTTGCCAACATTATAAGATCGTCTAATCTTCCCCAATTTTTATCTTTTGTCATATCATATTTGCTAGCAAATCTTTTATACAATTCAGGACTATGTTTATCTTTTCCAAATATTTGAATCAATCTGTTTTTAATGTCTTCTATTTCTATTTCCGGAATAGCTGAAGCTTGTTCTATTTCAGTATTTTTCTTTCGTTTCTCTGCTTGGGTCTGGTGCTTTTTATCAATTTCAGCATCAAAGTCTTCTATTTCTTTTTCAGCAGCTTTTTTTGCAGCATCTAAATCTTCAAAAATAATGTGTTTAAGGTATTTTCTCATTTATTCTTCATCCCTATATTCTAAAGGCCAGTCTTGATCAGGCCAGCGAGTCATAAGATAGAATTGGTATACTTCTCGTATCCGATTCATAAAAGAGACCATCTCTTCTTGAGTGTATCCGAAATGGAGACCTGTAGCATAAATATTGTTTAATTCTCTATCTATTAAATCTGCAGCGGGAATTCCTTCTCTTTTTGACTGTAAAACCCAATCAGCTACATGGGCTGGAGTTTCAGATTGGTTAATATAGTATTTTTCAGCATTCTCTAGTGATATCCAAATATCTTCTTCGGACTTAATGGTTTCCCTAACACTCATAAGGTGTTCAGTTGGTTGCCCAGAATGTTCTAATTCATGGCGAATACTTCCTTCATATTTTATTTCAAAACGCTTAAGCTCTTCTTCTGTATAGTCGGACGGCATTTTAAGATATATAATTAAATCGGAATTTTTCCTTTGTTCGTCTGTAGCATCTAAATCAAATTCATAAGCAGCGTGAGTATTAAAAGTATTTGAATCTTCTACAGAAACTATAATATCTCTCAGCCAAATAAGTTTTTTCGGTTTTTCGAAATCAATTCGAAATTTAATTGACTTTCTTTGTACAAATGCCTGCTTAAGACCGTTATCAAGTAAAGCGCTGGTGATTTCCTTTGCAATTTTTTTTGCGGCTCTTTCTAAATTTCTTCCAGAAAGAGATTTTTCTAATAATAAAGTTTTTATATATTTTCTAAGGAGTTCCATGTCTTTCTCTCAATATCTCGTGTAGTTCTTTCATATGTTCTTTTTTGATATAACCCGGGATATAAACGTTTTTCAAAGCAGAAGAATATTTTATAATCTGTTTAGGTGAAGGAGAATGAGAAAGATTATGGATTAAATCCGAAATTTTTACTATTCCAGATAAAGGGTTATTTAAAGTAGCTTGAAGATATTCCGGATAAGGAATTGATTTTTCGTGAGTTAAAAGCATTAATGCATCAAGTAGTTGGCTTAAAATCTCTTCATCATGTATTGAAGATTTTATCATATTAAAGGCTTCTTGTTTAGATACATTTCCAACTTTTTCTGCGTCTTCCAAGGAATCATGAAGCAGAGCTAACATTTGGGCCGGCTTATTATTTGGATAATATTTTTTCGTAATATTATAAACCCCTAATGGATGAGAAAAACCTGTTGTTCCATCTCTTCTCGTTTGCCCTAAATGTACTAATTCTGCTGTTTGTCTAACATCTTCAAGGTCTTGACGAGAAAGATATTCTTTTAATAAGGTTTTTATATATTTTCGCAAAAATGTCATGATTATAACCCAGTTTTATAATAAAAATGTTTCCATATTGGATCTTATAGATTCTATATTTTCTTGAAAATCTTCAAAAGACGACGAATTATCAACAAAAAAGAACGAATTTCCAAACAAAAGTTTATATGGTTCAAGGTTCTTATCCACAGAATCCCAGCTACGAGCCGCAGCGTCTGAATGGATTCTTCTTTTTCCTTTTTCACCTCTTTGCCAGTTTCTTTCAATGGAAGTTGTTTTTGGTACAGAAATATAAATCATTCCCGTATCATATCCCATATGCTTATAAACCGTATTTAACTTTGATATTTCTTTATAATTTCCCCCTGTGCCATCAATAATAAAATCAATTCCTTGTGAACTTAATTCACTAGCTTTTTCTTTTGCTAATTTTCTAGCTCTAGCAAATAATTTCATATTTTCAGACATTGTTGGCCTTAGAGCTTCTCTTTCTGATTGAAGTTCAGTAACATCTAAACCCTCTGCTTTTCCTGCTTTTATAGCACTCATAATGTCGAAATACTTTTGGGTAAATGTATGGATATCTAAAGAAATTCCTGCTTCTTCTAAAAACGGTTCATACCAATCGTCGGGATTTACAATTTCAAATTGGTTGATTAACCCGAGTTGTTTTAAAACCGTGGATTTTCCTGCACCAGGTGCGCCGGCCATGAAAATAACTTTTCTTCCAGGAGAAATATCTCCAGCCATTTCCAAAATTAAATTTCTTATATATTTTCTGAGAGTAATCATAGTTTTTGGAATTTCCTTTTAAGTTTTTTAATATCTTTGTCTGTGTATGTATATTCCTCGAAGTCTTCATCAACTACTTTGATGCCTTTTGCATTGAGCGCTAATACTTCTTGATGTATATCTTCAAACGGATTATATGGCCAAATTAAAGTATTCCATCGCCAATTATCGACAATCACTTCTTCTATATAAAATTGATTATATTTCCCTAAAACGGAAAGGACATCTTGTTGATCAAATAAAACCCCTTCTCCTGAAGTGTTACTCAATCCGGGTCGTTTTGGCAAACCAGATCCTTGATGACGTTGTAAATCCTTTGCTGATGCAGACCCTCGAGATTCCGAAAAAGCATCTGTAAGACCTGCCCAGGTGATTCTTCCTGAGAGGATAATACCTTTACCTTTTATGTTATAACTACTTTCTAGTATTCCATAACAAGACATTTCATCTTTATGGACTTTGTTTGGCTTGTACTTTTCAATAAAAGCAGAAACAGAAAGATCTATTTCGCCTCTTGATACATCTCCACCCATTAAATTATAATAATTTAAACTATGTACGCACTTTACTGTTTTCCAATAATCATGGTCTGCATGTTTATTCCAGAAACCTTTCATTTCTCTTTTAAGGTTAATATATTCTGTTGCTTTCTTTTTTCCTAGTTTCTTTGTGAGTTCATCATGGTGCCAGGTACCGACACTCATGTTATCTCCGGAATCTGGATCTGGATCTTCGGGAACTGTTGTCATTTCTCCTTCTTGTCGATTCCACCTGAATTCACTAAATGCATCTTGAAGTTCTGGAGACTCAAGTAAAAGCGCTCGAATATATTTCCGTAAGTATTTCATTATTGCTCTTCTATTATTTTTTCAATTCCGTCGACAACAGCTTCTTTAGAATATCCTCGAAGATAACCTTGAATCTTCATATCTTTATTAATGAAATAAAATGTTGGCCAACCACCTAAAAACCAGCCTGATGTTTCTCCATTGTTAAGAAGAGATCGATCGGATCCTAAAACTGGAGATTCTATAATTCCCCATTCTTCTAACCACCATTTGATGTCATCAGAGGTTGGAGGTTGGCCTTGTCTATTTTCTATTAAAACCGTTAAATATACTAAATCCTCTTTTTCGTAAAGCCTGTATAATTCCTCAACTTCGGAAGCTGCTTGATTACATGGGCCACACCACATTGCAGAAAAATCTAAAACAATTGGTTTTTTATAAAACTCATACAACGATTGTTTTTCATTTAAGCTATTAATTCCGGTAAAATCGCAAGCTGTGCTTTCTAAGGTGTTTTCACAATCCTCAAAGACAGGATAAAAATCTGATGGAGCGGAGTCTATAGAAGCAGTTTCAATTAAAGGCTTCGATAAAAAACAGCTCAACAATAACCATATCATAATTGAACTCCCAACAAGTAATCATAATTATGCTCTTTTATTCAATATTCCTATTGTTTATTTGAATACAAAAAAGGTGGGGATATCCCACCTTGTATTAAAGTAAATTATGTAAGAATTTAAACCATGTCGTTTTTTGTAGCAAGCCAAGAAGGAATACTCAGGTTTCCTCCTACGTTTTTAATTTGAGATGTAGGAAGCCAGATTCTGCGACTGTCCCAAAGCAATTGAGTTCCCCCACCTTTGACTTGCAAAACTTTAGCCCCTGTAAGAGATACCCAGTTTTTAGAAGGTTTTCTGAGAGTTTTTTTATCTGCTTTTGGGAGAAGCAAACCTTGAAAACCAGGCTCTAGAATATGTTCAAGCTGGCGCCAGTGAAATCCAGCGACATATTTTGCCAATTCAGCCGCAGTATTAAAGTCATCATAATTATTTAGCTGTTTAGAAAATGCTGCATTAGCGCGAGGGTGAGATAAACACTTAGGATCCCAGCGAACCTCCATTGTTTTAGGGTCTTTACCGGTTGCCCACATCCAAAGGCGTCGGCCAGTTCTAGAAAACGCGGCTGAAAAGCCTGCTCCATTTAGGTGGGATGTTTCTCCACTGACTAGTTCATCTTCTGTTTGAAGATCTCCCAAATGAGAAATAGCAGCATTTAAAATATTTATATTATTCAAAGCATTAAGAATATTTTCTTTCGAATGCTCTATTGAAAAGACAGCATTTTCAATATCTTTGTCGACGGCTGCTGAGGCATCAATGTCTTCCATATAGAATTCTTCCAGGTCATCTTGGTTTTCAGAAGGAATATCTTGTGGCGCAGAAGTTCCTGTTGGGATATATCCTTCCATCATATATTCTGTTAATTCTGAAACAGGGATTGAAAAGGTTTCAGACGTGGTCGGGTTTTGAACTATGATTGATTTCATTGTTTCTCCATGGTTGGTTAGTTGTTATATATATAATTTAACTTATCTATAAAGTTTCTACACAGGTTTTAAGATATCGTATACACAATATTTGACAATGTTTGGATATTTAATATCATAACCGGTAGTTGCATCTAAATGTGATTTTGTAATGAGGCTTTTATGAGGATGGTCAATTTCATCCCACTTATCTTTTAGAATTTGGGTCATTTCATCAAATTCTTCGTCGAGCATAATAGGTGACAAAAGTTCATAATATGCATAACTGGCCATAAGCCACCAAGAAAGTACAGAATTTGGATTTGAATAATCAGGTTTGTTCATTTTCTTTGAGCCTCTTTGATTGCGTTTATAGTACGGTTTACAATATTTTTAAATTCTCCAGTTCTGTTTACTTTTTTTCTATACAGTGGAAGATTTTCATCATTGTTTCGTAGCCTTAGAGCCACAATCCGGATTGCATCTGAGCCCATTGGGCGGATTGACCCTGAAGTTTTATCAATACTAGTATAAACAATTATTTTTTTCGTAATGTCATATTTGTCCCATTTTGATAGGACAAATTCCCATGATTCAATTGAATCATCGTTGTCAATTTCGAAACCCCATTTTTCCAAAACAGACAAGAGGTTTTGGGCTAGCCAAAGTCGATGTTGTATATTTTTATTGTTATATTTTGCAGGCATTTTTTTCCTTGGTGAAGTTCTTTATATAATATAATTTCTTTATTATTAGATTACACGGTTTTTCAGATAATATTAATATCATCGATTAAGGACATTAGCACTATGGTATATGTTTCATCATTCCAGAAAACCAGATACCCATGATGAACTTTTTTAACAACCAAACCATATTCTTTTTCCTGGTTTAAGTTAACCCAATGGTTAGACCACATTACTAAATCACCGACTTTCATTTACTACCTCTAAATCGCGATCCCAAATACTGTCACTAATTCCATCAGGCCATAGAACTCTAAAAACTTGATTATGACGGGTACCCGGGATGTCCACCTTCTCGACGATGACACCTATTTCAAAGTCTTTTTCTGTGTGCATCCATGGATTATGTTTGACCCAATCTCCCCATTTGGGTTTTCTTTTTACCAAATCACCTATATTCACTTCAATACCTTGAGTAATCTTATACTAATTGGCTTAGGTTTATTAGACCCCCAATAAACGTAAAGTATTTCACCTTTAATCTCGGTAACTACCCCATGTCCTTTAGGATATTGTATGGATCCCCATGGCGATTGTACAGATTTTACTAAATCACCTATATTTATTTTGCTAGATTTAACCCATTTCATTTAACTACCTCAAACCAAGCTCCAAGCTTATGCCAGGCGTACTCACCGGATACTGGAGTGTCATGAATATAAGGCCCATTTCTTTCTTGTTCTCTGCGAGGCATAAGGTCTCCAATAATGCACCATTGAACTAAGATAATTTTCTCCGAGGCCATGGCCCATGAAAGTTCCTCTTTAATCTGCAAGACTAGTCCTAATGTTTTGTTTTTTTGCCCGGCGGCATTATAGCATATTAAATCACCGGGCTTCATTACAAACCTCAAAATCACCAGCACTAAAATCAGAGTATTTAGAAAACCCATCAAAATATTTTACAGGTTGCAACCAGACTACTCTACAATGCCTCGTAAACCCATGAACATGCTGCTTTTCTGAATAGCTTTTCACAATTCCAAATTGACCAAAAAACCATTTTGCATATTTGCTCTTTGGATTATTAAACATTACTAAATCTCCTACTTGCATTTTTTCACCGTCATTTCAACAGTTTGTTTAGCTTCAATAAGATATCCGTTATGTTGATACACAAATCTTTTAACAACTTCTTGTTTATTTACGCTGGCATAATTTGGGGTACGTTCCAGACAATCATGGGTTGTTTTTATCATGTTTTCTGTTACACCAATTTCAGATAGTTCTAAAGCAAATCTTTTCATGAGTCTTTCATATTGTTCTTTGTTCATTTCCATTATTTTTTCTCCATAACTGGCTTAAGCCAAATACTAGAGTTTTCACCTAGTAAAATATCCAGTGCTTTCTGAGTACAAGAATTACTAAAGAAACGAATGGCTTCGATTCCATGGTTCTTGAACATTTTTTGCAACTCTTCTCTTATACGCTCTGTTGAAACAGTATCATCCATCCAGAGCCATGGCAACGGAGATTTAAGTTCAGCATCCAAATCCGGATGTGGAAAAAGTCCTTTGGTTATAATAAATCTCGCGGCCCGAAGTATCCGCAAACCGTCCTCATGAATTCTTTCCTTTGTATCTCCAACACACCGGATTATACGATGCTCCAAGTCGAATGAGCCATCGAAAGGGTCGATAATATCACCTATAGGCTCAAGGGTCTTGGGGTCGACTTCACGAGCCATAGCATTGACTGTAAAATCTCGTCGAGCCAAATCATCTAGCAGAGTCCCAGGTTCAACGTGGTCTGGATGACGTCCGTCAGAGCTCGAACCGTCCTTGCGACACATAACAACATCAATAGCTGTACCATTTGGCATCATGCCGCGGATTGTAAAAAACTGAGGTGTGACAACAAACACTCGCTCCATAGTGTCGTTACACCAGGCAAGCAAACCTCCCCACCCATTTGGTGACTCAGCACAAAAGTCTCGATCGGGAGGATTATCAATCCCCATTAATTCGTCGCGGATTGAGCCGCCTACTTCAAATAGTCTAATTGTCATGTTTTTTACCTTTGTGCTTGAGTTTTCGTGTATAAGATTTTTTAGATTTATGTTTGCCAGCTCCAGAACGCTGAAATGCATAAACTGCAATCCAATTTCTAGATTTAGGAAGTTTAATTTTAATTGGTTTTTGAGATTTCTTCATGTTTTCCTTATGCGGATATACCAAATTTTTCTTCTAGATTGTCTGCCAAAGCAATTATTGCTTGTTCAGCAATATAAGAGTCTATTGTTGCTTGGTCAATAATTTCTTGCTCTTCACTATTCGGAGAAGAGGAAGCTGAATTGATCTGAATATTGCATTCTTCGCAGACATCGATTATGTCTTTTATTGCAATAAGAACCCCTGTAATAATTGCTTGGTTTTTAAGGCCTTCATTCATTTTTTCAAACGGGGTTAAATGATTATTCATGTTTTCTCCATGTAGGTTGATTTTTTTCTTATGTATATAATTTAACTTGTTTATCAAGTCATTACACAGGTTTTAAAATAAAAAATAATATAAATTCTACTTGTAAAACTAAACCGTTTACAATATAATAATAATGACTGTTCAAAAGGAGAAAATATGACAATCAAAACCAAGACTATTGATAAAGAAGAACTAAAACGATATCGCGAGGAATTTAATCGCACACACCTTTCAGTGGAGACAGCAATGCAAAGAATTCAATTACATAGAGATTATATTGCTCATGCAGCACGCTATTCCCATGTTGTTGGAAAACACCTTAATTCAACAGCCGTTCGTAAATTAAACGAAGGAAAAGGTCCAACTATTCTTGATATTGGTTGTGGGCCGGAACTTCAGCTTCTTAATTCTATCCATTGTAATCGAGTAAAGTGTTCAGAATATCTTGGTTTAGAAGCAGCAGATAAATTTAAACAAAAAGGAACTGAACGTCTTGAAAAAACCGTTTTGACTGGGAAGTCAAATTCAGTTAGAAACGTTTCTCTTCATGCACGGGCAGATTTTCTGACCCATGTTTTTCCGGAAAATAAAACCTTTGATACTATAGTTTGTCTTGAAGTAATTGAGCACGTACAGCCACATCAGGCGAATCATTTTTTGAGACGAGCTAAAACTTTGATGCATGAAGATTCAGTATTTTGGGTTTCGACACCTTGTTATGATGAAAAAATGGGGGCAGCAGATAATCACCCAAATGAGATGACATACGAAGCTTTAGGAGCACTCATGGAAGATCTGGGTTTTGCTGTTGAGGAAGTTTGGGGTACCTTTGCTTCTAGAAAAGATTATAAACACCTAATTGGAACAACTATTCCACAGGATTTGTTTGATAAACTTTCTGCTTATTATGATTCTACTTTGGTAAGTAACATTATGGCACCTTTGGTTGGAGCGGAAAACAGCAGAAATGCACTTTGGAAACTTCGAAAACGACAGCCTGAAAATTACGAAAGAAAGTTTGATGGTCTGCCTTTTGTTGAAGGGCCATGGAGTAATAACGAAAACTGGAAAGAGCTAATGGGTAAAATGTAAATTAATATTTATATCATTAAAAAAATTAAGCCGCTTTCAGCGGCTTTCTTTTTATATACCAAAAGATATATGGGCGGATATTCCTGATTGAGGTTCGGCTCGATGCCAATAATGTCTTGGAATGTATAACCCAGTATTTTGATAAGTTAATTTCGAATCAAGCAATCGATTTGGTGGGTTTGGATGATCTTTCCAATATGGTGGAGAATCTTTTAAGTTGTTTTTATGTAACCACCATTTCTTTTTTCCAAATATTTGGAAAATTAAAACATGATGATCATCATAGTGTCTAGGCAACCCTTTTATATCAAAGTTGTTTAAATAAAAATTTGCAGTAATATTGGACTGAAAATAATCTTGAAGTTTCTGTTTAAAGTTTTTGATTTCTTTTGATATTAAATCGATATTCAATATTTGAAAAAAACAATCATTGACCATCTTTTCTGATGGAGTATCTTTGCACAAAGGTAGAGAATCTAAGTTTTTTAATGAGTTGTTTCTATATCTTACTTCTAAACCGTTTTCGTAAGCAAGTATAGGTATTTTTAAACACGTTTGTAAGGAAGCAGAAAAAATATTTGTATTAAAATTAAAGGGCTCGTTATTCCAATATGGTTTTATAGAATTTATAAATTCCATTTTACCTCTTTTTGTCTTGCTTTTTTCCTAGAGATTTTTTGATTTTCTTATCTTGTTCTTCAAGTTCAATAATTTTATTTTCTATATGATCCAACCTATGTTGGGTAGTATAATAAAATCCAGCTAATGCTACAATAACACCTATAATTGGAATAAGTGCTTTGATGTTTTCTATTGTTTTTTCCATAAAGGTTCCCCCCTTTATTTTATACACAAGCGACGAATATTTCTAGATCAACTGCTGATGTATCTGCGATCGCATTAATTGAAGCTAAGTTTGCCAAACTAGAGTGCGGGTTTGTGATTGCGGTATTGTCAGCTATCATAACACTAGCCAAGCCACCAGACAAATCCCCGTTGATAATCATCGACTGACCATAATCTAATTTTAGAGCCGCTTCACCTTCTATAGAATTTACCAATGTTATAACAACGTGATTAGCATCATCTAAATTTGTTATCCTTATGTATTTAACATTTCCTAAAACATATGTTCCATTAGCAACAGCTGAACCAAAAGCTAATATTTGGGCTTCTGTAGTAGTAACACTCACGATTCTTTTAGAAATTTCTGCTATGAGAGGAATTGATAAAACATTAGAAGACTTATAATTTGAACCATTCAAAACTATCTCTTCTGTAAGAGTAACTTTAAGAGTTTGTGTTTTTACTGTTGATGCCATTGTAAATTACCTTTATAGATTATCGTCTCGTATATCGATCCACTGCGCCTTTTAGGCCGGCAGATGGTTTGGATCCAGAAGCGTAAACTATCCCTTCTTGATCGTCTAACCAAACTATTCCTTCTTCAGTTAGTTCATCGATAATATCAAACCCAGCGGCGCCGAACAAACTGTTGATTTCATCTAAAGATACTCCGTCTGGCCTAGATGCTAAATCCAAAATATCTGCGTATGGATGTACGTGGTCTTCTGCTAAAATTCTTTTATATTCTTCTCTAATAATTCTTTTGAGTTGTCTTTTCGTAATTTTCACTTTGTTTTCCTTGTTTGTTAGCTTGTTAGATTCGGTCATTCCCATTGCTTGAGCAGCTCGAGCATTAGCTTTAACGTTTATTTGTTCGCGACTATTTACGGCGTCGTATGCTCTTAGTTTACCAAGTTCACCTTTGGTAGAAACACCCGAATCAACATATCGCCCTTCTACTTCATCCATTACAACCCAGCCGCCATTCCAGCCTGCATCATCATCCCAACCACCATCAAAATAGTCATCTAAGTCCGGATATAATTTGCGAAGTTGGCGAAGTTCATCTCCACCAGTTAAATCGTCTAGCAATCGGTTTCTAGCTGCTCTTCGACCGTGGGCTGTTTCGTTAATAATTTGTTTAAGGTGTTGCTTTGAAATTTTCATATTATTATTGTCTTTCCATATCAACCATCGGATGTAATGCGTCCATATATCTTCTTAGATCATCGATTAATTCAATCAGCCAATCGTCATCTATGTCAGCATTTGCATCATCATACATTTTTGCTTCTTCCAGTGAAGCTAAAGCAGCTTCAATAAACCCAAGCTTTTTACTATATGAATATTGTTTTCCTCCCATTGCACTTTCGAAAGATTTGGTATAATCATCAATATTTTCATTTACTGGGCTAGTCGGGAAATTTGACGGATTTCCTTTTAAGCTTTCTCGAATGATTCTTCTTAATTTATTTTTTGTTAATCTCATTTTTGTTATCTCCTAGAAGTCTCTTTTGCTTCTTGTTTGCCATCTTTCCAATTGAACATATAATATTCGTTATCCGGATGTTGGGGTTCGACATTATTAAGTCCATCCATATATCCTAATTCCATCATGTCTTCCATTTTTCCTTCATCTCCACCAAGTTCTTCATATGTAGAAGACATTGAATAGTTTCTACTGGCCATGCCATGCGCAGATGGGTCAACGCGAGCAAGGATTCCATTATACCAATATCCTCGAGCATGTTCAGGTCTTCCAGAAACTTCCCAAGCTTCTTCTACGAGTTCAGCTATTTCTTCCATAATTTCCTTAAACCTTGGAGCATCTCCTTGGAGCCTGGATTCTTTAAGAAGTTTTTGCTTTTCTTCTTTGATAATTCTTTTTAACTGTCGTTTTGTAAGTTTCATCAGTCTCGCCACCCAGGAGCCGCGCGGCTTTGTCTTATTTGGGATTTTGCATATCTTCTCATATCTTTTCTGCCAGCTTTTGTAGCTTCTCTATCTAGCTCTTTGTTTCTTCGGTATCTTTCTTTTCGCTTAAGTTCCGTTTGGAATTTATCGCGGGCATCATCCAGGTAACTAGTCAACCTCTGATCTCTTTGATCATGCACATAATCGCCTCGAGGCCATAATCCAGTAGCATCTAAAGCTTGAAATATAATATCAGTCTTTTGATAGTGGTGACCTAATCGATCAGATAGATTATCGATTACTAACTGGTTAAGATTGGCTTTCTGTTCGGGGGATAACTTTCTTGTATTTATTCTAAGATATTTTAAGAGTTTATTGGTTTCAGTATGCAAGCGAACTCGACCTTCTGAAAGGATGATTTGCTTTCTAATTACTTTTCTTAGTTGGCGTTCTGTGATTTTCATTATACATTTCCTCCCCAACCATAAGACGCATCTAAAGCATCGAAAACATCGGTTTCTGAGGCTTCATTAATTTCATACATATGCTCAGCTAATTCCTCTGCTTCATCCTGTGATAATCCTCGAGGAGACATTGCAGCATCCATTGTTGCAAAATCTTTATACCTCATCATGAAAGCTAGTTCATCTAAATCTAATACTCCAATATCCATTGCTTTGGCAAAACTATACCAGTTTGATTCTTGTGGAGGAAGACGGTTGCCCTTACGTGCATCGATTAAACGCTGACCATATGTTGCGACTGGTTTTCTTTGATGAGATCGCCCACCAAAGGTTTCTTTATCCCAATCTTCTTTTAGGAGTTTAGTGAATTCTTCTCGGATAATTCTCTTCAATTGTCTTTTAGTAATTTTCATTCCATCTTCCTTTTAAAGTGTTACTCTTGATCCCAAGAACGACCTTTTGGTTTCCACGATTTCGAAGGTTTTTCTTGTGCTCCCATAAGATCTGATTTTAATTTATCAAGGGCTACATGAGCTGCATCAATATATTCAAGTTTGTTATACCAATTACGATCCATTCCTCCTAAAAGTCCTTCAAGTTCTCTTTTAACACTCCACATGAAATCATCAAGTTCTTGAATTTGGCGAGGCCCAATTTTATAAGAGGTATTTTCGGTGAGAAGTTTCTCTTTTTCTTCTCTAATAATTCTCTTGAGTTGTCTTTTTGTAAGCTTCATGTTCATTCTCCGGAATAATTTTGATCATACATGTTATCTAACCAACTTTCAAACCATTCTCTTAAATTTTCAGCAGCCATATCGAATGCTGCATTTGCTTCTTCAGCAGAAATACCGCCAGAGCTTTGATGGTTAATATTTTCATTGACAAAAGAATCCAATAAAGCCTCTAGAGCAAAAGAAGCGTCTTCACTTTGTCTTCCATGCATTTCCGAAAGAAGTTTTTGCTTTTCTTCTTTGATTATATTCTTCAATTGTCTTTTGGTAAGCTTCATGTACAACAGCCTTTTTCACAATTGCAACACCCACAGCAGCAGCAACAGTGTTTGTCATTAAATAAATTTGCAAGTCGGTGTAATATCTTTTTCATTTTTAATATCCTTTTCTATCTGGCGGAAGTGTCATTTCGGAGAACCAACCCATTTCCCAGGCATCTGCTAAATGTTTGTTATGTGGTTCTACCTTTGGGTTTGTGACTATATTCTCTCCTGCTAAAGCTGCAGCGGATCCTTCTTCGTAAGCACTTTGTTCTTCAAAACTTAAATTTAAAAACTCTTGTTCTCTTTGAAGAGAATCCCATTTTTTATCTGGGGGCTTATGTGGTTGGTATCCATGAGAATCTTCGAAACTTTCTAAACTATCATAAACATCCGTTTCACGAGAATCCGGAACAAAATTGCCCCAGCGCTGGAAATCTTTTTTCATTTCCTTTTGAACTAAATATGGAACTTCTTCTAATGTTTCCCGTATAATTCTTCTTAGCTGTTTTCTTGTGAATTTCATTTTAATTTCTCTCAGAGGCCTGAATACATGTCCATAGCAGCTTCGAAGGCTTCAGCAACTGAAAGGTCTCCAATGCCAATTCCATCGATATCTTCTACAACAGCATCAGCTGGCATAGGATGTCCATGGTCATCCTCGAATTGAGAGAGAAAATCGCCAATATTCATATTATTGTGGTAATACTCTCCAAGGTTATAAGAAGTATCAGATTCATTAACAAAAATCTCAAGGTCCTGGCCATTAGAGGTTGGTTGTATCCAAAGGGTTAACCTCATGTGTCGGCTTTCACTAAGAATACGGTTGTATTCTTCTCTAATAATTCTTTTTAGTTGTCTTTTTGTGATTCTCATTATTTCGCCTTATTGTTAAATAAAATTTATTATCTGGAAGCTATCCAAGCAATCATAGGTGTGTAAGAAGATTCAGGAAAACGGGGATGCATTGGGAATTTGCCGCGTTTATATTTTCTTATTCCAGCAGCTATTTCCTTTACAGCCGGTAAGTCTCGGACAAAGAGTGCGCTGTCTTCATGGTTCAAGATGGCTTCCATTGCGTCATTAACCCCAACAGAATTTAATTCTTCTGCAGCTACATCGACCAACTCAAGTGAGATGAGACCTTCAGCTAAGGCAGATTCACAAAACCCTGGAATATCATACCAATCTTTATGATATATTCCAGCCTCTTCTGCTTGGGCTGCCAAGTCTTCACTGTGAAACGCAGATTCTCTAATAAAGCCTTTCCGCTTGAGCTTATTATACTCTTCTTTAATAATTCTCTTAAGTTGTCTTTTTGAAATTTTCATTTTGTTTTATCCTAAAAATCTGAACCGGACTCTCTTTGTTCGGCAGCCGCAGCATTCCATTCATTTTCTATTGCTTGATAAATCTCGTCACCAAAATACTTGGTGTCTATTCCAGGAAACTGTCGAGCAAAAACCTGTAGTATTTGGTTGAAAAGATCCATTATTTCTGGGCTATCTTCCATATATTGAGGGGCTTCCTTGATAAGCTTCTGCTTTTCTTCGCGTATAATTCTTTTCAATTGTCTTTTTGAAATTTTCATTGTTGGATTTACCTCACGCATGGGAAAATGGTTACTTGTTAAATCATTTGAACGAATTCATCAAAATCATCTGCCGCGAATGAATCTCCTTCCATGTACATGTTAACATACCAGTCTTTAAGTTCGTCTAGTGGACCGGTAACTTCCACTTCTGGAAAACCGTTTGGTCCCTCTCCATAGACTTGTACTTCAAGATCTGGGTACCTGCCTTGAATCGCAGTTGCTGGATCAACTTCTGCTCCCCAATCTACCATAATCCCAGCTTGTGGCCCATATGATTCACGGATTAATCCTCGTCGTTTTAATCTAGAATATTCTTCTCTAATAATTCTCTTAAGTTGTCTTTTTGTGATTTTCATTTTTGTTTTCCTTAAATAGCTATTTGTGCTTGTTATCGTCGACGTTTATACGAATAATCGCTAGCACTGGCTCTACCGCCAATAAAATCATCGTGGTCTTGTGGTCCAACAGAATCAGCAAGGTCCATCCAAGCGGAAGCTGGTAATCCTATAAAAGATTCTAGCTGTTGAACAGAACCTCCAATCCAGTCATCGCCATAGCCGCCGCCTTCAAAAAACTCTATTCCGCCCAACCCTTGTTCGGCATCCCCAAGTAAATCTCTGCTGCTATCACCGGTAAGCTGTGCAATATCTCCAAGAGTAATCCACTGAAGCCCTTGAGCAGATTCGCGAAGCAAACCCTGTTTTTTTAATCTAGAATACTCTTCTCTAATAATTCTCTTAAGTTGTCTTTTTGTAAGTCTCATTTTGTTTTCCTATTGTTGTAACATTGCTTGCAAGTTTGCAATGATATGTGGGATTTCGCTTTTCGGAAATTCTAGGAGTGTTCTTCCGAGCTCCATATAAACCGTACCGTTGACGAACATAGTCATATGTATCCCGCCAGGTGTTTCACCCATCCATGCTTGTTCATGCCCTGGATCATCTTCAAAATCAGGGTGGGAATCTTGCCACTCAGTAAGAATCTTTTGCTTCTCTTCTCTGATAATTCTTTTGAGTTGTCTTTTTGTAATTTTCATCAATAAACCCCTATTAATCGATTGGTAGACCAGCTACGTAATCATCCCATACCTGTGATAATTCTCCAGTAGACCCTCGAGAATCATATGCTAATCTCCAAAGATAATCTTCAAGCATAGGATCTGGATATTCAACGCCAGCAGCTGCAGCTAATTGGCTTAATAATTCCTCTGCTTGATCATCCTTTCTGTTTTGAACCAATTGCTGAAAGTGATCCAAACTTCCCACTTGTGGTGGAACTCCGCTTTTTTTCGCATGAGAAGCATACGGCTCATCGAAGGTTTCTCTAATCAAGCCTTGTCGCTTCAGCCTAGAGTATTCTTCTCTAATAATTCTTCTTAATTGTCTTTTTGTCAGTCTCATTTGTTTTTCTCCTAAACGTAAATTTACGGGGGGCTCAGACTATAAATCCCCCAATTAAAGATATACCTTAATGTATCCAGTATTAAATATGTCGTTGGATTGTATTTTCTCGAAAGAATATCTATCCAAGACAGCAAGAACCAATGTTTTCATTCGATATGATTTTCCTGTGATAATCATAGCCCAACCAGAATATTCTCTATGATTATAGATAAATCTATCTACTGTGTTTTCTACGTCCGCATGTTTTACTCCGTGAAGATCTAGTGTTGGGTTTTTTCTTTCTTTTTTTCCCACGGCGTTTCCTTCGAATTGGTTTGAATTTAGATATATCCGGTGTTGCAGAAGTTATAAGCTTTCTCTTATCTGTCGGACTTAATTTCTTAACTACAGATTCTTCTGAAAGCGCAACACCTCGGCTATCTCCAACTTCGTAAAATCCAATCAACTTTACTGGCCTTCTGACCTTTGTATACTTCGCTCCAGCAGCCGTATGGTTGTGCTCATAGACGCGTCTCTGGACATCTTTGGTAATGCCTGTATATAAAGTGCCATCTTTACACTCTACTATGTATAGATACCAAATACGGATCTCCTAAAAGTGTATCTGGACCATCCATCCACGATTTTTGCTGGGTTTATAAAAGGATGTAATAAGTTTTCGACCATCTTCAAAAATAAGATTATATTTTTGTCTTTCGTTTTCACTATAATCTATAAACTTTTGTCCTTCTTCTATTTCGAAAGAAGAGTTTTTAAACAAGTTTGGTGGTGCTTCAAATAAATCCCATTGGTCACCGGTTGACCAAGTGTCTCCATTTTTAGTAATATGCGGTCTCATTACAACGTGAACATTTGAAAACCGACTTTCTAAATATTTTCCTAGGATTTTTTTATTTTTGTTAAGCCATTCAATATTTTTACCAGGAGAATATTCACAATATTTTTCTTCAAGTTGTTCCATCCAATGTGTAATATGACTAGGATCACTTGGAATTAGATGTTTAACTGAAAAATATGGATTGGTTGTTAAAGAACAAAAACAGCCTTTTCCTGGTTTTGTAGCTCCTCTGGATTTTATATGAAGTTCAATAGTAATAGTTTCCCCGGGCATCCAATGACCTTTAGGTAAACCGGTGAATGAGGGCGGATATGATATAGGAATTGTAGAGTTATTTTCTATAGTCCAGATGACATCTGTATTTGCGTATTGGTTTTCTGGATATATTATTTCCTTTGTTGTCCAATAACTTCCTAGCTCAACTTCCGGAGCATATATTGTACGACTTGGCATTTCTTCAAAATAGTACATTGTAAGAACATTGTCTTCTTTATCTTTAAAAGCCCAGAATTCTTTTGTTTGAACTATTTTATATTTTGTATTTGGTAATGAAGCTAAAGCCATCCCTTCGTAAAAGTTTCCAATCATATGATTACGACCGGAACCCTGAGTCCGAGGGTTAACTTTGTTTTTACGATGCCATTGGGGGGATTTAAATATTATATCCTGGCCTTGCCATTGGATACGAACTGTTTTTGAAGAATTAGACATAAAATGATTATCCGCGGTTATAAAAAATTTATTTATATAATAAATTTAATTCATTTTGCGGAGTTTTACACAGTTATTTCAATATTTTTATAAATTTTTCTGCGATTTGGTTTTCTATAGATTCTGTAAGAGGATTACCTTCTGTTTTGAGGCGGTGTAATTTATAATCCATATATTCAAAGGCAGATCTTAATCTATCTTCAGCCGTAGTAATTTTGTCTTGAACCCATCCGGGTAAATCATCTCCATCCTGTAACCGGTCATGCAAAGATTGAGACCATTTTCCCATTCTGAAAAGTTTTGCTTTTGACATTCTACCTTCATGAGAATCTGATTTTACTTGGCCATAGTCAAACATACGGCCATCTTCACTAGTATGCTCATATGGATATGAATCTATAGAGGCAGAACAAGCTTCTCTAATAATTTTTCTTAATTGACTTTTAGTAACCTTCATTCCAATCTACCCCTTTAGCTTTATCCTGGCCGGATTCATATCCTTCCATATAATCCTTACGATCTGGATATTCTGGTGAAAGGCCGTCGACGGCATCTTCATATCCAAAACGAACCATCTCTTCATCCCAAGTTCCCTTCCAGTCATCTTTAAAGAATCCTCTTTTGACAACTCCACCCGGGCCATAAGGGTTTTCTCTATATGCTCCTCGGCTTCTGCCGGTATCGACATCTGATATAATTTCAGAAATAATTTTTTTAAGATTTCTTCTACTTATTTTCATTAATGTTAATTCCTTTTATGAAACTTGGGTTGTTATTCCGTGACCTTGATATTCTCTTTGAGAAGGAATCCATTTTTCTAATGCGGAATCAATATCTAAGTCTTTGATTTTTATATTTCTAGCATTTTTTCCTAGAAACTGTTTATACCATTCAATAAACTTTACTTGCAATTCGTCATCTAGCATTTTTACATATTCATCATCAATATTAAAAAGTTCCAAAAATGGGGCGGTTCTAAACTTTACATCTGGTCTTTGGGCAACTAAATCAACCATATTATCAATTGCTTTGGCTGGTTTTTCTTCTTTCCCCATTAACCATTCGACTCCTTTTTTTGCCCATTTTAATACTTTGTTAACATCTTTGCCGAAACCGGCAATAGTACCCATGCCTGGAATATCTCCTATTTTGGCAAACCAAGTGTCAGACCATTCCAGAATATTTTCCCATCCATCCAAATCTAAATCTGCGACAATTGTCCTAGCGTTTTTAATGATTCCTTCTGTCCAATCATCCAGAATTTCTGCAGTTTGTTCTGCCAATTCCATCATTGTTGTTTCTTTGTCGTTTAAAGAGTTTTTAAATACTCTTATATTTGAAGCTATAACCTCTAAAGAAGCTTCGAATTCAGCCAGCCTTTTTCTTTCGTTTTCATCTTTTGTCGAAGTACCATCTTTTTTAACGACTTTTATCCATTTTGTAACTATGCCTTCTAATTTCGAAATTTCTTCGAATAAAGGTTTTCTTTCAAGTTGGATTTTTTCTAATTCTTCTATTTTATCTAACATTTCTCCAACAGTTATATCTGCAGGAGGTATTCCTTCACCACCTTCTTTTAGAATTTTTACAGTATGCATACAATATATTGGAAGAACTTCTTCTACTAATATTGACGCTTTAAAATATTGCCATCTTCTTTTTGATTCGTTCATTTGATATAACCCTATTTCTTTTTGCCTGTTATAGCCCATTCCATAAATCGATTATGACGATCTTGTTCCAAGACCAGAAGTTGAGCTGAATAAACAATGTGTTCTGGAAATAAATTTAATAATTCAGTTTTATCTATTTTTCCGGAAGCTAATGCTTTTTGGACTCTTTTAATTAATCTTTGATCTTTTGGATCCATTTGTGAAAGACTATCTAAAAACCTTCTGTGTTCTACGGAAGATGCTACCGCAATATCTCTTTCTTTTTCATCAGCAAATTCTGAAGTTTTATAATCTTCATCTCTAAGATTTGAGTCATATGAACTAGCATCGGCCATTTGTCTTAAATCTGGCCTTGAAGAGTCTACAGGAGGTAACAATCTAAATTCAACCGAATCAGTATACCCACCAAAAGTTGCGCTCATGGCCGCACTCATGAAACAAGGAGATTTTTGAGCAATAGTAATACCATAATCTGCACTCATTGATGCTTCTTTTCTTTTATATTTGCGAACGGCGGCGGCGCCAAAAGTTTTCTTTGCTATAGTGTGGGAGAGTTTGGTGAAAAACATGTCTTTTTGATGACTGGTAATTGATGCCGCGGCATCAAATTTACTTCCAAATATTTGAGCAGCAGGTATAAATTCTGTACCTTTATCTGCCCAAATCATCCAACCTTTTCCCCCAAGTCTTACAGCATAAAATTTAGCCCCTTTATACTCATCTGGGATTTTTTCATCATTTATTACAGGAATTTCTTCCCAAATACATGGGACTGTGCCGGTCTTTTTTATTGTAAATCTTCTTGTACTGGCAAAATCTCCAACTATTTGACCAGAAATACAACCTACTAAAACACCTGAAGCTCTTTGTTTTTTAATGCACAACCCTAATAAAGGACCTAAAAACACTGGGGATGAATCAACGCCGTGATTTTGGGTTAAAGAACCCTTAACGGAATAAAATTGATTACCGCCAATAAGGCCGTCGGCAAACATTGCATCCGGTGCATTTCCACCGCCTGTTGGGACAAGATTAACATTTATAGCATCAAATACATTCTGAGCTAAATCTTCAAATAAATCTCCGGTTGCGCCTTTATTTCCGACGAAACTATAAACCATATTTGAAAAAGATTGTAGATCATCTCTTAATTTTGTGTCTGTTTTCCCAGTGTTTTTATTGACTGAAGTTCCATCCCAACTAGGGGATATTCCAATTAAATTTCCTTGTTTAGGAAGATAAAAAGCTTCTTTTCCAATTTTGATTACCGCATGAGTTCTTTTACCAGATTTACCTGATCGAGCAGGAGTTGATCTTGAAGAAGATCCAGTACTTGCTGAAAAATCTGCAAATTGGTTTTTGAATGTTTCTAATGAATTTAAATCAGAATCTGAAAAAACATGGTTTCCTGATTTTTTTAATTTTCCGATTTTTGATCTAGATCTACTAACTCCATTTTTGGCCATAGATTTGAGATCTTTAATATCAAATTTGGTTACGCCAGGTTCAATTCTAGATAACTTAGTTCTTTTTGGCAGGTCTTTAAACCCTAGTTGGTCAAGCTTGTCTCTTAAATCATCGTTTTCTAACGAAGATAAACCTTCTGGATCAGATCGAAAATCATACTCTGATAACAAACGTTTTAAACTATATTTTTTCTGTTTAGACATCTAATTCTCCTTGAGAGGCCATATCATTTCCGAAGATATGCGTTGTAGTTTTCCATTCACAAGAATAATCCATTCTTCAGCTCCCCAGCCAAACCCATAAACACATTGAATAATTATACCAATCGCAACATTATTCCTGGGTAAATCTAATACTGAACCAATTCTAACTAAATCACCAGTATCTAGTATCATACAGGCTTGGATAATTTTTTTACCATTGTACGCAAACATTCTTGTAGTATTCCATTAGATAATACTATATATTTCTTTTTTGTTTTGTGTCCTATGATAACCCCAATCTTCCATAAATTACCAGCATCTTCTGGTTTCATCAGAAGCGCAATAGGAACTTCTGTCCAGTAAATTAATTCTCCTATTTCATGGCAGGCTGGATCCATTCTCCCTCCTTGTCACAAATTGGGTTTATAACTTGGATGTGTATCGACTGTAGGATACCATCAAACATGATATCCCACCATGCACCTTTAAATTCAGAATGAGGACTTTCCCGGATTACTAATCCGTAGCTACAATTTGCACGAACTCCTGGACCTCTAACTTTCATTGCTGGTACTGCGACTAAGTCACCCTCCCTTGGAAACCATCTAGACATAAGTGTTTGTTATACCATTTAAGTTGTTTAAGATGCGATGCATCAACTTCAACTAACTTTCCTCGTAACAAAACTGACCAAGAGACCATGACGCTGTCATCCAAATTTGTTTTTTCCATGCAAACTACTAAACCAAAACCCGGCGATACATTTTGCATAAACAAGCCCCTTTTAACCCAAACTAATTCACCAACCGAAAACACACAGCAAACCTCTTAAAATGACGTTAAATCAAAATAAATGATTCACGTATTAACGAAACTGTGGAACCGCCAATGAGAGCCTTGTATAAACACGGATCATGATTGCTGTTTTCCCAAACCTCCTCAAACTTAAAATCAACTGAAACTATGACGCCGATGCTTCCATTATTCAACTTAATCAGCTGACCAGGCTTTAAAATTTTGTACACCTTTTCTGTCGCCATAATAATACTTATATATACTAACAAGAATTTGGAGCATAATTATGGGTTTAACAAGAAGAGAAAGGAAATTAATTCTTTCTGCAAACCGTCTTTTTGAAGTTGCATCTGAAGTAGAAATTGAATTACCTCGTGTAATTGAAAGACCTGAACTTCATGTTTTTGATTTTGATGAAACTCTTGCTTTTCCACCTGAAGCAATATACAAATTGTATCTAGGATACTACATGGGAAAAGAACACGGTTTTATTGCTGCTAGTCCCTCTATAGTAAAAGATGCTTTATCGATTTTGCTAGCAATTGGAGTAGAACCAATTGAAACTCTCCAAGAGCCAAACTCTGAATTCGGGCCAACTACAGTTTTGCATTTGGACTATAAAGGTTATGAAACCGCAAGAGAAAAAATAAATTCAGAATTTAGAAATCAAGTTTTGGGACCTTCTTTACCAACAAAATTAAAAAGTGGGAAATGGAAGAAAATGGTTTCGGTTTATTATCAGTTTCCGGAAGCCCATGAATTAAGCCCTGAATTATATCAGCCATTACCAGCAACGGAAATCATGAAAGAAAAAATCCTAGCCGGACACCACGTTTATATTTGTACAGCCCGGGCCGGAAATGAAAACATAGAAAATATAATGGATTTTCTTAAATTTAACAAGATAAAAATCCCAAAAGAAAATATTTTTGCAGTTGGAAGTGAAAATAAAAGTAATACTATCAATCGATTAATTGAATTGCATAACACTGAAGATGTCTTCTTTTATGATGACAGTTCAAAAAATGTCTTAAACGTTATGGATGATTGCTGTTCTGCTGCACAGAAATTAACTGTTATAAAATATTCTAGAAAAACTCCTGGGGCCATTGATTCTACAACTGTTTGTGGGATCAAAACTGAAAATAAAAAACGGAACAACAGATATTTATCTGAGTCCCGTTCTGTGTTTAGGAAGTGGAGAAAAATGAGCGGAATTTAAAAGAGGCCTTTAAAGATCCCTTTGAGAGTAGAGCCGGCTTTTTTCATTGCTCCTTTGAATTCACTTTCTTCTTCTGGATAATCAATATCTGTAAACTGTGCAGAAGAATCAGCATTAGTAACTGTTTCATCGAAATTTCCTCTTTGTTTTAAAAATTCTTCAAAAACCGAATTGACATCTCCTTCGTTTTCTTTTATAGTTCCTGTTTTTCCTTCTAACCAACCTGGAAACCATTCGATAAATTCTTTTTCTAGTTTATCATCAACCAATTCTTTGTAACCATCATCTATATGGAATAATCCTAATAATTGGTTTCCATCGGCCGCACTGTCATCGGCATTTCTTGCTGCTTTTGTTGCGTCATATGCGTCTTTTACTTTTCCACCTAAAGAAATTCCGTCAGCAAACAGTTTTACTCCTGGCAGATATTCTAAAACGTTTTTAATAACTTTTCCAGTTGCTTCTCCACGTTGTTCGATATCTTTTAGCTCTTCAGCTTTGACGGCTAAGGCTAAAATCGTTTTCATTTCTTCCCATTTAGTTACTTTTCTTTCTTTTAATAAAGAAGAAATTTTAGTTTCTAAAAGGAATTTATTCCATTCTTTTTTTGCTGAATACATAATGTCTCCTTAATCAACTCTCATAACATCACCGATCTCTTCTTCGGTTTGAGTTCCATCATTCCACTGAATAAGTATGCGCCAGCTGTTGCTAGCACTTCCTCCAGTGAAATATGTTTTTATCTTAATAGGAACTAGATGAATTACTTTCCCTTCTTTTCCAATATTGTGGAACAAACTTACTTTATCGCCAACTTTGATCATTTTATCTCCTAAATTAAATTATTTCGTCAGTATTGAATGCTTTTACTACGCCAGTTTCCATAGCAATCTGAAACATATCTGCTAATGCCAAAGCAAAACTTTGAGGACAGCCTACTCCAATTTGTCTCATGAGAGGCCGTATAGATTCTAAAACTTCGTGTGGATTATTGCAGATAATTTCTGCACTTTTGGAATAGCTATCAGGACACATCGCGGCATCGACATTGTTTAAATTTAAAACTTCTGATTTGAGATTTATTGGAAGTTCTGGCTGATACATTCCGTCGCCGTATACCGAATAATCTTCTTCTTCGCACCCACATTCTTGTAATAATTGGCGTTGATAATCTCTCCACCATTTATGAACATCGTCTCTTCCCCATTTTGCGCTCATTTTCTTTCTCCATCGTTTAATCCTAATACTTCTCTGCCATTATGGACTGCAATATTAATTATTTCTTCTTCGTCATAAATCCTACATGCATCAATTAAAAGTCTTAATTCATTAACAATGTCTCCATCGCAATAAGGCTTGTATAAATCACAAATGTTATCCGACCCTATAGCAACACGCAGTCCTCTATTTAGTAATTCATCTACTGGTGTGATCGAATTGTGAATTGGGGCTAATATTTCCGACCTTTTGTGATCAATCCATGCTGATGGACAGCAGATAAATGTAAGATCTGCATCGATACACATTTTATATACTTCTTCTCGGTATGTTTTTGGATGACATGCTAAACTTATTGAATGTATTGCCGTTACTCTGCTTTCTAATCCATGTTCCATGGTTTTTCTAGCTAATAATTCTGTCTCTCTTTCAAACGGGCGGTTATTTTGATCAACATGAACATGTAATCGTTTTCCAGTTTGTTTTGCCCAATCCATTACTACATCTAGATGTGCAGCTTCTTTTCCAGAATCGGCGCCGGGGAGAGAACCTATAATATCAATAGAATCAATTACGGTTTCTAAAAGATTTCTTGGTTCTTTTTCTAAAACGCCTTTTAAAGTTTGGCAAGCTATAATTAATTTTATTTCATCGAATTCTAAATCTTCTTTTGCTATTGTTGCTCCTGTAAGAGCAGTATAGTGAACTACAGGATCAATATCAATAAAGCTACAAACAACTTGAGAATTATAAAATTTTTGAGCCATTAAAGCATTTTTAATTCTATCTCTATATTCCATGACAGAACAGGTTCGCTTCATTTCATCTATTAGAAACCATTTATCTTGTAAATGACTATTTGTTTTTTCTAGAGTTTCTCTTGTTATGGTGTAAGCCCTGTCTAAATGTGAATGTGCATTAACATATCCTCCTTCTAGAAGAATTCTGTTAATGACATCAGACAAAGGGTTAGAATGTGTCATATAATACCTCAATAATCCGGAAAATCGCCGTCCAATCTTTTCCACGATATCCAAAGCCAGCTACTTATAATTAACACACCAAATAAGAAAAACCAAAAATAATTTCCCGGAAAAGATAAAGAAAAACCGCTGGTAATTAAATAGCCAAATCCTGTACCTAGTAAAAATTCTTTTGTCTTAAATTTATCCATGCTTTGACCACCAAGCTGGTACTTGAATTATTTCTTCCCAGCCCTCATCTAATGTTGGGGGCTCATATCCACTTATCATTCTGTCAATGGCTTCTGGAGGGATTGTTTTCTTTCTTCCGGTTGTTTCGAAACGTTTTTTAGCTCTAGCCGCTACTGAATCTTTCAAAAAATCAATTTGATTATTCCAGTCAAACACAACAGCGATCAATTCATGATCCGGAGCATCTAAAGAATTAATTATTCTTTCTCTTCCTGATTTGTTCATGTTTGTCATGTCAACAATTATTGGTCTTCCGGATGATTTTGCCTCGACGATTGTTTTTTCATGTTCTGACAAAGCTGTAGCTTGAGCTGTGGCAACTTTATCCCAAACTTTTGGTTCCCAAGTTTTCCATTCCAAAGGTTGATCGATCATTTCCCCATATTTTTCACTATATTGAGTTTCTGAATATCCTTTTTCTCCAGGTTGGATTGGTTTAGCAAACATATCGTCATAATCAAACCCATGAGCATCTCCAGCCGCATCGGTTCTATCATCCATACTAATAATATATGGGTTTTTTATACCAAATTTGGGACCTTCTTTTTTTAACCAGGTTGATTTTCCTACCCCGGGAGGTCCTATTAAAAAAAATATTTTTAAATGAGATATTTCTTCTTTTAGTATTCTTTTCCAATTTGCTCCAAACATATTTCTTTCCTTTGGCTGTAATATTCTTATATAATTTAACCTACATATTGTCAATATACACGGATTTTGAGTATTTTTCAATTATTATTAAATCTTCTAAATTAAAATCTTTTCCTTCTCCATTAGTCATTACTTTCCCGCGAGGAGGATTTCCTGGAATACTTTGAATTGAAACTAATATTCCAATTACTTTTTTAGGCGCCTGTTGGTATCCATGAGAATAGTGCATTACTAAATCACCAATCTCTGCCAACTCAAATCGTAGGTCGTTTTTTATATTACTAACATCAATGTATTGGCAAGATTCTTTCGAAACTCTTATATGCGATTTCCAAAAACTATCTATTGGTTCAACAATTAAATCAAAAAGAGCAATTTCAATAACTCTACCTAATTTAAAATCGTAAACCTTTCCTTTGTTGTCTTTAGTAGATCCAACTAAGCAAACAACATCATTTATTTTATACATACATTTATAAGTATATAAAAAACAAAAAGCTCTCGATAGGATTCGAACCTACGACCGGCTGATTACAAATCAGCTGCTCTACCAACTGAGCTACGAGAGCAAAAAATAATTTTTAAGTTATTCCAAAACCGTCATCATCCCATGATGTTCCAAATTCTGGACCTCCATGAACTAGTCCTCCTGCTGGTTTTAATATAGATGATTTATTTCCATGCCAAGCTGCTGTTAATCCAATTGTTCCTAATATTGATCTAGCAAATATTTCCATATGTTCTGTTTCCATATCAGAAATATATGACAATGATTTAAATTCAATTATTCCTTTTCTTACAAAAATAATACAAATTGGATTTCCATGAAGATCTTCTATTAATATTCCGTCTATATCTCCAGTAGCAAATATTTTTCCCTTTGGGTCTTGGGATAAAGTTTCAGCCAGAGTTTTTGCAAATTCGTTTCTTTCATCATCTTCGTTAATATCGGTTTTTATTCCATTAACAGCGCAATTTATAATGAACGCTCTTACTTTTCCATTTTCTAAATCAGAATTGTCCATCTTTCCTTCTCGTTTAACTTTTTATTATTGTATATCAGTTAATCATCATGTTCAGAATTTTTTGATTTTAATTTTATTTCATTGAGATAATTTTTTAATCTTACTTGAGGACCGTTTATCATAACATATGTTGCATGCTCAACCCAATCTCCGGTATTAACATATGTTCGTATTTTTTCGTTTTCGTCGATCCAGATCATTGCTTCCGGGGTATGAGTATGGCCCATGATAAAAACATCGGTATCACCGCTATATTTCATAATATCTCTAACATATTTAATTCTTTTCTTTCTGGTTTTAAACCAATCATAAAATTTGTTAGAATTCCAGTTAAATACTCTTTCTAAAACGTCACCAATTAAAGCAACTATTTTCATTATAAATCTTTTTTGCAGAATCCCACCTTCATGTTGGTCTCCGTGTTCAATTGCAAATGATCTTCCGCTTTCTTCAAATTCGTATCTTTTTGTAAAGCTTACATTTGCTAATGAAGAATCAATAAATGCTTCGAAGGCTCGATCATGATTTCCTACAACATAAACGATAGGTTTGTTTAATTTTCTTAAAATATCAAATATTTTCTTTGTATCTTCTGTAAATCTAGGTACTTTTAAAAATTCTATTACATCTCCCGCAAGAACCAATTCGTCATAATCTTTCTTTTCTAATAATGATATTAACAGTTCTTCCCGGGAAAATGTAGATCCTAAATGAAGATCGGATATAACCAATCTTTTCATATTAGTGACTCTAAAGTTGCTAGCGAATTATTAACCCCCGCTAGAGAAGCTGGTGGAAAATGAATAATTCCTTTGCCTCCCGATGATTCAAACATAGTTGTGTATTTTTCTCGATCATCAATTAAAATACATCTAGCTCCTGGAAAAAGGGGAGGAATTGAACTTTTGTCCTGGCGAATAAAAATTCTTTCAGGAGGAATTGGGGTATTATTAGTTAGCCAGTATTTCTTGGCTTTAATGCTTTCATCATCAACAGGGGCTGATAAAATATAAACATTCTCTTCTCCAACTAGGTTAAAACATTGCTGGATTAATTGATCAGCCCCTGGGGCTTTTGGTAATTTTGCCCAATGATCATAATTTTTTGTTACTGGTGCAAATTGATATCTTTTTATCAATAATTCCCACTGGGTTAATTCTTCTTTTGCGTCTTTTTTTCTCATTAGTTCGCGCATGAATTCTTCTGTTATTGGAAAAACTTTGTCAATTCCTTCATAATTCCGGAGTTTTTCCAGTTTTTTTCCTCGAGATCTTGGATATTCAATATTGCTGCTAATATCTTTATTCAAAACAGTAACCAATCCCTTTGTAAAACCTACTAATACTCCATCCATATCTAAAAAAACAATTATTCTTGATTTAGGCTTAGACTCCATATAGTTTCTCCATGTTTCCATTAATTCTTTTGTTTTCATAGGTTTATCTTTTCTCCGTTGGAAATATTGGCCAAAGAATCTCCTGGGTTTCCAGTGAGGTTTGTTAAAGATATGTGGAATATTCTATCAATTTCCTGAGGTGTTACATTAGAAATTTGTTTAATTTCTGTAGTATCAAGATTTGCTTCTAACAAAATAGTGTTTAGAAATTTACGTAGATCGGTGTGATTTTTGATTTTTATGAAAGTACTTGTTCTTCCATCTTCAGATTTAATTCCTATATCCCCAAACTCCAAAAGAGGAGGAAGAATTGATAAAACACGGGGTGATTTAAATAATGCTTTTAACGCTTTATCTCCTCTTAGACCCTCTCGAGAAGTAACTTTTTTTGGAACAGACTGATGTAAAAGAGTTACATGTAATTTTTCAATAGGTTTTTGGTTGGGAAACTTTTCTTGAATTGCTAGCTGTAGATCTTGAAGAAACGATATATCAGTTGGTTTAATCTGTATAATCCCAGTAAATTTTTTAGGTAAATTACTAGAAGACATTATAGACCCTTCGTTTAAAAATTTTAGCCAAGATTCCATTATTTTTTTCATTTTTTCTCCGTTTTTTAATCTCATAATAATTTATCTTATTTTGAAACTAACTACACAGATTTATAGATTTATTTTAAATGGTGCCTCAGGAGGGGCTCGAACCCTCACGCCTTTACAGGCAACGGATTTTAAGTCCGTTGTGTCTACCTATTCCACCACCAAGGCTTACTCTTATATTTTACTAGTCTTCGCAGGGTTGTTCAAAATGTTTTGCAAGATCTTTAATAATATTTGAGGCGGTACATGGAAAGAGATCAGGCCAGAAAGCATGTAAAAATACACACAGTGCTGCTTTCTGGATTTTTGTATAATAACTTATGGCTTGTTTAAAATGGTACCAGTAAGTGAGTTTCTGTTCTTTTAAATGTTGAAACATATCATTAATTATTAACCGTAAACAAAAAACCCGCAGCAAAGCTGCGGGTATAAAACACTAGGAAGGGAGGGTGTTTTAGTTTTCTGTATTATTAGTATTTTCTGTATTATTAGTATTTTCTGTATTATTAGTATTTTCTGTATTGGTAACCGTATTAACTTTCGACGGTTCCGTGTTTGTTTTTGTCGTGTTGGTAGTTTCAGTATTACTAGTTGTTGCAGTAGTTTCTACTGTATTTGTATTAGCGTTAGTATTTGCGGTGGTTTCTGCAGTGTTGTCTTCGCATGCTACCAAAGCTAAAAGCATAATCATGATTCTCATTGAAATCTCCTTTTGATTTTTGATTATAGTCAATATATTATGATAAATTTTATCAGTGTATAAGTTTTTTCCCAATAAATATTCTCCTAAATGGGAAAACCAAATTTATTTTATTCTACATGAGCAGTGCCAACAACCTCCCAAATCATATGTGATTGAAACCAGCCATTTAATTGGGGTGCTTCTCTTCTGTCGGTTTTATGCCTTGTTAAATGAACTGCAGCTAAAGACCAAGAAGGATAAGATTGAAAATATGAACCTGGAATATTCATATATCCTGAATCTTCTTCCATACAAGAGACAGACCCAAGTAATTGGGTTCCATCTGGAGAATATACTGCTATCAATATCTCGAATTGGCTGTTGGGAACAACTGGAGACCAAGTGAACGTAGTGTTTGATTTACTTATTACAGTATCGAAAGCATAAGATGGATCTACCCACAAAAGAGTATATGGTTCAATAGAATCAAAACCCTCGATTGTCGTAAAAGCATCTTCAATTACTCCATTTTCAGTAGAAACGCTATACGAAGTATTTCTTAGATATTGATATTCGTATAAATTTATATTCGCCCATATTCCTAAACCAGATGGTGTTAAAGAAATATCGTTAAAATAAGCCGGCTGTGTAGAAGGCAATGGTTGAGAACTTACATGGGTATTATACAAACTAGTAGTGCATGTTCCGGTTGGAGTTAAATATTCTATATAATTTCCGCTAGTTGGATGATGAAGCTTAAGTTCAGCAGAAATATCAAATTCGCTTGATTCTCCAACACACGCAGGACATGCGATTTGGCGAAAATGGATTTCCCCAAATCCAATAGTTAAATCAGATATTTCTCCCGAAGGTTCTTCTGTTGATGGTTCGATACTTGGCTCTCCTGATTCTGATTGGTGGTCAAGAGCAGCTGTTTCATCCTGTTCTTCGTTTGGATGTTTCATAATAGAGACATCTGAAGAACATGAAAATAATAGCATTAGTAAAATATTTCGAAACATAGTTTCCCCTATAACATTATTCTAATTTTTGTATAAGACCAGAATTTTCCCAAGAATATGGATCTTCTGTCCAAATTAGTATACCATCATTTGATAATTCTGTAAGTGAAATAATTGCTGCAGTACCTAAAACAACAACAGCTTTTTGGATTTCTTCTTCACTAAATGTTGTTTGCGTATTTTCGCACTGAGACTTACAAATCCAATCAGTGGGGTTTTCAAAGTCGCAATGATCAGCATCGATAATCTTTATTGCTTGATATGAATTCATCATTGAAAATAGATTAAGTCCATTGTTTACTGCGTTACAAGTAGAAGGCTCTCCAAAAATGGAAAAAGCAGGACAGGTAATATTACTGGCATAATTTTGACCAATTAAATCCGGGACTCCTGGAATATCTTGGGTATCAGTTGCATCTAATCCCAATACACCAATGGCGTTGTCATCTAAAGAAGCTGCAATAATAGCTGCAAGACCACCTGCTGAATGTCCTGCATAAACAACTTCTGTTGCATTGTAGAAACTTGCTAGTTCTACCATGTTTTGTCCATTCATTTCATGATCGACCCCTGTAAAAACATTATAATGGCAGAGGGTTGGTAATAAAACTTTTACTCCCCAAGACGACAAATGCTCTGCCCACCCGGCCATAACGTCAGGCCCTCTAGCGAATCCATGGCCTAGGACAACCATGGGAGGATTGTCGGCATATGGGGTGTAAACATCGTATTGCATATTTGCGCAATTTGTAACGTTTATACTGTGTGTCTCTAAAGTGATTCCATATGGATAATGAGGACCATAAACAGAAAAATCAGGAAGTAAGTTTTCTTCAGTTTCTTGTTCGGTTATTCCTGTTTCTTCTTGTATCGATCCATTATCTTCCGAAGGCTCCTGTAAAGTATCGTAAGTATCATATGTCTCCTTTTCTGTGGCTATTCCTATATTTGCGTCACATGCTATAATGTTACACAAGCTTAAACCAAGTAAAATCTTAAAATTCATTTTATATTTCTCCTTTTGCAGATAATAATACAGGGCATGGGAAACTCAGCGCCATTTCAATTACTAGGCAACCCGCGCCGGAACATGAATCTATAGTAACATCAAAATCTAAAACCATTGAAGAATTAGTAGTATATTTACCGTTCATAATAGTATTGATTAATAATTTTGCCGAGCCTCCTAAAGCAGATTCTTCTGCTGAAACAGCATTACATGTAAAATATCCGGATTGATTAATTTCACAGCTGGTATCCTCTGTTTTAAAAGATGATATATTGGATTCTACAATTGTAAAAGTTGGCGGGATCATTTCTGCAACATTTTGATAATTGTTTATTGAGCATGTGTCGTTAACTGAAGATACCTCAGAAACATTCCATGTTCCTGTTTCGGCAATTATTGGAGGTTCTGAAGTATCTCTTCCGGAATCCATGGATTCATAAGGCTGAAAAAAATTATCATCCGTATTAGAGGAATTATTTAAGTTACAAGAAAATATAGTTCCAATAAAAAATGGGATTAACAAACTTTTCATATTGCACCTGCGGCATCTAAGCCGGCTAATACACCATCGATGGCCCAAAATGCAGTATAGATTTCTGAGTTAGCAATCCATGACCAACCAATCTCAAGATACCATCGATTGTTCCAACTTTTTGCACGAATAGTTTGATATGATAAAGTGACGGTCGTATCCTGACCAAACGCACCGTCTACCCAATCACCGAAGAAAAAGCCGTTTAGTAAAGCTTCTGCATCTGTATCATAGTAATTCCTCAGATCTTCGAGAAAGTCTGGTGTGATTTCGATCATCAGCTCGCCAAGAACAAAGTAGTCATCCTTATGGTCTTCAGTAGTCTCGATTGCCACAAGCGAATGTGGCAAGTCTAAGGTTAAATGTGCAACCATGGCTATAACAACTGCCCTAGTTCTAGAAACTTCTGGATGGTCAGCTAAATAATAATATTGGTTCCAAGCATAGGATGGTTCTTCACCAAGCAATGCTAATTGGAGATTTTCCATATAACGTGATGCAAAGTCTACAACAATCTTCCGTCCCCATTCTTGATCTTCGATCTCTTCATTTTCTATTGCTTCAATAATCCTGTTGGTAATATGTCGATATGTAGTCGGGAACATTCCCCATGGGTCGCCACATTCTTCGAAAATAGAAGCAATTTTGTCTATTCGGTCATATATTGTATAAATCGTTTCTGAATCGGAAAGAGAAGTTAAAACAATTATATCTTCAGCTGATTCAGCAGAAATGATTTCTCCATTGCAAAAGTTATTAATTAAACCAGAATTGGATTCAAAACCATTATATTGCTGTGGTTCTATTTGAGTTTCAACTAATATGTCTTCTTGTACCTTGTCTTGTACCTTATCTTGTACCTTATCATAGGCCTCGGGTTCACACCCCAATAGAAGTCCAAATATTCCTATAATATGTAGAATTTTCATTATTGATAACCCACCATGTCGAATGTTATTTTAAGAGGCTCAGCATTTCGTACTGCACCGAAGAATGCGCTGTATGGTTCAATCCCAAAATCACTATGGGTAAAGTCTACAACACTAGACATATAAAAAGCATGCGATTGAGCTGTAAAATCAATATCGATATCCCAGGTTTTAACTTCATTTCGTATAGCCATATCTCCTGTCACTCTCAACGTGTTTACATTTAACAATTGACATTCTGAACTTACAAATGAGATGGTTGGATTTTGAGATGCATTTAATTGATTATCTGCTAACATATGTTCTCGAATGGTTTCTCTGTCCGATTGAGAAATAGTGTCTCCATAACCCACTAACTCCCTCATAGCATCTTCGTCGACTTCTAAATCTCGCACCGGTAATGAAAACTGCATCGCACACTCGCTTATATCTGAAGGGTTGTATGAAACAATCCCATTCCAATTAGTTGCTCTCATCACATGGTCATGAGCTAACCCAGAAGCTGCAGCATCAGGATCTTTATAAACCTGAATGTATAAAAGACTATCATTATCATCAAAAATATAATTTGCTGTGATGGGTTCTTCTACCGTTTCTTCAGTGGCCGTATCATCAATTATATTGTCGCTTGGTACTGGAATATCATTTTCACTTGAGTCAGAAAGCTGATTATTTAAATTAGGGTCAGTACAAGAAAACAAAAGCGGAAAAATAAAATATTTCATTTTAATCCTCCCGGCATGCAAGAAGCAAGAACATTCTTGTTGTCGACCCAATGGTAAACTTCATGATCGTTAATTCTAGGCTTATTATAGCATACTGATTCATAAGGAAACCCATGAGTATCAAGCCATGTCTCAGTGATCTCTGCGTGTTCCGATGTCCGCGAAGTAAAAAAAGTTATCCTATCTCCTCTTTTATAAAGATATTTAATTCTTTCTAAAGCTCCTTCTAGAGGTTTTGCCGTTGCAAATCTCCAGGATTGCTCGTTAGGTATATCTTCACATATTGTTCCATCAATATCTAATAGCCAAATTGTTGGATGCATTTATCCCCCCTGTGTTGTTAGTAATGTGATTAAAGTTTTAAAGTTTAAGTTATTTTCTTCGCACAAAAACTAATAAGCCAATAAACACACCTAAAATATACGACCAAGAGTTGGGTTTTACAGTCACAGTTTGGCAACTTTTCACTGGGATTGATTCGGATGAATCTTCTTCAAGCTGAGGCATATTTTCATGTTGGTTTCCGGTATCAACCTCAGGTTGAGGCTCGTCTTCAGGTTGAGAGATCTCTTCTTCCTCCTCGCTTGGTTCTGGAATTTGTTCTTCTTCTTCAGGTGGCTCCCAGAATGGAGCAGAAATTTCAATATTTTCAAGGCTAACCCCCATTGTATAAGGCGTAACTTGAGTCATTCCATTATCAAATGATCCTAATACGTTAATTTGATCAATAATAAACGTTTGTCCTTCCTCAACTTGCACAGGAAGGAAATATTCATGATATGCCTGGTATTGTTCTCTGGCCTCTAAATTTAAATACATATCCCAAGCCATTGTATCTGCGGTACCTGTTGTCTCTACATCCCATTCGTATAGCATAACCTGGTATTGTGTTTGAACGCGATAATCTGAATTAACATATCCTTTCACTTGTATATCGCCGGCTGCTTTAATATCTCCTTCTACATTTTCGGTATATTCTCCATGAGCCATCGCAGATCCTTCAGCGCCTGCTTCCCCATTTGCGCTGGCGCCGAGGCCATAACTATTGGTGAAAACAATCTCTCCATAGGCATCAATGCCATAATCATCAAAGGGGACTGCCCAGTCCCACCTGAACGCCCCGCTGAAGTCTGGGCCAGTAGAATTACCACATGCAAAACAAAGCGCCTCTACTGATAAAACTGGAGATGATCCATAGTTTGTCCAGTCTTCTACCCATAGCTCTCTTCCTGGATTAGACCTTGCTTTTATGATAGCAACATAGAAATCTGATCCTCTATCAATCGATGATTCAAACCAGAAAAATTCAATAATAGCATCAACCATGTTTCCGTAATCATCTTCATTTCCAACATAAAGAGTGTTTCCGGAAAAGTAAGCATAAGCATTATTGTTTTCAGGGTTAAGAGGAGTTGCAAAATCAAATACTAAATCCGTGTTTCCTTCTAGCATTGTTGCACCAATATAAGAAGTTTGAGATTCGGATAGATCTTCACCATAGGCGTTTCCTATAAGACATAAACCCAACAATAAACTTAACATCATTTTATTCTCCTTAACCACATTGCTGTTAATGGAATTACTAACAATAACGGACTATAAACCCCGAATGTTGTACAGCTGATTCCCCCAGTTTCTCCTGCTAATTCTGCTGCTGATATAATTTCTTGCTGGCATTCTTCAGATGAAGTATCTTGAATTTCTGCAGTATCTCCTGTATCCATGTTTTTCTCCTGTTTAATGGTACACCCGATAGGATTCGAACCTATGACCCACGGCTTAGAAGGCCGTTGCTCTATCCTGCTGAGCTACGGGTGCCTAATATTATTTGTTTTTTAATTCTGCAATTTGTCTTTTTAAATCATTGATTAAAGCAGTTGTTGTATCTACATTATTATGATACCAAATATTGACATTGAAAGCAATACAAATTCGATCTCCATCCCCTTTAAACGGATCAACCCCATGAGGGGTATCTTTTGGGAATAAGATTAGTTGACCGGGTTTTGGCCTAATTTGGATAACACTAGGGGGATGGAAAGAATTTGGCTGCTGTGTGGCTGTTGGTGGGCCGGCCCATAATTTGATTTGTCCACGAGAGTTTTGAGATGATGTTCTGTCTTCTTCGACATCTAGTATTTGGGGTGGAGATTTTATATAAACAACCCCGGATAATCCACATGGTGAAATAGTACTATGGTCGTGCACGGGATTATAGTCATCAGCTAACTGTTTTACAATCCACATATCGTTAATATCTACAGTTCCTTCAAATTTAACTGATCCACCCCAAACTGATAATAAATATTTATTGACGTATGCTGTAGATAAATGATGAATTACATCTTTTAGGTATAGAAATGGTTTTGTATATTGCCTTGGAAGAACGCCAACCTGCAATCCATAATCAATCTTTGCTGCTAAATTTTCAGTATAATCAATCGAAGCTGGATCGTTTAAGATTTCATAGACGTCTGGAAGTATTAAATTTACCCAATCTTCTCCTAAGTCAGCTCCGAACATAAATCGTGATGGGAAATTGTGGATATTTACTCCATTATTAGCTAGCTGTTGATCAAATTCTCTAACTTGGTCTTCACGTGATTTTCCATTATCTTCGATATTTTCACTCATCTTTTATTCCTTTTCTTGTATAATTTCTTTTATCTTTTTATATGTAAAAAATCCACCTTTAACAATTAAATAAGCTGTTAAATAAACCATAGTGAACAATAACATTGTAGCAAAAATGGAAAAAACTATTGCGCCTATTGGTTCCCACATTGTCACTGGTTTCTCCATGGATAACACCATGCAGCTAGCCCTCCACAGAGTAAGGCCCATAAATAATTGCCGGTAGAAATACTAGAAATACAAAAAAACAAATTAAGAAAAAAGCAGCCCAGTGATATAAGTCTATTTTTGTCCATTTTAATACCTGTATTCATTTGATTTATAAGGTCCACATAAAGAAACGCCTATATATTCAGCTTGTTCTTCAGTTAGTTTTTCCAATGTTGCTCCCACATGAGGAAGATGTAAATGTGCCACTTCTTCGTCTAATATTTTAGGCAAAGTATATACTTTTTGCTCATAATTTTGTGCATTATTAAACAATTCAATTTGAGCAAGTACCTGATTTGTGAAAGAGCAAGACATAACAAAACTTGGATGCCCTGTTGCACATCCTAAATTGACTAGTCGGCCTTCTGCTAGCAAAATTATTTGTTTTGTAGGTCCAGGAGAATCTGGTAATCCAGATGGCATGTAATATACATCAACCTGTGGTTTAATATTTTCTTTTACGAAATTTTCTTCAAGCCATGCAACATCAATTTCGTTATCAAAATGTCCAATATTGCAAACGATTGTATTATTTCTCATTTTTAGAAAATTATCTGCCGTAACAACACTTTTATTTCCTGTGGCAGTTACAACAATATTAGCTTCTTTTATCGCTTCTTCCATGGGTTTTACTTGGTATCCATCCATTACAGCTTGTAGAGCACAAATTGGATCAATTTCTGTAATTATTACTCTACAACCAGCAGCGGACAAAGAAGCTGCTGATCCTTTTCCTACATCGCCATATCCTGCTACTACTGCTACTTTTCCAGCCATCATAATATCTGTTGCTCTTCGAATTGCATCAACACAAGATTCCTTGCATCCGTACTTATTGTCAAATTTACTTTTAGTAACAGAGTCATTGATGTTAATAGCTGGAACAGGGAGTATGTTGTCGTTTTCATATTCTTTTAATCTTAGAACTCCTGTTGTAGTTTCTTCTGAAATTCCTTTAATATCTTTATAAAGATCCGGGTATTGTTCTAAAACATATTTTGTAAGATCTCCGCCATCGTCCAGAATCATGTTAGGACCTAACCCTTCAGCAAACCATAGCACATAGTCTAAACAATCGTTATATTCAAGTTCTGACATTCCTTTCCATGCAAATACAGGGATTCCTTGATCAGCTATATATGCTGCAGCGTGATCTTGGGTTGAAAAAATATTACATGTCATCCATCGTACTTCGGCGCCGAGTTCTACTAGCGTATCAATAAGAACCGCGGTTTGGATTGTCATGTGTAAACACCCAGCAATACGAGCCCCCTTTAGAGGTTTTTCATTGGTGTATTTTTTTCTAAGAGCCATTAATCCCGGCATTTCAGCTTCTGCTAATTCAACTTCTTTCTTCCCCCATTTCCATAAATTTATATCCTTAATAATATAAGAAGGTGTTTGGCCGGTTTCGACCAATATTGTTTTTGATGAATTCATATTAACCTCGTTTTAGTTATCATATCCGTCGTCGCCGATAGCGTATACTGGACATTGATCAATTGCTTCGATACAATCTAAAAGTTCTTCTTCGTTTTCTGGCTGCTTATATACGTAATCATGACAACCGTCTTCGCTTTGTTCAAAATTATCCGGGGCTACTTGCGAACAAACATGACAAAAAATACATTCTTTATCGACATAAAACGAGTATTTCTGCCCATTATATTCTACTGTTCCTTCAATGTTGTCATGAAATTTTTCTTTGGGATCTGCCATTACCATTCTTCCTTTTGGCCGACCCAATCTTGGAATTGGTCTTTTCCTCCTCTGATTCCCCAATCTGAATCTACTGTTAATTTTGAAGAAATTCCTCCTCGAGGATTACAAACCAAAACCAATCGTAGCCTTGCAGGTTCATATGTAGCCATCATATCATCATAAATCACATTAATGATTCTTTCGTACGAAAATATTTGATTTCTGAAAGCAAAAAAATATTCTTTTAAGGATTTTAATTCAACTACTTTTGCAGATGGATAAATTGTAATATATAAAATACCAAAATCAGGTTGGCCTCTTACTCCTTCAAAAGTAAGTTCTGGTATTTTCATTTTTATTTCATATGCTTCTTTCGACGGGTTTGGGATAGACTTTAATATGTGTCTATTTTTTGCCCAATTTCTTTTTCTTTTTTTGGCTGATGTTTCATTCATCGTGCCCCCAATTACAATCGCAAGGCGTGCATTCACACGCACTACAATAATCATTGTCTAGCATTAATTTCCCCTTTTGTGTTAGTGTAATATTAAACATTGGTGCTAATCGGCCGGTACCAATAACATAGTTAACCATTTGCTCAGATTTTAATTCTTCCAAAATAGTTATTATGTTTTCTCCAAAATCTATTATAAGAGATTTTTTTGATCGATCATGATTTAATAATGATTTTAAAATTCTTGATTTAAGACCATTCATACACCCAAATCCTCCATCATTGAACACAAGCAATTAATACAATAAATGTGGTCAGAAGGAATAGATAAAATCTTTGAATTTTCTAAATGAAAATTTGTTTCACAAGAGACGCAAGATGCTAACCCATTAAACAAATCTAAAGTAGATATAAGTTTAATAGCATCTAGATCTCGAGATTTCTGCAATTTATATTCATCGTTTAAATTGCATTTAATTTTTGATAAATGTCCTGAAAGATTTCTCCGCCATCTGATTTCGTCTTTATTGTTATCCATACTATCAGGTCCCCATATGGATACTATTAATTTCCTAATTGAAACCCAGTTTCCTGATTCACTTTTAAGAATATTAAATATTTCTTTTGTTTTTCCAGATAGCATTTTAACCTCCAGCTTATTATATTCATATTATATAGGCTTGTAAGGTTTTTTACAAAGACTTTCCCGCTAAAAATCCCTCGGTCTCCGACCCGCTCCACCGCCCGCTGTTTCGAAAGTCTTTATCTTTTCGTTGTTATGATATTGACGTCATATTCTTCAATCGATTTTATTTTTCCTTGTCCTTCACACGGGAAACAAATTCCGGATAAAATTTTCCCTCTTCCGTAGCAGAGAGAACATGGTGTTGATGTTTTTACCATGGTTGGACCTTGTTTTTCTAATCTGTTAATATATCCTGTGCCAAAACAATCTTTACAAGAATGAGAAATATCTCCTCCTTTTCCATTACAAGCAGAACAGGTTTTGGTTATTCTCACTTTCACAGAAGTTGTTTTTCCTCCGGAAAATAATTCATCTATTGTTAAATCTAAATTAATCTTTTTTGATGGTTGGTCTTTTTGATTCATTTGATGATTAACCCTAAATAACGGATCAAATGGATTAAATCCAAAATCTTTAAACAGATCCTCGAAGGAATTAAAAGATTGATGGTTGTTGGAGATTGCAAAATCATGTTCTTGCCTTTTCTGTGGGTCGCTCAAAACGCTGTAAGCTTCACTCACCTCCTTAAAACGTTCGGCGGCATCCTCATCTCCCTGGTTTCTATCCGGATGGTATTTTTTTGCTAAATCTCTATAAGCTTTTTTAATATCTTTTTCATTAGCAAATGTTTCAACACCCAAGATTGTATAAAAATCTTTCAATTGTTCCTCCGAGGATCATAATATTAATTATGGAGAAAATCTTATTCAATCCTCAGATGGGGGATTTCGGAAAATATCTGCATTCAAAATATGGATAATAATCATCAATATTTCCGGTACCAATTAAAGCCCATATATGATTATCTCTAAGATCTAAAATTACATAACCATTAAAATCATTATTTATTTCTTTCCTCCAAGAGATTTTATCAGATGTTATTAACCGTATTTTTGCTATTGGGTTTGGGAAAAAAATATAGTTATGATCTTGTAGCGGAATTCTAGCGGCGCCTAAATAAGATCGATATCCATCATCCGGATCTTCAAGAATTTCGAAAATCATATCATTTAATTTTATGGCATTGTGATCCATTCCATAAAAATCATATTCTCCTCCTACCATAGAAATAAAACAGTCTGTTGAAAATTTTATATCTGGAATTAATTCAGTACTAACGCTTTCTGGGAGAGTGGAATCGTGTATTCGATTATAATCTCCATCACAATTGTTACTTGAAATATATCCTTTAAATTTGTTGTTTAGGTTCACTTTTATAGCCATTTTAAGCCTTGGTTAAAATTTCTCTAGGAATTGCCTCAAAAATTTTACCGTCAATTAAAACATCATAAACTAAAATAATTTCTTTGTATTTTGCTGTTTTTCTATATTCTGATTCGTAAGGTCCTTTAATTATTATTCCTGTTTTATTTAATAAATTTTGATTGAAATGATAATAGTCATTTCTAGCAATGGTGACTAATAACCCAACCCGCATATGTCGTGATCCTTTTCTAAATCGATATCATCACTAAATATAGCTCTTAAAATTCCATCATCACACAAAACCGAGAAATATGTTGGGGGAGTTTTTTTAGGAATTTCTATTAGAAGCCCATAACCACCATTAACAACAATCATATCGTGGCTATATTCATACCAATGAACTCTATTCCCTGTCTCAAAAGTTATTTTTCTTCGAGGGCATGTCCATTTAATTTTGTTCACTTGAAAAAGCCATCATGTTTAATGTTAAAAATTCAATTTGATTTAGAGAATTTTCAATATTTTGTTCATAGTTTTCTATTTGCTGTTTTGAGCGATTAATACTTTTTCGGTGTTCCTGTATTTTATCATTCATTGCTCGAATAAATGGAGATTGATCACCTTTCCAAATAGGTGTTCTTCCCCCTCTAACTTCCGGAGTTTCGCCTTTACATTGAGCCATATACATCATTTTGGCAATTTGCTGGGCGCCAGATTCGTCTGTTGCTACTACATAACCAATAGAATTCCAGGATCCGTCTTTTACTTCCCATAGGTAATTACACCTAAGTGAATTCCGGAATGTTCTTAAGATGCGATTTAGATTTTCTTCTAGCCTATTTGAGCGATATGTTAGAGATTGTTTGTTTCCCTGTTGCCACATATCTTTGTCTTGAAACTGTTGTTCTTCTACAAGTCCTCTGGCACTCCAGGTGACTCTAGGATATCTTTCATCCCGTATAATACCAATAAAGGCTGCAGCTTTATAATATTGTTCATAAAGATTAATATCGGTAAAATTAGGGGCTTTGTATCGTTTTTTGATTAGTGGTTTTACTAAATTCCATATTGTTTCTGAATTCATTTTTTTACCTTTTGTTAATTCGGTCGGCGGGCCAGGGTTGGCATTGACCATTTAGAAGAACATCATATCCAATATTTTTTCTATGAATTAAAGGTGGAGAACAAATTATTCCAAACAATTTTTCAGTAACCCAATCTCCATTTTCGTTGCGAATATCGGTTTTTATAAAACATTTATCTCCTGGTGCAAACTTTGGTTCTTCAATCATCTTTAACTTTCCTCGGACAGCGTGTTTTGCACTTTCCCAAGTTTTTTCGAGAATATAATCATCCAATCCTTGAATATATCTTTTTAGTTGCCTAATTGCTCGCGATCCGGCGGCATGAGTTTGCCAATATATTTCGGAATAACAAGGGCTTAACCGACAAACTAAATTCATTTTTTTTCTAGTTTCTTCATTAGGTTCCCAATGTCCATTATTTTCAATTTCACGAGCTTGCTGAAGTAATTGTTCAGCAAAATTTGCTTGTTTTTCAGTAAGGGTTCTTCCCTGTCTTAGCCTTGTAGCAAACGACAGAAGCGCTTCTGATAAGCGTCTATCGATTAAGAAAGTCGACAGCCTCTGCATTTCATCTGCTTCTGCATTATCTGGTACTGGTTTTATACCACCATCAATTAGTTCATCAATTTTTGAACGCATTTTTTTAGTCAAAGCTTTGCCTCTAGTCATTCTAAGAATCATTGCTTCAATGAAACTATAATCCCATTGGTGTAGCGACTTGGATGCTTGGTTATTGTTATATCCTTCCTTCAAGGTTTCGAGCTGTTGTTTTCTAAGTACGGCAGATTTTCTAGCCATTTTTACTCCGTGGTTGTTTTTATATATATAATTTAACGCATCGAAACGATTTCTGCACACTTATTATGATAATTTTCTATATTTTCTATTAATTCAGGGGCAATTTTTTCAAATCCTTTTTCTGTTAATAACCATTTTCCTCTTTTGGGACTATGCCAATATTTGGTAGGATATCCTCTATGATTTTTTCTACCATAAAAATAACTAGTAGCCCAGCCTCTTTCTGAAAAACTGTTTAAATTTCCGTGCTTACTAAAATATAGCGCTCGACGAATATCAGCTCCCGAACAAAGTGGATATCGAAAAATATATGTGGCAATAAAATTTATATTATTCAACTTCTTGAGCATTTAATTCCTCCAGGTCTGCAAGGTATAGTTCATGTTGCCGGGCACAAGCCATGGCGTGGTCCATAAATACCTGTTTAGGTACATCTGGTGTGGCCTTTATGACACAGTAGGCACCAGGCACATATGTAGCTTTAGAATCTTTCGATATGTCCATAGAACGCGTTGTGGCAATCACGTCTATAGCTTCATCAATTTTCATTGCTTGAGACCAGCTATATAGCGAAAACCAGACAGCAATGAAGATAATAAACCAATTGTCTTTAAACCAATCCCATAATTCTAAAATTTTTTTCATTTTTGTTCTCCATGAATTTTTCGATAATTTTTCACTGCTAATTCTTTTCCTTTTGCTTCAATCACAACGTCGATATCTAAACCATGGGGATTTATAAACCCTGTAACATATTTAGAATGAGCTCGAAACATTGCTTTTGGATTATCAACCTGGGCTGTTTCTGAATAATGGGTGCATTGTTTAGAGTCTGACCAAGTAGAAGCTGCTAAGTGTAATGCTGTTTGTTCATCGTCTTGACCAGGATGGCACAAATGATGATGATAATCAAAAACAATAGGGATCCCGGTCCTAGAATAGAATAATTCATATAAGTCTCGAGTTGAATAAAGATTTGGACGATCGTCGTTTTCCAATGTAAGACGAGAAAGTACGGAATTAGAAAGGCGCTTAGAATTATTGATCCAGCGAAGAGCAGCCGCAGATTTGTCACCATAAGAACCCCCAACATGAATATTTATTTTTGCCATATGTGATCTAGGCTGATGCATATAGTCCATAATTTTACCATGGGTTTCCAATTCGTTAATCGATTTTTCAACTGTTTCTTGATTGTGTCCAGCTAGAACCGTAAATGCACCAGGATGGAAAGATAAACGAATATTATTATTTAATGCAAATTTTCCGCATTTGCTCAATAATTCTTTACATTCTTGCCAATTAGGTAAGTCTTCTAAATTATATTCAGAACACCATGGAGCCATTGATGATGACATTCTATAAAGAAATATTTTATTATCTACATTCCATTCTAGAATTCTTTTTACGGCTTTTAAATTAATAGCAAATAATTCTCCTGCATGTTTTGTCCCCTTTTTAAGGAAAGTACTTTTTCTACATGTCCGACCGACTGTTATATTTTCTTTTTCAGCTAGCGTCATATTAATGCACGCATAGCCGAGATTGGTTGAGCCTCGTTTCATTTATTCTCCTTGGTTGCATATTTATTATATAAGAATTGTTCAATATTTACAATTTAATTTGTATAAGTTATTTTTGCACAGGTTTTTAGAAATGCCATATGATTTTAAAGGGAAAAAAGATTGTACCCAAAAAAATGGAAATAAAGGAAAATACTTGACCATTAAAAAAAATGGATCTAGGAAATGTTATAAGTCCAAAGAACAGTATGATGCTGCCATGGCATGGGCTCATGAATCTGATGATAAAGCTGATGAAAAAACAGATAAATTTATTTCTTTACTTGAGGAAAATTTATTAAGAAGATGGATTTCTTTTATTATATCTTCGGGAGAAAAACCATGATTGGAATTTTGATGCTATTGATATCATGCGCAAAAGAACCTTTAACACCAGCTGCGGCAAGATCATATTTCCAAGGACCTGAATGTTTAAAAATACTTAAAGAAAAAATGATGGAAGCTGGATGTCCAAAATTACAGTATCAAATTTTAGGTACTAACGATACGATGCTTCGGTGTCATAAACCAGAAAAAGAAAGAGGAAAATTTTGGGATAATTATATATTTAGAATATCACCTTCAAATTTGCAATATGATACCAAATCGCAAATCATGATTGAAAAACATACTATATGTTCTAATTCACATATAAGAATCGAAGCTTATCCTCCGCCACCTCAGGAAAAATAAGATAATGCCAGTTGCCAATAAGAAAAACCTAATGCTAGATAGACCAACATCACATGGTGGTTGGCCAGGAGGACCTAACGACTGGTGGGGTGGAAATAAATCAGTATCTGATACAATTTATGATTATTTAAAAGACATGGGACTAGTTGCTGAAAGTGACCTAAGAAAATTAATATCTGAAATAATTTTAGATATTGAGAATTCTCCAAGATTATCAGAATGTGTCGTAGCAGCTGGGCAAACCCAGGGCCAAAACGTTCTAGCGAAAACTAGAGACAGAAATTATAAACCAGAAGTAAAAATTATCAGAGAATTGCTTGATGATGGAACTGAAATTGTTTATATGATCGATTTAAAAACAGGATTTTTAGAAGGCATGAATAATCATGGTGTTGGAATTTTAAATTCAACACTCATGGTTTACGAAGATGAAAACCCTTTAGAGCATGGAACTCAAAAAGATTATGGGAAAATTATTAAAAAAGCTTTGAAAAGCAAGAATTCAGAGAAAGCAGTGGAGATTTTGTGTAATAGTGGCGAGGGAGTTGAAGGTCATACATTTGTTGGGTGTCCAGACTTTTTACACTCTGTAGAAAGAACAAAGCATCATGATTCAATTGTTAGTCGACTAAATCCATTATCCAACTTTGAAGTAAGGACAAACCATGGAAATTATTATCCTTCAGCTGGATATACTGAAAAAGAAAAACCAGATGATTATTTATCAAGCAAAATTAGGAAAGCAACAGTTGAATTAAGCCTTAGTGGCATTAATGATTATTCTCAAATAGCTAGATCTCTTTTATCTAGAAAATTTAATAAAGACTCAAATAAAAATACCCTGAGAAGGACAAATAATCTTCGAACAACTTCCCAGATTACAATGAATCTTCCAAAAAGAGAATTTTTATTTTACGTCTTTCCATCAGAATGCAAATTTTTAGGATTAGAAGATTTAACACCGGTAGATCACCAACCCTCTATCAAGATTAGAATGTTTAATTGGAAAGGAGACTAATCCTTTTCGTCATGTTCGTGCTGGTGCTCTTTAATCGATTCAATTAACCTAGCAGGAATATGATTGAACGTTCCGCATTTAAATTGAATATTATAATAATTTATAGTCCCGTTTTTCTCTAAATCATGGTGGACTATTTTTCCGATCGGGTTACCGGTAATTCCTAAAGCTTCTCTTAAAGATTCATCCTGAATCTTACCATGAGTAAGTCATGTATGGCCAATCAGTGGGTGGTCTTCTGTTTCTTTGGCTTGGCGCATTCCGGTGCCAAATGGTTCAAATTCTTCAAGGCTTTCTCTAATAATTCTTTTGAGTTGTCGCTTTGTGATTTTCATCTGGTTCTCCTGATGTTTGCTCCTCTCTTTTGATTTGACAAAGCTAATTCAATTTCATAAATCGCCATCTTTCTATTGAGTCCAGATTTCATCATGTGATCTTGAATAAGCTGCTCAACCATATCTTTGAGATCTTCGAAATGCTGAGATCCGCCTGATGTTTCTTGGAGCTTTTGTTTTTCTTCTCTAATAATTCTTCTGAGCTGTCTTTTTGTGATTTTCATATTATATTTCTTCCAATATTAATTTCATTGCATGAATGATATCTTCTCTATCATATCCGCTAGAGTCTCTTGGTGACCATGTCATTTTATCAATTATGCTTTCTAGAAGTTTCGTAACCTTTTCGTAGTCATCTAAATCGAGTAAAGCCGGCTGGTTGTCCGGATGGTCTGGATGAGCTAGAGCTTGATCATCTCTATTTTGCTGAAAGCGTCTATCCCATTCTTCTTGTGTGGCTTCTTTAATAATTCTTCTGAGTTGTCTTTTAGTAATTTTCATTTCATTTACCTGATTAATTTGTTGTTAAAGCCCTTCATGATAGTCAACTAAAAGGTCGATCATTTTATCCAGCAGATAATCCATATGTTTTTGAACGCCTAAAGCCATCTCTTGCGGATCCTGCAATTGGTCAATTGACTTATATTCATAATCAGAGCCAACATCTGTGACGCTGAAAGAATACGCTTGGTTCATTGGGTCTTTTTCATCCAAGACTCTTTTCTGCAATTCTTTCCATTCTAGTCGATACGTCAACAATTGCTTCCTGTCTCCAGGGTGCATATCCCTGGGTGGCATATCATAAAGTGCTGCATCTAGATATTTTTGACGATAATCTGCTACTTCTCGAATAATTCTTCGAAGTTTTCTCTTTGTAATTTTCATTTTAATATCTCTCTAATCTAAAGTGTATGGGTTTCTAGCTAAATCTATTTTGCCTGATCTAAAATCTCTTTCTAATTCGCTTGAATCTACAAATCCTCTTTTGATGGGCTCGGGTTCATATGAATCTACACCGTTTTGAAAAAGTGCATCCTCGGCAGCCTCAAACCATATACTTAATTGGCCTTCATCGTATCCGTATTGGCGGCCGAATTTGACGTATCCTTCCCAGTCTTCATCTTCAGCATACATCTCAGCATGATCTTCAACGTACCCAGCTGGTTCTGAAACTGAAGGTACCCGGACATGTTCTATAAGCGCTTTTTTAATAATTCTTTTCAAATGTCTTTTTGTAATTTTCATTTCATTTACCTTTAGTGTTTTTAATTTATGTAATTCTTTCTCTATTACTATATTTACTCTTTCTTTAAATTTCTGCATGTACTTGTCACTGGAGATAAGCAGAGGCCCGAGAGGTTGAATGGAAAACAGTTCATAAAAAGAAGTTACTGGCATTCTTTTTAAAAATCTTTTTGCACCGCGGTACAAAGATGGCTGTCGTCCGAATGGATTGGTAGATGACGGATTGAATTTTTTTTCTTTAAAAAAGTTTATTTGTTCTTGTATAACTTTTTTTATTTTTATATCCAATGTAGAATAATCAAAAGTATCTGTTTTAAATTGATGAGTAATAGTATGTGTATCTAAAATCGGAATATTTATTGTTGGCTTTTCTTGGCCTATTGTTTCAGACGGTAATCCACCAACCTCTAAACCCATTTCAAATTCATTTTGGACCATTCTGTCTGCGGCTTCTTTCTCTTCTGGCGAAAGCATAGATCTTATTTCTTTTCTCCATTCACGAGCTGGAGCTGATATATCAACTTCCGAAGGCATGTATATAGTTTCTAATATGAGTTTTTTTATCAAAGTTCTTATTCTATTTTCCTCTAAATTTACAACACAGACAGAAGAATAGTATATATTTTTACTCATTTCAGAATTATAGGTTTTTACTACATCTTTAAGCATCTCAATATTTTTTCTGCAATCTTCATAGACAACAACACGATTATAATCTTCTGACATTAATTTATTAATTAGCCATCTTGCTTTATTTTCAGATCCGCTTGTTGCAATGATTTCCGGAGGTTCAACGCCCATCTTTAAAAGAAATCTTTTTACCGGAGGTGCTTCCGACCTTGCGGTAACAATATAAACATTTTCAAACCCAAACTGTTTTATAGCTTGGTCCATGGCAGAGACGGTTGTTTGTATCAGCTTTCCGTCGGAAACATCCATAAATTCTGAAAAATCTAAATTATCTTTGGGTGATGCCCGATATTTTGCAAACTCTCTTGAATTTAATCTTAAAGAATTATTAACGATTACGTGAGAATCAGTAAGCGCTAAAGTATCGTCAAAATCAAATATAAAAAGAGTTTTCATTTTTTCTCAAGGGTGGTGAATATAGTTCCAGGGCGTAGTATGTTCATCTACTTGATCCTTTGGATAATATATGTATTCAACAATATTTCCGTCTGGATCTTTTACATATAAATATGCACTACCATCTCTATGATACTTAATTTCTCCTTTTGGGAACATATTCATCGAATTTACTTCTATAGCTATATGCGGAGGATGTAAACCTGGAAGAGTAAGTGCTAATTTAGTGTTTCCAGATCTTAGCATCGCCCATTCGTTATCAAAATATTCTACTGAGAATCCTAGATTATTAGTATACCACTTTAAAGACTCATCAATATTTGATACAACAATTGCTACATGATCAATCGGCATTTTTTCTCCTGGCTATTGATTCTAACCGGTTTCTAATTAAAATATATTTTATCGCTTCTTTTTTATTTCCTTTATAGACTTTTCTAGTTCCTAAAAGACGGTCAAAAACAGAACTCCTTACTCCCCAATTAGCATGCTGATTAGGAGCTAAATGGTGGTCATAATGATGAGATAAATTATCTCTAGCCCATGAAATATCTTGGTGAGCTTTTCTATGTACCCACCAATATTCAACTGCACAAAGTAAAAGCGTAAGATAAGCCCATGGAAACCAATATGATATGGGTAAATGAATAATTCCTAAAACAATTAATCCTTTTATTTCCGGGTCTCCTTTTATACTTGCTTTTTGCAAATATTTTGGATCAATCATTAAATATTTTCTCGAGGTTTTGTGGTGATCTCCAAAATGACTTTTGAAAAACTTTTTTCGTTTTGGGTTATGCAATATATATCGATGCAAAACCCACTCGAGTAAATGTGAATATAAATAAGCAAACAAAAATTGAAAAATAATAAACATAAAATTTCCTCCCTTCTAATATAAATAAGGATTGAATTATAATGTTTTATTTTTCATTTAATAAAATACAAAGTTTTTCTAAATTATTTATTCTGTCTGATAATTCTGTAAGCAATATCTCTGTAGAAATAGGAAAGATAGCTCCTTCACCCTCTGCTCTACTAACAAGATCTGCAGCAATATCATCAGTTGGGATTATCATTACAGAAATTAATTGGTCAGGATCATAAAAATATTTTTCTTCTTTGGTTTCTGGTTTTTTTAAAAAATTTTTTAAATGAATTAATTCGCCCATAATCTAGATTCTCTCTTCTAAATCAACAATGTCTAAATGTGCCAATACTCTCGCCAGTGACCAACCGTCATCCATTAATGCATCCGCAATATCCCAAAATGCGTCTTTATTAAGGCTTTCTGGGCGATTTGCTAATCTCTCAATAATATCATGCAAACAAGAAAGCTGTTTTTTATGAGATAATTCGTCATACCTTCTTTCAAGGTAACGAACTACTCGAGATGTTTCCGGATCTTTCAGCTGCATTTTGTGTCCCGTTTGGTGATATCATAATCGCTAATTGTTCTTCAAGTTGCTGGTAAACAATTTTAGCTATAGCGGTTTCTTTTTCATCGTTGTTTTCTTTTATAAAATTTTCTAATTCTTCCATTTCCTCTAGAAGTTGCTGAAAAACATGTGCACGCGCTAATCCTTGTGTGAATTTTTCTGCTGATTTATGAGCTTTGGCAAAAGGGCCGACGGTGAAAAAACCTGACATATAAGTTTCCTTGGCTATATTACTTAAATATGTTTCTTCGCTTTCTTCTGCTGTCTTTCTTTCTTTTTTTGTATTTTCCGAAGTTTAGACAACATCAACGAACCTGAGGGTCTTGACATGCGTTTGTTAAACGTAACCCCGTCTAGATGATCACATTCATGCTGAATAGCACCTGATAAAGGCCAAGAAGCTTCTAGTGTTTTTTGTTCTCCAAACTCATTTTGATATTTGACTAATACATTGCTTCCTCTTTTGACTTTTCCTTGAACACCTTTAAGAGATAAGCACTGCTCTATCCATGCTATTTCATCTCCGGAAATTTCTATTTTTGGGTTAATCATTGCAATAAAATCTTTATTGTAATTACACGGTTCAAATTCTTCATAACCCATTGATTTTGGTTTAAGAACTACAACCCTTTGTAAAACACCAATTTGATTAGCTGCTAAACCAGCACCATAATCAATGTTACACGTATCAACCATGTCCTTGATTAATGATTGTAATTTTTCTCCAAAATCGTCTACTGTTTTTGCTTTTTTAAACAGTTTAGAATTAGGCCACTGCAAGACATTTCTATAAGTCATAAATCCTCCATAAATTTATTCTACATGACTTGGGCTATTTTTATAACCAATATAACAAAGTATTCCACATGCAGCTGTAAACAAAGATCCGGAAAGGTCCTGGGCAAAAACGTGGGCCATTAATAAAAACACGTTAATAAAAACCGCAGATAGATAAATAGTTTTCATCATTTTTTTGTGGGTGCTTTTCTTTTATAAGTTCTCTTTTTTGTTGCTGGTTTTTTCTTTGCCTCTTTTTTAGGGGAACTTTTTTCTATTTTTGGCTTAGGAGGAAAGGCTTTTAATTTTGCTTGCTCATAATATTTTTTTGAAGGAGGGGAAATTTTTTGGTTTTCACACCACTCTTCTAGAAGTTTGTAATTTTGCATTTTGTTGTTTTTTATAAAAGAAGGGAAATCAATATTTCTTCTTTTTTCGTAAAAATTCCATGGAATCATTTAACTCTCCGGTGCGTTCATAAGATCTATCATTTCTTTTCTATGGCATTCGATCATTTTCATCATTATTTTAGATTGTCTAAAACCTAATTTTTTTTCAAGTTTTGTTTCAATACTAATAAATATATCTTTATAAGATTGTCCACAAATAGATTCATTTTGTAAAACTTCAGAAAATACTGAAAGGGACGAAGATAAAAGATCTTCGTCCCAATCGCACGCTTCTAGAAGTTCAGTTTGCAATGACAAATTTGTTAGGCTATGTTTAACTAAATCAAATATCGACACCATAACTTTTGTCCTTGATAAGTGCAGCTATAGCTGTTTGGAATCTTGTATCAGCCGCGATTTCTTTTGCTGGCCGGCCTGTAATTTCTTCCATTGGTTTAGCTAGTTTGACCATTGCACGCATAAAATAATTTCTTGCGGAAGCGTGGTTCATTTTATGTCCGGAAGCAGTCATTATTTCAGAAATTTCTCTGTATCCTTTTCCTATTCCGGCTACAGTGGCATAACCATGTTCATGTTTCATTCCTTTAGGCATACTCATTATTTTTCTCCTTGTGATTGTGTAGTTTGATATTCTTCTGCATCATCATCCTCGGAAATTCCAAACCTTAGACGAAGTACTCGCTCTTCTTGTGGCTTGAGAGATTTAAAAGCTGACCTAATAAGAAACATCATTTTTTTATGATCTATTTCTCTATCTAAATCTGGGGCTTCTTCATCTTCGATTAAATCAGCGTAAGTTCTACCTCCTTCAATTCCGCCAACTGGGCTATTGATGTCAATTGGCCATTGCATTCCTAGTCTTAGATTTTGTACTTGTTCTTCTTTTACGCCGAGCAAATTTGCAACTTCAGAATTTGAAGGCATAATCCCAAATTCTTCTTCGTATTCTTTCCTGATATTGTTAATTTTCCATATTAGGTGTCTAGAGCCAGCTGGGAATTTAATATGTCCTTGAGCGGCTAAATATCTTCGAATTGATTGCTTAATCCACCAACAAGCATATGTTGAAAAGCGAAAACCTTTTTTCCAATCGAATCTATCAACAGCTTTTATCAAACCAATATTTGCTTCTTGAATAAGATCTTCTAGAGGGAATCCTGTTGCTTTATAATTATTGGCTAAAGATAAAGCTAATCTGAGGTTTGAAGATATCATCAAATCTCTTGCATTCGAATCCCCTTTCTCGATTTTTTGAGCCAAGGTTTTTTCTTGTTGTTTTGTAAGTAGTTTAAAACTTCCTACATCATCGTAATATGCTGACAAAGTATCTGGCATATGTTCTCCTTTTGGTTGAATGAAAATGTGTTAATCACACTATATAATTTAATCACATTTTGGTTGAGTTACACCCTTTTTTAGTAAATAAATTAATTTTTTTGGTCCTCTATATTTTGGATATTTTGTTGTACATAACAAATAT